>Ga0187874_10000913_pt1 | contig 31468 bp, 15 predicted proteins | sample June2016WEW_16_1_3_FD_132993 | JGI IMG/M metagenome (GOLD analysis project Ga0187874, IMG submission 132993) | Peatland microbial communities from SPRUCE experiment site at the Marcell Experimental Forest, Minnesota, USA - June2016WEW_16_150 | ecosystem: Environmental > Terrestrial > Soil >... | reverse complement strand
TTCCGGATAATTGCCGCCGGGGAGTTGATCTTCTTCCGGAAGAGGTCTGGATGTGGCCGCTCAAACTGCCGATAAGTACACCGAGGAAAGCAGGATGAGAACTGAGAGCCCGGTGCGCGAGGCGTCCGAGAAAGCGTGCCCCGAGAATCCAACCGCATCAAAACTCTGGGAGCCCGTCGTCCGGCCGGCGCCGCTGCTCAATGTGATGATGGAGCAAATCGAGTATCTGGCCGGTCACGCGGTCGAAGCCTGCCCTGCGGGATGCGCCGACTGCGCGCGGCTGGAGCAGGTCAAGCGGTGGCTGCTCGCGCCTTTTCGCTAGGCCGGCGGCTTCGGCAGTTTGGCGTGCGCCATGGCGCTTGATGAGTTGGGGGATGGGAACAGGCCGCCGCAAAACCGAATAGCGTGCTGTCAGGGTGCCGCCAGGAGCCGGGCAGGCGGGGACGCTCGCGAGAAAGGAACTAATGCCTGATGGTCGCCGCGCTGATCGCGGCGCCGGCCGAGATTGAGGACCCGCCGGCTGCTGCCCCGGTCGCTATTGTGATTGATAGCGCTTGGCTGGCAGTGTTCGGCACGGCGTCTACCGCCTGCACGGTGAAGTTGCACGTCTGCGCCGTAGTGGGCATCCCGCCGATTGTGCCTGTTGCGCCGGTGGACGATCCGAGATTCAAACCAGCGCACAGGCTACCGGATGCGATGCTCCATGTGACCGGCGTCGTGCAGTTGGCGGTATTGACGGTCTGCGAGTAGGCCGTCCCTACCGTATCACCCGGCAGGCTCGTGGTTGTGATCGCACAGGGAGCCGCGGAGCCATTGATGCTGACGGTGCCCTTAGTGCTTTCAAAGTACAGTGTGTTATCATTCGCCCCGACGGTGAACGGGCTGCCCGGGACGCCAACGCTATTCACGGTCACGGTATATGTCCCCGCTGTAAGCCCAGCGAAGAGGTATTGCGCCGTGCCGGTGTGGGTCGTGGTGAATCCTGTCAAGGTGGAATACGTCGAACCATGCCGCGCGAACAACACAACGGCTCCGCCAGCCACGGTAGCGTCCTGGATCTGCACTCCAGTCCAATTCCCGTCCGGGTTCAATGCCGTGGTGGTCAAAGTGGTATCCGGCTGCGTGGCGATCTTATGGACAGTGATGACCTCCAGTCCGCTCTGCGTGATTGCCCCACAAGCCCCAGTTGAGCTTGCATCCGCACAAATAGCCACCCGTTCCGTATGTCCATTGGCTCCTGAATAGGTATGACCATCGTAGTTGACAAACACGTTCGGGGCGCCACTCGGTATCAGAAACTTCGAGATCAGATTGTATTGCGGTGTGGGATCACCCTGTCCATCATTGATGCCGTTCTCTTGCTCCAGAATCGTCCGGTTAGCATTTAGGCTGGCGCACGCGCCACTGCCAGGGCAGGTAGTCGAGCCTTCGTCATAAAAGACGTTATAGCTCGTCCCGGCCGCCGTCTCCCCGTTCTGTGGATAGTGAACATGAAACGCAATAGCAGTCGGACGGTTTGAGGCATCGATGTCGTCATACTGAATGATCTTCTCTTCCAGGCCGGACTTCTTTAGATGGGCAAAAGACCTCTGGACGTGGTTGAATGAAACCGTGTACGACCCCTTCTGCTCTGCCAGGGCATAGACGTAGTTGGAGTTCTGATCTCCATAGGCCGTGGCCCAAGCTCCATGATTCGCCGATGCCCATCTTGCAATGTAGGAAACCGCGTCATTGGTATCACCACCATAACCGTGCCAAGCAGCACCTGCGAAACCTGGTGAGGAATCTAAAATATCCGGGCCTGGTACTCCTACTCCTTCTCCAATTGGAAATTGGTCAGACGCCAGCAAGTACCCAGCCTTGTATAGTTGGAAGTTCCCCGGAGTCACCTGGTCATGATCCCCAATAAAGGACCGGCCCTGGAAAAACAAATCCGTGTCGGAGGCGCTGGACCACCCAGTCCGGGAATAGATCACGTCTCCCCGATCGGTTGGCAGGCAGGCGTATCCGGTCAGGGCCGCGCACGTCGTGTTGTTTGTTGCACTGAACAGATATTGGTGCGGCTGCACCGTGTAGTCAGATGGCGTGATTCTTGGATCAATTTTAATTGCCAATTCATCGAGATCCTGGACATTTCCAGGCGCACCCGGCTGGTAGAACCCCAAAGTATTAATCAACCAGAATTTCAAATACTGAGATGATGCGGCGTTCGGATTGAACGCTGAGCCATGGTCTAGCACTAAGTCACCGCTGACACCGCTTGCAGTACTAGCAGCATAGGTCATGGTATTGTTGTTTGTCTCGCCAAAAAAGAACGGATACAGTTTGTGGTATCCGCCAATAGAGGGACTGTCGGGCTTGAGCGAATAAATCTTTTGCAGACTTAGCCCCATCGTCCAAGGCCCTGCGGTGTTCATCGATGGATAGCCAACTACGCTGTGACTTATGGCCCACGCTATCCGCTTCGGCTCGATCGAGGTCATGGTTAAGCCGTAATTCTGCCCGCTGAAACTAATGCCAGTCTCGTAGTTCCACGAAACGGACATGTTGTCGTCCCATGTGTAGGCTTGCAGTTCAGCGAGTTTCGTTATGGCCCTGGGATCTTGATCGGCCAAGGCAAGATACATCATTATCCAAGCATTTGATAATGCAAACTGGTTGTTACTCCCCAAGGTGCAATAAACTCCTCCACGGACAGGGTAAGTGATCGGTTGTGATCCGGGGTAGTTGGCCCAATATTCACCCACCCAATTCAGCCCACAACGCCCGCTAGTCCACGAGGGGAAATGCCAATACATGCTAGGTGTACTATTCGCCTTTACATAAATGGCGTTTACGACGGTCAACGATGTATCTGAATTCACCGACGACACCCAACTGCCTTCAACCCCTGGATTAGATGAATTTGTCCAAGTGCCTTGGTTCTTGCCAATGACGTAGTCGCCCGCGACAACGTTCGAGGTGAAAGTGGTGTGATATCCGGTGATGGTTGTGCCACTCAGTGTGACGGTTGAGTAAATAGAGTATACGGTCCCCGTCGTGGGTGGCGTCCCAGGATTCCCACTAACATCGAGCCAAGCTGTGACAGTCGCTACCTTAGTAGAGAAATTATAGGCCGTCACGACTCCATCCAGGAATACATCGCCACTCAGGGAAATCTCAATTACGTTGTTGACGTAGTAGTTTGTGGACTTACTATCGGACGCCGCTAGCGTGATATGTGTCGAGTCTCCTGCTTGGGCTATGCCCGTCGCCAGGGTATCCTGTGGCACGGCCAGGGTCTTAGTGCATGGTGTCGGATCGCCAAGATCATTGAGCACCTTATCTGCAAAGGTCTGCTTCTGTGCGGATGTCAAATAAGATTGCCCAACCATGTAGGCGCGCGCAAAATCCTGCACAATTATGCCCGCATAAGCAGATAGGCCGTAATTGCCACCATCTAAAATGTTCTCATTTACGAGAAGCGTCGAGCCGTCTTCTTTTTCTATGTTAAGAATGGCGTAGAGTACCGCATCAAGGTAGGTTTGATTCTTTTGATCGACCAGGAAAGCGCTGGCATAGTATGAGAATATTGACTCCGGTGTATTCCCCGGTCCACCATCCACGGGGAACTTGTAATTAGGACTCGGATAGGCGGCTATCTGTCCCAGGACACTAGATGCTCCGCTGCCGCCCCACCAAACATTCGTGATAACTGCTTTTTGAGATATCCTGGTGCAGTTGTCGGTTCCCTGGATTGTGCCGTTCGGGCTCGCTCCCGGCCCGCACGTCGCGTTCGTGGTGTAGTCCCCATTGGCAACGCCTGTCGTGGTAAAGGTGAACGTGTAGGTCGTTGATCCAGTCACCGTATAATCCGAATCGCTCCCATTCCGATTCGGCCATGAGACGATGACCGTGCCGCTACACGTCGCCGTACCATTGCTAACGCTTCCTGTAGTTGGGTTGGTGGTGTAGCCACTTCCGGGATTAGTCACTACCAGCGGCGTACCCGAAGCGATGATGTTGGTCCCGGTGAGGGCTACCGTTGCTGCGGCTGACGTATAGCCACCAGTAAAGTTCGTGAGCACACACGTTTGCCCGGTCGTCCCTGTGGCTGTGATACCAGAGGTATAAGTTACGGGTGCGTTAAAAAGGGATACGTGATCCCCTGACTGAACACCATGCGCATAGGTGGTTGTCACTGTTGCGATATTACTAGCGACACAAATCCCGTCTCCAGGACAGGAGCCGGTGTTCACTAGTCCGTTTTGTGTGCCAAGCGCCCATTGCCGAGTCAGTGCGCCACTCGCACCATCAAACCATCCGCGCGGTTCGGAAACCAAAGAATAGGCGGTAAGCTTTCCCCCGTACTGAGGCCCAACCCATCCAGGAGTTCCACCAGTACACCATGCCCCATTCCCTGTGATCGGTGTCGTGTTGGTCTTATCGTACAGGCTGATTGTTCCACTGCCTATCGCATGAACCGCTCTAATACCGTTGGCGGCGGAGATGTTGTAGACTCCATCTGAAGCGCAGACACCGGCAATCGAGACGAGGTTGCCAACGCTCAACCCGGCGGTTCTGCTCACAGTACAGACCATCGGAGTTGCATTAGTGCAGCCAGGGGAAATGATATTAAAGCTGGCGGGATTGTCCCGCAGGTAAACTGTGGTTTGGGCAGAAAGGCTGGCCGCGATCAGTACAGGTATAATTAGAAGTCGTATTGTCATCTTAGTGAAGGCTCCCCGCCGTCAGAAATGTGCTGCTGGGCTTCTGGTTGTTGTACTCTGCCGCGATCCAGTCGGCCGAGCGGGCGACAGTTGCATTTTTTACTTCATCAATGGATCCATCAAAATACCCGCCCGCCCAATACCCGATTCTGGTATAGGTGACCGAGGTGGCCGCCAGGCTGGCACTGCTGGATATTGAGGTGTCCACAGCTCCATTAATGTACAGTACGAAATGCGAGCCGTCCCACGTGACTGCGACGTGCGTCCAGTTGGCGGTCTGCGTGGCGCTGCTGGTGATGTTATTGACCGTGGTTGACCATTGACCTCGAAGGGAAGCGAACCAATGGGCGCTGGAGTTGTTGCTGTCAAACCCCAGCAGCACCCACGTATCGCTGGCGTCTTTTTCCCGAACGAAGAACGGACCATATACAGCCCCAGTGGCTCCGCCATCGTTGTGATAGCTAGTCTGTCCTCCAGCGCTTTTTACCCACATACTTACCGTGCCCGCCGTGAACGCGGCGTTCATAGCCGTCCCAAGGTCAAGATAAGCGCTGCTGCCGTTCAGGGCCGCGCCGCCGTCAATCTCTCCCGTGGCCGCTGTGGAATTGGCATTGGTGAGGTTAAAGGCGTTCGCTGTCGAGTCATCCAAAAGCAAAGACGACCCGTTGGGAACGTGATAAACTGCATTCGCGTACGTGTCCCACACTGCGCTCGGCGCATAACTCCCGGTGTTCTGCTGCGTGGTCACGCCGGAAGCACCGAAGCATATATAGAACGTGTCAGCGGTACTGTGGTGCAACGTCGGAAGCCGAACATGAAGAATCCAGGACCCCACTGAGACTCCAGCATAATACTCAGTCTCCCACGGGAGCAAGGTGGAGCAGGTCGAAGTGGTTCCTACGACGGCGTCCGCTGGCTCCGTGCCGCCGTTGCCGCCAACCTGCGTGACGGTGTTGAGGATGTAGCCGCCGTTTGCGGTGTTCTTGAAATATGCGCCGATTCCAAGCGTGCCCGTGTTCACGACCACCGGGAAATTGGAGGAGTCCGACGAACCTTCTTGTCCTGAGGCCGTGGTGATGGCGACGTAGTGGGCATAGGCGCCGCCAGCCCCTCCAGATGTGGGGAACACTGGACCCGCAGGAATGTACTGTGCGAGGGCCGAAGCAGCGAACGGGAACAGCCAAAGGATTTGTCTCATGAGCAGGGCTCCTTAACGGACTACTCGCCAGTTCAAAGTGACGGCACCCGGCGCAATGGCGCCACTAGTCCAATTGCACACGTCAAAATTGACATAGCCGCCGGTGGGGTACGCCGCGATACTCAGACCGCCGCTAGTGGATGGCGTGTAGCCCGTGACGGCTTTGATTGAGGCATTCGGGTTCCAGATGATCGAATCGGTGCTCGCTGCACCTGTTGCGCTCACAGTTATGATCGTGGCGCAGGATGCCGAAGGGATCGAGCCAGTGCCGAGGGACGCCGTGCCGCTGGCGATGGTCTGCGTATAGGTCGTGCATCCTTGGGCAGCGCCGCTCGCATTGATGCCGGTGGCTCCCTGCCCTGCCGAGCACGTGGATGGGGCAGACGCAAGCGCGGTGGCTGTAGCGGCGTTGCCCGTGGTGCTTTGATTCAGCGTTGGAACGTCCCCCGCCGCGATGGCCTTCGCCCCGATTGCTCCCGCGTTGTTATAGATGTAGTTGCCGCTGGACCCGGGAACGGCGGTCTGACCCGTGCCTCCCTGGGCGATAGGCAGGGCCGATGCCAGATGGGTCACCGTCACCTGATTCGAGGTGTTGATGTCCGCCCCGGTTTTCGCGATGGACGTATCCACATAGGACGATGTGATGGTGCTGCACGTCGGACTCGCGTCGGCGTTCGCGGCTGTCACCGCCTGGTTTGTGCAGGAGCCGGTGCCGGCGGCCGCTCCGGTACTGGCTACCGTGTCGGTGCCATTCCACTTGAAGTAGCCGCCGCTCGCGCTCGGATGGGCCAGGCGCTGCCAGGTCGGCGTCGAGCCGATGGCAAATATGCCGTCCCCGCGGACTGCCGACGCTGCCGTTGTGTCTGCGTGCGCCGAGGAAAGCAGATTGTGCGCCGAAGGGGCGAAGGTGGATGGCACGCTACCGAGGTTGCCGTACTGGTATCCGGTTGGCAGGTCCGCAAGGACCAGGGCCCGGAAACCGGGAGAGCCGGCCGAGCCGTTGGGCGCCGCGTAGAAATAGTTTGCCGTTTGGCCTCCGAAAGGGGCGAGATAATCCGTCCCTCCCACGGCCGTCGATGGCGTCGCCACCCCGGCCGAAATGGAGATCTTCAGCAGCCCGGTCGAAAGCGCCCCGAGGTTGACGGCGTTCGCCGGCGCGCTGGTCGATTGGCCTACCCAGTAATAGCCGACGGCACTTGCTCCACCAGAGCCGGTTCCGCAGTCTGATCCGGTCCCGCTTACAACGCCACTGGAATTGGCGTGGAGACACTGCGTGGGGCCAGTGATGCCGCTCAGTGTGATCGACGGAATAGTGGTCGTGCCTGTAAAGGTCGGAGATGCAACGGGCGCGTATGCTGTGGGGTCAAACGTCCAGGCCGAGCCGTTATAGCGCAGGTTGCCCGCCGCAAGCATCGGCAGCGCCGCTCCCTTGAGTCCGGCAATCGTGACGGCATTCGATCCGCTGGTAGTTGCGTCGCCGCTCAGTTCCGCTGCCGTCATCGCGGAAGAGTTGCCCCGCACCAGGCCCGTGAGAGTGCTGCCCGTGCCGGTTCCTCCGTTGGCGACGGGGAGCGTACCCGTGACGCCTGTCGAGAGCGGAAGCCCGCTCGCATTGGTCAGGGTGCCGCTGCCTGGTGTGCCCAGCGCTCCACCTGAGTACAAAAGGGTCTGCGAGGCGGGGATAGTCGTTCCGTTTACACTGGTAGAGCTTGAGAGTGCAGCCGGAACGTCCGCCGCTGCAATCGCCGCCGTTTGCTGCACCCCATCGGCGCCGATGTAAGTCACGAACTGGTTGGCCGTTCGTGCGCTCACCGTCTTTGTCGCCGCGTATAGGTTGCCGCCAGGGTCTTTGCACAGCAAAGTGTTGGCGCTGGAATCAAACCAGCAGGCCAGTCCGGCTGCCGGCGTCGCGGGCGCACTCCGGGTCGGTCCGGCAATCAATGTCGCCAAATCGCTGGTGGCACAACCGATGGCGTTGGCATTCGTGCCGTCAAAAACCGCGGTGACCGCCGTGGACGTATGGGCCGCGGGATTGACCGGGCAAACCGACAACAAGTTGGTTGGCCAGACGAAGGAGCGGCCGCCGGTCGCATCCTGGACGATGGTGAACGTGAGGCTCTGGCCCGCTTTGGCGTTGAGTAGAGTGGAACTAGTCACTGTGGTGCTGCCCAGCGTCAGGCTGAAGGCGTTGCATTGGGAAGCGTCGAAAGCCGGCGCGGCGGACAAGGTGACCGTGCAGAGCGGCGGATTGAAAGCCTTATTAGCGGAGAGGGAGCCATCGGTGTTCTGCGAGAGGTTGCTGCCAGCGGCCGTGCCGTTATTGTTGTATGGAATCTGGCCGTTGGCGCCCCCCAGGCCTCCCGCCGGCCCTTGCGGCCCGATGGCGCCCGCCGCACCAGTGGCGCCTTGGGGTCCAATCAGTGACGTACAGGAGCCGGGCCAGGCGCCGGAGGCCTTGGGGCCGTAGAGACAGGACGTATCCAGCCGGACGTAAAAATCGCCATTCGCGCCGGTACTGTTCGACGGCGCCCCTATTCCGCTGAGCAGGGTGTTCCCGCTCGCGCCGGCTGCGCCGGCCGGTCCGGCCAGCGAAACACATGAACCCGGCCAGTTGCCGGACGACTTGGGCCCGTACAGGCAAGGTGCCGTGGTTGGATTGATAAGATAAAAATCGCCATTCGCCCCCGTGGCGCCCGAGGGGGTCGCGGTGCCGTTCCAAATGGTGTTTCCGTTGGCGCCTGCCGGCCCCTGCGGTCCCGCCGGACCCGCAAGCGTGGCACTCCACGTTCCAGGGCTCCCCGTTGCCGAGCAGTACGTCATGGCACCCGTATCGGTGGCCAGCCATGTCTGACCGAGCAGACAATTGGCCGGGCGTCCGGACGCGGCGCCCGCCTGGACGCTTGCCATGGTCCAGACATTGGTAGTCGAGCAGACATAGAGTTGGTGGAAGTTGTTGGCCGGGTCATTCCGCAGGTACAGACCGCCCGCGGAGCAGGTGGCCGGGGGGGTGGCGGACCCGACGCTGATCACCGCTTCCGGCGCCCAAAGCCCGGAGGCGGCGTTCCAGCGCAGGGCATCCTGATCCGACGGGTTTGCAGCGCTCACCGGCCGGCCCTGTAAGCCGGTCACAGTGGTAGCCGGGGCGGTCCCGCTGGCGTCGCCGCCCAATGGGATCAAGCCCACCACGCTCCACACGTTCGCGGACGTGCACGAATAGAGGTTGGCGCCTGCCGGGGCGCCCGTCTTGAAAAATACCTGGCCCACGGCGCATTGTGACGGAACGGTTGCGCCGGTCCCCAGTTTGCCTTGCCTGGTAAGATCAACGGTGGTCTGCGCGTCGAGGCGCCACACGCCACCCGCCAGGAGAACCACCGCTATCGTTGCACAACGAGATGTTTTCATATCCTACCCAACTCGAAAGTAGCGGGCTGGCGGGTCGGAGTCTGAAATCGGAGATCGCTAAATAATTGAAAACAGATAGAATATAGTTACAAAATAGCTGTGAATGACCCGCAGAACTCGGCACGAAACGGGTTGAGACTGGTCCAGCAGGAGGTGGAAGGGCCGAATTGTCGACGCCAAATTATCCTCGCGGGCCGCGATTATTTGGCTGACGCAAAGACGATCCCCCCCGGGGGAAACCGGGGGATGACATGGCCACAGGCGTGCTAGGGCCATGGCGAGGCAATTATGGCAGATGAACAGAAGCCCAAAGGGCGCAAGAAGCTCACTGAGGCGGCAACCGAAGGCAGCGTTTCGGCCACTACAGCAAAAACAAAAGGCACCGCCGCAGGCAAAACAGCATCGCTGGCGGGAGCCGAACCTGCTCCAGCGCCACCACATACGATGTCGACGAAGCCGCTGAAACTCCAGAAAAAGAACAGGTCCCGCCTGCCGCGCCGGCAGAAGAAAGCCCAACGGAAAGCCGCGGCTGCACAAGTCGAGGACTGAGGAAGCCGGGGTGATTCGCTGCGCGTTTTGCGGGTGCGCCGCGTCCTTATCTTGTGGATGTTCCGTCAAATGTAGTGTGCGTGGCGCGACTTTTCCTCCGGACTGCCCAACAGGTGACTGAGCCCAAGGCCCCAGGACCAATCCGCAGATCGAAGACGACAGGCCAGCAGGCTTGTCCCACGGGGCCTCAACCCAATGCCCAAAGACCAGTCCGCCGGTCCGCGCGAGCCTCGTTCCGGCGGGCGCTCCTGGCCGGGGCGGCGATGGCGTGCTGCGTTTCGCCTGCCGCGGGCCAGCGGGCCATGGACGTGCGGCAAACCCGCTATGAAGTCCGGGCGGGCGAGGCGGTCCAGATTGTGGCGCCGCAGGAGACCGTCGATTTCGTGGCGAATGCCAAGAGCCGGCACGTCGAGATCGTGACCGGAGACACGGCGGTCGCGAGCGGCGGCCTGGTGGCCGGGCCGAACCGGGCCGGCGACCAGATCCTGCTGGGCGCATCGCTGCGCACGAAACCGGGCGAATATACGGTCAGGCTCTCCGCCACCAACGCGGCGGGCGAGCAGCGGCAAACCGGCCTGGCGGTCGAGGTGCAGCCGCGCGTCTCGGTGCCATCCAGCTCCTTGCGGTCTCCGGTGGTGCTCTTGAATGGATGGGAGACCGGCTTCACCGGCACGTGCCCCCTCGCAAGCAGCGCGTCGGACACATTCGGCAGCCTGGCCCAATACCTGGTGAGCGACGGCGTCCCGGTGGTGTATTTGTTCGATAACTGCCTGGAAGACCCGGGCCAACCCATTGAGGTTCTGGGCAACGATCTGGGGGCTTTCCTGAAGACGATCCAGTACGACACCGGAGCGCAGGTGCCGCAGATCGACCTGGTGGGCTTCAGCATGGGCGGGTTGATCGCCCGGGCCTACCTGGCCGGACTGCAGCCGGGCGAAACGCTCACGCCGCCAACCACGACTCTGGTTGGCAAGCTGGTCCTAATTGCCACGCCGAACTTCGGCTCGTCTGTGGCCGGGAATTATGCAAACATCATCACGGCCGGGTCGCAAGACGCCGAACTGGAGCCGGGCAGCGCGTTTCTTTGGAACCTGGCAACCTGGAACCAGCGGGGAGACGATCTGCGGGGAGTGGACGCCATCGCGGTGATCGGCAACGCCGGCACCTACACTCCCAACTTCCTATCCGGGACAACGCTCGCCAATGCCAGCGACGGGCTGGTCTCGCTGACCAGCGCTTCGTTGGGATTCGTGGCCGATGATGCGACGGTGACGCGCGTGGTGCCTTATTGCCACGTGGACCCGACAGCGTTTACAAACACCGCCTTTGGAACATTCGCGTGCAATGCGGGAGGGATTGCGAACGTCAACAGTACAACTCAGAATACGGGCCAGATCGTCCGCTCCTTTCTGGCCGGCACGACGGATTGGGAGTCGATCGGCACGGCAGCGTCCGCAGACCCCTATTTATCCAAGAACGGGGCAATGTTTTTCGCGCTGGTGAATAGCACGGGCGGTTACGTGGCGGATATGACGGGAGTCACGTTTGGAACCGTGTCACTCGCGAATGGCGGAGATACGGGGACCATTTTCTACGTGGACTTCGTCTTGGGGACGGGCGCGTTCACGGCCACCAGTGCGTCGCTTGGCTCGATCAGTTGCGGCATGTGGCCGGAACCGTTGGGCTACACTTCGGCGTTGCGCTGCAAGCTGGGCCCGGTGATTTACCTGGTGGGCCCGCTGGCCGAAACGGGCGAACTGGCGGTGAATGCCGGCACGGCACTCACCATCACCGGCGCCGGCTTTGGATCGCAGTGCATTGGCTGCAAGGTGGTTGCGACGCCGGCCGGGTCCACCACGGCGCAGCAGTTGACCACCACCCAGTGGGCCAATACTTCGATCACGGCGAACCTGCCGGCGAGTTTGACGGGCCTGGTGACCATCGCGGTGCTCGCCGCGGGAGGATCCGACGCCATCGCCGTGATGGTGAATCCGCAGTCCACGCTCGCGGTCGAGCCAACCAGTTTGCAATTCGCCGCCACGGTGGGTGGAACGGCGCCGGCGGCGCAGTCGATTCAGATCACGAATAGCGCGAGCGGCACGCTCACATGGACGGCTACGGCGAGCGCGGCATTGAGCGCAAACTGGCTGAGCGTTTCGCCCGCCTCGGGCACGGCTCCCTCCACGCTCACCGTGTCGGTTGCGCCCGCGGGTTTGAGCGCGGGCACGTACACGGGCAGCATTGCGATCGCGGCGGCGGGCGCGTCGAACACTCCGGCATCCATCGGGGTGACATTCACGGTGGCGGCGGCTGCGGCGTCTCTGGCGGCAGTGCCGCAGGCCCTGGCGTTCCAGTACACTTACGGCGGCGCGGTTCCGGCCGCGCAGAACGTCGCGATCAGCAACACGGGCGGGGGCACGCTCGAGTGGACGGCTTCGACGGACTCTTACTGGCTGGCGGTTTCGGCTGCGTCCGGCAGCGCACCGGCAACGCTCAGCGTATCGGTGAACCCGGTAAATCTCGCGGCCGGCGCCTACACGGGAAACGTGCAGATTGCGGCGGCGGGCGCTACCGGCAGTCCGGCGGCGGTTTCGGCAACGCTGGTGGTCACCGGCACGCAGCCGGCCGGCGTGATCACGGGCATGGCAAACGCGGCGAGCTTCCAGCCGGGCTTCGCGGCGGCCACGTGGGTATCCATTTTTGGCACGAACCTGTCGCAGTCCACCTACACATGGCAAGCGAGCGATTTCGTCAACGGGCTGCTGCCCACTTCCCTGCAGGGGGTATCGGTCACCATCAACGGAGTGGCGGCCTACGTTGGGTACATCAGCCCCACACAGATCAACGTGCTGGCGCCGGACGATGCGACGGCAGGCGCGGTCCAGGTCCAGGTGACTGCGGCGCAGCAGACCAGCAACAGCTTCAGCGCGCCAAAGGCCCCGTTTGCGCCGGCATTTTTCACCATCGCGGGCGGCGACTATGTGGCCGCGCAACACGCGGACTATAGCCTGGTGGGCGCGGCCAACCTGCTGCCCGGAGTAACCACCACGCCGGCCAAACCAGGTGAGACGATCCTGCTCTATGGAACCGGTTTCGGCCCGACCAACCCGCCGCTTCCCACCGCCCAACTGGTGACTACACCGGAGCCGCTGCCGACGAATGCCGTCGCAATCAGCATCGGTGGCGTGGCGGCGACGGCGGCGTTCGCCGGCCTGGTGTCGCCAGGCCTGTATCAGTTCAACGTGACGGTGCCGAACAGTTTGCCGAACGGGGATGCCGCGGTGCTGGCTATGATCGGCGGCGTCGCCACACAGACAGGGGTTTCGGTTACGGTGCAGCAGTGAGGGGCGCGCGCGGATTGAACGCAGTAAGGAACCGGCGACAAGATCGCCGGCGCTACAAGTTCAGCAGGCTCAGAGGCTCTCCAGGACTTATAGTACAATGTACTGTTTTTACCAGGTCTAAAACCGTCTTAAAACTATTGACATATCCCGTGAACTCGGTCAGACTCCTAAGGTGCCAATGGCCCAAAAGGGCTATTAAATGGCACAAGAGGGCTTCCCAATTCGGAAATGGAGAGGAGGTCATCCTGAGAACATTTGTCGCTGTAATTCTGCTCGGTGTCGGGGCTTCTGTTTTGGCTTCGGCGGCGGTGCCTGAGATCGATCCGGGGTCCGGGGCAAACGCATTGGCCCTGATCGCTGGTGCGCTTATCGTGATTCGGGGCCGTCGCAAGAACTAGTTCCCCGATCAAATCGAACCAAATCTCCCCCTGGGATCCCGATCCCGGGGGGATTTCCCCAAGCCCCTCTTGTCTAAGCTTCTCCAGCGCCAACCCGGAACAGCCGCTGCCTGCGATCCGCCTGCGCCGCCCCTTTTCTCCGTGCTGACTGGCTCCACGGTCTACCACCGGGTCGCCTGGATCGCGCTCCTTTTCATCCTGGAACTGATCGCGATTTCGGTTTGGCTGAATGCCTCATCGCTCAGCCGTGCCTATGTTCTGACCCGCCTCGTGTACGATTGGGGGCCTTGGACTCTGCGCGCGCTGGTCGCATTCGCGTCGCTTTTTCTAGCCTTCGGCTACCTTCGAGCCAGGTCCGTGCTGTGGGACATCGGCACAGGACCTGCACCGGTTCCCATCCGGCGCACTCTTCTCGCAGGCCACTTCTGCTCGCTGGCGCTGTTTGGTTTTCTCTCTCGAATGCTGTTCGGTGGAAGCCTGCCCGGCTCGTGGACGGACACAGCCGCGCTGGCTTGGATCGCATCCGGCCTTCTGGCGATTGCGCTTGCCGCTCTGGCGTTCTTGCCGCTCGAAACCTGGTCGATGCTGTTCCGCGGCACCAGCCATACGTGGGCCTACGCCGCCACCATGGCGGTATTGGTTTGCTGGCTCGGAAATGCGCTCCGCTTGCTTTGGGCGCCGGCCACCCGAGCGACCTTCATCATCGTCAAGTTTCTGCTCGGCCTGTTCCTTTCGTCCGTCATCTCAGACCCAGCCACCGCGACCATCGGCAGCACGTCTTTTAACGTGGTCATAGAGCCGGCATGTTCCGGCCTGGAAGGCGTGGGCCTGATGCTGGTATTCGGGATCCTGTGGCTCTGGCTCTTCCGTCAGGACTTCCGCTTTCCTCAGGCCATCCTCCTGGTGCCGGTGAGCCTGGGGGCCGCGTTTCTGTTGAACAGTGTTCGCATCGCCGCGCTGATTCTGATCGGCAACGCCGGCGCGCCCAACGCGGCCGTCGGGGGCTTTCACTCACAGGCCGGGTGGATTGCCTTCAATGTGGTCGCCTTGGGTTTGGTACTCGGCTCTCAACACGTGCCCTGGATTGCCAGGAGCCGGCCGCTGCCGACCCCCGCCGGCGTTCGCGCCGATAATCCGAGCGCGTTGTACCTGGCGCCGTTCCTGGCAATTCTGGCCGCCGATATGCTCTCGCGGGCCGTCGCGGGCCAGTTTGAATGGCTCTATCCGTTGCGCCTGTTCGCCGCCGCGGCAGTGTTGTGGTGCTACCGCAAGAGGTACGCCAGGCTGAACTGGGCCTTTGGCTGGCTGGGGCCGGCTGCCGGTGTGGCAGTGTTCGCGATGTGGATTGCGCTCGATCGCCCGGCAGCCTCCAGTTCCGCCAGTGGAACCGTTCCCGGCCTGAGTCCGGGTCACGGGGGGGCCTGGATTGTATGGCTCTCGCTGCGCACTCTGGGGGCCGTAGTCACCGTGCCGATCGCGGAGGAATTAGCCTTCCGCGGCTTCCTGCTCCGCCGCCTGGTCTCCTGGGATTTCGAGCGCGTCAATTTCCGGAACAGCTCGCTCTTCGCTCTGCTGGGCTCCTCGGCGGCATTCGGCCTGATGCACGGCGCCCGATGGTTCGCCGGCGCGTTGGCGGGGCTGGTGTACGCGCTAGTGCTGCGCCGGCGAGAAAGAATCGGCGAGGCCGTGGCCGCCCACGCCACTACCAACGCACTCTTGGCAATATGGGTGATTGCGCGCGGCGATTGGCGGCTGTGGTAGCTAAGTCCCCGATTTCAGAAGTACGCTCGGGTATTGCCAGACCGCCCGCTGAGAACGTGCAAGGAAAGGAAAGCCGATCACTGGCGGGTTTTGAGGAACGCTAATACCTGGCTGTCGTCTGCGCCGCGCAGTTCCGGGAAACGGTCGTGGACAAACTGCACCATCTCTTGCCGGTAGAACTTGTTCTGCTCGATGGCCTGCGCGATGAAGGCGAAGCCGGACTTGCGGCCGGCCTGTACGAGTTCGCGGGCGCAACTGGTCCGCACCCAGACATAGCCGGATTGCTGAATGGCCGACTCCAACACTGGCAGCGCCGCGTCGCCATAGGCCCGGTGGATGGCGTAGGGGAGCGAGGCGTATGTGACCTGCATGGGGTCGCCCTTGGCCGGGGCTTCGAGCAGGGCGGCGAGGCGCGGCAGGTCCGCCGGGTTCTTCAACCAGGTGACGGCGATCAGCGATTGTTCGGTGAGTACGTTGCGCTTGACGAAATCCCATAGCAGGTCGCGGGCGCGCGGGTCGTGAACGCCGCCGAGAGCGCTGGCGTAGTTGTTCCCGGTTTGCGGGTCGCCACCGCGCAGCACGTTTTCGGCGGCTGAGACGAGTGCATCTTCGGCTCGCGCCCGAGCCTCGATCGAGAGCAGTGGCGGGTCGGCGAACAGCAGTCGATTCACGCCGGTGATGGCTCCGCGCAGCAGCACCGGGTTGTCCGAGCGCAGGCGCGGCAGGATGAAGTCCACCGCGCCAGGAGTGCGAAACGTGCGCTCGACCACGACATCGCTCGGCCCGCGCGTGCGCAGCAGATCGGTCAGGCGGCGATTGACCTGGTCATCGGGCCAATAGGCGAGGCCAAGCGAAGTGTACTGCCGCACGGTATCATCCGGATGGTAAAGATAATCCGTGAGCAGGGCGAGATGCGCGGCGTCGGGGAAACCCAGAATGCCGGGCAGGTAATCGCTGAGCGCTTCGGCAGGATCCTGCGGCGGGACGGCCAGCGCCCCAGGTTGCGCCTGCTGGATCTCAATGCGGGTCCAGGCGGACTGGAGGATCGGCTCCGGCTGCCCCTGGCGGCGGGTGTACCGCACTTCATACACGCCGGGCTGGCGGAAGCGGTATTGCAAATGCAGCGGCAGGCGGTTCTTGTGCTGCATTTCATGGCCGGGAATGCCGATGTTGCCGCACATCAGCCCCATGTGGATGCCCGCCGCCGGCTGCATCGGAATTCGCGGGAGCAGCGTGCCGTTGAGCCGTACTTCCACTTCATTACAGCCGAAATCGGACGGGGCAATTTCCAAGGGATATTGCAGGTAGCCATAGCTCGGGGAGGGCGGCGCCTGGATGTGAATCCAGACCGGTCCGCCGACGTGCGCCGGCTGTTCCAGCGAAAGCGTGGCGGAAGGCACAACCCGGTCCAGCCGAAACGTGGGCACTCCGGACTGGGCTTGGGCGATTCCCACGGACAGAATCAGGATCGCCATGCGGATGTGCATATCTGAATTAGACGCCGCAGTAGGCGGTTCGGGTTCCTTCCTGCGCAAGAGGCGCGACCAGGGGGTCGCGCGCGGACGAGGGCGTCCGCCCCACCCTGCCATCAGCTATAATCCGGGCCATGTTCGTCGTGCAGAGTTTGCCCGTCGCCATCGTCTTCTGCGTCGTCACCATGCTGGGCTGGGGCTCGTGGGCCAACACCCAGAAGCTCGCCGGCAAGGAAAGGTGGCCCTTCGAACTTTTTTACTGGGATTACGCCATCGGCGTTTTCCTGTTTAGCCTGGTGTTCGCCCATACGTTCGGCAGCTTCGGCGATGCGGGCATGAGCGCCCGGGCCAACATGCATTCGATCGACTTGGGCTTCGCCATTCCCGCGCTGATCAGCGGGGCCATCTTCAACCTGTCGAACATCCTGCTGGTGGTGGGAATCGATGCCGCGGGAATGTCCGTGGCCTTTCCCGTGGGCGTCGGCCTGGCGCTGGTGATCGGCACGGTGGAGAGCTACATCGGCGCGCCCAAAGGCGATCCCAAACTGCTGTTCGGCGGCGTGGCGCTGATTGTCCTGGCCATGATCTTCTCGGCGGTGGCGCACAGCCGCCTGCCGCACGGCGGCGCCAAAAACCCCCGCCGCGGGTTGATCTACTCGGTGCTCGCGGGATGCATCATGGGGTTCTTCTATCCGCTACTGATGCGCTCGATCTCACCCAACTTCAACTCCACCGAGATCCTGCCGGGCATGCTGACACCGTACGTGGCGCTGGTCTTTTTCGGCGCCGGCGTGCTGGTGAGCAACGTCCTGTGGAACAGCATTTTCATGCGGGCCGGCGGCCAGACTTACTCCGGCTATTTCAAAGGCAGCGCGCGTCTGCATTGCATCGGGATTCTGGGCGGATGCATCTGGATGATCGCCCTGAGCTTCAATGTGCTGGCCTCCAGCGTGGCGGGTCCGGCGATTTCGTATGCGCTGGGCCAGGGCGCAACCCTGGTGGCGGCCCTCTGGGGCCTGCTGATCTGGCATGAGTTTCGCAGCGCGCGCCCGGGCACCGGCAAGTTCATCGCGCTGATGCTGGCCGGTTATGCCGGCGGCCTGGTGTTGATCGGCGCGGCGTCGGGATAGGGCGTGAACCGATGGTCAGGCGCGCCCAAGGCACCGGCGGCAAGACCGCCGGCGCTACCAGGGCGCATCACCGGCCGGCTGGCAGATACTCGCGGGCCAGCTCTTCGAATTCGCGTGGCAGCACCAGGCGATAGCGGATCTCCAGCGTGGAAAGGCCGGCCAGTTCGCGGGCCATCGCGCGGGAAGGAACCTCGGCCGTCACGGCCAGCAACCGGCCCGGCTCCACACGGTAGGGCATCACTTTCCAGCGCCGCACGGTTTCAGCGGGGAACACGCGCGTGGCCAACCGGTCGACCTCGGCCCGCGCGGGCCGTCCCAGCGGGATGTCGGCTTGCAGACTGAGTGCCAGGTACAGGCCGTCTTCGCTCACCTTCCGCAATTGCACCAGGTATTCGCCCAACCTCACTCCCTTGGGAAGGCACGAGGCGGCGTCCTCCACTTCGCCCATCGGAACCGCGTGCAGCCGCACCAGCAGTTCGCCCAGGCGCGGCCGGGGATACACGTGCTCGGTCTTGCGCCAGGCGAGCGGCCGGCGGTCGATGCGCGCCTCGGCAAACTGCCGCAAGGCCGCGAGCGTGGCGGCGAAATTCACCAGGTTGCCCCACAACGTGCGCACCGGGCTGAACGCGGCGAAGCGCCAGCCGTAGATGCGGGAGCTGGCCGCGGCCCGGATGGCCACTTGAACGATTGAAATCCAGTAGGTGGCCAGGCACATCCGCAAAGCCCACACCGGGACGGGGCCGGCGAAGCGCCGCAGCCGGCCGGTGGCTGCGCTCCACAGAGAATCCGCCGCGACGGAGAAGAAGATCAGGTTCGCGAACGGCGACAGCAGGTTTCCCACCAGTCCCTTGCGGTCCCGCCAGAACCAATACACCTGCCGCCACGGGCCGCGCCAACCGTGATACTGCCAGCCTTGCAGAACGATTCCGGCCACCCACCGGCTGCGCTGGCGCACGGCCGGGCGCAGGGTGCGGGGAAAGTATTCGCGCGTGGCCACCGGCTGGCCGTTCTCAAATCGGATGGGCACAAAGGCCTGGCGGTATCCCAGCGCGTGCAGCCGGTAGCCGTTTTCGTAATCTTCGGTCAGGCACTCGGGATCGAAGATGCAGCCCCGGTCGCCGCCCAGCCGTTCCAGCGCCGACCGCTCAAAACCCGTCCCCACTCCGTTTGCCGGCAGGAACCCTCCCAGCCGTTGGCGCACCGGGATGTCCTTAGTCTGGAATTCGGCGAACTCGTCGCAGTAGAGGCTGTGCGTCAGTTCGCCTGGCCCCGTCGGCAACGGCAGCACCGGCATCTGCACCATGGCGTAATCCCGCGAGTAGAAATTGATCAACCGCAGCGATTCCGGATGCACCAGGTCCTCTGCGTCGTGCGTCGTCACGACCTCAAAGCGGCCGCCGCCACGGATTTCCGATTCCACCATCGAGCGGTAAATCTCGTTCAGGCAGTCGCCCTTGGAAGTCGGGCCGTCGTGCGAGCAGAGGCACAAGTGCACGCGCCCGTCACGCTGCGCCACTTCGGCCACGGCTCGAGCCGTGGCCGGGTCGTTGGGGTAGACGCCCACGAAGAATTGGTAGTTGGAGTAGCGGATGCCGGCCAGGTTGTGTGCCAGCATCTGGCCGATGACGCGATGCTCGCGCCACAACGGCACAAAGATAGCGATCTGGCGTTCGGGGACGCGGTCCAGCTCCGCCTCCTCCGGCCGCCGCAGCCGGCTGCGCCTGGTGCAGACCAGCACCAGCGCAATCCACAGATCGTCCAGTCCGCTCAGCAGGATCCAGAAAGCGAGCGGGACCAGACACGCCGCTACACAGTGGTCGAACCCCACGAAGCACAATAGTGGCGAATCGGACGCAAAACTCTCATCAATTCGCGCCGTCCGTCAGCGTGACCCGGGTGTAGACCACTTGAAAGCCCAACCGTTCGTAATTGCGCTGCGAGGTGGAGCCCGGCTGCGTGCTGGCGGTTGCCAGATCGCAGCCGCGGGCCATGGCTTCGTTGAGCCGCGCGGCAATCAGCTCGTAATGCAGCCCGCGACGCCGGAAGGCCGGAATGGTGCTGTCGGCGAACAGGGTCGCCAGGCCATCGTGCACCGCCAGCGCGCCCCCGCCAGCCGGTTCGCCGGTCTGGGCCACCGCCAGCCAGCACATGGCGCCCGGCATGCCGAAAATCGCGCGCCCCACGTCCATCTCCTCGCCGGTCAGTTCGTGCTGGTCGAAGAAACCGCTTCCCACGGTGTGCGACCAAAGATCGTCTTCGCCCGCCAGGGCCCGGCGCACGCGCGGCGTCAGGACGATCTCCGCTGCCGCCAGCCGCTTCACCAGCACATTGTTGAATTCCGTGGGCCGATAGCCGCGAGTCCCCAGGGCCGGCAACAACCCCGGGTGGGCCAGAGGGCACAAGTCGATAGAAGCCGGCGCGCCCCGGCTGTGATAAAAAGCGGCCAGTCGATCGAGCTCCGCCGCGCTGACGGGACCATTGAGACCGATACCCACGGCCTGCGAGAGCGGCGATGCGGCGCCCGCAAAAATAGCGCAGCCGCCGCCCACCTCCAGCACCGCCGACCCCGGCGGCCAGGCCGTACAGCCCTTGGCATTGGCGGCCTCCGCCGCTTCCAAACGCCGCGCCAGCGCCGCATCGCGAAAAGTCATCGCATCCATCTGCCGCACATGTTTCATCATATAGGTATGGCGATTCAAACCTTGAGCCTCCCCGTCCATGGCATGACTTGCGGAAACTGCGCGCGCAGCGTGGAACGGAAACTGGCCGGCACGCGGGGCGTGTCGAAAGCGGCGGTGGATCTGGGCGGCGCCCAAGCCACCGTGGAGTACGACGCCGAGATCGTCACGCCGCAAAGCCTGGCCGACGCCGTGCGGCAACTGGGCTACGAGGTACCGGCGTGAGAGGCGACGGCCGGCTGGAGGCGCGCTCCGCGTGAAGACCGCCGAGCGCATCGATCTTCCGGTTTCCGGCATGACCTGCGCGGCCTGCGCGCGCACCATCGAACGGACGCTAGCGGCAACCAGCGGTGTCGCGCGCGCCAACGTCAACCTGGCCACCAATACCGCTACCGTGGAGTTTGATCCGTCGCGCGTCCGCCCGGCCGATTTCATCAGCGCCATCGAAGACCTCGGCTACGGCGTGCCAGACACTGAGCCAGCGGCGGATGCGGCCGAGACGCAATACCGGCGCCGTCTCATCGTGGCGGTCATCTTCACCGTGCCGGTTATGGTGTTGGGGATGTTGCACGTGGCTCCGTGGATCCAACTGGCCCTCACTCTGCCGGTCATCTTTTATTCCGGCGCGCCGTTTTACGCGGCTGCCTGGAGCGCCGTCCGCCACGGCGCCGCCAATATGAACACGCTGATCGCGCTCGGCACCGGCGCCGCTTTCCTCTATTCGCTTTGGGAAACCGCGCGCGGCGGGCATATGGTCTATTACGAAGCCGCCACCGTCATTATTGCGCTCATCCTGCTGGGCCGCACGCTGGAGGCTCACGCGCGCATCAAGGCATCCGCCGCCATCCGCCGCCTCATGGAGTTGCAGCCGGCTACCGCGCGCGTGTTGCGCGACGGCGTGGAAGTGGAAACGCCGGCTGCGGAGGTGCGCGCCGGCGACACCGTGGTGGTGCGGCCGGGCGAGCGCATCCCGGTAGATGGCATGATCCTCGACGGCGAATCGGCGGTGGACGAATCGATGCTCACCGGGGAGAGCCTGCCGGTGGACAAGCAGCCTGGTGCTACGGCGTTCGCGGGAACCGTCAACTGCTCCGGAAGTTTTCGCTACCAGGCCACCAAGGTGGGGCGCGCCACGGTGCTGCAGCGGATGATCGAAATGGTCAAGCAGGCGCAGGGTTCGCGCGCGCCGGTAGCGCGCCTGGCGGACGTGGTGAGCGCCTACTTCACGGTCGCGGTGCTGGCTGCCGCGCTGGTCACATTCGGCGTCTGGCTGCTGTTCGCGCCGCTTGCGACCGCCATGGTCAACGCGGTGGCGGTGCTGATCATCGCTTGCCCGTGCGCGCTGGGCCTGGCCACTCCCACCGCCATCATGGTGGGCACGGGGCGCGGCGCCGAGCGCGGCATCCTTATTAAGGGCGGCGAAGCGCTCGAAATGGCTTACCGGATCGACGCCATTGTGCTGGATAAGACCGGCACCATCACGCAAGGCAAGCCGCGCGTCACCGAGGTGATTCCCGCCGAAGGCTTCTCCGAAAACGACGTGCTGGGCCTAGCCGCTTCCGCCGAGCGGTATTCCGAACATCCCCTGGGCAAAGCCATTGTCGAATCCGCCGCGGCGCGCCACGTGCCGCTACAAGACATCACCGGCTTCTCCTCGCTCGCCGGCCATGGCGTCCGCGCCCTGGTGGGCTCGCGCGAGGTGGTGGTATCGAAACCCGGCGCCACCGTGACCGTGGACGGCGTGGTGGCCGGTTCCATCGAAATCGCCGACACCATCAAGCCCGAAGCCGCCGAAGCCGTGCGCCGCCTGCGCGCCATGGGCCTGGAGGTCTGGATGATCACCGGCGACAACCACGCGACCGCCGAGGCCGTCGCGCGCGAAGCCGGCGTCGAGCATTTTCTCGCCGAAGTGATGCCCGATCAAAAACTGGCCGAGGTAAAAAAGTTGCAAACCGGCGGCCACCGCGTCGCCATGGTGGGCGACGGCATCAACGACGCGCCCGCGCTGGCGCAAGCCGATCTCGGCATCGCCATGGGTTCCGGCACCGCCGCCGCCATGGAAGCCGGCGGCATCACGCTCATGGGCAACAACCTCAGCGGTGTGGCCGACGCCATCGAGCTCTCGCGGCGCACCATGCGGATCATCCGCCAAAATCTTTTCTGGGCCTTCGCCTACAACACGCTGGGGATCCCCATCGCCGCGCTGGGGCTGCTCTCGCCCATGCTGGCCGCCGCCGCCATGGCGGCTTCGAGCGTGACCGTGGTGAGCAACAGTTTGCGGCTGCGGTGACCGAGGGGCGTGAGAAGGTCGTGGATGCGGGGCGCGCGCCGCTGCTGGCCGTCGTTGTGGGGCGGGCAATCTTGCCTGGCAATCTTGCCCGCAGCCGCCTTCAGGCGGCTGTCTGGACTCGGCGAGAATCCTCGCGCGGCCAAGCGCCGGCTGAAAAGCCGGCGGCAGCCATGATTGGCTGCCCCGCAATGCGGCAAGCCGCAACCAAACGACCGAAGAAAAGACTTCACCGCGGAGGCGCGGAGACGCGGAGAAAGGCAAGGAACAAAAGCCCAAACGGAGAGTGAAAAGGAAGCAGCACTTGCGCCTTCCCGTGGTGGAGCGCGGAGGAAGCAGATAACCCGCATGGCTGCGAGCGTGATGAAGATCCGTAGCGAGGAAACAAGACACTGATGGTTAGGGCAGACTGAGCGAAAATCTTCGCAAGGGGAGAAGAACTCAAAGGGGTGTAATACTTAGGGAGCGCCGGTCATCCGCTTCAACCACGCCAGCGTCGCTTCCATCTCGATCGCCCGCGCGCCCGGCTTCCGGTCGTCCGCGATCCGCACCAGCGCGCAATCCACCTGGCGCGCGCGGAGCGCAAAATACAGCTCGTCGGATTGCGGATCGGGATCGCGCGCCAGAATCAGCGTCGGCGTCTTGAAGTTCTGCGCGAAGTAAATGGGTGAGTGCTTGACGTACTGATCCGGATCCTCCCACGGCAGCGCGTTCATCCAGTCGGCCGCATGGCGCGCCCCGCCGGACGAGGTCGCGACGTCCAGCGTCCAGTCGACAATCGGATGCACGGCCACCGCCGCCTTGAACCGGTCGCTATGTCCAATCAACCACGCCGCCAGCAAACCGCCCTTGACGGCCATATGCCGCGCATTAATCCAGCCTTGCGCCGCCATGAAATCGACGCCGCACAGCAGATCGTCGGCATCGTCGCCCGGAAAGCGCGTGGGCAGAAGGTAGCCAAACTCCTCGCCGTATCCCGGGGTGCCGCGCGGATTGATGCGCAGCGTCACGTAACCGCGCGCGGCGTAGATCTGGGCCCGCGGCGAGAATTCAACTCCCCACATGCGGCGCGGCGCGTCCGCAATATCGAGCAGTAGCGGATACGGTTGCGACGCATCGAAGCCCGGCGGCCTTATGACCCAACCCTGGATGGTCTTGCCTCCGGAGGGGAACGCAATCTCTTGCGCCACGCCCGCCTGGCGCTCCGCAATTAGAGCCTCGTTGGGCGCGGCCAGCACCACCGGAGCCGGAGCGACATCCACCGCGAACGTCACCACCTCCTCGGCTCGCGCCGCCGTGGAGCGCACCGAAACGGCGCGGCCATTGTCGGCCAGGGTGAAGCCGCGCAGGCGCTCGGCCGCGGAGGTGGCCTGCCGCGTGGAGCCGTCGTTGCGGCCGGCGTAAACGTGCGTGGATCCGCGGTCGTCGGCGATGAAATACACCGTGCGCGAATCGGAGCTCCACTGCGGGTCGGTGGCATCGCGGTCCAGCGTGCCGCCCAGCACCTTCGCGCCGCTGCCATCCGGGTTCATGACCATCAGCTTGCGAATCGAGTAGCTGCGCGGCCGCGAATCGGTGGCGAGGAAAGCGATGCGCGCTCCATCCGGGGCGATCACCGGATCCTGGTTGTGCCCGGCGCCTTTGGTCAATCGCCGCGCCGAGCCGTCGGCCACGCGAATCGAGTAGATTCCGCCATCGGCCGCCGCGCTCGAAATCGACTGGCCATCGGGCATCCAGGCCGGTTCACCCGCGGCCTCCAGATCGCCGGCCGGAATCCGCCGCGCCACTCCGCCCTCAACCGAAGCCACGAACCACCGCATGCGTTCCGGCGCGACGGGCCGCAGCAAAGGCAGGATGTCCGCCGGCGTCCATGCCGGCGTCGCAGCCTGCGAGGCGACCCGCGCCGTGAAGGCGATCCATTTCCCATCCGGGGACCAGGCGAACCGTTCGATCGGCCCGCTCGCGATCATCGATTCCCGGCGCGATTCCTCGTGCGATTCCTGGTGCGCCTCCACACGGCCCACGCGAAGCTCGACGCCACTCGACCGCTCCCTGATCCACGCCACGCGCGACCCGTCCGGCGACCAGCGCGGCGACCAGTCGCGCCACTCGCCATCGGTGATGCGGACGCGCTTTTTTCCGTCGGTGGAGACGGCCCACAAGTTGGAGTAGGACGCATCCGCCGCCCGCCCGCTCCAGCCTTCCACGTAGACCACCCACTGGCCATCCGGCCGGATGCGCGGGTCCGACACCGTCCGCCACTTCCACAGATCGGCCGGGTCCCATGGCTGCTGTCCCGCGCCGGCGGCCGCCACGGAAAAGAGCAGTGCGAGAAGGGTTTTTCGCACATTTCAGTCTCGCACAGTCCGCCCTTACCATTCGGCGCACAGGGTCACCAACCCGCGCCAGGAAAAGGGGGGAATTCCGGTATGCGCTTTCGACCGATTTCGGTTATGCTGTGTGGTACCTAAGCTTTGGAACGCGGCTCATGTTGAAGGGTAGCCCGCCGGGTGAGCGGGGCAATAGGGATACTCGGTCCCCAAACGTTGTTCATACGTCCATAACGGGAGAGAAGAGCCGTGCGCTCATTCAAATGTAATGGGATCAAGAGATGGCGGGTAGTGGCATACTAAACAGGACCAACGCGTCCGAAATTGGAGTTTCTGCTTGTTTAAGGGTCGGGCTCGGTCCCGCGTGCGTAGCGCAACTGTGCCCAAGTCCAACTAATCGTGACACTTAACAGTCTGAACGGGAGGTTATAAATGCGCAGATCAAGTTTGCTTCGAGGGTTTCTGGCGGCCGGCGGATTGCTGGCCTTCCTGATGGTTTGTCCGAATCGTGCTTTTTCTCAAGGGGCCGGTTCAGGTACCATGACCGGCAGCATAACTGACGCGTCGGGCGCGGTGGTGCCTGCGGCGAATGTGACCATCCGCAACACCGATACGGGCATCGAACGCAAGACCCAGACCAGCGACGCCGGGGTGTACACCGCGGCGTTTCTGCCACCGGGCCACTATAGCCTGGAGGCCGGTAAGTCGGGATTCGCCAGCGTGCTCCACAAGGACCTGATGCTGCAGGTGGGACAGACTCTGGCTATCAACGTAGCGTTGTCCGTGCAGTCCACGCAGCAGGAAGTGACGGTCACCGGCGCCGCGCCCGTGGTGGATACCGAAAAGACCGAGGTATCGCAGGTAGTCAGCGAGAATGCGGTCAGCAACCTGCCCATCGCCGGCCGGCGGTGGGACAGCTTCGTGCTGCTCACCCCCAACGTCACTACCGACGGCACCAGCGGGCTGGTCTCCTACCGGGGAATTTCCGGCCTTTACAACTCGAACACCGTGGATGGCGCCAACAACAATCAGGCGTTCTTCTCGGAGGCGCGCGGGCGGGCCAACAGCGGCGCCTACGTCTACAGCATGGACTCCATCAAAGAGTACCAGGTAACCGCAAGCAATTACAGCGCGGAACTGGGGCAGGCCGCGGGAGGCGTGGTGAATGCCGTGACCAAGTCCGGCGCCAACACTTTCCACGGCGACTTGTTCTACTATCTGCGCTATCCCACGTTCAATGCGCTCGATTCCTATCCAAAATCGCGGGGCACATACAGCCAGCCCATCCATCAATGGCAGCAGTTCGGCGGCAGCGGCAGCGGCTCGATGATCAAAGACAAGCTGTTTTACTTCGCCACGTACGATGGGTCGCGCAAAGTCAACCCCATCACGTATACCAGCAGCGTCTACAGTTCGACCGTGAGCGCCCTTTCCTGCCCCGCGCTGGTGACTACCACGCAGTGCGCCAACGCCAATAATTTCCTGTTCGGCCAGCAAGGCACGTTCCGGCGCGACACCAACCAGGATGTCGCCTTCGGCCGGCTGGATTACCAGGCCAGCGCGAGCAACCACCTCAGCAGCTCGTTCGATTTCATGAATTACCGCGCGCCCAATGCCTACACCACCGCGCCTACCGCCAACAACAGCTCGCTCGGCACCAACGGAAGCTACGTTTTCCACGAGCGCATCTTTGTGGCCAACTGGGACTCCACCATCTCCAATTCCGCCGTGAACAATCTCCGCTTCCAGTGGGGCCGCGACCTGGAAGTGGCCGGTTCCAACGCGCCCGCGCCCTACGTGAACCTCTCCAGCCTGATGACCTATGGCGAAAATTACGCTCTGCCGCGGACAGCCGAGCCGGACGAACACCGCATCCAGATTTCGGATACGCTCTCCAAGGTCCACGGCCGCCATACGTTTAAGACCGGCGTGGATCTGAACCTCATCCACGAAGTCATGATCAACCTGTACAACGGAACCGGCCAGTACGCTTACAGCGGCTCATCGGCGCAGGCCTCGTTCAACTCATGGGTGGAGGACATTTACGGAATCAACATCGGGGATGGCCTGACTGGCAAGCACTACAGCACGTTCACGCAGGTCAACGACCCCGTCACGCACGTGGGCAAGGACGATTTTCACGACAATGATTTCGCCGCCTTTTTCGAAGACAACTGGAAGGCGAGCTCGAAGCTGACGTTGAACATGGGCCTGCGCTACGACATCTTTGCGATTACGGCTCCGCCGCAGCCCAACACGCTGACGCCGCTCACCACGCTCTATACCTCTACCATTCACATCCCCAAGGACCAGATCGCGCCGCGTTTCGGCGCCGCCTGGCAGATCACGCCGAAGACCGTGCTGCGCACCGGCTACGGCATCTTCTACGCCAAGAGCACCAACAGCACCTACTACGCCACGCGCGTGGAGAACGGCGTGATTCAGCAAACGTTTACCTGCAGCCCGGTCTCGACCAATTCGAACTACTGCCCGGCATTAACGTTTCCCAACGTGATCTGGAACCCGCCCGGCCCGCCGCTGGCCGCGCCGTTCTCCGGCGCCCTGACGCCGCAGGTGGTCGGTTTCACGCCGCCCGCCGCCAGCCAGGTAACGCGCGGCCAGTCGCCCGACTGGGTCAATCCGCGAACCCACCAGGGCGACGTGACCCTGGAACGCCAGTTGCCTGGCGAACTCAGCGGCTCCGTCGCATACGTGGTGACCCGGGGCCTGCATCTGCCGATCTTCGTCGATGCCAACCTGGCTCCCTCCACGACCACGAAGACCTACGACATCCTGAGCAACGGCCAGACCGCGCAAACCTACACCGTTCCCTTCTATACCAGCCGCATCGACACCGGCACCGGCGACATCTTCGTCGGCTATAGCGATGTCAATTCCTGGTACAACTCGATGGTCCTCACTCTGCGCCGGCCGATGCGCCATGGCCTGGAGTTCACGGCCAATTACACGTTGAGCAAGGCGTTCGACGGCGCCATGGCGGCGGGAAACTTCGGCACGTTCAACGGCACCGATTATCCCATCGATCCCAAGAACCGCAAGCTCGAATACGCGCTTTCGGATCTCGACCAGCGCCAGCGGTTCGTGGCCAACGCCGTGTGGATGCCCTCGGCGAAGGGGCTCTCGAACCGGCCGGCCCGGCTGATCCTGGATGGCTGGGCGTTCTCCACCATCGTGACCATGTCCACCGGCCAGCCGGTAACGCCCTACATCACCGGCGCCCCGAGCCCGCTGGATGGCGGCGTGACCGGCGGCGTAGCCTACGCGGCTCCTACCCAGGGCCGCGCCGGCTGGCTGCCGCGCAATGCGTTCACCGCTCCCGGTTTTCACGACGTGGACTTCCGCGTGGGCCGGCAGTTCTCGATCACCGAACGGCTGAAGCTGTCGCTCATCGGCGAAGCTTTCAACCTGTTCAACCACACCAATGTCTCCGGCGTGAGCAATACCGCGTTCTCCTATCTCGCGCCCGGGTCCGGCCTTTGCGCCGGCCACACCAACGCTTGTTTCACTCCCTACACTTCCACCCCGTTCCTGGCTACCACGGCCACCAGTAACCTGCTCTGGGGGCCGCGGCAGTTGCAGCTTTCGGGACGCATCACGTTCTGAGATTTTTGACTCTGGTAGCGCCGGCGGTCTCCGCCGCCGGTGCTTTTCTTGAGCGTCAGGAGAGTGGCGTGGTTAGGCGCACAAGACACCGGCGGCATAGACCGCCGGCGCTGCCGGTTGGTTTATTGACAAGCTGGACAAGCTAAGGCTTGCCCCTAATCGGGGGCGCTTTAGGATATGCTGATCCATTATGAAGAAATTGTTGCTTGCCGTCTGCGCTGTATCCTGCCTGCTGATCGCCCAGGAAGCCGCGCAGGAAAAAGTGGACCAGGTCACCACCGCCAAGATCCGCAGTGAAGAAATGGAACACTCCCAGATCATGCGCATCGAGCACATGATCACCGACCGTTACGGACCGCGGCTTACCGGTTCGCCGAACCACGAAGCGGCCGTCAAGTGGGCCGTGGCCGAGTTCACCAGGTTCGGTCTCAAGAACGCGCATACCGAGTCGTGGGATTTTGCGCGCGCCGGCTGGATGAACGAACGGGCCGTCGGATTCATCAACTCGCCCGTCAAAGAGAATTTGAAATTTGAAGTGCTGGGGTGGACGCCTTCCACCAATGGCGCCGTCACCGGCTCGGCCATCCAGTTGATTCCACCGCAGGGGCCGGAAGTGCCGGTGGACCCCAATGCCCAGGCTGCCGGTGGCGGGCGCGGCGGTTTAGGCGGGCGCGGCGGCGGGCCCCAGAGGCTACAGCCCACCAAGGAAGAGTTCGCCCAGTGGATCGCCGCGAACCAAGACAAAGTCCGCGGCAAGATTGTCATGGTCGGCAAGCAAACCGTGGTTGACATCATGGCCGAGCAGCCGGCGCGGCGAAGAGATGATGCGGCGAACATAGCGCAGTACGATCCCGACAATCCCAACGCCGGCCGTGGCGGACGCGGCAACTTCCCCGGCGGCGGACGCGGCAGAGGCGGCACACCGGATCCCACCCGCATGACCGCGGCCGAAGTGCAGGACCAGATCGACGCCATGTTGCTCACGGGCGGCGCGCTGGTGCGCCTCAATGACGCCGCGCGGGCCAACGGGATCATCGTGGCCCAGTCGCATCGCGCCTACGACGTCACCAAGACCATTCCCACCGCCATCATCCGCAACGACGACTACGGCCGCATCGAACGACTTCTCGCCGATGGCGAAGACGTCCAGCTCGAATTCAACATCCTCAATCACACTTATCCCGAAGGCAAAACCAGTTACAACGTGGTCGCGGAAATCCCCGGCTCCGACAAGGCCGACGAGATCGTCATGCTGGGCGGCCACTTCGATTCCTGGCACGCCGCCACCGGCGCCACCGACAATGGCATCGGCTCCGCCATCATGATGGAAGCCGCGCGCGTGATCCAGTCCTTGGGCCTGAAGCCGCGCCGCACCATCCGCGTGGCGCTCTGGAGCGGCGAAGAGGAAGGCCTGCTCGGTTCGCTGGCCTACGTGAAGCAGCACTTCGGCACCGCCGAAGAGCCCAAGCCCGAATGGCAAAAGCTGGATGTCTACTTCAACGTGGATACCGGCACGGGGCGCATTCGCGGCGCCAGCGTTTTCGGCCCGCCGGCAGCGGCGGCGGCTCTCCGCCCGGTGTTCATGGACTTCCTGTATTACGGCGTGGGCGGCATCAGCACCACCAGCAGCCGCGCCACCGGCGGAACCGACAGCACGTCGTTCAACAACGCCGGCCTCGCGGGCGTGGGCTGCTCGCAGGACCCCATCGATTACAATGTCCTGACGCACCACACCAACCTCGACACCTACGAACGGATTCTGCCGGACGATGTGAAGAAGGACGCCGCCATCATCGCCGCCGCCGTGTGGCACGCCGCCAACCGCGACCAGATGATTCCGCGCTTCACCAAGGAAACCATGCCCGCGCCGCAACCGGCTCGGTAGCTGCTGGTAGCGCCGGCGGTCTTGCCGCCGGTGTCTTGTGCGCGGTTGCGGCCTGAGTGGGACAGGCCTCCCGGCCTGTCGGCCCTTTTTCCGCAACCTGTTAGTCTGTTACTCATGATCACCAGACTGCTTGGAGCGGGTGGACCATCGGTGTCCGCCCTGGCGCTCGGCTGCATGGGCATGTCCGGCGCGTACGGCCCCAGCGACGAGGCCGAGAGCATCGCGACCATCCACGCCGCCATCGACGCCGGGATCAACCTGCTCGACACCGGCGATTTCTACGGCATGGGCCACAACGAAATGTTGATTGGCCGGGCCATCGAAGGGCGCCGCAACCAAGTACTGCTCTCCGTGAAATTCGGCGGCATGCGCATGCCCAACGGCGCTTTCATCGGGCTCGACGGCCGGCCGAATGCCGTCAAGAACTTCCTCTCCTACAGCCTCCAGCGGCTGCGCACCGATCACATCGATATCTACCGCCTCACGCGTCCGGATCCCGCGGTTCCCATCGAGGAGACCGTCGGGGCCATCGCCGAGCTGATCCAGGCCGGCTATGTCCGCTACGTGGGGCTTTCGGAATCCGGCGCGGGCACTATCCGGCGCGCGCACGCGACGCACGCGGTGTGCGATTTGCAGATCGAGTACTCACTGGCCAGCCGCTCGATCGAGCGCGAAATTCTTCCCACCGTGCGCGAGCTCGC
>Ga0187874_10000912_pt1 | contig 31522 bp, 22 predicted proteins | sample June2016WEW_16_1_3_FD_132993 | JGI IMG/M metagenome (GOLD analysis project Ga0187874, IMG submission 132993) | Peatland microbial communities from SPRUCE experiment site at the Marcell Experimental Forest, Minnesota, USA - June2016WEW_16_150 | ecosystem: Environmental > Terrestrial > Soil >... | reverse complement strand
GCGACTGGAATGACGGCAATCAACGGAAGAGAATCGGCGTCTTCCGCAGCGGTCTGTGGATTCTGGAAGTCAATGGGACGAATACCTACGCTTCCAATGACCTTCAGGCGTCCTTCGGCCTGCTCGGTGATAAGCCTGTGGTCGGCAAGTGGACGATGCCGTAGACCGAATCCTTGTAACAGGTCTACTTCGCCCCCCCCACCAGAAGTGCTGTTCGCGGGCGGCGCCGTCGCCGGCTTGTTCATCTCCGTCGTCCGCTCCTCCAGGTGGTCTTTCATCTGCGGCAGCGGGATTCCCTCTTCTATCCACTTCGGCGCCGGCTTGTCCATCAGGCAATGGTCGAACCACTCCTTCATCCGCTCGGTGTGAAGCCGCCCGCCGGTGGGACGAGTTCCGGAAGCGGAACACCACTCCCGCTGGAATCAGAATTGTGCGAAATGGCGTGAAGTTGTTCGCTGTATGTCGAGCACGGTGAGCAAGCGCAACGAAGTAGACACGGCCTTATCGCGCGCCGCAGCAGAAAGCTGGTGAGAAATGCGGGCTGGTTCCCTGACCGGCTGGTTTGGTGCGTTTGCGCAATCCATCGCTCACGCTGGTGGCCCCGCTGCGGGCCGCGACTTGTCGCTCGACCGTGAGGGAGCGCCGCCCGTCCCGCGAATGTTTCCTCGCGGTCGGGCAACTAGGCTCCCGACGGTCTTGTTTGGTTGGCAGTGTTGGTATCCTGGGAATCGCTGCAATGGCTTAAGTAGTTAACCATGCGCTACTCGATGCGCTGAGATACGAATAGGCTGGCTGAAATGCCTCGTCGGGGTAGTCGGTCATAATCAGTCAGTGGGGCGGAAAACAAAATGCGATGGATTTTAATTGTGTCGATGGCAGCGGCTTTGGCGACTCGCAGTTTGGCGGCAACCGACGCGCAGTGCAGTGGAATATTGCAGCGTGCGCTGGATGCCAGCAATCCGGAGACGCGGAAACAGGCGGTGGTCGCGTTGAGTCTGGCGTCTGGGCGCGGCCCGTTATTTGACCAGCTAGAGCGGATGTTGCAGGACAAAGATGTCGACGTGCGGCAAGCCGTGGTGGCCAGCCTGGCGGATATGAAGAGTGAGAGCGCCACGGCGGCGCTACACAAGGCCCTGGAGGACGCCGTGCCTGAAGTGAGTTTTGCCGCGGCCAAGGCACTGTGGGCCCTCCATGACCCCCTTGGTAGGGCCGCGCTGCTGGCGGTTCTCGCAGGGGAAAGTAAGAGCTCATCCAATTTCTTCTCCAAACAGAAACGCGAGGCCTTGCGCATGATGCACACGCCGCGGACCACGTTCCTGTTTGCCGTGCGGCAGGGTGTTGGGTTCGTTCCGGTGCCTGGACTGGGCGCAGGTATTGCTTCCATGCAGGGGATCCTCGCGAGCTCGGGAGTCCCGGGACGCGCCTCGGCGGCTTTACTGCTGGGTGCTGACAAAGATCCCGCAACCATCGACGCGCTCAGGGATGCGCTCTCCGACAAGGATTTGTCCGTTCGGGCCGCTGCGGTGCATTCCATCAGTCTGCGAAACGATCCTGCTTTGAAGAAAGAACTGGAACCGCTGTTGCAGGACGACAATGAGCCCGTGCGCTTGCGTGCAGCCGCGGGTTACCTGAGATTATCGGCGATTGAGGCCGGGGCCAGGATGAAGAAGCGTTCGACGGCGGTCCCGCCGCCCGGCGCGCAAGGGCGGAAGAAATAGTCTGAATGGGCTGATCGTGATCGACGTACCGGAGCTTCGCACTTTTTGACATAGAGGGAGTCCTCCTTTCTCCCCCGGCTCTGCCCGACTGTCACGCCGCTTTTCTCGCCAACCAGCCGCCGTCTTTTGCATGAATTGGGGCCGTAGTTTCCACGCGGCAATATCGGAAGGCTCGGATAGGTGACGTCGCCAGTGTTTTCGGCTGTTACCGCGGGTTCATCAGGCGGCCGATGAAGAGGACGACTTCGGTGCGCGTGTCTCGGATCAGGAAGATGAACGGGTGATCGGCGCGGAAGACAACGGCCTGTTCGGGCATGCGCATGGCGGTGGCGCGCATGGTAATGCCGGTGGCGGCGGCGGCTTCGGTCCCCTGCTCTGAAACATCGACGAAAGCCTTGTGGACGACCTCGGAGATTTCGAGGCCGCGTTTCGGGTCGATGCCTGAGAAGTCGGCCTTGTCGGCGAAGGCGGTAGGCATGCCCATGGTCGAGAGCGCCTCGCGGAGTGAGAACTCGGATTCGGCGCGGAACTTCGGCAAGCTCACCTGCACGTTCCGGGTAGTGAGGTTGCCGAGCCAGCCGGTCAGGTTTTCCAGTGTCAGCGATTTCTCGAGGTCGGGAAGGCCGGTGAGGATCTTCGGGAGCAGGACGTCGAAGCCGATTCCGGTGCCGGCGTAGCGCATTTCCAGGATCTGGGCGGACGGCGTTTCGGTGTAGCCGAAGTGCGAGGTCTGGTTCATGAACTCGGCCTGGCTGGTGGCGCCGGTCGGCAGGGTGAAAGGCGCGGGCTGGGTGCGCGAGGTGACAAACGGGTCCTGCCACTTGCCATAGAAGTAGATAGCGCTGGTGAGGACAAGGCGGGTCTGGGCGTTGAGTGAGCCGGCCGGGAGCAGGTTCTTGATCTTCTCTTTGGTGTGCTCTTCGGTCCAGCGGTTGATCTGGGATCGCGCGGCTTCGGGATTCGCGATGAAATCGAGCGGCGTGAGTGGGGCGTGGTAGTTGTTGGTGAGCGTGTTCTCGAAGGCCGGCTGGATGGCGAATCCTTTCTGCGCCCAGAGTCCATTCGCCGTGTGAAGTTCGTTGCCTCCGGTGTTGCCGGCCTTGGTGAGGTCGGCGAGCAGGGCTCCAAGGGCGGCGTCGTAGGTGGGGTCGTAATGCAGGTGCAGGACGGATTGGATTTCCTCGGCGGTCTGGCCGCGGGCGCCGGCAAGGGCCATGGAGAGCGCGGTGGCGATGTTGAAGGGGGAGAGGATCAGGCTCGCGTCGCCTCCCGTGAGTTGTTTGTAGGAGGCGGCGGTGAAGGCGTTCATCGCGGGCGTTATACGGGAGTCGGCGCCCGGCAGCGCGGCGGCGAGCAGGATCGGCAGAACAAAGCGTTTCATGGGACCTCACATCCATAATGTCGCGATTGGGGCGATCCTTCCAGCGGTCTGGGACATTTATCCCGCAAGAGCCTCACCCTCCGGCCGGGGTCCGGAAGGCTGCGCCGGCAAGTGCGCTACCAGTATCACCACTTAACGTTTGCGAGGACGGCTCCGGTGCCGGATTGCATCATGCTCCGCTTTGTGCCCCGCGTAACCGGGCGCGAACACCTGGGTTCAGCCGACGTGAACCACGCGGTTCATTTTCGCGGTCGTGACGGGGTGCCTGAAACAACGTTTCCACGTGTTTTCAAAGCCTTGCGAACGGCGCCGGTCCGCGCGAAAGGTCTGGCAGCGGTTGGCACGCGGGATGCATTATAAGGTCCCGTAGTCGGGAACGCAGCAGCGAACCCGAAGGAGGGTGCGACAATGAAGAGCTTAACGACGAAATTGATGATCGCGGCGGCTGCGCTGTTCGCGGCCGGTGCTGCTTCAGCGCAGACGATGACGGCCGATATCCCGTTCGCCTTTCAGGCCGGCGGCAAATTGATGGCGGCCGGCACATACCGGGTGAATCTCCGCGGCCCCTCGGGAATGGTGATTCTCCGAGACACCGGCTTTAAGAGTGTGGTGATGGCCAGGTACATCACCCACATCGATCGCAAGGGCGACACGGCGAAGCTGGTCTTCGTATGCGGCCGCGGGCCTTGCTCTCTGGTTGAGGCATGGCCCGGCTATTCCGAATCCGGCCTCCTGTTCAAGACCCCGAAGCGGGACCGGATTGAGGAAGCCTCTCTCGCCGTGATCCACCTGCGGCCCGACGCGGCCGATTAGTTCAGGCGGTCACCACCTTGGTCGCCCACCCGTACCCCCGGGGAGCCTGACCAGTGCTGTCGGAAAGCGGCGCCATCCTGGCAGCGGATGGCGCCGCAACTTTTTTGTCGAGTGACCGTAGCTACTGGTCCCGCCGATCCACCTCTTTGGCGTTCTGCGCTCCCTCCACTTGCCAGGGCGGCACCAAACCGGAATTCAACAGCAGATCGAACAGCCGGGAGGGCGAACCGGTGGTGGAGGAAATCGCCGCTTGCCACGCGGGGTACACTTGCACAGGCCCACGTGAGGCATCGGACGCCGCGGCATCGTTTCCCGCCGCCAAAGGCCTCGGGGCCGGGGATAAATCCGGACTCGTGGCCGCCGGCAGGAAATGTGCCATGCCGCTCCAGGTGTTGGTGTTGCCGTTGTCGTCGGTGCCGGTGATCTGCCAGGTGCCGTCCCATGGCGGGTTGCACGGACACGTGGCGACGAAACTGCCGGAGAGTGTGCCGTTGGCTGGAATGCGCGTGGCGCCCAACCAATTCGTGAGCTGGCTGGTGTAGTCGGTGCCGAAGACCACCAGTCTGGTGAAGTTGACGCCCACTCCGCCGATCTCGTCGAGCTGTGTGGCGTAGTGATAACTGCCATCGGACGCCTGCTGGGTGGGCGGAATAGTGAACTGCGCGTCGGCCGATGCGGTTTGCACGTTCAGGGAGACCGGCGCGCTCGCGACGCCTCCCACCGTGACCACCACCGGTTGGTTGCCTGCGGGCATATTGGCCGGCATCGTGAAGTTTACCTGCGTGACGCCCACACTCCAACTGGGGGTGCCGACGAATGTCGGTGTTACCGGCACGCCGCCCACGGTCATGCTGAGAGGTAGCCGCGGCACGGGCGGTTGCGCGATGGCGGCGCCGGCAGGCGTGGAACCGGTGGTCACGAAGGGCGACACGTCGCCTTCCCCGGTAATATAGAACTCCAGACTCTGGCCTGGAGCGACGCTGCCGATGGGGGTGAGCAATCCGGAGGGATGAGCGACGAAGATCCCCGGATTGGCGGGTGAAACGTTGAACGAGTATGTGGCTACTTGCCCGTTGTTGTTTACCGCCAGGACCGCCGTCCGCGCCGGTGTCTCATAGGGAATCTGCAGGTTGATCTGGCTCGTGGAACCGGATGCGTAGACGCCGTAGAGAGGCGCCGGCACACCGTTGATGGAAGCCGAAACACCGGCCAGGGTGTAGGGGAGCGGGGCCGTACTCGCGGTCAGGTTGGTGCCGGAGAGATTGCTGCCGAAGACGCTGAGGATCATGCCCGGAGCGAAGGCCTGCTGGAACGACGCGCCATTGCCCACACTGCTGATGCTGACGCTGCTGGATGCGCCGATGGTGAGGGTGATGGGAACGTTCACGAACTGCGGGATGGTGTTGACGGATTCGAACACCAGCATCGCGGTATAGACGCCGCTGGCCAGGCCGGCGCCGGAAGCCACCAGGTTTACCTGGCCGGGGCCCGTCCCGGATTGCGGATAGACCACCAGCCAACTGGTCGTCTGATTGTCGGGGAACAGCGAAGCGCTCCAAACCTGTCCAGTGGCGAGGTTCACCCCCACGCTCGCGGTAACCGACTCTTGCCCGGCCACGTTGAGGTTGACCGCCGTGGGGGACGCCGCCAGCGTTCCGCCACTTTGCGCCGGCGGAAGATTGAAGGGGACGGAGGCCGTGGCCGTGATCTCGTGACCGGCAGTATCCACGCCATCAATCTCGTAAGAAAGCGTGGACGGCATTGTGCCTAACTGCCAGCAGATGCCGGCTTGCAACGCCCCCAGGGGAGCCAGCCGCAAAGACCCGAACCAGGTGGCAATCTCCCCGGAAAGATCACTTCCACCCGCCAGGAATTTGTTCAAGTACACCTCATGGCCGTTCTGCTCTTCGAGATTCAATTCCTGATAGAACGGGTAGTTGGAGTCGCACCTGGGATCTCCATTCGGATTCTCCACTTCCGTGCCGGGTAAGCTCGAAAGCGCCATGGAGGCCGAGACCTGCGCGGGATAGAATGGCGCGACGGTCTGCTGGGTCCATTTCTGGCCGCTGGCATCGGCGCCGCTGAACCCCAGCGTCAGGGTGGAAGGGACCGTTGCGATGGTGGCGCATAAGGCGGCCGAAAGCGCACCGTGCGCCGGGATGTTGCCGCTGCCAAAGAGCGCCGGAATGGAAGTGGAGTAGTCGTTGCCGCCGAACGTGAATTCGGTGAGCGTGGTGGCGACGCCCGCAATCTCACTCAGGCGGACCGTAAAAAAGAAAGTGCATCCGTTGGCAGCCGCCGCCTGCTGATACACCGGATTGGGCTCGAGCGAAGGGATGACGGCCGAAGCCGCGGTGGGGACCGTCACGTTCACGGTCGCGGAGCTCAAGGAGGGCTTGAAGCTCGTGCTTCCGCCGTATGCAACCGAGATGGTGTTGGCGCCCGCCGCCAACTGGCTGCCGTAGACCGTCAGCGACGCCGTGGCAACTGCGCCCAAGCCGGAAAGGGCCACGGTTCCCAACGCGTTCGTGCCGGCGTTGAACGATAGCGAGCCGTTGGGCGTAGTAGCGCCGGAAGCTGCCGTTACGGTGGCCGTCAGCACCGTGGTGCTGCTGATCGGAAAAGTGGCTGGATTGGCGGTGAGGGTAGTAGTGGTTGCGGTGGCGCCGGCTGCCTGGCCCGGCTGCCCCGGCCAATGCGTGAACAGATTGTTGATGTCGGCCGATCCAAGTCCTGTGGCCAAATCGTATCCCGGCCCGGCGCTGTAGCCCAATTGACCGTTTACACAATTGGGACTGCCGGACGCGCAGGGCACAATATTGTTCCCCACGGTCACGTCGTGAAACACACCCTCGGTTTGAGCCAGGCTGTAAAGCGCAGGGTTGATGTTGCCCAGGCCCGGTTGGGACTGGGCGCCGTTCGAGACCAGATACTGATTCAGCAGGGTCATGGCCCCGGCGAATATGGGTGTCGACAGGGAAGTTCCGCCAAAAAAGTTAACCGCTCCGTTGAGCCAGACGATGTAGGGATCGTGACCGCTGGAAGAAGAGAAGGAAAGATCGGGAACGTCCCGGGCGCCATCGTTGGGTACTCCCTGCCCGGTTTGCCACGCCGGCTTGGAGAAAAAGATGCTGGCGCCGCCTCCCGTGGAAGAAAGCCAGCCACCGTTGGCAACGGAGGTGGGCGTGTCGTTCCATGCCATCTCCGGAATGTAGCCCAACGCGGAAGCCCCCGTGGTGGGATTGTTGCCGGTGCTCCAATACTTGCCGCCGCCTTCGTTGAATTCGGTCCCTCCCACGGCGGTCACTTCCGGCACACTGGAGGGGATTTGGACAGCCAGGCCGTGGGTCGCGATCGGAACTCCGTTATCGCATTCGGCTGCGCCCGTGTCTCCCGTGGATACCATCCAGGTGATGCCCTCCACGTTGGCCTGTTGCGCGAGCGAGCGATAGAAGTTGGCGCTCCGCGTAGTGGAAGAGATGGTTAGTTCGCACTCGCCGTAGCTGTAGCTGATCACGGGAGCCAGATTCTGGTCGATGGCATACTGCGTGGAAGTGTCGACATTGGTGGAATACACGAACAGGAGAGTCGCGTTCTGAGCGATGCCGCCCGCGTACTCCAGATCGATCGTGGATTCCCCCTGATCGCCCTGGCTGCTGGTGCCAGGATCGGTTGATCCGGGCACCAGCACCAACTGGGGATCGTTCTTGGCGAGCCCAACCAGGGTGCCGCGGAAGTATTCGATATCCGACAGATTGATGTTGGACTGCCCCACCACCGCGATCTTCTGCCCCGATCCGGTGATCCCTTTCTGATAGAGAGGGTTGATGTCGTAAATGGTCGCGATATCCGCCGGCACCAGGTAGTGGGAGCTGAAGTACGTGAAATCGGCGACCGCCCTGAGCTGGCGCGGCGGAGCCTTCGGACGGAAATCGTCCAGCCCTTGGACTAGTTGCACCACCGGCTCCAGCGCCGCGGGAATCGAGGGATCGGAGCTGTTGGCGAAGTGCATTTCCCCGTCCACCTGGTAGCGGTCGAGCTCCGTGTGGAAGGCGCCTAGTACCTGCGCAGCCGTGCCGCTGCATGTGACATACATCCGGCTCCGCGCCTCATAGGCTAGGCCGAAACCCTGTGATCGCAGCCATTCCGTAACCTTGGCCACATCGCTTGAACTGAGCCCGAAACGGTCGGCAAACTCTTCCGGAGCGATCCAGTGATGGTAGTTCGGCGAAGTGGGGTCCTGCTGCTCCGCGAGCAGTTGTTCGAGCGCCGCCTGCTGGCCGGCGGACCGCTGGAACACGATGGTAATGCCGTTGATGAGCTGCCCTGGGTCCACGGGGCCGCGATCGTACTGCGGCATAGCCCTGGAACTGCGATTGCCCTTGAGAACCGCGGTTCGAGCGGTATCGATCTCGCCCGAGATCCGGTCCTGTTGCGCGCACGCTGCCCACGCAGCCACGAACAGACAAAACCATCGCAGACCCAGACGCATCGGAACCCCCCTCGGGCTCTTTCGGGTAAAGTTCCTGATAGTATCAAGGCTCGGCCAGGTTTTGTCAAGCCGATTCGTCAGCCCGCTTTTTTCACGACCACCCGCACCGTCTTCTTCGCCCCCATGGGCAGCAGGACCGTCTGCGGGTTCTCTCCGCCACTCACTTTCCGCAGCGCGGCCCCATCCAGAGATACCTGGTAGGATCCCGCCGGCAGCCCCGTCAGGACCATTTCCGTCTGGTGGTCCGCCGCGGCCGCCGGCGCCCGGTTCTCCATGGTGAAGCTGATCTCGCTCAGGCTGTCGTCAAAGCGCACCGGGTCGCCCGCTGCGAATCCGTCGCGGTCGAACAGCAGGTGCAGCCTCTGCTTACCCCGGACCACGTGGAAACGCCGCCGCAGGCCGTCTTCCGGCACTACTTCGGTCAGCGCACCCGCCCGATTCAAGCGCCCGCCATAGGCCACCAGCCCGAAGATCGGATCGTCCGCCACAATCGTCGCCGCCGTGCGCAGCGCGCCGCCGAAGCCCAAATCGATTTCGCCGCTGTATTGCCACGGCCCGCGCGGCTGCTGCTTCCCGAACCAGTTGCCGCCGTACGCCGCCGGCACAAAGGCGCTCCCCGCGCCGCCGTCGTTCTCCTTTCCCGGATACCAGAACCCGTAGTTGGTCTCCGGCGTGCCGGTATTCATGAGCGCCCACGAGCTCAGGAACGACGCGTATCCCAGCCGCAAGTACGGATGCGGGTCTTTCGCGTAGTAAAGCCCGTAGTCCAGAATCGACCATCCGCCCATCTGCGACATGTACCGCATATTGCCTTCGACGCCGATCTGCCAGTAGTTCGGCTCCAGCCAGCCGCGCGTCGCCATGTTGCACGCCAGTTGTTCCTGTACGTAGCGCTCCACGTCCGGCGCCTTCACCTTCAGCGTCATCGCCGGCTTCTTGAGCTGCTCCAGCGCGTAGTGGGCGAACGCGCCGGTGGATTCGAAGGCCGTCGGGTCGAATGGGAACTCCGAGTAGAACAGGTCGGGCTGATCGTTCACGAAGTACTCCACTTTCGCTTCCCAGTCCTTGCGCAGCAAGTCGGCCTTCTCCTTCCAGCCCGCCGCGTACAACTCGTCGATCAGATCGGCGATCACCATCTCGTTGTAATTGCCCAACTCATTCGCCGACCAATGCGCCACTTCCCACGGGTACGTGTAATAGGCGCGTGCCGTGCCGAAGGCCCGCTCCAGGTATCCATTCTTGTCGAGATAGTGGACCTGCTCCGGATGATACTTGGCGATCTGGTACATGCTGAAGTACAGGTAGACCATGTGCGGATAGTCGTAAGTGCGCCACACGTGGTCGGTCCACCCGTAGCGGTCGCCGGGCTTACTCTCGCGATTGATCTTCCAATTATCGATTCCGTAGACCGCGTACGGGTATTTCTCCGTCTCGGTCATCTGCAGTTTGCCCCAGACGAAATTCTTCAGATAATACTCGACCGCCTCGATCTCTTTCGCGTCGGGGTAATCCACGTTCTTGGCCGCGATATAGGGCGCCTTGCACAGCGCCGGATCGTCGCTGGCCAGGATGTAATCCGCCAGGCCGTCTTTGTCGTCCGGACCGCGCAGCACCTTCTTCAGCATGTCCCATTCGGAAAACAGGCCGTCATACCACTTCGCCGGATCGCGATGCTGCTGGTGCGTCACCAGGAACGACGCCCGCTTCTCAATCAGCGCCTGGAGCGCCTCGGTCACAAAGAACTCCAGCTCCGCGTATTGGTTCTTGCCGAAATGAACCGTCAATTTGTTCTCACCCAGGCGCGCGAACTTCACTTTGTAGAGGTGCGTATCCTTGGGCCTCTCTCCCGCCGCCGCCAGTTCCGTCTGCCCCGGAAACTCCGCGTCCACCGACTGAATCGCGCTCTTCGACCGGATCGACACTTCCGTTTCCATCCCTTGCGGCACGCTCATCCCCGGCACCACGTTCACATCCAGCAGCCCCTCTTCGTAGAGGATGTCGCGCACGCCCTGGTAATCCTTGGCCCAGCGGAATTTGAAAGCGTAAGTGACTCCGTCGCGCTGCGAGTTGGTGGGCGCGAGCGTCACGCTGGTCTGCGGCTGGCGCCACGTGCCGCCGCGCGCCCGGTCTTCCGCCGCCCGCGCCGCCGAAAGAATATACACGCCGCCGCGCTCGCTGTACTCCAGCTTCCCGGGCGCGAAATTCATCTCGCTGCGCACCGGCTCAAACAGCGGGCATACCGCGACCGGCGTCATCACCAGGTACGGCCCTTCGCCATTCGGCCGCATCCAGTAGACGAACGAGCCGTGGCCCGAAATGTACTGGTGCTGCTGGACACGCTCCTCGTAAGTGATGGTCTTATCCCAGCGCTTGCCGGTGTTGAAGGGCAGCGGCAGGAACACATCGCCCAGCACGATCGGCTTATGCGTCGGATTTCTCAGGAAAATCGTCCACCAGGCGGCATCGGCTTCCACGTGGAACCGTTCCGTCAGTTCCAGGTCGGCGTAGTATTCGTTGCGGCGCCAGTCCTGCGGGTTGTAAATGACGGCGTGTTCGATGGCCCGCCGCGGCGGCGCGCCTCTCGCCGCCTCCTGCACGCGGTTCTTGCTATCGGTGGTTGAGAACTGGCGCCAGTCGCTCTCGCCCAGCTTATACCGGACGCGCACGTGCCCCAGCAGTTCGTCGGGCGCGATGTAATCGGTATCGTATTTGTCGCCCGCGTATTTCAGGCTGGTGATGCCCGCCAGGTCGAACTTCACCTGGAACCGGCTGGCCGGCCGGCTCTCCTGGCCCCACAGCGCCGCCGCGCCGAGCGCCGCCATCAGCCCCAGAGCCTGCGTGCGGTTCATAGAGACCTCCCCGGTTTATTAACGCACAGATTGCAGGTAGAATAACAAGGAGGAAGACTTATGGCTGCCCTTCCGGATCTGATCACCGTAGCGCAATTCCGGCAACTGCCCGAAGGCGGCGAATTCATGTATGAACTGCATTATGGCGAGGTGGTCGCGTTGACCCGGCCCAGGGCGCGTCACTTGGAACTGCAACATCGGCTGTTGTTGCTGTTGGGACCGAAACTTACGGGCTTCGGAGCCGTGAGGATCGAATACCCCTACCGTCCAGCGGCCGAGTTCGACCTGCGCGCCGCCGACGTGGCCGTGATCTCGCACAAGCGCTGGGAAGCCATCGATCCCGATGACAACCTGCGCGGCGCGCCCGAGCTCGTGATCGAGGTCAAATCGCCTTCCAACACACAGCGCCAGCTACAGGAACTGGTCGCGCTGTGTCTGGCCAACGGCGCCATGGAATGCTGGATCGTGGACGCCGAACGGAAGTCCGTATCGGTGGTGCGCAGCGAGGGAGCCGCGGTGGTGTATAACTCCGGCGCCACGATTCCTCTCGCCTCTTTCGGGGCCGGCGAACTGGCCGTGGACGAAATCTTCGGGTAACTCGCCGCTCCCGCCCTTACGGGTCCAGCTCGATGGCGGCGAACTCGGCGTTCACTCGCATGCTCTCTTCCCGCACACGCATCGACACCTCCGCCAGCCGTTCCGCCCGCAATTGCTCCGCGGCCAAGCGATCTACTTCGTGGACGTCTCCGAAAGATCTCTTAACGTGATTGTCCAAACCGATACCTCCATCCATTATCCGCAATTTTCCGCAACTCTGTCTCGCTAAACCCGAACTGGCGCGCGGCCAGTTGGTATTCACCCAGCAGAGTGCACCCGAACATCGCCGGGTCGTCGGTCGACAGCACGATCGGCACGCCCGCGTCGAACAACCGCCGCACCGGGTGATCCTCCAAGCGATCTACCGCGCCAGTCACCAGGTTGCTGGTCAGGCAGATCTCGAGCGGAATATCGTGGGTGCGCAAATGCCGCATCAATTCCTCGTCCCGCGCGGCCGCAATCCCGTGGCCGATGCGTTCCGCTCCCAAACGCAACGCCGCCCACACCGATTCCGGCCCGGTGCTTTCGCCGGCGTGCGCCGTCAGGTGCAGTCCCGCCGATTTGGCGAACGCGAAGACCTCCGTGAACCACTCCGCCGGCCCGCGCGCTTCGCTGCCCCCGATGCCGAACGCCACCACCCGGCGGTCCACCCGTTCCGCCGCCAGTTTCGCCACCGCCATGGCTTGCTCCACGCCGAATTGCCGCACCGCGTCGAGGATCCAGCGCACTTCCACTTGCGACCCCACCGCGGCCTCGCGCACGGCTTCGAAGACCGGCCCGAACTCCTGCCCCTTCCACAGCACCATCCCCGCCGCCACGATAATCTCGGCGTAGCGCACATTCTGCGCCGCCAACCGTTCCAGCAGGCGACGCGTAATCAGCCCGTAATCCTCCGGCGTTCGCAGCCGCTTTCCCACCGCGCCGAAGGCCCGCAGAAAGGCGTCGAAATCCTCGTAACGATAGAGCGCGCGGAACTCCTCCACGGGCGTCGCCGGGTCCAGTTCGTGCAGCGTCTCCGGCTCGACCGAGCCTTCCAGGTGCAAATGCAGCTCTGCCTTGGGCAATTGCAGCAGAAAATCGTCCATACTTGATTATTAGACTTTCATGACAGTGGAAGAAATTGAAGCCATCGTTGGCGGCTACCATGGCGACGCCTTTCGCATCCTGGGCCCGCACAGCGTCCGCCGCAAAGGCGGCCAGGCCCGCTGGGAGATCCGCGCGTTTCTCCCCCAGGCCGAATCGGCCGACGTGGTAGTCGGCGCCGACCGCGTCGCCATGATCAAGAAGCACGCGCGCGGTTTCTTCGTCGCCACCCTCAACGGCGATCCCGCGGCCTACCTCATTCGCGCACGCCTCTTTGACGGCCGCGAAATCGAAATCGACGACCCCTATCGCTTCGGCCCGCAACTCTCCGACACCGATCTCTATCTCCACACCGAGGGCACGCTGCTCGAAGCATGGCGCACCCTGGGCGCTCACCTCGTCGAAACCGAAGGCGTTCGCGGCGTCCGCTTCGCTGTCTGGGCCCCCAATGCCGAAGCCGTCAACCTTACCGGCGGATTCAACGATTGGGATACCTGCCGCCACCCCATGCGCCGCCGCAACGGCGGCATTTGGGAAATCTTCGTCCCTGCGCTCGGCGAGGGAACCGCCTACAAGTATCACATCCGATCCCGCTTCGCCGGGTATCAGCAGCTCAAGGCCGACCCCTTCGCCTTCTATTGCGAGACCCCGCCGAAATCCGCCTCCATCGTCTGGGACACCGGCAAGCACCAATGGCGCGACGATGCCTGGATGCAGGCCCGCCCGCAAACCGACTGGCTCAAATCGCCGGTCTCCATTTACGAGGTTCACCTCGAATCCTGGCTGCGCGGCCCGCAAGGCGAGATGCTCACCTACCGCGACCTGGCCGTCAAGCTGGTCGAATACGTCCAGCAGATGGGCTACACCCACATCGAGCTGCTGCCCATCATGGAGTATCCCTTCTCCGGCTCGTGGGGCTATCAGGTGATCGGCTATTTCGCGCCCACCTCGCGTTTCGGCACGCCCGAAGATTTCCAGTTCTTCATCGAAGCCTGCCACCGCGCCTCGATCGGCGTCATCGTCGATTGGGTCCCCGCCCACTTCCCCAAGGACGCCCACGGCCTGGTCTTCTTCGACGGCACCGCGCTCTACGAGCACGCCGACCCCCGCAAAGGCGAGCAGCTCGAGTGGGGCACACTGGTCTTCAACTACGGCCGCAACGAAGTCCGCTCTTTCCTCATTTCCAACGCCCTGTTCTGGCTCAGGGAGTACCACATCGACGCTCTGCGCGTGGACGCGGTGGCTTCCATGCTGTACCTGGATTACTCGCGCCAGCCCGGCCAGTGGGTCCCCAACCAGTACGGCGGCAACGAAAACCTGGAAGCCATCGACTTCCTGCGGCGCTTCAACGAAGTGGCCCACTCCGTCCCCGGCGCTTTCACCGTCGCCGAGGAATCCACCGCTTTCTCCGGCGTCTCGCGGCCGGTCTATCTCAACGGCCTCGGCTTCACCATGAAGTGGAACATGGGCTGGATGCACGACATGTTGGATTACTTCCAAACCGATCCGCTCTATCGCAAGTATCATCACAACCACATCACTTTCAGCCTGCTCTATGCCTTCACCGAGAACTTCGTGCTGCCGGTCTCGCACGATGAAGTGGTCCACGGCAAAGGCTCGCTGTTCAGCAGAATGCCCGGCGACGAATGGCGCCAGTTCGCCAACGTCCGCGCCTTCCTGGCGTATATGTGGGCGCATCCCGGGAAAAAGCTGTTGTTCATGGGCCAGGAAATCGGCCAGCGCGAAGAGTGGAACAACAATGCCGGCATCCGCTGGGAGCTATTGGAATTCGAGCTGCACCGCAAGCTGCAGACCTTGATGCGCGAGCTCAACCGCCTCTATCGCGCCAGCCCGTCGCTTTACCAGGTGGATTTCCATTACAGCGGTTTCGAATGGGTGGATTTCCGCGATTCCGAAAACTCCGTGATTTCTTTCCTGCGCCGCGCCGAAGACCCCGCGGATTTCCTGCTGATCTGTTGCAACTTCACCCCGGTGCCGCGCCAGGGCTACGAAATCGGCGTCCCGGAAGAAGGTTTTTACGAAGAGGTTTTGAACACCGATTCCGAACTCTTCGGCGGCTCGAATATCGGCAATGGCGGCATGGTTTCCAGCCGGCTCAAGGTCTGTCACAACCGCCCATATAGCATTGCCGTGACGCTTCCACCGCTGGCGGTGGTGGTGTTCCGTAAGCGGTGAGCGGATCAAGGTGCAGGGCCAGGAATTGGGTTCGTCGGGGCTCCTTTGCTGAGTGGTATCTGTTTCGTTTTCTTGGGGTTGCCTGCCAAATTGGGTTCGTTTGGGAAAAGCGGTTGCGCGGCGATTCGAGGCGGCGCCAAGTGTCCGAAATTGGGACTGGGTTCGTTTGGTAAAACAGGGTGCGCGCAGGCATGGCGCCGGTCCTGCGGCCGGGCCGGGGGCGATAGCGAGGTGTGTCGGCGGGTGCGCATTGCTTACCTATCTCTATTGTAGAACTCGGATACAAGCGAAACAGATGTAAGTGTCTTATTTTAAAGGAGAAGAATCTTGTGACCGGCAATCCGATAGTTTGGAAGCAGTGCCCCTCTTCCAGTTACGGCTCGCCCACCAGAACGAAAGCCGCCCAGTAGTACGGAGCCCGGTAAGCAGCGACGCCGGAGCGCATCATCTCCAGCTTGGCCGCTTGCAGCGCGCGCGCTGGCGCAAGCCCGTCCTTCATCTTGCGGTAGAAGGTCTTCATGAGATCAGTCGTAGCGGCGTCGCTGACATTCCAGAGGCTGGCCACTACGCGCGGCGTTCCGGCGAAAAGGAACGCGCGCGTCAGTCCGGAGATGCCTTCTCCACGCATGAGCTTCCCGAGCCCGGTCTGACAAGCGGACAAGACGACAATATCGGCATTGAGTTTCAGCGCGAGGATGTCATTGATCCGCAGAACGCCGTCCTCTTGGCCGGCCTGAGAGAGCACGATGCCTGACCGCTCCGGCCGCCTCTCGTCGATGAACGCGTGGGTGGCGAAATGGATGCGCTTGTACTCGGCCAAGTTTTCCTGCTGGACCGAGGTCTTGGTGGCCTTGCGGCCCAAGTAGGTCGTGCTCATCGATTTGGGGTAGAGCGCGGCAATGCCTTCCACCTCGTAGCGGGTGTTGGGGAGCGGCGTCAGGCGGAGTCCGTCCTTCACGTCGATCCCACGCACCACATCCTGGGCTGTTCCAGGCCGTGGAGGACCGGCGCCGAAGTCCGGGTTCCCGTAGGCCAGTAGTTCCTTTTGCCGGACACCGGAAGGCGCCAGCAGTTCAGGGAGCACCGAAGCCGACGGCACGTATGCCACTGTAAAGTCCTCACCCAGGAAGTGCCCACCCTGCGGCATCAGCGTTTCGAACGGAAGATAGTGCAGCGCTCCATCGGCAACGATGATAACAATCTTATTCCGCACCAGCGAGGACGCGATAGGCGCCAGGAGCATCTGGTAGAGCGGAGTGGCTTCTTCAACCGCCTGGGGCGACTGTTTCACCAGCAACTCGCGGTAATGCCTGGCGCGTTCTTCCAGGACCGCGCGCGATGCCAACGGCGCCATCACGGTCTTGTTCCCCGCGACTGCCCACACGTAGGATCGTCTCGTACCCAAGGCATACTCCACCAGCACGGCTCCGCGGCGGCCCATCTCCTGCTCGATACCCGCGGAGTCGAGGAGCTTCGGTTCGACTACCGCGCCGGCGGTTTGTCCGCGCCCGACGGCCAGCATATCCAGGAAAGCTCTGGCGCGTGCTTTCTCGGCAACATAGAGGGCTTCTTCTCTTTTTCCCTGGTATGCCAGCACGTCGATCAACCGTTCGTATGCGGTGATCGCTCCCGAAAGGAAAGTGGTTTTGAACTCTGACGACCCCAGTCGCGAACGCATGGATTCAATGGCTTCGATCGCGGCGCGGTAATGCGTGGCGGCTTCATCAAGATGTCCTGCCTGACGGGTCACGTCGCCCAATCCTTCCCGCGCCAGGCGCACTGCATCAGGGATTCCGGCCTGCTCACCGAGTGTTAGCGCCTGGCGGAACTCCCGCTCGGCTTCCGCTGTGTGGCCACTCCTCAGGAGGGCCTCTCCAAGACCGTGCGTCCCCGCGAATTCCAGCTCTGTGTTGTTGAGCGATACGGCCGTATCCAGTCCGGCATGGAGGTTCTTGAGGGCTTCCGGGAAATTGCCTAACCGGCTGTAGGCTCGGCCCAGGGTCACAAGGGCGATGGCGCGAGAGCGCACCGCATTGGTTTTCGCGGAGAGCGCCAGCGACTCGCGCAAGACTTGGACCGCCGTCGCGTTGTGACCCTGGCGGAACGCCAACTGCGCAAGAAGAGCTAGAATCCGCTCCTGCTCCGCTACATTGGGAAAACGACGAGCGCTGTGCAGCGATTCCATGTACCACTGTCTCGCTTTTCCGTAGTCTCCTAACCGTTCGTAAGCAATCCCAAGATCGCCTGCTTCCCCTCCCGCGGTAGGAAAGAGATCGAGATCCAGAAAGATTTGTCTGGCGCGTTGGTGCAGTGCGATCGCCTTGGCATAATCGCCTAATTGAACGTAAATCTCTCCTCTGCTGCGCAGCACAAAAGCTTCGTCTCTGCTGGAATTCGCCTCGCTCGCGCACTTCTCCGCGCGCTCCAGATGTTCGAGAGCGGGCTGATAGTCGCCCCGTCGTGCTTCGGAGTCGGCCAATTTGCGCAGAACGTCACCAATTTCCAGCCGGAGACCTGAAGTTTCCCAGAGCTCAACTGTATGCTTGTAGGCTTCGACCGCCACATCAGCATTTCCCTGTTCCCGATTCAGTGTTCCCCACATGTCATAAGCTTGCCCAAGGGCGTAGGGATTGTCGAGTTGCCGCGCCCGCGACCACCGACCGTTCGAAATCGGGCTGGGCCGCGTCTGAATCGAGCCGGAAAGAGAAGACCGTCAAGTCCCTAAGATATTGCAGTTCTTTTTGCTCGTCCCCGAGCTGGATAGCCGAGTGAAGCGCCCGCTCTTCGTAGGACGTGCCCTGGGCCCAGTCCGTGCTGGAGGCGGTAACGGCCCATGCCAGGTTTTCGAGCAAGAGCATATCGAGTAGTGTTTCGCCCGTTCCTCGCCGCAAAACGTGCTCATAGGCCTCAATCCCTGTTGGATACCGTTTCAGATATTGATCAACCTCAGCCAGGCCGAATCCGGCCGCCGCATTGGCGGGGTCCCCAGCTAGCACATTGTGCAGCACGGTCAGCATGACCTTGAGGTCAGAGTAGGGCATTTGCCCGGGCACATCCACGTAGCAGCCAGGCCAACGCGAGAGCTGGCTGACGCACCGCTGAAATGCCGCCAATCCCTTGCGGGGTTGACCAGAACTGTAATTTGACAATATCTCCCCACGTACGAAGTGCGGCTCTGGCCTACCGAAGCCGGATCGCAGCTCTTCAAAGAAGCGCTCCGCACCGCCAACATCGCCCTTTTGCCTGAACGCTTCGATAACCTCCGGGTACGCTCGATAGAAACCTGGATCTTCGGCAAGAATTCCTTTGAGAATCGGGAGCGCCTGATCAGGCTTTCCTTGCCCGACCAACCGCCACGCACTGTTGTACTCCTGCATAACCACGCTGGGTTGGCCGGCAAGGGCAAACGGCAGAAGGCAAATCAGAACAAGACCGCGTCGCATGTGGGATCACTCAACCCGGAAGACGAATTCAAACTGGTGTCCGGGCGGATTGTCCTCGGCGACTGTCAACGTGTATTCGCTAGCGGCAAAGCTCTCGCGGCGGCACATCAGGGCGACCTTGCCTTGGGTGTCGCCTGTAATCTGCTGGTGTCCCACCGTGACCCGGCCAGCGCCATCCCGAATCTCAACGGAATACTGGTGGTCGGCCTTCATGGGAACAAAAAACTGAAGAAGAAAGAACTTGTTTTGGTCGTGCAGGCGCACCACCGGGAGCTGCGCCTCCCGACCGGCTCCCCGCACCGCATCCAGCGAGAAGCTGGGGACCGAGAGGACCGCCGGCTCCAATACCGTCCCCGGCGGAGTTCCGGCCTTGGGTTGAATCTCGACCTTCTGCTCAGGGTGCGACCGGATCCCCACGTAAGCGGGATAGCACAGCAGAGCAGCCAAGCCATACGCCACCAGCGGATTCCCGAATAGGTGGGACATCCGGCGCCACGCGGACAGTCCTCGGCCGTCCGGGTCGGCCACTGCGGCCCTTACCCGCATCAATGCGAGGTCGCACACCCCGCAGGCATCCACGTGTTCCCCCACGCGGGTGGAATCTCCGCTTTCCAAACGGCCCTCCAGAAAAGCCAGCAGTTCTTCGGCACTTGGGCAAGGACCGCGCTGCTTTCGGAGCTGACGGACCCCGTCCCGCACCGATTCCGCAAACAGCCGCTCTTCGGGATCGGGACTCATCGCATCCTTCATTTGGTCCCCTTGTTCGAGGCGTTCCAGGCCGATAGAAAGTTGCGGCGGCCATTTTGCAGATAAGACTTCACTTGTTTCTCCGTGAAGCCCGTTCGCTCGGCCACTTCCTTGGCGCTGTAGCCTTCGAAATAAAACAGTTTCAGACAGATTCGCTGCTCCTCCGGCAGCCCGCGGAGAATGGTTCGGATCTGGATGGCGTTCACAACGCGCATTTCGTCATGCGTCGTGGCGAGCCCATGGGTGTCTTCAAGCTCCCGACTCGACCACCTTGCGCGCAGTACATCGATACAAATGTGCTGGGCGATCCGCGCGAGCCAACCCGGAAAGTTGACACCGTCAAACCGCGCCCGGCTACCGTAGGCGCGCAAATACGTGTGCTGGACCGCGTCTTCAGCTCCATCGGAAACGCCCAGAATATGGCGGCAGAGCTTTAACAGCTCTCGCCGGCAGGCTTCGAATTGAAAGGCAAACTGCTCCCCCTCAGCCGCCAGGGGGCTGGATTCCGCCGACCCGGGATCGATTTCAGCGTGCCGCTCGTGACCCGCCATACCTATAACGTCCGAAGGCCGCCGGATTCCACACGTATGGAATGAAATGCAGCGACTTCACCGATGGATTCCCTAAGCATACCCCCCTCCGGCCGCCCAAGGCAAAGGATCGGATAAACAGGTCCCGGTAGAACTGAATGAACTTCGCTTATGGAATCGGGCGGAGTTGGGACGTTAGACAAGGTGTGTGGAGTGTCCCGCGCCCGAAGGGTTCCGAAAAGGAGTTGTGACGATGCTAAGGATTCGCTTGTCCGCAGCCGGATTGCTGCTGGCGGTTGCGGTCGTCTTGCCCGCTCAAATCACGTTCACTGAGTATCCGATCCCCTCTCCCGCCAGCTTTCCGGATGCGATCACCACGGGGCCGGATGGCAATCTGTGGTTCGTAGAGCTCCATAATCCGAGCAACCTCGGAGATAGGGGGGATAAGATTGCGAGGATCACGCCCGCTGGGGTCGTCACTGAGTTCCTGACCCCCAGTCGCGACGTCGGGGAGGGGACCGCAACTGGATCGGATGGAAATATTTGGTTTACAGAGTACTTTTCCGGCCGTATCGGTAGAATTACCCCTACCGGGGTGATCTCGGAGTTTCCTAACGGCGGGTACCCGTTCGGCATCACGGCGGGGCCGGACGGCAATCTGTGGTTTGCAGAGCGCTTTGGAAACAACATCGGCAGAATCACCACTGGAGGAGTGATCACCGAGTTTCCGATCCCTACCGCAGGTTCCCAATCGTACTATATCACCGCGGGGCCGGACGGCAATTTGTGGTTCACGGAGGGCACTGCTAACAAAATCGGGAGAATCACTACTTTGGGAGTGATCACGGAGTTCGCAATTCTCACTCCCGGCAACCCATACGGGATCACCGTGGGGCCGGACGGCAACCTGTGGTTTGCGGAGGAACCTGCTAACAAGATCGGGAGAATCAGCACCGCCGGAGTGATCACGGAGTTTCCGGTCCCCACTGCCAATAGCATGCCGTACGAGATCACCGCCGGACCGGACGGCAACCTATGGTTCACAGAGTTCAACGGAGGCAAGATCGGGAGAATCACGCCTGCCGGAGTGATCACGGAGTTTCCGTTCCTCGCCGGTAGTGGCGTCCCGATAGGGATCACCACAGGGCCGGACGGCAACCTGTGGATTACGGGGCTGGCCACAATTGTGAAGGCCACGCTTCCGGCCCCGCCTCCGAGCGGAATCACGGTTTATCCCACAATCGGGGGCAATACGGGCAATGTGACAGTGCAGATTCTCGGCAATGGATTCCAAAACGGACTGACCGCCAAGCTGACCGGGTCAGGGGCGGACATCGTCGGCTCGAACACTGCGTTCTCGAGTGCTTTTGCGTTCATCTTGACGACGACGTTCGACCTCACCGGAGCCACGCCGGGAGTTCGTAATGTCGTGGTCACGAATCCGGACGGCACATCGGCCACGCTCACGGGCGGATTTACGGTACAACAGGGTGGCGCACCACAGATTTCGGTAAACATCATTGGTCGCGACAAGATTCGGTTTGGGACGGCGCAGACTTACTACATCGCGGTTGGCAACAGCGGAAACGTTGATGCAGCGCCTGGCCTGGTTTCGCTGAGTGTGCCGTCAACCGTTCAGTACGCGCAAGTCTCTGGAGCCGATCTCTTTGTCGCCGGGAGCACTCCCGATCCCGAGTTTGGGATACCTTCTACGGCGCCCGCCAGCGGCAACCAGAATTTGCTCTTCGCATCGCCAGGGGTATCCGCGGGGCAAACGCAGTGCGCGCCCGTTGGGCTTACTTTACCATCTAGTGCGCCGGTCTCAAACTTCACTCTCACGGCAGGGTGGCAACAGGATTTGACCAGCTTGACTCTCGACCAGTTCTTGGGATTGGAAGGTATTCCATTTATTCCATTTCCGCCGAGTGGATGTCCGGCGTGCTTGTCGCAATATAACGCGGAACTGCTGGCGAATTCCAACGTCGTGGATGCTTATCTGGCCTACGAGAATGCGAAATCGACCGCAGATCTTGGCTTCGTCCAGACGGCCGCTGCGATAGGCACCACGATTGCGGAAGCCTATTTAGTCGAAAGTCTGGGGTTACCGACGCTAGGTGCCGTAGGTGTGGGCGCACTGATAACCGTGGCGGACACTTGTGTTTCAAATCTTTTTGATGACCAGAGCTGCCTACCGAATCTCGAACAAACAGTGAAACTCGCAGAAACCGGAGCTAGGGACTGTTTGGCGGGATCGCCGAACTGTTTTGGGGGAAAACCGCTCCCCCAAAATCTGGTGGACGACCTTGGGGCCTTGATCAAATATTTCGACGCCGCCATTACAGCAATGGACGGCTTTGGGTCCGAAGAAGAGGAGATAGGTGCGGAGAAGGCCGCTTATGGGGCACTGCAGCTATCGCTTGGACCCTACCGACTCGCGCGGGCTGCCTATCAGGCGTGCCTCAGTCCCACAACTTGCGGAGGGCCGCCACCACCGTCACCCCCGATCTCCCCCCCAGGAACGATTTCGTTGCCCGTAACTGGTGTTCAATCTCTCGATCCAAATGTCAAGATTGGCCCCACGGGTGTTGGTTCGTCACACTACATCTCCGGCCTCGCCCAACTCGAATACGCCATCTATTTTGACAACCAACCCACTGCCACCGCCCCCGCTCAAGCCGTCACGGTTAAGGACACGCTCGATCCCAACCTCAACCCAAGCGCTCTCACGTTGGGCCCTATTACTTTCCCGAATCAGGTTGTCAGCCCTCCTTCAATTCCATTGTCCGTCTCCCCATTCACGACGACGGTGGACCTCCGCCCCACCACGAACCTTCTCGTTCAGGTTACTACCTCTCTCAACACTTCAACGGCGACACTCACCGAGACGTTCCAGTCCCTCGATCCCACCACCAACCAGCCTCCAACCGATCCGACCGCCGGATTCCTTCCTCCCGGCGCTGAGGGCAGTGTTTTCTTCACGGTGCTGCCAAAAACCACGGTGACCACTGGGACCGTTATTCAGAACACGGCGACAGTGGTTTTCGACTTGAACGCCCCGATCAATACGCCAACCTGGTCGAACACAATTGACAACACCCCACCCGTTTCCCATGTTTCGGCGTTACCAGCTCAGAGCGGGTCCATTTTCGCGGTACAGTGGTCGGGCACAGATGTTGGCTCCGGGCTAGGGAACTTCACGATTTATGTGTCCGATAATGGCAGTTCCTTCGCGCCGTGGCTGAACCAAACCACGGCTACATCAAGCGGCTACAACGGACAGATCGGACACTCCTACAGGTTTTACAGCATTGCCCAGGATCTCGTGGGCAATATGGAACCCGCAAAGGCATCGGCCGAAACGACAACTCAGGTTACGCAGGCCAGCCCAGTGCCATCGGGCGAAATCTTAGTCACGGCGTCCGGGCTAGCATACAGCCGCGTCACTCAAACTTTCAACGGAACGGTAACGATTCAGAACATCGGCAGCAGCGCGATCTATGGCCCCTTCGAAGTCGTCTTCACCGCGCTGACCGGCGGCGTGACATTGGCGACCGCCACGCGAAGCTATAACGGAAGTGCGTATCTTTCTGTTCCTGGTGTGACCAGCCTGACGCCGGGACAGTCGGCCACCGTCAATGTGCAGTTCAGAAACCCATCAAACGCGAAGATCAGCTTCACGCCAGTGGTTTACTCGGGGAGTTTTAACTAATATGTACGCACGATCAGCAGTGTCCGGCGCCGTCCTGTGCATATGCGCCTCAACCGCGTTCGCAGGTGCGATTGAGTATAGCTTCAGCGTCAATACCTCATCGATTTCCGGAACAGCCGGCTCGCTCGATTTCAACTTCAATCCGGGTCCGCTGGTTTCCCAAGCCGCCTCGCTTCAGATCCTGAGTTTCGCGTCGGACGGGACGTTGGCCGGCTCTCCCGAGGCTATTGGAGACGTCAGCGGAGGACCTTTGCCAGCCGCTCTTACCTTTGATAACGGTACTGGATTCAACGACTACTTTGAAGGATTCACGTTTGGCTCGACCATGACATTTATCGTCAGCCTGTACGGGCCGGCCCTGACCTCGCCAGACGGCGTGTCCACGTCCGGCAGTACGTACGCCTTTAGCATGTTTTCAGACGCCGCAGGCACGATTCCCACGCTGACGACCGACCTGACCGATGGATTCGCGGCCACGGTGAATGTCAACCTGGATGGGACGACAACGGTTACCAATTTTTCAACACAAACCACGATCGGCCCGGTGACCGCGACGCCGGAACCGAACACCTACTTGCTCGCCGGGACCATTATTGCGTTGATGGGAGCACGAAGGTGGTTCCCTCGAAGGGCCAGGTGTAGTGTCCCGGCGCAAAACGGCGCCATTCAAAGGGCCTAACTTTCCGCCCGTATCTCTTCAAGCCGCCGGCGCGGCCGAATGGGGACGGGCTGGACCCGAATTACCCCGGGATTACCCCGAATTACACACGTGCTGATCGTATGCTGTTGCGGGAATCACAAGCTACTGTTTCAGTATACGGCTGTGCGGGGCGGCAACGGAAGAGTTGGCGATGAGCGCGAGAAGCGCGACCAGGGGGTCGCGCGCAGACGAGGGCGTCTGCCCCACACACCTCGGAGAGAAAGGGGACGCATTTCTTGCTAAGCCCGTAAAACGCGGCCCCTTTCCCTCCAAGGCAGCGCATGGGCGAATCATGCAACCCGCTTGTTCTTCGCTCCCGGCTTGCCAGCCGCGATGTCGACATCCACTTTCAGACCGGCGGCGGTCACCATGTTAACCAACGTGTCGATTGTGAATAGTCCGATCTTGCCGCGTAGCAGATCCGAGATTCGCGGCTGCGATACACCCATGATTCCGGCCGCGCGAGATTGAGTAATTTTTCCTTCCTGGATATAGCCGGTCAGAGCCATCATCATCTTAGCGCGGATGCGGAGGTTTTCCGCTTCGGCGGGCGGAAATCCGCAGTCGGCGAACACGTTCTCACTGCCTTTTGTCGCTCGCATCACTTCCTCCTTTCCAACAATTCACGGTAGCGTTTCTTCCCCAACCCGACGTCCAGGGAGGGCACCTTCCGAGTCTTCTTGGCGAAGACATGCAACACATAGACGGCGTCCTCGAACTTGGCCACATAGAAGACGCGATATTCACCCTCCGCGTGGACTCGAATCTCAACGACTCCGGCGCCGACGAGTGGAATCGGCTTCCAATCGCTGGCCGATCGTCCTGCCTGAATCAAGCTCAACTGATAGCCAATTTCGCGGCGCGCTGCCTGGGGGAACCGTCGCAGGCGGTCGCGGCTGTCTCCGAGCCATTGGATCGGCTTTGCACCAATTCCCACTCATTAGGATTATACAGAATTTTTATAATCGAGGCGATCGAGGTCCAGGCCAGACTCCCAATCGCTGCCGAGCGCGAAACGTCGCGGCTTATCGGGTCTACCGTTCCACCCGTATCTCTTCGAGCCGCCGGCGCAATTCGCCGGAGAGGGCGGCTTCGATCTGCGTTGTGATCAAACCGGCGTTGTCCATATCGTGAACGTGAAGGCGGTCCTTGAGGCGATAGCTGGTGAGCTTCATGCGGACCAAGTCCGAAACCGGCGCCAGGAGCACGCCTTCCCGCGTCACCACCGGCGGAGAGAAAGTCGCGAGAACCGGGGGGCCAGGAAACGACGGTCAACGGTAGGCTTCCCGGCGATTGCGGACGCCCGTAATCTGGATGGAGTTCTCGGCACCCTGGTCGAAGAATTCGCGGTAGTACCTTGACCGCAAGATTTCGTGCTACTGGCCCTCCGCTCCCTTACGGTCGCGGCTCGGTGAGGCGGCGTGAGCGGCTGATAAACGGGTGTTCGTCAAAAGCAGTACAGCCGCCCTCACGGGACGAAGATTTCAAGCGCCGTGTAGGTGGCGATGGCGCTCAAGTCGCGATCGCGATGCCAGACCGGCACACGGTTTTCGATGGCGATGGCGGCGATCAGGCAATCGATGGAGGAACGGATCGTCACTCCCTTCCGGCGGCCCAGGCGGTAAATGTCGGCAGCCGCGAGGTAGAGGCTCAAGGGAACGGGGTCGCTGAGCACCGGCACCGCGAGAAGCAACTGCCGGAACGCATCGCTGGCAGGGCCCGGCTTTAAGCCCTGCAACAGTTCCTGAACCACCGGCCCGCAGGTCGCGAAGTTGGCGAGGTCTTCCTCCGCCACCTTGGGCCGGCCGCCTGCCAGCAACCCGATCCAGATGGAGGTATCGACGAGGATCATTTCGTCCGCCGCCTGGCGGCCTTTCCTCCACGCGAAACACGGAGCGGCCGGTCCTCGCGCATGGCGGACAGATTCCCTTCCCAGATGCCGGACCCGAAGAACTGGGGTATCCCCCGGATCTTTTTCAGACGCACCGCTTCCTCCAGCGCGAGATTGACGGTTGCCGAGTAGGTCTTCGTGCCCAGCGCCGCGACCGCCTGTTCCAGCAGTTTCTCGTCAAGCACAAGATTTGTACGTCTCATGTGTATAGTGTAGCGCGGCCGGCGGGGCTCGATGGGACGAATGGGGACGGATGGGGACAGACGCATTTTCATCGAGCTGTTCCACGTGCTGGTCGTAAGCTGTTGCGGAAATCACAAGGTACCGCCTCAGCATACGGCAATGCGAAACACACGTGAGAGTTGGCGATGGGCGAAAGAGCGCGACCAGGGGGTCGCGCGCAGACGAGGGCGTCTGCCCCACTACTGCACTACCACGTTCTGGCGCGGGAAGGCGAACTTCCGCCCTACCTGGTCCACCACGTTGAGCTGGCAGACGTAGTGGCCCGGCGCCAGGCTCTTCAGCGGGACCTGCATGTTCACCGGAACCGCGTTCGGGCGCGTCGACGCCACGGCCGTCGCCATGATGGGGCCGGCTTCGAAGGCCTTCTGGCCTTTCTGGTTGAACAGGCTCATGGTCACGGCAACTTTGCGCTGGGCGAGATTGGCCGGATCGGGCGCGGCGTCGTAAACGTCGAAGGTCACGGTCAGGTTCTGCGCGCGGTGAAAAACCTTGGTGATATTCGGAACCACCTTCTCTTCACCGAAGATCAGCGGGTTGGCAGCGGCCATTTTCCTGGTAGTCTGCTCCGCCACGCCGACCGCGGCTTTCAGCAACTCGCGCTGGCTGCTCCACACCACCGAACTGGTCTTCAGGGTCATGGAATCGGCCGCCAGGTCGGGCACCGTGAACTTGTAGTCGAACGTCCCCATCTTGCCGGATTGGTTCTCGCGCACCAGGAACCGCATGCGGTATCGCCCGGGCGCCAGGGTGAAACCGAAATCGCAGTTGAAGTTTCGCGAGATCAGCTTTTCGGCTTCGCCGGCGTCCAGCTTAACCTTGATATAGTCGCGTAGCTGGCCCACCACGGCCTTGTTCTCGTCCATCACGTTGCCGATGAAGTCGAACTGCGTCTCGCCGCCGCTCTTTCTCATCGCCAACGGGATCGCCGACCCCGGCACTTTCACCGACACCGGCACCAGATACGCCACCGGCGAAATGCGGAACCAATCGATTTCCAGAGCCAGTGGGATATCGGTCTGCGGATCGCCGGTGGTCAAGGCGTCGCGCAATTGCTTTTCCTTGTCGTCGCCGTTGAACTTGCCCCAGATCTTGGAAGCGTAGTAACCGTCGCGGAATTCCAGCTTGGCGGTGGCGATGTTTTTCAGCTTCACGGTAATCTTGCGGTACCTGCCGTCGGTCGAGTTGTTGGTGGTGTAGTAGCCCAGGATGTAATAACTGCGGAACTGCTCCTGCACCTGGGTGATGCCCAGCGCCAGGTCGTTGCTGTCGAGGAAAACCTTGCCGCCGGTATCGGCGGCCAGAGTGGCGAGGGTTTCCTGCGAATCGTTGACGGCGGCGCGCTGCGAATTGATGGTCGAGCCGGTGAACAGGCCGCTGCCGCGCGAAGAAGCCGAGCTGGCTGCTCCGCCGGGAGGAGCGGCTATCAGGCCGCGCGCATCCAGCGGATAGATGGCGACGTTGGCCTTGGTGGCGGCGTTGATGGTGGCTTCGAGCTGCGCCTGATTGTCGATCCCGGTCTTGGAAATGCCGCCGGTGATATAGACCAGGGCTTTCTTTTCAGGCAGGGTGGCCAGCTTCTTGACGGTCTCTTCGACCGCCGCGAGCTTTTGGTCGGTGTTGAAGATGTTGAATTCGGTTTCGTCGGCGACGAACGCGGCGCCGGTGTCCTGGTTGTCGTCCGAGCCGTTATCCGCCACGTCGGCCATGTCGGCGGCATCGCCGATCGGCAGGTTCTTGATGATGTCCGTCAGAATCATGCGGTCGGCGGTGAAATCGGTCTTCACCTGCACGGTGGTGGTGTAGAGCAGAATGGCCACCATGTCCGACTTGGTCATGTGCTCTTCGAGGAACTTCATGGCGGCGTCCTGGGCGCGGAGCTGGTCCGGGATCTGCATGTTCGAGAAATCGAAGAACAGGGCCAGCAGGCGCCGGTCGTGGTACTGAATCTTGGTGGACCCTTCGGAAGAGATGGTGGTTTTGGGCGGCGGCGGCAATTCGTTCTTCTCTTCCAGGGCCGGCGGCGCATCGGGCGGTTCCGGCTCGAGCGTCAGCTTCTGGTGCTCGAAGATATCCACCTTCTGCGGACGGCCGTCTTCGAGCACGATGAAATCGTTCTTGTCGAGCGAATCGATGGCATTGCCGGCCTTGTCCTTCACTGTCACGTCGACAATCACCAGGTTCGAGTTGGCCGAGAAGGTAGTGGGCCGCGCAGCCCCCGCCGGTTGCGCGGTGGTGGCCGCCGGTGGCGTCTGTTGCCCGGCCGCCATCAGAGCCGCTAGGATGACAATCCAGAGATTTCGCATATTAGAAACTAAACCTCAGCAAGAGACTCACGGTTCGGGTTCCGGAGGCGGCCGTGGGCAGACCAAAAGTGCTCGTGCCGACGGTGGTTCCGAAACCGGTGATCTGCACGTGGTTCAGGGCGTTGGTGGCGGATAGCCGCAGTTGCAGATTCTTGCGCGACTCGCCAAAACGCCAGGAGCGGTTGAGCGTGCCGTTGAGGCTGAAAGAGGGCAGGCCGGGAATCGTGTCCACGCCGGCGTTTCCGTACTGGCCGGCGGGCGGCGTGGTGAAGGCAGCCTCGTTGAAGTACGGATAATTTCCGCCCAGGATGCTCGCGCCGGTAGCCTCCGCGCGGAAACTGGTTTTGACGCCGGAGGTCTTGCTAGTGCCGAGGTTGCCGCCCAGCATGGCGGTGGAAGGCCTGCCGGAAGCCGCGGCGAAGGTGGGTTGCAGCATCCAACCGGTGAGCAGCTTGGTCTTCCATCCGCCATTGCGCCACAGGCCATGCACGCCCACCGGCGAAGAGAGCAGCGAGGTGACCGAGAGGCGGTGCCGCTGATCGGTGCTGGACAGCCCGCGCTCGGCGGCCAGATCGTTGATGTTCTGCACCACCGATCCGCTGCCCCCGCCCGTGAATCCGGAGGCGTCATCAATGGCCTTAGAGAAGGTATAGAGCACCGTCGCCGAGATGCCGCGGGTCATGCGGCGGGTGAAGCGGACCTGCCCGGCGTTGTAAATGGAATTGCCGGTGTCGGTTTCGTAAATAAAACCGGAAGCATTGGTGACGGGGCCCTTCAAACTGGCGGGGGAATTCGGCGGAAGCTGATTGGGGTTTTCGACGACATCCAGGCGCGTCCCCTTGATGCCGATGTATTCCAACTGCAGGACCAGATTGTGAGGCAGGGACTGCTGCACGGCGATCATCCAATCCTGCGCGTAGGCCGGCAGATAGTTCTTGTTGATGGCGTACGTATTGGTCACCGTGCCCGCCGACGGAACGGGAGTATTGGGGCACTGCGGCGACACGATGAAACCACATTGAATCGTCAGCCCGTCGCCGGCCTGCACCAGGGCGAGGCTGTTGACCAGGTTGGCGGTGGTCGAAAATTGCGGCTGGCCGGCCAGGTTGCGCGCCATCGCGGAATACGCCGCGCCGCTATAGAAAACGCTGTAGCCGCCGCTGATAATGCGGCTGTGCTTCTGGGAAGGCCGCCAGGAAAATCCCAGGCGCGGGGAAAACTCACGCGGGTCGCCATTCACGAGCGTGTTGGGGAACCGCCCGGTGAAGGGACCGTTGAGAATGGAAGCGGGCGGGCATCCGGCCGCGGGGCTGACGTTGGTGGCCACGGCGGCCGCGCCCACCGGGCAGGCCAGCGTCATGGTGGAATTGAGATCGAGCGTGGCCATCTGGCCATGCAATTCGGTATAAGGCGAAAAATACTCCCAGCGCAGGCCGACGTTCACGGTGAGCCCGGGGCGCGCGTGCCAGTCGTCCACCACAAAGGCGTTCGCGGCCCAGCCGCGGTAATAGAGATCGGAATCGTTCACCCGCAAGGTGGAGGACTGCGGATAGCCCAGCAGAAAATCGGCGAAATCGAATCCCGTATTGGGAAGCACCTGTCCGCTGGAGTCGTAACCGCTGCTCAGCAATCCCCCGAAACTGAAGGTGCCGCCCGAATTCGAGTAAGACAGAGAATTCTGCTGCATGCGCCGGTAACCGAATCCGAAGGACAGGTTGTGGCTGCGACGATAGATGTAAGTGATGGTGTCGGTGAAGGCGGTGGTCTGGTTGCGCGCGGACGCGAAATCGCCGTCGGCAACCCTGCCGAAATTGGTGAAAGACAGGTTCGGCGGGCCCCAGGCGGGGGGAGTTTGGTCGGGGCCCACGATTCCCAGTTCACCCGCGACATTCGTCCTGCCGGCAAAATACGGATCGGTCCGGCTGATGCTGCGGCTGAATGTCATGCTGGCGTTGTTGTTGAATCGCGGTTTGAAAATGTGCGTCCAGCCCGCCGTGGAGCTGAGCCCATAGCCGCTGGTGGTGTCCTTGATGGGGGCGTTGTTATCGACGATCCCCGACTGAAGGGAGGTGGAACCATTGAAGCTGAACTGCTGGTTGAAATTGAGTGTGTTCTTGTTGTTGACGCGGCCGTTCAGACGTACCGCGAACGACCTGGCGTGGGTCGGATTGGAGGGCGAGATGTCGTAGTTCTGAACGACGTTGTTGTACAGCGGCAACGGGAAGTACCGCAGCAGAGCCTGCGAAGCCGCATTGATGCGCGACGAGGGGATGACGTTGCCGGGAAACGGCGAGCCGCTCAACGGGTCGTAAACCGTCACCGGCACATAGGTCGCCACGCCGCCGACCAACTGCTTCACCGTCGCGCTGGAAAAATCGCCCTGGCGTTCGGCCAAAGTGGGAACTTCGGTGACGTAGCTGCTGCCGGTGCGGCCTTGATTGGTGCTGAAGTTGAGATAGAACTGCCACTTGGGATTAGGCACGTTGTAGATCTTGGGAATGCGCAGCGGTCCGCCGAAGTTGCCAGTGATGATTTCCCGGGCCGAAGAAGGCTTCGTCTGGTTCTGGCCATTCAGCGAATACGGCGCCGCGTTGAGAGCGGAGTTGGTCACGGTCACGGCAATTGAACCACTATAGGGAGATTGCTGCTGGCCGCGCCCGCGCCGGTTCCCGATGGAGGCGAATTGTCCGTTGAAGGGCCCGCGTCCGCCGCGGCCCCCGCGTCCACCAGCCGCCCCGCCGCCGCCGCGTCCGCCACCACCACCGCCGCCGCGTCCGCCACCACCGCCGCCACCGCCGCCGCCACCGCCGCCGCGTCCGCCACCAGG
>Ga0187874_10000911_pt1 | contig 31544 bp, 37 predicted proteins | sample June2016WEW_16_1_3_FD_132993 | JGI IMG/M metagenome (GOLD analysis project Ga0187874, IMG submission 132993) | Peatland microbial communities from SPRUCE experiment site at the Marcell Experimental Forest, Minnesota, USA - June2016WEW_16_150 | ecosystem: Environmental > Terrestrial > Soil >... | reverse complement strand
TTTCGCTATTTTCTATACTCGTGGAGGAAGAAATGAACGAGAAAGAAGTAGAAGCTATGATTACTCTAAGATTGATTATGTTTCATGACGCGCTGGTCGAACGCGGACAGATCGCACCAGCACCGAAACCTGCTGATCCTGTTGAGTTTATGCCTGACCGCACGGTCGTGGATACTCCCAGCATTTTGTAAACTTTGGCACGCGGATTGCTGGCCTGCAATTTTCGGGCCAGACTATTTTGTTTGTTATCTATAAGTTAGAAGCGCGTAAATTTTTATACGTGTTAGTTTTGACACATGGGACCCAAGTACTAGTATGGGCACGGTCCCCAAGGCATCCCCGGCTCGCCGCGCACAGGTACGAAGATACGTTTCATCTCACACATACATCACCACTAAGTGGAACACATCAAACCACTTACGCGCGATACGCGCACAATATACTTGCGGGGACCCAATATGAAATGCGTCTATAGATTTCACTAAAAACAATCATTTCAGCGACTGCTGAAAGGCGTTATACCATTGAAACGATGCGGCCAATGGCTGGAGGGACCCAAATTGCCCGGGCCCATGAAAATTTCTGAAGAAAGTTCTTGACAAAGGGACCCATCTGTGGTAGAATAGTTGTCACGATAAAAGTTTGCGGTCGATTCGTATAACCGGCATTACGCCGCTTTCGTAAAGCGGTTATTTGGGTTCGAATCCCAAGTTGACCTCCAAAATTGGCGAGCTATGCTTCGCCGCGCAAGCGGAGTGAAGAGCCACCAGCGGTTCCAAGCGAACCGCAAAGTTTCAAAGCTGAATTAGTTCATCGGGAGAACGAACGCTTGGTAAGCGTTAAAGGTTGGTTCAATTCCAACATCTAGCTCCATGCCCGAGTAGTTTAGTTGGCAAAACTCCCGCCTTGTAAGCGGGCGTCCAAGGTTCGAAACCTTGCTAGGGCTCCATATTAAGTCTTCCATTCTGTGGAAGCAAATCGGCTTGAGGGGCGGTGTAAACCCGCTAGGCGCTTCGGCGTTGATAGCTCACTATAGAGAGCGCAGCCCTGATTTTGGCGTGATCGACAAGCGGCAAGTCAGTTGTCTGCAAAACAACCAACGTTGGTTCGATCCCAACTCACGCCTCCATTTTATGGATTGGTCGCATAGCGGCAATTGCCACTGGCTGTAAACCAGTTGCTCCTTCGGAGCTTCGCACGTTCGAGTCGTGCCCGATCCACCATTTTGATACTTAGGTCAGGACGAGATGCTTTGCACCTCGCAAATGGCCGTTTCAGCAACAGACGAGTCATCCAAGTCGTGGCCACGGCAAGTCTGATGCTGAGATACCTAATACCCGAAAGGGCGTCCAAGAGAAGGATGACTGGTTGCAAACGTTCTCTTGGATGAATACAGTCTGATGCGGAATAGTTTAGTCCGGTCTAAAACGCATGGCTCATAACCATGATATCATCGGTTCAAATCCGATTTCCGCTACCAATTTTCTACTGGGGTGTGGCTCAACCGGCACAGCAGATGGCTGTTACCCATCCAGAGCGCAAGCTCATTACAGGTTCGAATCCTGTTGCCCCAGCCATTTTATGAGGTTATCGCGTAGCGGCCTATCGCGCTTCCCCGTCACGGAAGACTTCGCGGGTTCGAATCCCGCTAGCCTCGCCATATTGATTTTTCAAGCGAGCCCGGCATCGTATCTACTCCCAAAAGGGTAAGATGAATAATCCGGGTCGGTTGCCAGCCCCACGAAAAGGAAGCAATCATTCCTGCCGTCTTGAATTTGGATTCAATGGTGCTTTTGGTGTAGTGATAGCACGCTCGGCTGTGAACCGGGTAGGCTCAGTTTGAATCTGAGATTGCACCCCAATTTATCCCGTTTTGGTCTAACGATATGACCCCTGTTTGAAGCACAGGTAGTCGTGGTTTAATTCCACGGAACGGGACCATTTTCAATTGCCCGATGGTGTAACTGGGAACATGGTGGACTTTGAATCCATCCGATAAAGGTTCGAATCCTTTTCAGGCAACCATGCAAGTGTGATGCAATTTGGCAGACATCTCTAGCTCAAACCTAGAGTCTTGTGGGTTCGACTCCCACTGCTTGCACCAATTTCGCCAAGTGATGGAACTGGCAGACAGCAATCACTTAAAACGATTGGCTCGAAAGAGCGTGTGGGTCCGATCCCCACCTTGGCGACCAATTTTGGGCTACTAGTGTTAAGGTAGCACAGCGGCCTTTTAAGCCGACGAGTCAAGGTCCAAGTCCTTGGTGGCCCACCAATTTTCGGAACATGCAGCGTGTCCTTTTGGGTGCAACCAAGAGAGCGGACACAGCATCAAAGTTGTGGTGCTTGCAAACTCCACATAATGTTTCCGAATTCATTTTGAGGCCACATAGTTTAGTGGAAGAACGGCAGGTTCTCAACTTGCTCGCAGGAGTTCGATTCTCCTTGCGGCCCCCAGTTTTCAGTTGACAAGCGGCCAAGTTTGTGGTAGAATGTAATCTGAATCGGAGTGATCCTTCGAAGGGTGGCGACCATTACCGCTAGGTTGGGGGTGCCACTATCACCCCCGACATCTCTATAGTGGAGAGAAAAATGAAGATGTGCCCGAAGTGCGGAAAAGATAACGGAAAGAATGACACTCATGGCGGGTCCTATTGTCACGAGTGTAAAAACGAGTACCAAAAGCAACAAGGATATAATCGTGTTTGTTATCTGAAAAACAAAGACAGCATCATTGCCCGACTAAAACTTCGAAAACAGGCACGGGTAGAAATAGTTCGCGATGCCAAAAACAAACCTTGTATGGATTGTGGAATTTCTTACCCATACTGGATAATGCAATTTGACCACGTGCGTGGAATCAAAACCGGGAATCTTGGTCAAATGTTATGGCGCTTTGGCATAAAGAGAATTTTAGAAGAGATTTCTAAGTGCGAAGTTGTTTGTGCAAACTGTCATGCGAATCGCACGTATATCAGACAGAAAAATAACGGGGAAGTGGTCTAGTGATGAAGATACTGGCCCTTCAAGCCAAGTGACGAGAGTTTGAATCTCTCCTTCCCTACCAAGTTCAACGGATGGGTGGCGAAACGGTAGCCGCACCAGTTTGCTAAACTGGCAACCGAAAGGTTGTGAGAGTTCGAATCCCTCCTCATCCGCCAATTTTCAAACGGTCTGTGGCCGAGCGGAACAGGCACCCGTTTCCTAAACGGGACCGATATAGGCGTTCGTCTTCTAAACGAACTAAGGCTGGTTCGACTCCAGTCAGGCCGTCCATTTTTGTGCTGCTAAGTCAGTGGCAGACTAGTTGACTCTTAATCAACGAACGAGTGTTCGATTCACTCGCGGCACACCAATCTATAGACTGTTAATTCAACGGCAGAATGCTTGTCCTACACACAAGTCATGGCGGTTCGAATCCGTCACGGTCTACCATGCGCTGTTCGTTCAACGGACAGGACAGAACGCTACGAACGTTCAGACGGGGGTTCAATTCCCTCACGGCGCTCCATTTTGCAAAGCACGACACCTGTGCGACTGTATATACAGTCAGTGGTGTGATTGGCGAACCGAACGTCGCCTCTTTTTATGGCTCTATCGTCCAACGAACAGGGCACTGGTCTTCGAAACCAGCTATCACGGTTTGAATCCGTGTAGAGCCTCCATTCTTAACGGTGAACAAGAAGTCGCGGCGAAAGCCGAGGAAGTTCCGGCCATCTGGTCAAGGTGCCGTGGAAGCTGCGGGGCGCGAAAGCGCACGGGTAAGAGTTCGGCAAGCCTTGCTCTATCCACTTGTCCGAAACGACTCCACACCGATGCAAGGCAAATAGGGCAGAGGCTGACCACCGATAAAGACTGCCGGGTTGCTGCTTAGACGAATGACTTCTACTTACGCAAGTGAGAACAGAAGCCGGGCTACGGGCACCGTAAAGGCATCACAATTTTCAATTTCCTTGTCGTATAATGGCAATACGCGTGGCCGATTACCGCGCTATGGTGGTTCGAATCCATCCAAGGAAACCATTTTTCAAAATCAACGACCAAAGGTCTACGATAATGAATGCAAGAAAACAAAGAGTAGTAGCACAATTAGGTATGCCTCCTGGTACGGCTGCGGGAAGACTTCGCAAGATTATTCTTTTTCATTTGCTTTGCAGACTTGAAGAAAATATATGCTTTAAGTGTGCCAAAGAAATAGTAACTGTTGATGAGTTGAGCATCGAGCACAAAGAGCCATGGGAAGGCCGCTCTGCTGAGTTGTTTTGGGATTTGAATAACATTGCATTTTCCCATCTGCGGTGCAATACTATACACCGAGTAAAAATTGGAGAGTATAATACTGCAAACTGACAATGCCGGATAGACCGCGCGGATTCACTGGTAGAACAAGAAAAGTTTCTGTCGATAGCACAGGGTGCAGCGAAGACTTATAAACTTCGGAAAGCGCCAGATTAGCGCAACGGGTCGGCTCAATACCGACATCGACAACCATTTTTTGTAGGGCCTTAGAATATCATGCTCGATGAGCAAAGGAGAGTAAAATGATTGCTAATCATTGTATTGAGATTGTAGAACAGGAAGATGGTACTTACGTTTATCCTGTTTTGAATTACAAAAGAGCGCGAGGATGGCATTTGTGTGTGTACAAGGACGGGTCTGCCGATTTATTTCAGAAAGTCGGACCCCATGGTGCCTTGTTGGGAAAACCGATTCATCTTCCGCATCCAGTAATAATTGTAGACGAAGAATAAATTTTGATGGAGGGCAGTCGGCAATGGTGCCTCACTGTCTTGAAAACAGTACCACCGGCTAAGACCCGGTGACAGAGTTCGATTCTCTGGCCTTCCTCCATTTTCTACTGGCCTTCGCTGATGCCGCGACTAACGAGTGTGGGGTAAAGCCCCTATCGGGACAGCCAATTTTCTATTGCCCGTTCGTTTAACCGGAAGGACAGCGGCCTCTGAAGCCGTGAATCTACGTTCGAATCGTAGACAGGCAACCATATTGGGCTGGGAGTAGGCTGAGAATACGTTCGGTTTGCACCCGAAAAAACAGGGTTTGATTCCCTGCCGGTCCACCAATTTTGTACAAGCGGTACGCACCCTATAAGTGGAAGCCAAGGGGATGCGTAGTCCTAGGGAATCCGCGCTTCACGCCGAGGCCCGATTGAACCCGGGAGCAACACGGCGAACAATTTCTACAGGCGGTTAAGCTCAACGGCAAACTGTCCGTCTCCAAAACGGAACTTGGGAGTTCGAATCTCTCACTGCCTGCCATTTGCGGTACTACGATGCGTAACTCACGTAGTCAAGGATCATTCGTGAGGTGATCCATGACCTAGTCCACTCCGTTGAAGTCAGCTAAAATCTGATGGAGGAGTGGACGGTCGAATTTCAAATCAAAGGAAAACATTTTGCGCAGTCTCTTTTTTATCGCAAGACATGGTCAGACTGTCCTAAATGAATCGGGACGTTATCGCGGATGGTCTGATGGTCCTGACGCCCAACTCAACGAAGATGGTATTCGATCTGCTCATGAAGAAGGCAAGTTTCTTCAGAAGCTGAAGCAGCCGTTTTCAAAGATCATATCATCCCCTCTACAACGCGCAGTCTTGACTGCTGCTATTATCGCGGAGTATCTTGGAGTCGAGTTCATTGAAATTGATGATCGCCTTCTGCCTTTGAATGTTGGCGATTTCAAAGGGCAATCCAAAGCAGATCACCCTATTCAGCCATTTCTTGACAACAAGAACAAAAGATTTCCAAATGGCGAAACGATCAATGAGTTTGAATATCGTCAGCACGAGTTTGCCGAAGACCTTCTAAAGATAATTGAAAAAGAAAAGAGCACGGAAGACCCCGAAGTTTTGGTTGTTGCCCACGTTTCAAATGTGATGTACTGGTGGAACCTGCAGACCGGCGCGAACAGCGATGAGTATTTGGGCGAGACGACGGATATTATTAGCTCCGGTGGCATTGCACTGATCGCGGAGTATACCACGATTCCGATTTTCAAGTCTAATCCTGAAGCCGAATCCGATCACTCCATACAAATTGACATATCTGCGGTTCAAGGGGAGACCGGAACTGGATACGAGCCCGCTGCGAACAAGGGGCCATTCTCTTGTGCTAACTGTGAATTTTTTCGATCTGTGGATAATTCCTGCGGACAGGATGACATGTTGAAGAAGTCAAAGCAGCCGCGCACTTCCGATGGCCGAATTAAGGTTGATCCGAACGCCTGCTGTGAGTATGTTGCCCGAGTCGGCAATGGCAAATAAGTGGACGAAGACTCATTGTAAACATGGGCACGAATTTACTCCTGAGAATACTTGCTGGGATAAACATCGTCGTCGTTCTTGTAGAGTTTGTGGCCGATTAAAATATGCAAGATTGATGGGCGGTCCTGAAAAGAAACGGTATCATTCAGATCGTTATAGAATGTGGAAATATGGTATAAGCGCAGAAGTGTTTGTTGCGATGCTCGCGGCTCAAAATAATTGTTGTGGAGTATGTTTGAAACCTTTCTCGGAAGATAAAGGGATGGAGGCGGTTGTAGATCACTCCCATGTTACCGAAATGAATCGAGGATTAGTTCATAGAAAATGCAACATGGCTCTTGGTCTTCTACAGGATGATCCTGTTACTTGCAAATTGGCCGCAGCATATTTGGAAAAATATCTCGGGGAGAAGAAATGAATTCAACGCGATACAACTATTCATGTGCTGCCTGCCAAGGTTCTGTAACAAAAACCCCCACTGGAAAATCAAAAGGTGAGAAGGGCACGATTCACGGCCTGCATGGCTGGGAGTGCAATAACTGCGGTCGCGGGGCGAAAGTTTCTCGCGCGCTAAAATAAGAAGGATTGATGCCGACTATTGTTGGAACAGACGGACAAAATTTATTTTGGAATGATGAAGTCAAAGGGCTTCAAAAAACACCTTTAACTTCTGCGATAGGAACTACAAATTTTAATGGTTTGACTAACCAACCCGGGGTCTTTGCTCAGGCTTTTGGTGTTACTGCAAACACTCGTTGGACTGGCGATGGTTCTATTACGCTCAATTCTCCAACAGTCACATCAGCATCCATCAATTTCACTGCTTCCGATGTAGGAAAAACGATTTATACCGTTTATCCGAGCACGGGACAGACAAAATTAATAGGGACAATTCTTTCAGTTCAATCTTCAACTCAAGCTACAGCGAGTGCGAATGCATCTGCCACGCAGTCCAATTGTTCTTTGTGCGTCGGAACGGATGACACTGCCGCTTTACAAGCCGCTTGGGCGGCGTGCCTAGCAGCGGGCGGTGCAATGCTATTTTTGCCCTCGGGGGCAATGCTGGTTTCTGCACAGCCTTTTTATTATTCTAATGGTTCTACGGCAAGTCCTATAGGTGCATTTGGGCTTCAAGGACAGGGAGGATATGGTTCAGGGACTGTGTTTGTAGTCTCACCAAGTTTTAATTTTGGTTCCATGCACGGGTCGGGGATGATTTACGATGTGGTATCCGGCGTCTCTGGGGCTTACGACGGTTTTCATATGTTTAATCGCGTTTCCCAGATTAGCGTCACGGGCTTAGGGGCGGGATTCGGAAGTCAAAGTGGCAGCGGTCTTTCTTTGTTATATGGGAGTAATGCCTGTTTTTCTGATATTCAAATCGCGGGATTTTCTGGCCCTGCGTATATGTCATGCGTGACTTTGAACACGGAGAATCGTGCCTATAATTTGAATATTCAACCCCAATTTAGTAGTGGTTTGGGTAATCCAGTAAACTGTCTCTCAATTGCAAACGGCGCAGATTCGGTAGAAATATATGCTCCAATTTTAGCCTACACTGGAGGGTGGGGCTTAGTTTTTGAGAACAATACGAACGTAAATATTTTTGGCGGCTTAATCACGAGCACGGGTGGGGGACCAGGTAGCAATCCTCACACGGGTGTTAGTGTCATCGGTTCCACGGGAGTGAATTTTTTTGGTACTCGAATTAATGCAGCGAATACTGGAGGGGCAACTCCCGGAGGGATTTATGTTGACGGCACATCCGAGGTGTTCTTGTCCGGTGTTGAAATTCTGAATGGAATAACAAGTTCTACAAATATTTGGGTAGCTAGTGGTGGTCAACTTTCTTTGCAGAATGTGAACAATGTGGTTACTGGAAGTGCAGCGGGCTTGAACATCGCGGGTTCCCTTTATGACCTAGGAGGCAACATCTTCGGTCAAACGCCAACAATTTCTGGTTCGATATTCGGAGATGCTTCAATTACAGGCACTGTTCAAGTTGCTGGAAATATTACGCCGGGGACTGGATGGGGGACCACAGGAGCGGCGGGGAATGGAGTATCATCCGTTAGTGGGAACACGAAAATAATTCAGTTCACCATCACCACGGCGGGCACCCCAGGAGCTAGTCCAACTGTGGCGATAGTGTTTCCCACTCCATTTTTGGTTGCGCCCATCGTTAGCTTGCAGCAAGTGGGCGGCACGGGAACATCGATATCGAATCCGATTGCGAGTTCGATCACAACAATGGGAGCAACGTTCACTTTCACGGGGACGCCTAGTGCAGCCGGGGCGACATACATTTTGCAAATGACGGCAGGGCTATCTTAAAGGACAAGATATGGGTATATCACCAGTTCTAAATCAATTTGCCAATAGCGGCGGGCTCTCAGGTTCCGTTGCTTACCCGAACAATAATGCGGCAGGGAATCTCCTCGTCTGCGTGGTGCGCTGCTTAGTGACTGATACAGTAGCGGATACCAATAATGGTTCGTGGACTAGAGCAGCCTATCAAGCGACATCGGATACTCTTGGTGTCGGGATTTTCTATTACGCGAACTGCAAGTCCGGGGCAAACACGGTTAACACGACGGCTTCCATTGCACGGCAGGTTGTCATTGGGGAATATTCTGGACTCGCTTTGACGAGTGTTTTGGGTAACACGAATGCAGCAACGGGAACGGGCAATACGGTCAGTTCTGGCTCTGTTTCGACTTCGCCCAATGCGAACACACTTCTAATCGGCGGGGTTTCAAACGAAACTCTCAACGGTCAAGTTTTTACTCCGACTGGCGGATTTGGTAATGAAACAAACGCCAACGCCGGGGGAAATACATTTCTGTGCGACCAGATTGTCTCCTCCGTAAACTCCTATACTTTTGGCGGGTCGTATAGCGGAGCCGTGGCTCTATGGGCTGCCGCAGCAGCGGTTTTCATAGGAGAGCCGACATGCGCCACTCCAGTCATTAGTCCTGCGGCGGGCGCGTATGATGGCAGTGTGAATGTCACGATTACTTGTTCAACACCGGGCAACTCAATTTATTATACGACGGATGGCAGTACGCCTACGTCGGGCTCGACACCGTACACACCGTTCACAGTAGATTCTTCTCTGACCGTCAAAGCAATTGCTATCGCTTCAGGTTATGTAAACAGTGCGGTGGCGTCCTCTGCATATACGCTCACCTATACCATTTCAGGAAGTGCAGGAGTGGCGGGGGCGACAGTTACTTACGCTGGAACCACTTCAGGAAGTGTGGTAGCCGATGGCTCAGGAAATTATGCTATCTCAGGATTGCCGAATCTTTGGACTGGCACTGTTACCCCATCAAAGACAGGTTATACTTTTTCACCTGCTAACTCTTCTCAGACAATTAACAGTGGGGATAACACAGGCGTGAATTTTACGGCGACATCATCAGGCGGAGGAGCAAGCGGTTGGTTGAATGCTCAACACGATTTCGCAAACAAGAGAGGATTACGAGGATGAGCGGAGATGCGTTAGCTCGCGGCGCACGAAGCGCGACATTTGGTCCAGCAAAAGTCACTCAGGCAAAGTGGGATGCCATCTTCGGAAAAGATGAACCCCAAGAAACGCAAGAAAAGCTCAAGGAATCAGGTAAAGTAAATGGCAAACAGTCTTAATACCAATCCCATCGTTATCTCTCAAACGCAAACGGCATATAAATCGGCTGTGCTCACATCACAGGGATCGTTTATTACGTTACGCATTATTAAAGTATACTGGGAAAATCCGACCAACATTGGCGATACCTTTGTCATTCAAGACCCGGCCAGCGGTCAGACATGGTTAACAGGCCGATGTGAAGTAGCAAACCAAAGTCAAATTTTTGATTTTACAGCGAAACCCCTGCTATGGAAGGATTTTGAAGTTCTTACATTAGCATCTGGTACGCTGTATATCTATTTGGACTAACAAGTTTTCTCGGTTGCCTTCGGGGACCGAAATCAAGCAGTAAAATTTTTCAGAAGGAAAAGTGAAATGTCCTATAACAAGCGAGATTCAAAAGACCCCATGCCGACAGCGGATAATGTTTACCGCGAGAATGAGGCGGGCAACGTTCCGGTGACCGGCGAAGATCACGACCAAAAGAAAGCCGAGAAGGTTAGCGCCGCTAGCCGTTTTGGTAGCGGTATTGGTCCAGATCAGCCTACCCGTCAAGATGGCGATGGTAACATGCCTGCAACTGGTGAATCGCATGACCAGTCCAAGGCTTCAACTATACCAGCATCACGCCGCTGGTAAGCTGAATGACAAAGGAAGAGAAGGCCATTTATAATAAAAAGTGGCAATCTGCTCATCCTGTGTATGCTTCTAAAAAGTCTAAAGAGTGGAAGGCGGCGCATGTCGAAGAGAAGAAAGTTTACGACAAGCGGTATCATAAGGACCGCCTTATGAAAGACCCACTCTATCAAAGACGATATGCGTATAAGAAATTATATGGCATAAGTTTGGAAGAAAAAGAGCGCATTTTAGCATCTCAAAACAGGTGTTGTGCTATTTGCGGCATTCCAGATGCCAAAAAATGGTGTGTTGACCACGATCATTTTGCAGAAGTTACAACAGGCGAGATTGTTATTCGTGGAATTCTTTGTTCTACGTGTAATTTCTTGTTGGGTCATGCAAAAGATAATGAGAGTATTTTATTGGCCGCAGTAGAATATCTTAGAAAGAACGGTAAATAAAAATGGCAGATAAGCCTAAAACAGTAAAAGTCGGGGATGTCCTCGCCAAAGATAAGACGGAGAAATCCGCCCCGAAGTCGGAATCAAAACCCAAGAAGTCCCGACCGAAGCACAAACATACCCATATTGAACACCATTACGATGAAAAGGGTAAGTCAACGGGTCATACCGTGCGTCATACTCCAATGGGCGGCGGCGAAGAAGTCAGCTATGCCAAGCCCGATCTTGATGGAGTCCACGATGGACTTGAAGAGCATGTTGGCGAGCCCAATGAAGGTGAAGCGGAGGCTGAGCCTGCAGAGCCGCAACCCGCTGCAACCGCACCGCAGCCGGGAGTATAGTCATGCCGAATCAACCCACCGAGCAAGAAAAAGCTGCACTTTCTCAAACCCGTGGTAAAACCATGTCAGCCCTTGAAAAGTCAGGCGGTCTTGCAACTCCCGAAGCAAAGCAAAAATTTGCAGCGGCGCAAGGAACTGCCGAGGCCGCAGGTAAACTCACTCCTGCCCGAATGCAACAACTTGCGGCTCAAGGCACCATGAGTTTCAAGCACGGCGGAAAAGTTCCGGGTAAAAAAGGCGAAGCAGTCCCAATTATCGCGCATGCGGGTGAAACAATAATTCCAGCAGACAAATCCAAGGGCCGCAATTCCGAGTATCGCAAGGTATTTGTTGCACGACAGCAAACTCGACAGGGCGGCGGCAACACGCCAGTCAAAGGCGAAAAACACGATTCCAAGAAAGCGGAAAAGGGTATCGCAGAAAAGAAAGCATAACCGTGGGCATCTCAAATCTCGGTGACTTGAACTTCCGATTGACACTGCCCGATGTGCAGAAGTTGTCTAAGGAAGAACAAGACAACGTGAAAATTCGAATCCAGACTGATTTGCGTTTTCTGGTTAACTGCGTTTTGCGTCCTGCAAACTCCAAGAAGTTTCCAACACTTCTGGAAAAGGTTCATGGAAAAATTATTGACTCGTTCCTTCAGCCTGATCCTCACAAAGATTCTTCTGAATGGGATGAACGGGATGAGTTTGTAGTATTGGCTTCCCGAGGCATGCTCAAATCTACAATTGGAGCGGCCTTTCTAACTCAAGTTATTTTGTGTTCTCCTGACATTCGTATTCTCATCATGTCAGGAAAAATTGATAAAGCTAAGAGCATCCTTGCAATGGCTCGAAAGCCATTCTTTTCCAATCAAGTTATTCGGCATTTGTTTCCTGAATGGGCGATTGAAGAATCAGATATCAAACTTGAAGAGTTCACAACTCCAAAGCGAAACCCTGAACTAGACCTTCGAGACCCAACCATCTCCCTTGCCAGCTTTGAGTCTGTAAAAGCTGGAGGCCACTATGAACTTGTGTTTTTGGACGACGCGACAAACGAAATCAATTCGTCCAATTTAGAGAATTGCGAAAAAACCCACGGCACATACGATGATACTGACGAGCTAGTTGAGCCGGGCGGATATCGGATGTTTTTGGGCACCAAATGGCATGAAGAAGATTTACCCGCTTACATCTGTCGAAAAGGCGCGGAAGACAAAGAGAAATCTGGACGTGAGACAGTTTCTTATTTTGTTTTGCCCGCATGGACGCTCCGTAAAGATGGAACGCCAAAAGAAATAGAAGAACGGATAAAGAGAGAGAAGAACGGCCAACTTACTCCTGATGATGTCGATCTTACTTGGCCTGAGAAGCTGAATGCAAACTTCTTATTCAAACGCTATCGCCGGAATCGTTCTGATTTCTACAAGCAATATTTGCTTGATGCGTCTTTGGACGAGACGCCAAAGTCATTCACAGAAGCAATTCTGAAGAGACAGATCACATCTCCAAACGATCTTCTGCAAATTCCCATGCATGACCGTTCAGTTGTTGTTCACTGGGATTTAGCATCTGCATTTACTGGCCGACGCAAGAAAAGTGAATCAGATTATTCCTGTGGCATTATCGCGGTATTTCAGAACAGCACGATGAGAATGTGGGTTGTGCAGGTTGTTCTGGCACACTACAACAATGGTACTGATGTTTCAAACGCCATCGTTCAGTTGTATCGGACAGCGGAATATTTCGGGCCCATTGTCGGCCATAGCATCGAAGACGCCATGGGCGTCCGTTGGCTGGAAGATCAGATCAATGAAGCTGTACGAAGAACTGCCAAGCCAAACGATAAACCGTTCAAGTCTATCACATGGGAATTACCGAACAACGAATTGAATGCAAAGAATGTCCGTATCGCGGTATTGGCATCGGCCATGAAAGACGGACATGTCTTTATCAACTCCAATGTCGGGTTCATTGATGATGTCCGCTCTCAATTTGAAAAATGGACGCTTGATGCCAAGCGCCGTAAAGACGATGCTCCTGATTGCATCGCGCAGGCTTGGCAATACTATCGCCCGCTGATCTTTCCTAAGACCATTGAGAGTTTGAAACCTAGCGGGCCCATTCTCACATGGGAGCCTGAACTTCCGCCCGAAGCACCGGACTCGCATGCAGGAGAAGGTGAAAGCACGGATATTGATGCGGTGAATTCAACTAATGTTGCAAGTCTATATCGAGGATAAGGAAACGGAATGCAGTTACCCCAGCCAAATACTACCGCCGCCCCGCTAAATCAAAGAATAGATGATTTCAGTTTGGATAGTGGTGCAGTAAAAACTGATGAATCTGCACTTTCCTTAGTCATTCAGGATACCCAGCGAGCCGAGAAGTTCGTGATGGCGCGTTTATGGATGAGCGAATGGCGTGTTGCCAAGAGCTTGTACGAAGCTCCGGTTCGTCAGACTTATTGGCGCGATACTTTGGTTCCGCGCTCAAGTAATTCTTTCCCTCTAATCGCTCAGCACGTTCGGGCAATTCTGGATCAGGCTATGCCCGCTATCTTTCCAGAGATGACTCCGTTTGCCATTCAGCCGACTGAAGGCACACCTCGACAAGTATCGCGTGGTTGGGAATCGGTTCTGTCATATCAATTGCGTCAGGCGAATGTGAAAGCTCAAATGCGTCTAATAGTAAAAGACGCTGAAATTTTTGGCACGGGATTGGGTAAGTTTGGATGGGAAACCTTTGATCGTAAGCGCACGGTCTACAAGCGCGCGGCTATGCCGAAGGAAATTCCGTCTTCCGTTCCGGGCGGCAAGTCTACCTTTCTGCATACTGCAGAATCCGATGAATTGGAAGAGTACGATGTAACCGACCGCGTTAGTCAACCATTCTTTAAGCGCATCGAAATCAACCATCTTTTGGTTAGTCCGGGTCTTCGTGAACCTGATATTCGTGCGGCTGACTTTGTTGTGTACCGTGACTATTTGACGATCCGCGATTTGAACAAACTTCGGGATTTTGAAGGTTACGATATTCCCGACGAGAAGACTTTGAAGGCTTTGGCAGCACCTCCTGCCGAACAAGCACCGAGTTCAGGTTTGGAGAATGAAGGCACGGCGTACCCGACACAGGGGCATCGCCCGCTTCCGCGCTATCTTGATGAGTCTGAAGACCCGCTGGAACACAAGCTGGAAGTTCTTGAGCACTGGACAAAGGACCACGTCATCGTGGTTCTGCAGCGCAAAAAAGTAATTCGTAATGAAGGCAACCCGCTAGGCGTCATCCCGTTTGTTTCTTGTTATTGGGACGATCTACCGGGCACATTCTACGCCTTTGGTATTCCACGTCGTATTGGTGGAATCCAGACACACATTCAAGGTTTGCGTAACCTGCGTTTGGATGACGTTCACATGAACCTTCAAAACATGTGGATGGCTCGCAAAGGTTCCAATATTGCCGCTCAACCCATCAAGCAATACCCGGGCGCGGTATTCAAAGTCGATGACATGGACAGTTTGAAAGCCATTGAGAAGCAACCCGTTTTGTCTGAAGCATATCAGGAAGAAGAAGTTCTTATGGCTGATGCCGAGAAGACAACGGGCGCGAATGAACTGTTGATTCAAGGTGCTATGCCGGGTGGTGTACGCAGTACAGGTATGCGCTCTGGTACAGGTGCGGGAGCCGTGGCAGGAGCATCAAGCGCCCGCGTACAAAGTTTTGTGGATATAGTGTGTGACCAGTGCTTGCTTCCGCTTCTCTATTCTTTCCTGAAAATGGACAGGATGTGGCTTGATCCTGCCGTTATACGCAAGATCGTGGGAAAGACGTTGTGGACATCCATGGAACAGAATCATGACGGCGATCTTACGCTCGACATGTGCAACAATGACGATATTGAATTTACTTTGTTGGCCGGTTCAAACATCGCAGCTAAACAGAAGATGGGCCAGTCTTTGCCATTGCTTGGTCAGATGCTGGAAGCCCCGGCTGTTCAGCAAGGATTGGCATCTGCTCAAATGAAGGTCAACTGGGTTGAGTATAGCCGTCGTTGGGAAGAAGTCTCAGGTTGGAAGACACCAGAAGACATCATTATCCCGATGACTCAGCAAGATCAGCAACGTGCTGCGCAGATGAATCCGAAGATGTTGGATGCCCAAGCAACTCGTGCGCGCTTGGCTCAGATGCACGCCCAAAATAAGGACCTGTCTGCTCAAGAGCATCAGCAAAAACTTACTGAGATTGATGCCAAGGGTCAGGCAGATACCGGACAAATTATCGCCACGAAAGCTGTGGAGCGAGCCTCGGAACGCGAAGAAACTCCGGGCATTGTATCAGGATTCGAAGGGCTCGGAGGAACGTAATGGCTCAAGTTATGACTACAGACGGATTCGTTATAGATGTGTCCGACGATGATCCGTTGCTGCGGCGAGACATTCCCCGCGTGGAATATGAAACTTCTCAAGAAAATTACGACACCGCGCAAACCATATACGACAAAGCGCGGAGGATAGGGCATCTACGAAATAATCCAGATCATTTGCTGTTTATCAGCGATCTCAAGGAGAAAATTCAACAGAAGGCCGATATTTTGCTTGCCTGCACGGATAAGGATAAAAAAGATAAAGCGTGGCAAGATCATCGAGACTTACGGATAGTTTTAGACTATTGCAATAACACAATAAACGAAGCCGCCACCGTACCAAGACCGCTTTTGCACAAAGTATCACAGTAGTAAAAATAGACCTGATTGGCCGGGATTGGCCAAAATAAAGGAGAATCACAATGGGAACAGGAATACCAGTAGAGAAGGTTTTGAAGTTCACGGACAAAGGCATTTCCGTTGAGGAAGCCCGCAAGAGAATGTTGGAAGCAGGCGAAGCACCGAAAGGGATTCTGAAAGAAGTACGCAAGAACGCGGCAGTGAATCCAACACCAGCACAACCAGTTGTTCAGCCAACTGTATCGGCTCCGGTACGACAACCTGTCCCGAAGAGAGAAGTTGCCACATCCGCTAAGCTGACTGTTGTTACCGAAGATGGAACGGACGGAGAAAGTACTATCATCTCCGCCGAGACGCCGCAAAAGCTAGATGCTGAAATCAGAACGATTCACAGTCAAGCACAAATCAAGCACCAGAAGATTCGCGTTGAGTTTATTGCCGATGAGCCTATTGAACCAGTTGTTCAACCAGAACCAACAGCGGTGGTTGTAGAAGAACCCGTTACTGCTCCTGTGGTGGCTCCCGTAGTTGTGTCACCGATTCCTGTAGAACAACCCGAGCGAATTGAAAACGCCAAATTCATTCTGGAAATCAAACAGGAAGACGGTGAATGGATTGGCGAGATCACGTACAAGAACGGTGCAGGTATTGAACGCTTTACTGCTCCGTCACGTAATGCTCTGAATTTGAAGTTGCTCGAAGGCAAGGCCAATGCGACCCTTCGTGTTCGTGAAGCTATACGACGCGAGAAATATGGCACCGAATTGGATAAGGTCTATACCTTGCCCGACTATCTGACGCAAGAAGCGTATGATGCTCTTCCAAAAGAAGCGCAGATGGGAATTCTTGATACGATTGCCACGAATGAAGGCAACGTGTTCAAAGAGTTGCACCCCGAGTATTGGCCGAATGAGGACAATTCTGTCAAGATTCAAAAGTTTTTGAACAAGCGTGGTTTACCTTTCACGCTAAGAAACATCGAATTTGCTTTTGAAGAACTGATGGAAAGCGAAGAGCTTGATATCAGACCAACTCCAAAACCAACAGTTGTAGCACCGTCCGTACCTAGCCCTGCACCGCGCACAGAGGATTCTGTGGCGGCGGTAGTGCCTGTAACCCCTGTTGCACCCGCACCAGTGGTTCCGGCTACCCCTGCACCGCAGGTACGCAAGAGGGGGACGACTGGCTTGCAGCCCGGTCATTCTAGCGCGGCTAACACCGAACTAGAAACGGCCACAGAGGAAGCTAACAAGCCGAGCGAACCCTCAGTCGCGGAACTTCGTAAATCTTCTCCTATCGGAAAACCGCCTAGCGACGACCTCCGACGAGCGTATCAAAATACGCTTGCCGAACGTCGAAAGGCTCGACAGTTCTAATCGGATTGATTGGGACAATAGTGGGAAGTAAACATTTGTTCGGCATACCATAGCAGAGGTTTCTGCCGCTAGTCTCTAATATGAATTGGAGTCCTAGTGTTCTAATGTAAAAAATTGAGGTAACAAATATGCCTAGTAATTCACAGGCTTCATTTGTTATCGGCTCAACTTTGCCAAGCACCCAAGCGGTCTTTTATGATCGTTTGGCAGTACGTGCTTTGTTCGCGCATCTTGGGTTCCAAGGGCTGACCGCAGAACGTCAGATTCCGAAGAACGCAGGTCGCACGACACAAATTTACACGTATAACTTGGCTCCGTTTACTGCGAACGTTTCAGCAAACGCGATTGATATTGGTGGTGGACCCATCAATACCCCGCCCCCGACTGCCGTAGAAGGCACCGTGGGCACACCAATCGTGCCAACTGAAGCGAGCATCCAAGCAGTGCTAGGTCAGTACGTTGATTACGTCAACGTTTCTGACTTTGCTCTTGCTGTGGATATTGGAAAGCCTCTCGAACAACTCAGCGAAATGCTTGGGTATCGAGGCGCTCTCGTGGTTGATACGTTGATTCAGCAAGGCTTTGATGCTGCTGTTTCTACGGACCCAACTGCAAGCGTTCAGCTTTCTGATGGTAGCTACGTGACCCGTGCGGTTCTTAACACGGCTGTGGCTACAATTCGCGGAAAGAACGGACGACCTTTTGCCGGTGGAAGAATGCGTGGAATCATGCATCAACAAGGGTGCATGCAAAATTAAGCTATATCCGTTAATATCTTACATTTAGCTTGACAAAGTATCAGATATGTGATACAATGTTTAGTGAAATAAGACAAGACGGAGGAAAGACTTCGATGGATCACAACGCATGGCCGTATGTGGCCGGAATTTTAGATGGTGAAGGAAGCATCTACGTTGTCCGTGGTCAACGCTCAGACGGATGTTCGGGTGAGCGATTTGAATTGGGAATCAAAATTAGCAATACAGATTTCCGTCTCATCAAATGGCTACTGCACAACTTTGGTGGACGATTTCAGACTGATGTTAGCAACCGCAAAGGACGAGGTTTTTCTTCTTTGCGGGCCAAACTTTTATATCAGTGGAAATTGTCTGGCAGCAAAAACAAAGAGAAGTTTTTGTTAGGTGTTATCCCGTATATGATTATCAAGCAGGAACAAGCTAAACTCGCTCTTGAGTGGGTTAGATTGGGAACTGGTTGGAATCAAGAAAAGCGCGCGGTGCTGGCAGAAAAAATATCAGCACTGAACCACGGCCATCTAATCGAAGAATCCCCAACGACTAATACGCTTAACACTCCATTTTATGGAATGAAGATAGAGTCTGAACTGCATGGTGACATGCAGAGTGATCCTGCGGTGACGCAGAAATCCTAAACAAAAATTACCTTATATACTTAACGATGTTGCTAACGACCTGACTCACAACGGCGTTCTCGACACCGAGAAGTACACCCGTGAAGGACAGAAGTGGATTGAAGCTGGCCTCGCAGAAGATAATGAAATCATCCCGGTAGCGGGTATCGATTTCGTTATGAGCACCAACGTTCCGTTGGTTGCCAACTTGCCCGCATCTGGTAAGTCTTCTTGGGAAACCTACATTACTGCTGACGAGACGATGTTCGCTATCGCTCTTGGTGGTTTTGAAGACGTTCCTTAACCATTGCCGTTTCATGAAGTTACGGCACAGGGTACGTAAAATCTCGCTATATCGGGGAAACACCTGATACCCCTCAGGCCAATCCCGAGGCAACCTGCGCAAGCAGAGAGTCCGTAGAGACTACACGCGAGAAACATCTTGACAAACTACAGAATTTGTGGTATAATGTTTGGGTGTTATGATATAGTCCGTTCTGCATGGTAACATGCAGAGTTAGGGGTGAGACATGGGTTTTGCAACAGTAGAACAAGAGCGGCAATACGCTCGTCAGTATTATGCCCGCAATCGGGCCAAGATACTGGAGCATGCTCGGGAGAAGTATGCCGAGAATGCAGAACTACGTAAAGCGAAATCAGATTATCGAAAAGAATGGTGGAAGGGCGTTTCTTCCGACTGGGACCGTTACAAGATTTATATGGTTCGCCGGGCTCGTCACCGTGCCAAGATGCTTGGTCTTCCTTTCGATCTCACACCTGATGACATCACTATTCCAGAGGTATGTCCGCTTTTGGGAATTCGTTTACAAGTGGCAACAGGTCGTCACAAAGACGATTCACCTGCTCTTGACCGAAGAATTCCTGAAAAAGGGTATATCAAAGAAAATGTGATGGTCATCTCGCAACGCGCCAACGTTTTGAAACGGGATGCTTCTTTAGAAGAGCTAGAGAAGCTAGTTGACGGATTGCGAAGAATAACAAATTAAGGACGAATCCAACTTCAAGGCAAACATCTATGAATTCGCACCGAGTGCATTTGACCCGGGCGGAGAAATAGGTGGAGCGGTTAGTTACAACTAAGTAAAATTGGTTCATCGTGGCGAAATCCGCGAATGAGAATCTTCTCTAATTGACTCGAACCCTGAAATGGCAACGAGGCGGAAGCGAAAGCACCGTGAGAGACTAAGCGAGAAGACACCCTTCGGGGTGATGCAATAGTCCGAGCACACAGGAATCCAACTGTGTGAGATTGTCAGAAATGCACAATCCCCCAAGTTATTTGGGGTAACAATCCTGTTAAGTTCGTCGTAACTCCCCGTCCTGCCGCCGCTGGCACGTTCCTGCCCTTCCGACGTATTTTGTCGGAAACAGCAACAGCCTAAGCCGATAATAACTCAAGTTTCGGAGTAACGAAACAATCCTTGCTCCACACGGTATGTGGACTAAAATTTACCGAGTTTGCCCGTTTACATAAACGAGCCGTTACCGAGAACGTTTACTCGGAACCCCCAGTCAGGCAGGGGTATACAAGAAGCCGCCCGGCGTTGGTCCCGCAGGCCAACAAAACTTCGTCAAAGGGATAGTGGCCTCCTCCCGCTATCCCTTGGCGTTGTAAGAAGAAAAAGGAGAAGAAGATAATGTTGACAGTAAAACTATATACAGACGGAAAAGTCACAGTAGTTGAAGGTACAAAGATAAACGTCTATGCGGCAGGTCCAAACGAAGGAATTGCGGACAATCCGAAAGACAGATTATGGGATGTAATTGAAATTTCAGTCGAACAGGGAGAAAAGAATGAGGTGTTTTATCTCTCTAGTATAAAAAGACCCCGACCTAAAGGGTGGGCGGCTGAAGTCGATTTTTATGAGAAGGCATATATTGAAAACGAGCATGGTGCGACTATTGAAATTGTAAAACCAGTTTAGTTTTTAATAATAGCCTCGCCTGATCCGCGAGTAAAATCGAAACGGGGAGATAGTGGCCTCTTCCCGCTGTCTCTCGGCATTGTCTCAGAGGAGATAAAAAATGAATATAGTTTTAGAAAATGATGGACAAAGAGCAATTGTACGGCGCTCATATATTCCTTTATCGGAGCTAAAAACATCTTTTATATTTGCGGACGATATTGGATTACTTTGTGCTGTTTATCGTAGCGATTTTAATTTAACTAAGGAACAATTTCTTGCAGAACTTCCGGTCGGCGGGGAGTGTAAATAATGTCTGATGACTTTGTCAAAACAATTACTGATGAAGATGTAGCATGGCATAATAAAGAAGAAGCCCTGCTTGAAGAGATGGGTTTGACGCGCAACGACACTGACAAGTTGCGCAAGACCATGTTGTCTGCTGACGAAGCTGTTTGCGCGAAGCAAGAAGAACTGACACGTATCCGCCAGCACAAAGGCCGCAAAGAGAATTGGCAGGAATTTCTGGATACCAAGGCGCGCATGGGGCGCGTGTTGTCTGGCCATGATGTGATTCGTCATCTTCGCACCATCTTGCCGCAACTGCGTTGCGCCGATGGCCGCGTTCGAAAAACGCTTTCTTTATTTTCTCCCGTTGTGCGCACCTACGAAGACGGGTTTCATCCGGGCTGGGAGTATTTGGGCTGGATTCAAAGCCATCTTAATCCCGAATATACAATTGATATCGTGGATGCTGACGGCGTGCCCAAGGGCAAAATTAACGGCTGGCGCACCTTCCTGCTGAACGTCATTATCCGCAAAGACGGCACCGGCAAATGGATTCTGAAATCCAACGGCGTTGTAGCAGATGGGACTGGATTGCCGTTGAAGATCATCACTGAAGAACAGGCATTACGTGCATTTGGATATCCGACAAACGGAGCCACGGCTTCAGAGTATCGCAGACAACTTTGGGAGTTCCGCAATGGTAAGCAAGTTAATCCTATTGCATGGACTTAAACGAATGTTACTGAACTGAGCGAAGCACCACAGTTCAAACCAACCGCGCTCACACGGAAAGGTGAGATAAGGAGAAGTATATGTCAGAAGAAAAAGATACACCTAATATCACTAAGGTAACGGTACCCGCCGGTCTCACAAACGATCAGCTTTTCAAGATGTTGATCGATGCTCAGAAGGAACAGGCCAAGTCCAACAAACTGTTGGCTGATGCTCTTTTGGAATCACGCAAGCCTTACATTGATCCGGCTGTATTGGAAGAAAAGCAGCGGGCTTTGGAAGAGAAGCGCAAGTCGGTGGACCTCACCATGCGCCAGCGTGCTGAAACCAAGAGACAGTGTCCGCATACGCGAACCACTCAGGACAGCAACGGCTTTGTTTCGTTTGGCGACAAATTGAACATTAAGTGGCAAGAACACTCCAACGGAATCATCTTGGGTGTTTGCGGCACTTGTTTCTCTCAGTTTGACGCCCGCAATCCAGCAGATCGAGACCTACTCCGTCGAGACGGAACTTCGATCAAGAATATGGGTCGCGCCCGCGAGCATTCTCGTTTGGGGATGTAAAGAAAATCAAGGCCGCAAGAGGAAGCGGCCTTTTTTATTTTGAGGAGATGATGAAAAAAGATATCACTGTGGTGACCAGCCTTTGTGGCGCGGGACTCGAAAGAGAGTATTTACTGCTCCGCGATTTACTTATGTCTCAAGGCCACTATGTGATGGGCGTTCACTATACGGATATGTCCTGTGAACTCCATTCCAGCGATCTCACGATATCTTTTGAAGTTGTTTCTCCTCGCGTTCTTTCTCTCTCCCGAGAGCATTGGTTGGTTCCAAACAGTGAATGGTGGAATCCGCTTAATGACCGTTTCCTTCCGCAGTTCAGCAAAATCATCTGCAAGACAAAAGATTGTTACGATATCTGGTGCCGAAAGGTTGATTCGGCCAAGTGTGTCTATACCAGTTTCGAAGCCCGCGATATTTGCCACCCTGAAATTCCGCGCGAATCAAAGTTTCTTCATGTTGCAGGTAAGTCAGAATACAAAAACACGAATGCCGTTCTTGATGCATGGCGAATGGCCCGCATTGTTCATGGGACTCCGCTCCCACCTCTGACTGTGATTGCCCGTGCCCCGATTTTCAATAATCAGTTTGATCCGAAAAATCCATTTCCTGACAACAATGTTACCCACATCCCTCACGCGACGGACGATGAAATCATCCAACTGATAAACAGTCACCAGTTTCATGTGATCCCGTCCATGTATGAAGGCTTCGGGCATGTGATCCATGAGGCGCTGGGATGCGGAGGGCTCGTATTGACCACAGACGCCCCGCCAATGAACACGTATGGCGGCATCATGCGCGAATGCCTTATGCCTGTTGTCCAATGTGTGCCCCGGGCATTAGCTCAACTGAATCATGTAACCCCCCAATCAGTACTCAACTCTGTCCGAAAAGCGGTAAGCATCATGGATCGTCCAGACGCTATTGCGGCAAGAAGTATTCCCGCCAGACAAGCTTTTCTTGATAACAGAGAGTTCTTTCGTAATACTTTTATGGAGTTGGTTGATGCCATCTAACCAAATCCCAATCATTTGGTATGAAGGGGTCCTCGGACTCGAAAAAAGAAGCCGATACGCTGACGCTACTTTGTTAAATGAAGCTTTCGACGGTACCGCAGACTATGAACTTCTGCATCCTACCTCTACCGCAGGCATTATGTCTCTGGTTCATTGCAGTGGGATGGCTGATTGCCCCGCAGACGCAACAGAAGCGGTGGTAGTCATTCATGGCGAGCATTTGATTGGTCAAGTGAATCAGATACAATCGGATTTGAATCGTTTTCAACGTGCTATCGTGGTTGTTTTCTGTGATGACGGGGCCTATTTTCCAACTCAATCCTTGGTTCAAACCAATCGAAAAATCTGGCAGCAGATGCCGATTCCGGGCAAGCATTGGTTTGCTTCCCGTTTCCTGATTTGCGGTTATCCGCACGACACCCAAATGCATCTAGCCAACTACGATGCCACATTAGTGGATCGACCGCTGGATTGGTTCTTTTCGGGACAGATTACCCACGTTCGTCGCACCGTTTGCGCATCCGTGCTTCGAGACATGCCCAACGGCAGATTGATAGAGACCAAGGGATTCTGGCAGGGATTGGAACGCGCGGAGTACTTTCGCACCATGGCCAGCGCCAAGATCATTCCTTGTCCGTCTGGTCCTGTCACTCCTGATACTATCAGAATGGCCGAAGCACTGGAAGCGGGATGCCTTCCGATCATCGACGCAACTTGTCCGCGCCCCGGATTTCCTGACGGATTTTGGGACTACGTATTGAAATGCACTCCTCCATTTCCGATTGTCCGTGATTGGAAAACATTGCCAGAAGTGATGAGGCAGGAACTGGCTAAATGGCCCGCGAACCGAGATACCGCGATGGCATGGTGGAAGGATTACAAAAAGGCAATGCATGGTTGGTTGTCTCAAGATATGGCGGCGTTGAGGAGAGGCCAATGATCGATGATATTGTTACTTGTGTGATTCCTACTTCACCCGTGCCTTCACATCCATCTACCACCATCATCGAGAAGACCATTCAATCTATCCGATTCCATTTGCCGGAATCCCGAATTATTGTGATGGCAGATGGCGTGCGTCCGCAGGTGGAACACCGTAGAGCACAGTACGAAGAATACAAAAATCAACTCAGCAAAAGACTTCTCGAATATGGTCGTATAGAAATGGCTGTTTTCGATCAGCCGACTCAGCAGGCGTGGATGTTGCGAGAGACTTTGAAAAAGATTACCACGCCTCTTGTATTGTTCATTGAACACGATACATATCTGCCCACGATTCAGAATCCCCGAGATGACGGAAGCATTCATCCTGAAGACTGTGCTTTTGCATGGCAAGACATCGCGGATGTCATCACATACAATAAAGTGAACATGGTTCGTTTCTATCTATGGGAGAAGATTTGGCATGAGCACGAACACCTCATGCATGGCCGTTTGACACAGGGTAATTCTACTTTCATTAAGACAACACAATACTCGCAATGGCCGAACATGGGCTCCGCAAACTTCTATCGTGAAATTCTATCAAGACATTTTCAACCCACCGAACGCAAGATGATTGAGATAGGCATGTATGGCCCAGTGGCGAACACGCCATGGGAAACTTTTCGAATCTCTATTTATTACCCTGAACCCAATGCGCGGCGATTCTATCACATGAATGCACGAGTTGATTCTGTTACAGGTATTCGTGATCCTGCTGAATGGTAAAATAAACAATGGCTGACAACATTTTCGGATTCTCCCCCAATTGGCTATATGGCCAGCAAAACGCGGGCCTTGGTATCTATATCGCGCCCGGAGAGATAAATACTGTGCTGTATCTGGGCGGAGAGTTTTCTGTGCCCGCCAATGCCACAACATATTTTTGGGTAACAAGCGGCGGGCAGATTCAATCTGGTTCAAGCCTTCCATTTGGATGCTATCCTATTGCAAAAGTAATCTCAGGAAACGTTGCAACAGGCAATCGAAGTCAGTTTTTCAGTCAGGCGGTAGATACATCGCCCGGAATTCTGAGTATCACGGATTTGAGAACCAATGTCTAAAGTCTCGCTTGTTTTAGCTACATACCATCATGCTCCGTATTTGGAAAAGACTCTTTTTTCCATTGTCAACCAGACACGAAAACCGGATCAGATTGTTGTGGTAGAAGACGGGGACGATGACGGGGGTGCTACATTTGCAGTATGTGAGAAATGGAAGACGGCTCTCCATATTGAACACTATCGGCGGGTAAATCGTCCCAAGTTGGTGTATTCAAACCAAGCGATCCCTTTGAACTGCGCCATTAAGATAGCGACCGGCAAAATCCTGCTCATTCATGACGACGCCTGCATGTTCACTAAACCCACTGATATAGAAAATCTGGTGCGCCCGGTCGAAGAGAACCCCAATGTAACTACCTACGCCGTGGTGAAACATCTTGACCGCAATGGACAAAATCCCGGTATAGAGTTCAAAGACGCTAACGGAATTCCGACTTTTTGGAATTATCGCGGGCAAGCCATTCGTAGAGATGTTGTAGTAGTCATGGGTGGTATTGAAGAATCGTGGATCGGATACGGCGGGGATGACTGCAATTTTCGGGAACGACTTGTGCGATGGAATAATGGGATAATGGAGTCTCGACGTATGTTTGACGTGGAAATATACCATCAGTGGCATCCACAGGGTAGAACAGATGCAGAGTTGCCCATCTATCATGAAAACTCGCGGCGATATGAACGCCTGTCTGCTCAAATGATTGCCAATGAAGGCAAGGATTGGGGAAATTTAAATTCATGAGCAAGCCTGTGATTTTGCTTATTTCCTGTTGCGTGGATATCCGCACCCATGATGCGATTCGAAAGACGTGGGGAGCTAATAGTTCCATACCGTACAAATTCTTTCTTGGGTCCTTCAATCCTGATTATGGTATCCATAACGTCTCCACACACGATGATGAAGTGGTGGTAGATGCGATTGACGACCGCAAGTCTCAAACTTTCAAACGTCGAGATACCATCCGATGGGCCATTCGTGAAGGATACACGAACTTCTTTTGTGCGGAACGAGATGCCTATATTAACACATATCGTTTGCTGCACTCGGATTTCGAGCGCGCGGACTATATTGGATGGGCAGGAGGACCGAAATTTGCCGGGAACGCCGCGAGCGGTGGATCAGGTTACTGGCTATCGGAGCGTGCAGGTCACATTGTAGCGAACGCGGATATCACTCCTACTCCAAACGATCCAGGCATAGGCCAAAATGAGGATGATTGGGTTCAAAAGACTCTGCGGCAGGAAGGGATAGTTCTAACAGAAGACTCCCGATATTCAATGGGAGAAAGTTACGATTTTCACGAACCCCCGGTCCTGCCCACCAACGAAAATATTTCCTGTCATCTATCTCGTAAAACTGGACAATATAATGTTGCATGGATGTTTGAAGCCTACCAACAGGACATAGGATATGCACCATGCGCCCCGTTATTCTGATCCTTTCTTGTCAGCGTGACATGGTGAAAGGTTGTAACGATGCCATCCGAAATACATGGGCGCGCACGAGTCTAATCCCGTACAAATTCTTTCTTGGACGAGGGGCTACCGTACAACACGAAGATGAAATAGCGGTAGACGCGGATGACAACACTGCGGGTTTGACTGCTAAAGTACAGGCGTCCGTCCGATGGGCGTTAGATGCCGGATATACTCATTTTTTCAATGCATGCACGGATACGTATGTAAGCACGTCTAGACTACTCAATTCTCAGTTTGAGAGAGCCGACTACATCGGGCAGTTGCCATTGTTATCCAGTGATATTCGTTTCTGTCAACATGGCGCAGGATTTTGGCTTTCGACCCAAGCCGGATTACTTTTAACAGGAGACCAATCCGCCCAATTTTCTTGTCCGCATGCAGATGATGCATGGATTGGAGAATTCATGGCTAGCGTGGGAATAGAAGCGGTAAACGACCCCCGATATTCTATGGGCCAGACGTGGCACTACAATCAAGAACCCGTTCTCAAAACCAACGATATAATTTCTTGTCATCTTTCTAGGCATTCGTCACCCGAGGCTCTGCTCAGACGGGATGCTTCGTTGTTGTACGATCCGCGATGGATGTGGGAGGCATATGAAGCAGATATTGGCTAGTGTATTTTCCATTCACAACGGTAACATGGGAGAAGAAGTTCTTCATCAACAAGATCGCATCGTGCGAAAGTTTCTGCCCGATGGATGGACTTTTACTCAGTTCTTCCAGCCTTTTGGCGGCGAGCCCCATGCCATAGGGATGAGCAGATGCGTACAGATGTGCGAGACGGATATCATCATCTTTCTTGATACGGATTGTATTCCCCTAAGCGATGTGGCCTTTCCTTATCTTTTCGATTCGGCTCAACAAGGTTGGCTGGCTGGCATCATCCAACGGGCGAATCATCTTCAAAACAACCAGCACATCTATGTATCATCGGCTTGCATGGCATTCTCCAAACAGAAGTATGTATCCTTGGGAAGTCCAGCGTTCTTTACAACTGAACGAGGAGATACAGGAGAAGAATTAACCTACGCATGGGAAAAAGATGATCCCAACTCCGTTCACATGATTCGTCCCACCTGTTCCGACAATCTGATATGGGACTTGGACTCAGGAGCCCGAAAATATGGCCACAATACCACATATGGGAATCTATTTTTTCATGCTTGGCAAGGTCGGACACCTGTGCAACAAGCGGCGTTCATCAATAAATGCAAGCAGATAGTTTGAGGAAACTATGAAGGCTAAAGTTGAATTTACATCTGTACTTGATGTTGTCATTCTAACACCGGACATTTTTCAGGATAGTCGTGGTTTCTTTATGGAAACTTATCATGAGAAATGGCTTCGGGACCTTGATATTCCGGTTCGCTTTGTTCAGGATAATCATTCACGTTCAATTAAAGGGGTAGTTCGTGGTCTGCATTTTCAGTGGGGACCGCCTATGGGTAAGTTGATGCGGGTTTCGCAAGGCAGTGTCTTTCTGGTAGCAGTGGATATCCGAAAAGGTTCTCCTACTCTCGGTCAGTGGATGGGTTTGGAAGTATCCGCTGAGAACCGAAAACAAGTTTGGGCTCCTGCTGGCTTTGCACGCGGATTTTGTGTTTTATCCGATGTGGCAGAGCTTCAGTACAAATGCACCAGCGTTTACAACTCATCAGCGGAGTCTAACATTCTTTGGAATGACCCTGAAATTGGGATTGAATGGCCCATAGAGTTTTCAGAAGCGTGTTTGTCTGACCGTGACCGAAAGGCACAAACACTAAAGCGATGGTTAGCATCCCCGGAATCAGATAATTTTCAATTTGAGGAGTATGCATGAAGGTTCTAATAACGGGCGGCACCGGATTTGTCGGAGCGCATTTCACGGAGTATTTGCTGGGAGAACCCGATTGGGAGATTTACTCTCTCGAACGGTTGACACCGCAGAAAAACAAATTAGGGGCATTAGCATTCTCGCCGCGAGTTCATCATCTGTATCACGATTTCACTGCTGAATTCCCTGACTGGCTGTTGCAGGAGTTGGACGGGGTGGATTATATTGTTCATATGGGCGCGGAAGTCCATGGTCTCCGATCTTTGGGAAACCCTGAATTGTTTGTACGGGCAGATGCACTGGGAACTTTCAACATGCTTGAAGCTGCCCGTAAACTGAAACCGCGCAAGTTCATCTATGTCTCGACCGCCGAAACACTGGGCGAGACTACAGAATTCAAACCCGAAGACACCACGATGGTGCCGACAACACCATATGCCGCTGCCAAAGCCACAGGAGAGATACTTAGTCAGAGTTACCGCTGCTCTTTTGGAGTTCCGGCTTTGATCGTTCGATCACTTGTCCTCTTTGGGGAGCGGCAAGGTGCAAACAGATTTGTTCCCACAATCCTGAAAACTATTCTGGATGGAAAACCTGTTTCATTGCATGTCGGACCAGAAGGGCAATGCGTAACACGGCACTTTTTGCATATTCGGGAATTTGTTAAAACTTTATATTGGCTTCTACAAAATGGACAACTTGACACCTATCATGTCATTGGTCCCGAAAAGACCATCTCAGAGGTCATTGGCATCATCGGATCGGCATCTGGCCGGTCAGTCCGAGTTCAGCCGACTGCGATTCCAAGCAAGAGTCATGCCATGCGATTTGCCTTGCAGGATACCAAACTTGCGGGCGTCTATTGCACGGACACGGTAAACGAGGACCTTGCGGCTACTGTAAAATGGTACAAAGAAAATGAGGAGTGGTTAAGATGAAAGTTTTAGTAACAGGGGCGTGCGGATTTGCTGGCTCTCATATCGTTGAAGAACTACTGTCCAATCCTGAGAATGAAGTGGTGGCTTTGGATCGCCTCACCTATGCGGGCCGCCTTGATCGTCTGGCCCATCTTGATCGATCACGAATTCAATTTGTTTGTTATGATTTTCGTTTCCCGTTTTCTGCTGAAACACTCAAGCAGATCGGTGATGTGGACCACATTATACATAATGGCGCAGAATCCCATGTTGCGCGGTCATTCGTAAATCCCCGAGTGTTCGTAGAGTCCAACATCCTTGGCACCCTTCATGTGCTCGAAGCCGCCCGGAAACTGCAACCCAAGAAGTTCATTTACATTTCCACAGACGAAGTCTTCGGACCTGCCCGCGAAGTTCCATACAAGGAAAACGATCTTCTGCGTCCCACAAATCCCTATGCGGCCACCAAGGCATCCGGTGAGTTTTTAGCATACAGCTATTTTCATTCTTTTGATTTGCCAGTTATCATTTCTCGCACTATGAACATGTTTGGCGAACGACAACATCCCGAGAAATTTGTGCCCATGACCATACGAAAGATATTGCGTGGCGAAGAAGTCAAGATTCATGGGACTTTCAACAATGCGGATGTTAAATGGGGTTGGCAATCAGGCACTCGAAATTGGTTGCATGCTCGCGCGCAAGCCAATGCTTTGGTATTCCTGCTCGCTCACGGTATACCCGGTGAGAAATATAACATAGCCGGCACTGAAAAGTCTAATCTGGAAGTATTCAGAATCATTGCAAGATGTTTGAAAGTCTTAACTGCGTGGGAATGGGCCGAACCTGATGCTCCCGTGCATGATTTGAGTTACGCTTTGAACGATAGCAAAATCAGAAGTATGGGATGGAAGCCGCCCTTGGATTTTCAAGAATCGCTTCAACAAACTGTGTTGTGGACGAAGGAGAATCAAAAGTGGCTAGAATGAGAGTGCCGTATGCCCTATCCGTACATGGACAGGAAGAAGTCCGAAACGTTTGCCGTGCCATCAGCGAGAACCGATTGGCTCCCGGGCCGGATGTCCTAGCGTTCGAACATCGAGTTGCAGCCTTGTTTGGCAAAGAACACGGCATCATGGTCAATTCCGGCTCGTCTGCAAATCTGCTGGCTTTGGAATTGTTGAATTTGCCTGAAGGGTCAGAGATCATTACGCCCGCTTTAACATTCTCTACCACGGTTGCGCCTATTCTGCAGAAGCGATTGAAACCCGTGTTTGTGGATGTAGAACCGGGCAGATACGTACCCAAAGCTGATAAAATTTGGGATGTTGTTACAGAAAACACTGCAGCAATCATGATTCCATCTTTGATTGGGAATATTCCTGATATGTTTGCACTAAGTGAACTGGCAAACAGTGAAGGATTATATTTCATCGAAGATTCCTGCGATACCATTGGAGCGACATTCAAGGACAATCCTACAGGATGTTACTCTGACATCTCCACCACCAGCTTCTATGGGTCACACATCATCACAGCAGGCGGCGGAGGAGGCATGCTATGTGTGAATGAACCTGCATGGAATACCAAGGCCCGAGTATTGCGCGGCTGGGGGCGAAGCTCCGCCACATTCGGGGACTCCGAAGATTTGCAAATCCGATTCAATGCCCACATCGGGTCATTGGATTACGATGCCAAGTTTATCTTCACTGAAGTTGGCTACAATATGCAATCCACCGAACTGAACGCGGCCTTTGGATTGGCCCAACTGGATCGATTGCCTGATTTCTCAGCCAAGCGAAAAAAGAACTTCGCGCGGTTGCTGACATTCTTCAAACAGTACGAAGACCTTTTCATTCTGCCCGAGCAGACCCCATATACGGAAACAAATTGGCTGGCGTTTCCGTTGACCATTAAGACGGACAGATTTACGCGCAAGGAAATCACGTTCTATTTGGAGCAACAAGATATTCAGAC
>Ga0187874_10000909_pt1 | contig 31558 bp, 30 predicted proteins | sample June2016WEW_16_1_3_FD_132993 | JGI IMG/M metagenome (GOLD analysis project Ga0187874, IMG submission 132993) | Peatland microbial communities from SPRUCE experiment site at the Marcell Experimental Forest, Minnesota, USA - June2016WEW_16_150 | ecosystem: Environmental > Terrestrial > Soil >... | reverse complement strand
GAGCGTCACTCTTTTCGAAAAAACCCAGATTTTACAGGCATTATCGAGGGAAGAAGTCAAAGAGCCAGTAGCAGAGAACTGCATACAACTGAATCTATTCAACTAACGTTGGGACAGTAGTGAAAATCCCTCTATTCCGAAGTCGTTATCAAAACGCCACGGATTACACGGATTTAAAAATCAGTGAAATTCGTGGAATCCGTGGCGTTTTTGCTTTTTTGACTATGCGCCGGTTTTTGCCCAGGAGTCTTTAAGGGAAACGCTGCGGTTAAAAACCATTCCGGATCTGCTGGAATCCGGGTCCACACAAAAATATCCCTGCCGTTCAAACTGATAGAGGCTTCCTGCCGGCGCCCCCGCCAACCCCGCTTCGATATATCCTGGGAGCTTTTCAAGTGAATGCGGGTTCAAGTTGGAGAGGAACCCCTCTCCTTCATCCGGATCCGGTTTCGTAAACAGGCGGTCGTACAGGCGGAATTCCGCCGGGGCGGCATGAGCTGCTGAAATCCAGTGCGAAGTTCCTTTGACCTTTCTGCCGTCCTTCGACCAGCCTCCCTTCGTCTCCGGATCATAGGTGCAACGAAGCTCTGTTATTTCGCCTGTGTTTGGATCCTTAATGACTTCCCTGCAGGTTATGTAATATGCGTATTTCAATCGGATTTCGCGCCCGGGCGCGAGCCGATAAAACTTGCGGGGCGGGTCCTCTCTGAAATCCTCCTGTTCGATCCAGAGTTCGCGTTGGAAGGGGACTTTCCGTTTGCCCGCCGACGGGTCTTCCGGGTTGATATCGGCATTCACTTCCTCCATCTGCCCTGCCGGATAGTTTGTCAGCACGATTTTGAGCGGCCGCAACACGGCCATGGTCCGGGTGGCTCGCTTGTTGAGGTCTTCACGCAGGCAGTGTTCCAGCAAGGCATAATCCACGATGCTGTTGGTTCGGTTGACGCCGATGCGGTAGCAGAATTCGCGGATCGCTTCCGGCGTGTAGCCGCGGCGCCGCAGGCCCGCAAGCGTCGCCAGCCGGGGATCGTTCCAGCCGCTTACAATATTTTCCTCGACAAGCTGCAGCAGCTTGCGTTTGCTCATGACCGTGTAATTCAGCGCCACGCGGCCAAATTCAAGTTGCTGCGGGTGATGAATCCCAAGCTGCTCCAGGAACCAATCATACAGCGGCCGATGATCTGCGAATTCGAGAGAACACAGCGAGTGACTGATCCCCTCAATCGAATCCTCCAGACCATGTGCCCAGTCATACATCGGATAAATCTTCCAGCGGTTTCCGGTGCGAGGGTGAGGAGCGGCCAGGATGCGGTACATGACGGGATCGCGCATGTTCATGTTGGGAGACGCCATATCGATTTTGGCGCGCAGCACGCGGGAGCCATCCGGAAACTCACCGGCCGCCATGCGCTCGAACAAATCAAGGTTTTCCTCGGCGCTGCGATCGCGGAAGGGGCTTGGCGTTCCTGGTTCCGTGAGTGTGCCGCGATTGGTACGGATCTGTTCCGGAGTCTGGTCGTCCACGTAGGCTTTGCCCGCCTTGACCAGCTGTTTGGCCCATTGGTACATCTGCTCGAAATAGTTGGAGGCGAAATAGAGGCGTGTCCCCCAGTCGAAACCGAGCCAGCGCACGCTTTCCTGAATGGCGTCGATATACTCCTGTTCTTCTTTTGTCGGATTTGTGTCGTCGAATCTCAGGTTGAAGAGTCCGCCGAACTCTTGCGTGATGCCATAACTGATTGAGATCGCTTTGGCGTGGCCGATATGCAGATATCCATTCGGTTCCGGCGGGAAGCGTGTAATGACCTTCGAGAATCGCCCCGAGGCCAGGTCGGCGCGGACCGCTTCGCTGATGAAATTTGAATTAGAGGCTTCAGCCATGATGTGTTACTCCCGGTATTCAGATCTGTTGTAAAGATACAGAATGCAGGATACGGGAGGCAGGATGCAAGCATTCGATAGGTGGGGATTGCTATTTTCTTACAAAATGAGGCATGTCAAAGGGGATTTCGAGCGCCAGCTCGATCATGCCACGTCGCAAGCCGTTCTGATACCATGGCGTCTGATAAATCAACTTCTTGTTCCCGTTTCTTTCAATTGTATAAATATTGCACTCGCCCGTTTCCAGGAGCTTTAAAAGTTTGCTGCGCGCCGGTTCCGGGTGACAGTCAATCAGGCTTTTCCCCACCAGCTCCATTCCGCCATATCTCTGATACGTTTCCGCCGCCCTTTGATTCATCTCGAGCACAATCCCGCTGAGATCGCAGACCACCATAGAACCGGGAATCCAGCTTAAGCGGTTCAATTCAACTCTCCTGAAAAACGCCACGGATTCCACGGGTTTCACCGATTTTAGAATCTGTGTAATCTGTGGAATCCGTGGCGTTTTTTATAGCTTTACTTAACAACCGCTTTGACTGCTTCGAGATCGTTTCCGGCCTGGTCCATGACCTTCATTGCATACTCAAAATTATGAGCGCCGCGGGACCCATCCCTTGCGAGCGTCCCAAGGTTCCTTCCGGCAGAACTAAGTTTGCCTTTCAAATCGCCGGTCAGGAGATCAGGTTTGTCTTTCACGGCTGCACTGATATTTTTCAGGTCAGCCTGAAGGGCATCCATCCTCTTCGTGTACGATGCCTGCCATTCCTGCAGCCGGGCAGCCTGTTCTTTTTTGCTGCTGTTCTTGTGACAGGATGTGCAGGTATCCGCGCGTCTCTCGGCCAGATCGGGAGCGTCGGGCCTGATCACTTTCATCAGGTGATTTGCCTCCGTCATATGGCACTGCACGCAAGTGAGACTTGAATGGACGCCTTTGGTTTCCTCGATCCCTTTTGCTCCGGTTCCCTTCAATGTGGCTTCCTGGCTATGACAGGAAACGCAGAGCTTTTCAGGGGCCATGACCAGTTGGCGCGGATTCTCACTATCGTGCGGATCGTGGCACACGACGCATGATACTGTGTTGAAAGTCGCCTTTTTGGAAAGATCGACTTTCTTTTCCAGAAGCTTGGCTGCAAAGCCCTCTGCGGAGTGGCATCCATAGCAGTCGGCCGAAGCGCGCTCGTTATTGACGACCAGGCTGAGAGCTTTGCTGTGAGGGAATGCTGCCCACATATTATAGTTCCGCAGATGGTTGACGGTGACATTGGGATCGGGCGGAGTCTTGGCCGGATCGACGGGGGTCAGCTGAATTCCCTTGACCTCGGAAAGCTTCATCCCGGGCCGGAATCCGACCACCCATTTCGTTCCGTCCGACATCAGCTTGCCGCCTGTCTGTACATCATTGCCGCCGTGACATTGTCCGCAGATATCCGCGTCCCTGCTCGAAACGATCTTGCTGATATCTCCTTTGCCTAATGCATGATCCCGGCCGGGGCCGTGACAAGCTTCGCAGCCGATGCCGGCTTCCCCCCACGTGAGGTTTGGTGTGTTCATGTTCGTCGTATGACACCCGGCGCATTGTATGGACCAGTCCAGGCTGAAGTTGGAAGGCATATAAACCTTTTTGACCCTGTCGTACGTTACGCCCAACGTTTTGTAGTGCTCGGTGACCGGATCACGCGCAAGAAACATGGAATTTGCGACCATGTAGGCAGCCTTCCGTAGCTCCGGCTGCAGATTTGCCGGGGCTTTGGAGATGTCCAGCGGCAGGTTGGTCGAATTGATGATCGGCACGATCATATTGGCATGATTGGACGGCTTCCACTGGCTGAACTTTTCCGAGTGGCAGCCGAGACAGGCCTGGGAACCGATGTATTCCGGTATTTCTTTTTTTGTCTCGGCTGCGACGATAACCCACGCCGCAATCATCTGAACCGCACAAGCTATGAGTGCAGTCTTGCTTAATGAACGAATCCTCATTTAATGGTCTCCTTGCAGAAGTTTTCAGAATCGTGCGGATGCTACCATAACCCGAATGTTCGGCGCCCCAATTTTCGTGGACGTTTTTGGGCCGGGAGCGCCGGCGTCTCGCCGGCTCTTTTACGGTCTCGCAACTTTGCAAAAGAGCCGCCGGGACGGCGGCGCTCCCGGCAGAAATTCAGCGGGGAATCGGGGACGTCAATTCGAGATCGGTTTCGAGGGTTGTGGTTTCCGCGGATGCCGCCTCACTCGCTTCAATAATCAGCCGATACTTGCCCGGAGGTACGTCCTTGAACGGCAGGCTGAGCGCGACGGCCGCTTCCGCATTGCCTTCAGCAGACATCGCATTTTTCAAAGGAATCGGGTCCAGAGAATATTCCTTCCCTTTTTCATCAATGGTCCGGTCCACCTAAGCATGGATTTCCCGCTCGAGATATTGAATAGCGTTTTGTTTGAAGTCGTCAAGATTTGTGAACTGCTTGTCGCAGGCGCTTGTGAGGCGAGTTACATCCTTTCGACCAAGCTTGTTGAAGTCCTCATGAACCGCTATGCCCTTGTAACTCAGTTTTGCGCGCTGGAATTCCAAGCAGCTGATGGTGGTCAAGCGGGCTTTTGCGGAATCCTTTACGCCGAACAAGTATAAAGGCACGCCATTAGGTTTGAATTCCCAATCCACCTCAAGATCATCGCGCTCCGGTATCGGATAGACCTGCGATTGTGGGTTATAACGCGACAGATTCTCCGTGATAAATTCGGCCAACATTTCATCGAACAAGCTGACCAGCACTTCTCTCTTGAATAAACGCATGTTGCAGGCTTTGGAAACCGCTTGCGCAAACTGAAGTATGGCCGGATAGAGAGATTCAACGGGTGCATCAAGAATGATCGCTCCGTTTTCCTCCTGAACGCCGTTTTCAGCAAGAATGCGATGGAAAATGCGCTCCTTGTTAGGGGTATCAATTTCGAATGAATAGGAAAGCCGCATTATTGTCATCCCATGATCGCTGATACGGATGGTCTTTTTCCCGTTTGCTTCGAAGTCGCGGGCTATGTCGAGGTAGATATCTATCATATCGCCGTCTTCGTGGAACAATGGCGCATAGAGCTGCTGGACACCCGGCCGTTTTTCGTAGAGCGAAACCTGAGCACTGAATTGCTGATTTAGGATATCGAGAATTGTCATAGCGGCGCCCCCTCGCCCGGAAATAAACGGCGCTGAACAAGTCCTGGGAAATATTGATCCGCGGAATCCAGATTAATACGATGGCAAAAGATACGAAGAGCCTCTGAGAATGAAGCGTATTCAATGGATTGCTCAACCATTCTTGGCTCTTTGATTCCGACGTTTAAATCTTCCGCACGTATGCTGTGGATATGGTAAACGGCATGATGAGGGAAAAGCCTGGTACCTCCATGCTGGCCATTGCACCGGATCAAAACAAATTCACCCGGATCTTCATGAGGGAGATAAACGAGCCCTATGGAAAAGTTTTCCTGAAATTCTTCGGTCTGACGCATGAACACCCGGAATTCATGTTTTTATCCGCGGACCTAAGAGTCATTTCATTCCGCTTCATCTTGCCTTCAAGCTTCATCTCACGACGTGGGGGATCAACCACTTCCTTACGGCAGGCAATCAGATTGGCAATGTCCTGCTCTGTAGATATTAGCATGTCGCATATTATGCAGAGACATGCCTGAGGAATCCAAGCAGTTTGTGCGGATAGATCGAAGGTGCCGCGAGGAAGCGAGCGGATATCGTCCCACCCTCGTTCGCTTCCTTCGGTCGCGGCTCTGTCTCCTGGTTCGGAGGTTCAAAGCGAAACAATGGCAGGGATTAGATAGGCGTAGATCATCACCAGCAGGCCGACGAGACCGGCCAGCAAAATGCTGTGCCGAAATATCACCTTGAACATTTCCGCCTCTTTGCCGGCCTGGTTTGTCGCAGCTGCAGTGACCACGAGACTTTGAGGCGAGATCATTTTACCCATCACCACTCCGGCGCTATTCGCTGAACCCATCAGTACCGGGCTGATGTGCAGCTGTTCTGCCGTCACCTTCTGGAGGTTTCCGAACGGGGCATCGGATCCGGCGTCGTCCAGGCCAACGCAACACCAATCCAGCCGAGCAAAGTTCAAAACAGCGGCCGCACTTTGGGACACTGCGGGCGTAATTCCGGTCCACTGGAACCAGTCGGCATTATCGAATGCGGCCTTCCAGTTGATCGAGGAGTCCAATAAATACGTCGCGGAGAAGGGATCGAAGGTGCGAATTGCTGTTAAGAAGCAACCCCCGTTTGAATTATCTCGTTGCGGCCAATCAGAATTCGAATAGCGTGGCTTTGTTTTACATCAACGCCAAGGTATCCGTGGAATCCGCGGCGTTTTTTCTTTTTGCTAATCCGTAGGGCGGAGGCGCTCAATGCCGGCGAGTTGTGCGAACTGATAATCTTCAACGGTAAGAATTTCAATTCCTGCGAATTGCGCAAATATGGCCAGATCTTCCGTCCAGTCCCCGTATGCCAGAACCAGGTGATGTTCCACCTTATAATGAAGCATCGAATCGATAAACTTTTCAGGGGATGGCTCAACACAGACGGTCGCTGCGGTCCCGCGTATTCCTGGACTGCTTGGGATCACTTCGCCCCGGGCTATAAACATCTTCAAGCCGCTTTCAAAAGGACGCAGCAGTTTTGCGATCGTGACCGCTTTGGGTTTGAACGGGAATTCAATCACGGCGCCTGTTCCCGTCCTCATGTGTCCGCGGATGACAGCGCCATTGAGATCATGAGCTAAAGACGGCGCTGCCGAGCCACAATGCGCAAATTGGAGAGCATTTTGTTCTTCGAGGAATGCCGTGATTTCCAGAGTGCAGCTTGGCTGCCCGGCCAGACAGGTCAAGATATAAGATGTGATCAATGCGGTTAGATCGGCTTCGCACGAGGAAACGATTCCGGACTCCGCCATTTCAGCCATGGCAAGGCAAATCGTAATTTTGTGCTGGTCCCGCAGTTCGGGCCAGCAGCGCACCGCAAATCCGCTCAATTGATGTTCCTGCACCAGCGCCTTCATCCCGAGAAGCAGCCGGCATTGGTTCACGAGATCTTCCAGGGCCACCTCGCTTCGGACTACCCGTTGTTTTAATTGCTGCGCCAAATTCGAAGCCTCCGCAACCGAAGCCGCATCGCGGGCGCGGAGCAGAGCTTCTATATGGCTGTGGATCGTGGTGATGCCCAGGAATTTATGCAGAAGAGAATCGTCACAGATCGTATCAATCATTCCGGGACAATTCTGTCCAAATAGCCCGAACCTTGCCGTTCTTAATTTTCTGACGGCAGAAGCAGTCTGGGCAATCTTCACGATTCCGTTGATCCGATCCGGAGTCGCCTCGCCGATCTGATGCAGAAACGGACGCTCTGCGCGGCGCAGATTGCATCCCGTCGCGGTGATTCCCGTCATGGGCGAAGGCATCGGGACGGTGAGATCGAGATAGGGAAGAGCCCACAGTAATAGAGGTGTCGTTCCCAGTTCCTGTGCAATCGAGAGTGTGGCTTCCTCGTCAACCCACGTGCAAAAGAAAAACAGCAGCAGGTCGATCTCTGTCTTTTTCAGTTCGTCAACAATCCGTAAATTGGCCTGCGGATCCTTGCCTATGTCCATGGCAACGACTTGGCAGCCGGCGGCACGCAGGGCGCGCAGAGCGTCATCGCGGGGTTGAAGCACCGAAGGCAGGTAATAGCCAGGGTGGATGCAAGTGACAAAACCGATGCGTGGAGCAATCACAATCTATTTGCCTTTAACGTTAATCTGCGAAAATATGCGATTCGATCATTTCCACAAAAACTTTACCAGATCCCAGGGCTTACGATAAGGGCCTGTCAATGAAACGTTATTCATTGACAGGCCCTAAAGACGGGAGAGTTTTTGGATACGCCCCAAAGGATTTTAAAAACGCCGCGGATTTCAAGGATGGTCGCGGATTTTTTGGAATTGCATCCTTGAAATCTGTGGAATCCGTGGCGTTTTGACGCCTGTTTCCGGCACCAATCGCCAAATCAGAAGAAATGAAAGCGCAAAAGCCATCATCTGGGCGCCGAAAAACGGATAGTAGTTCGGCGTGAACAAATCGATCAGCTTCCCCGAAAAAATCGGGTAGACGAATGTGCCGATATTCTGGAATGTCAGAATCATTCCGATCGCCGCACCGGCAACCGAGCGGGGAACGTCCTTTAACTCAAAAGGAACGGTAAGCAGCAACGGCGCGATCGTTCCCACTCCAAAGGGCATGATCAGTAAAATGATAGTCAAAGGAGTGCCGAGAAAGCTTCCCTGAAGCATGTTGCAGAGACCGCCGGCCACACAGGCGAGCAGGATGGCAGGTTTGCGAGATCCGATCCGATCCGAAAGCGTCGGCCCGAAAATTGCCGCAAAAATTCCGGAGAACAGCGTAATGGATACAATGTGTCCGGCCATAGTATTCGTCATGCCGTACTTGCGTTCAAAAAATCCCGGGAAATGACTGGACCATGCCCCGCTATGTCCAAAAAGCAGAAACGCGACGATGCTCAGGATCCAAACTGGCCTGGAGCGCAGCACTAGCCCGAAGCCTTTGAGAACCGCGGTTAAATCGGATGCCGGACGATCGCCTGAAATTCTCTCTCGAATGATAACGAACCATGCAATTGCCAGGACGAATGTGAGGCTTCCCAAAATGATGGTTACATTCCGCCAGCCGCCAGCCAGAGGGCCGAGGATGCTGACACTGATGGCCATGGAAAGCGCTGCACAGAGAGCCATTCCCCCCGACGAAAGCCCATTGACCATTCCAAGCCGGTTACGGGGAAACCACTGGCTCAACGCGCGCGGGAAGTTCGGCCTCGCGAGCCCTATAGCAACGCCGAACAGGAACATGGCTGCAAGGAACTGATGATAATCCCGGGCGAGGCCTCGCATTGTGCTCCCCACCGCGATCAGCAGCATGCCGAGAAAACCTGTCCAGCGCACGCCGATCCGGTCGCTGATCAGCCCGCCGACAATCGAAAAGAGAAGTGCGCCGAGGCCGATCATTCCCCACGCCATGCCGACCTGAGTGGACGTGAGATTCATTTCCCTGGCGATGGTCGTCAGGAACGGTGGTATGCAGTTCAAGCCGAAACCAATTGCGATGCTTTGCGCAAAGAAAACTACTGTAAAGACTACCCAGGAATACCCAACAACCTTATTGTCTTCCATAGAATCCTACAGAGAAATCGGGTTCGCACATTCCGGCAATTTGTGGCTGCTTGTGATGCAGCCCTTTTATCACACAATCTTTGGTGTTGTTATGGAAAAGTGAAGCGCAGATTTTCGCGGATCTGCACGGATCCGCCTATGTCCGTTGGGAGGGCGTATTCCCGTTATCGGAATGTCTCCATAAGCTTCCATCCGGCTTCGATATATTGGCAGAGAGTGCGCTGCGTAGCTCCGTAGGAAATGAAATCGGACGGGTTCATCCCATCCGGTTCGTACGCTTTTGTAAACTCCGGCATTGTGGAGAGACGCCGCACGACCTCTGGAGCAATTTTCTTTTCGATCCGTTCCTCCCTGGAGTGATCTTCTGTGAGGAACCACTGCTGGGGATCCGGCGCGATCGACATCACCACTGCGGCGCCTGCCAGCTCGGTTAAATGATAGCTTCCGCGTAAGGCAGAAATCATGAGGACGGCTTCATATTGGTGTTGCTGATAAATCTGGTACGCCCGTTTCGCAACGGTCAGGCCTGCCTGGCGAATGTCCGATTCACTCGCAGGCGCTTTGTTATCCAGCGCAACTTCGCGCAGGTAATCGTCGAGGCGGCCGATCATGATAACGGAGAAACACTTTCCCGGTTTGATGCCGTTTTGCACCGCTCTCCGGCGGCCTGCACGGCATCTCTCCGCGATCGCAATCACTTGAGAAACCGTGAAACTCACGGTCCCGGCCGCGGCAATTCCTTCCGCGATACAGTTTTCCAAAACATCCAGACCGGCACTCACCGCAGGCAATTTCACGGCAATGTTTGGAGCCCAGGAATGAAAACGGCGGGCCATCGCCATCATGGCTTCGCGGTCTCCGGCGCGCGACGGATTGACTTGCGCACACACGTATCCCGCATTTCCGCCGCTGCTTTCGAAAATGGGCCGGCACATCGCTGCGGCGCGCGTCACCATGCGCCGCATCAGTTCCTCCGCTTTCTGTCCGGCAGCGAGAGGACCCGCCGAATCCAATTCGGCAGCCCATGCATTCCTGTCCTTTGAAAGCGCGAGGCTCGCCAAAAAGGGATTGGTAGTCACGCCGCGGGCTCCGCGGTCAAGCCCCGACTGGATCTCACCCGGATCCGCGGAATCGTGCCACCACGCCGTTTTTGTGTTTTCGGTCAGCCAACTCAGATAGGTGCCGGAGGTCATAAGCGTTTACGGGTTAACGCGTTAATGAGTTCAAGGGTTAAACGCGTTAACCCGTAAACCCGTAAACGCGTTAACGTTTCTTGACTTGCACCTTAGCCATATCTTCGATGAAGGTGGTGATGGCTCCATGATCCAGGTCTCCTCGACCCTCATTCATCAAAGCCATCAAAACCTGCTGCGCCAGACTTGTGAATGGCAACGACACCTTCATACTCTCGGCTGCCAGGAGCGCATTGCGCAGATCCTTCTGATGCAGGCGAATGCGGAATCCGGGCTTAAAGTTGCGCGCAATGACCATCGGAGCTTTTGCATTCAGCACGGCGCTTCCCGCCAGACCTCCCTTTACGGCGTTGAAAACCACCTCCGGATCGAGGCCGGCTTTGCTGGCAAGGACGAGTGCTTCGCCCATGGCTGCTATATTGACGGCGACCATGATCTGGTTCGCCAGTTTCGTCACGTTCCCAGCGCCAACCGGTCCGGTCAGTGTTGCGCTGGATCCCATGGCCTGGAACAACGGAAGAACCTTTTCAAACGTTTCCTGCTTGCCTCCAACCATAATGGCAAGAGTTCCGTCGATTGCTTTGGGCTCCCCGCCGCTCACGGGAGCGTCCAGGAATTCGATGCCTTTGGCAGAACACGCGGCGCCGACCTTTTGAGCAACCAAAGGACTGATCGAGCTCATATCGACGATGATTGCGCCCGGCTTGGCTCCCTCGAGAGCGCCCGAATTGCCCAATATGGCAGCCTCGACTTCAGGCCCGTCCGGAACCATCGTGAACGTCACCTGAGAACGTGCCGCGACATCCTTTGCCGATTCCCCCCGGGAAGCGCCCAATTCCGCTGTTTCCCGGACGCGTTCCGGAACGACATCATAGACCGTTAATTGATGGCCGGCTTTGATGAGATTGCGGGCCATGGGCTTGCCCATAATTCCCAGACCGATAAACCCCACATTCATGATGAAACCTTTCCCGTTAACGCGTAAACGCGTAAACCCGTAAACGATCTGCTACATATCCAAATTTTGCCGGGCATAGGCGATGCACCGGGCGTTATAGTCGTTTTCTGCTTTAACCTGCGCATCCATGCTCATCCCTGTGATTCGCGGCAGCGGCGATTTAGGCCGGTTCTTCTTTACCATTGCCAGGACCTTCGCCAAATCCCTTCCGGGCAACGGGCTGTAGGAATCGTCGAATGTCGCCCAATACTTGGGTGTGAACACAGGAATTTTCAGTGGATCGCGCGTGATCATTTCAAGATCGAATATCATATCTGGATTTGACTGGCGCAGGATTTTCACCATCTGCTTGAGATCCAGGATCCCTTCCCCCATCGGGACTTCGGAGAGCAGGAAACCGTCTTCGTACTCCTCGACCGCGACATCCTTGATATGGGCAAAGAAAGCAAAGGGAGCAAGGGTTCGCAGCGTTTCCATCGGCTCCTCGCATAACGCGATGTTGTTGCCGAAATCAAAACAGACTCCGACCCATTCGCTTCCCAGTTGCTTGAGCCAGGCTGCCTGTTCGGCCGAGCGCCAGCCTTTGTGATTTTCTATCCCGAGCTTCATTTTGTATTTGCGCAAAACCGGCTCGGCGAGCGCGAGCGATTTCCTGCAATGCTCGAACATTTGTTTAAAAGGCTCCAGACCGGCGTAGTCTTCGTAGCGGCGGCCGGTCAAGGCCGCGTGGCAAGCGATTGCGCCCGCTTCCTTGAAAGCCTTGATCCTGGCTTCAAAAGCTGCCACATCCAATTCCTGACGGAGGAAACTGAAATCGAAGGGATCGCAGATAAGGTGCATGTCGTATTTTTCAAGCCGCTGCCGGAATGCCTTGATCGCCTCCGGATCGATGGAAGGAGGATTTGTCTGAATCCCTGCCAGGTTCAGGTCGTGGCAATGCTCGACCATATCAAAAGGCTTTGCTCCTCCTTTTGCAGCCTGCATGTTTATGACGAATGCCGTAGGCGTTCCTCCCATGCGCGCGAAGTTTTTCGCCCCAACAGGGGCCACATCTGCCTGCGCTGCAGTCTCTGCTTCGACCGAAGGCCTCAGCATCGACCAGACTGGAACCGCGCCGGCCATTGCCAGAACCTCTCTCCGTGAGATCATGGGATCCCTCCTTACTCTGCTGGCAGCTGTGTGCGCCTAATATACATGATTGGTTACAAGGGGTTACCAGAATTACGAATTACGAATGACGAATTACGAATTGTGAAGTGTGCATTAATTCGCAATTCGTCATTCGTAATTAGCGAAAATCTTGCTTCTAAATACCTGATCCCATACACTCCGGTATGTCAGCATTCCAAAATTGTTTCCACCAAGAAAGGATAGGGATATGCAGGAATCTGCAACTCCGCTGCTCGATACCTCCATCGAGACCAGGAAAACCTCTCGGCGTGTCTTTCTGGGTGCAGCAGGCGCGGCGGTCATGACGGCGGCATCCTATGTTCGCGTGCTGGGGGCTAACGATCGGATCGGCATCGGGGTCATTGGCTTCGGGTTGATCGGGAAGCAGCACATTACGGACCTCAAAAAATTCGATGATGTCGAAATGCTTGGCATGTGCGACGTCTACAAACCGCGCCTGGAGGAGGGGCTCGCGTACATGGCAAGCCCCAGGGCAAAGGGTTATAGCGACTTTCGCAGGATGTATGACAACAAGGATATTCAGGGGGGTCATTGTCGCCACCCCGGATCACTGGCATGCGCTCTTGACCATCCTCGCGTGTGCGGCCGGCAAGGATGTCTATGTGGAAAAACCGATGACGGTTTTCATCGATGAAGGGAAATGGATGGTGCAGGCCGCCCGCAAATATAACCGGGTGGTTGTTGTGGGGACGCAGCGCCGGCACGGCAAGGGCGTCATCGATTCGAAGAAAGTGGTCGAAAGCGGAGTGCTCGGGAAAATTCACTCGGTCCGGTTTGCCGCATATCGAAATATCTATCCGGGATTCGGCAAAACTCCGGTGTCTGCACCGCCCGCCGATTTTGACTACGACATGTGGCTGGGGCCTGCGGAGAAGAAGCCATATCAAGCGCATCGCGGGTTATACCATTTCCGCTGGTTTTGGGATTATTCGGGCGGTCAAATGACGAATCTTGGAGCCCACATTATCGATCAAATTTTGTATGTCATGAATGCGAAAGGGCCGACTCTGGTGACATCGATTGGCGGACGGTACGTACTGGAAGACGATGGCGAAACGCCGGATTTGCAGGATGCGATCTGGGCAATTCCGGGACCCGATGGTTCTCCGGGTTTCACCGTGTATTGCGCGATTCGCGAGGCGAATGCCGGACGGAGGGATACTGCGGCGATGGGACTCCAGTTCCTGGGGACAAAGGGGACAATGGTCCTCGCGGGCAATTGGGAAGTATTCCCGGAAAACAAGATCGATCCGGTCAATGACATCCCGCGCTTCTCTGGGCACCCTGTCGGCGGCCCGGTGTATACGGATACAAAACCGTCTCCCTGGATCGAGGCTTCCAAAGGGGGCGGCGCCGAATCCGACCCGCGCTACGGTTTCGGCGGCGAGGACACTCTTGCCATGAATAAAAGAGATTGGCTGAATTCGATGAGGACGCGCAAGCGCCCGTTCTGCGAGGTCGAAGATGGACACCGCGTGGCGATTGCCTGCAACCTGGCGAACATGTCTCTAAGGCTCGGCTGCTCGATCCGCTGGGATCCGGAGAAAGAAGAGGTAATCGGAGACAAGGAAGCGGCTGCCATGTGTGTGAAAAAGTACCGCGCACCATGGGATAGCGCCCTCAAAAGCGCGATTAAGATTTAAGAAAGATTTAAAAACGCCACGGATTTCACGGATTGCACGGATGAAAAATCCGTGAATCCGTGAAATCCGTGGCGTTTTTGCAGAAGCTGCGGTTTACTGTTGCCTTGTATTCCACTTTGAATTCAGCAACAATATTACAAACAACACGCCATATCTGGATTGTATACAGGAGCGCCTATTGCCATGTTTAAGAAGATCCGGAACGACAAAGCCACAAAGACAAGCCGAACCCCGCGGATTTCGAAAAGTCAGGCTCAGAAGTTCCTGGCAAGAGTGCCCGAACAGAATGTTTTCTTGTGCAACGACGGTAATACTTTCAGGGATATAAAAGAACTCAAGGACGCATTGGCCACGATGTCGGACCAGACTTTTCGTTATCACTCTAATGAGGTAAAGAAGGATTTCAGCAAATGGGTCCGGGATGTTGTCGGGGATGAAAACTTAGCGGTGAACCTGGAAACGGCGCCGGACAGAGAACAGGCTGCAAAAATTGTTGAAGAGCGGTGCACTCTGCTCGTCAGCAAATCCGGCTGATTTTTAAAAACGCCACGGATTTCACAGATTCCACGGAGAGAAAATCGGTGAAATCCGTGGAATCCGTGGCGTTTTTACTGCTTGATATTGGCCGAAAGCTTCATGGATTCTGGGATGCCGTCCCGGCCGAGTTTCAGATCCGCGAAACCGCCAGAAAGGATTGCAGCTGCCCGGATATGAAAAAGAAACTTTGTTTGTCGATCGTTTTCGTGCTGATCTTTTCTTCTGCTTCATTCGCCGGCAAGGCTCTTGACATCTATGTCATCGATACCGAAGGCGGAAAAGCGCTGCTGCTTGTCTCGCCATCGGGTCAGAGCATGCTGGTTGATGCCGGATTTCCGGGTTACAACGACCGGGACGCCATCCGGATCGAGGAAGCCGCAAAAGCCGCCGGCGTCAGGAAATTTGATTTTTTGGTCGTCACCCATTACGACATGGACCACGTGAATAATGTGCCTGCAACGGTCGCAAGAATTCCGGCCGACACATTCATGGACCACGGGCCCGCGGTTGCAAAAGACCCGGTCACCACGAAGGCCGTTGCCGCTTACCTGGATGCTGCCGCAAAAGCCAAACGGGTCGTATTGAAGCCGGGCGATAAAGTCCCTTTGAAAGGGCTGGATGTGCTGGTCGTGACGTCTGCGGGGAATGTAATCCATTCCCCGGTTAAGGGCGCGGGCTTTCCAAATCCGTTCTGCAGCAGCACGCCGTCCAAATCGGTGGACACTTCGGAAAATTCCCAGTCCGTCGGGTTGCTATATACCTTTGGAAAATTCCGCATGCTCGATCTCGCCGATCTGACATGGAACAAGGAACTCGAATTGATGTGCCCGAATAATCCCATCGGCGCAGTCGATTTGCTGATGGTAAGCCATCACGGATATGACGCCTCAAACTCCCAAGCGCTAATCCACGCGCTGCATCCGTTGGTGACCATCATGAACAACGGGCTGAGGAAATTCGGGGCGGCGGTCGTCCTGAAAACCATTCAGTCCTCGCCGGGGCTTCAAGCCGCGTATCAGTTGCACTGGTCCGAGAATGCTCCCGCCGATAACCCTCCAGATGAATTTATTGCCAATCTCTGGGATTCGCCAGACGGAAAGTGGATCAAGGTGTCCGTGGAACCCAGTGGAAAATTCACGGTGACTAACGCCCGGACCGGAATTTCAAAGAATTACAAATGATGCGTTAAGAATTAAGCACAAAACCATGGATTTCAGAAGATCCGACATATAGAAGATCGTCTGAACTCGCGGGTTGATTTGCACGACACGTTGGGGTTCCTGGGACGGCTTGCACTCCTTTCAGAGAACAATGTTTGCCAGTTACCGACCAGTCAGCTGCTCCAAATTTTCGGGGTACCGAGTCCCTTGCACCGTGATTTTTGAAGCGGCGCTGTCGATATTCCGGAGATCATCAACCGTAAGTTCGACTGCAACTGCTCCGATGTTCTCATCCAGTCGATGCAGCTTTGTGGTGCCGGGGATGGGAACGATCCACGGTTTTTGGGCAAGCAGCCACGCTAGCGCTATCTGCGCAGGTGTCGCCTTCTTCTGCTCTCCGATCTTGCCGAGTAAATCAACCAGGGCCTGATTCGCTTTCCGAGCCTCCGGCGTAAAACGAGGCAGGATGTTGCGGAAGTCGGTACTGTCGAACATAGTATTTTCGTTGATTTTTCCAGTGAGGAAACCCTTCCCCAGAGGGCTGTAGGCAACCAAGCCGATTCCGAGTTCCTCCAGGGTCGGCAACACTTCCTTCTCAGGAGTCCTCGTCCACAGCGAGTATTCGTTCTGAAGGGCCGTGACCGGCTGGACTGCGTGCGCGCGGCGGATCGTTTGCACTCCTGCTTCAGAGAGGCCGAAGTGCTTGACCTTGCCTTCCTGAATCAGGTCCTTCACCGCTCCCGCCACGTCTTCGATCGGCACGTCCGGATCAACACGGTGTTGGTAGAAGAGATCGATGACATCAGTCCTGAGTCGCTTGAGCGAGCCCTCGGCAACTTCCTTGATGTGCTCTGGCCGGCTATCCAGGCCTTGCCAACCCGGTCCACCCTTGGGATCAAGTTTGAACCCGAACTTTGTGGCGATCACCACTTGTGCGCGGAATGGCGCAAGGGCTTCGCCCACAAGTTCCTCGTTGATGAAGGGGCCGTACACTTCAGCGGTGTCGAAGAACGTAACGCCGCGTTCGACTGCGATCCGAAGAAGTGAGATCATCTCCTGCTTGTCTTTTGGTGGGCCATAGGAAAAGCTCATTCCCATACAGCCGAGCCCGATAGCCGAGACTTCCAGACCGCTTTTTCCAAGTTTGCGTTTCTTCATTTTTACTCCCTATTTCTTCTTTTATTTACCGTTCAGACCGAACCACTTCGTATCGAATCCAGAGCGCATCATTTTGACGCCGCTCTATGGAATTGAGTTCGAAAGGAATGGCCGTGTTCCTGGAGGGGCTTGCGCCATCAAAGACGGCGGGGATGTGGTGGCGTCCATCGATGCCCGGCACCACCAGGAGGCTCACTTCATCGATGAGATCCGCCTGGAGGAAGCCCTGATTCCTCCAATCGTCTTGCAAGCGTGCTCGAAACTCGGAAGCGATTCGTCACGGGTTCATCTCCCCAAAAATCCGGATTCACCGAAGGGATGCCATGTCGATAACAAACCGGTACTTCACGTCGCTCTTCAGCAGGCGTTCGTAAGCCTCGTTGATCTGCTGAATCCTGATGAGTTCGATGTCGGCGGTGATCCCTTTCTCGCCGCAGAAATCCAGCATCTCCTGTGTCTCACGAATTCCGCCGATTGTCGAACCCGCCAGGTGGCGGCGTTTCATGATCAAATTAAACGAAGCCACCCCAAGCGGCTTTGGCGGCGCGCCGACCAGAGTCATTGTGCCGTTCAGCTTCAGCAATTGAAGATACGCGTTCAGATCATGGTCTGCGGAAGCCGTATCCAGAATGAAATCAAAACTGCCGGCATGTTTTTGCATCGCGGCGATGTCCTTGGACAGAATTACCTCATCTGCGCCGAGCCGGACCGCATCGGCAGCCTTATGCTGCGATGTAGTAAACAGCGCGACGCGAGCGCCGAATGCCTTAGCCAATTTGAGCCCCATGTGGCCCAATCCGCCCAAGCCGACAATCCCCACCTTCTGTCCTTTGCCGACGTTCCAATGGCGCAGCGGCGAGTAGGTCGTAATGCCGGCGCAGAGAAGCGGCGCAGCGCCAGCCGGATCCAGCCCGTTGGGAATGCGCAGCACAAACCCTTCATCGACGACAACGCTCTCCGAATAGCCGCCATAGGTGACGCCGCCAAGAAATTTATCCGCGCTGTTGTAGGTCAGAGTGCTGAAATTGTCACAGTACTGCTCCTCGCCGGCAAGACAGCTGGGGCACTTGTGGCAGGAGTCGACCATGCAACCCACTGCGGCGATGTCCCCTTCCTTGAATCTCTTGACTGCGCTGCCCGCTTTCACCACACGCCCGACAATTTCGTGGCCCGGGACACAGGGGTAGACAGTCGCCATGAAGGCGCTCCATTCGTTACGCACGGTGTGCAAATCCGAATGGCAGACGCCGCAATACAAAATTTCGATCTGGACATCCTCCGCCCGGGGAGTGCGTCGTTGAACTGTAAGCGGACCCAGTTCCGAAGTTGCGCTCTGGGCTGCGAATGCCTTTGAGGGGAATGTGGAGGGATAAGAGCTTTTTTCTTTTGCCTTTACTTCTTTGTTTGTCATTTTGTTCTCCAAGCTTCGATCTAAGTATACTGGCGGCCGCAGCCACAGTCACTAGCAAGACGCGCCAATCAACTCGCAAAACACGCCAAAATTATGCTGACTATAACGAACTTAAGTTCGGCAATTGCTCAATCGTTTCTGATCAACGGCTAATTAGAGAGCAGGGGAATGGCCAATTGCGCTCACATTGCGGTCGTTGACGAACGGACGAGGGGAATTCCTGCTGACCACCTTCCCAATCGTCGATGTAAATCAGCCTGCTCCCGAGCCGATCCTGTTCCCGCAGATTGCCGCAGGCGACGGCTACCAGATGCAGATCATCCTGCCCGGCAGCAGTGGCGCTGCCTCGACAATCACATTGCGTTATCTTGGAAGTGATGGAGCGCCCATTTCCGTTTCTCAGGGACGGCCGAATGGGGCGTTTTGGGGTTAGACTGAGGTTGCGTTATTTCCAGATACCCAATTTAGCCGGTAGCGGTTTAGCAGCGGTCTATATTTGCGATCACCTTCCGTCGCCAATTACACAGGATAGGTGTCCCCGACCGGATGAACCCAACCCAGGTTTGGTGGCAATTCCTCCATCGGTCCCATCCATTTCAACTGCCGTTCAATATCGGGATGCAGCCGATATTTCTTCTGCACGGCGGCGATCTGGGCGCCCTTCACGTCGATTTTCGAGAGATCCCACTGCCCGATTCCCACCTCGCCGCAGTACTTCAACCACCCCAGCGTGCTGCAATCAATGCCCATCGTCTCGACGCCCACACGGTCTGCCGCAATGAAATCGGTGGATGCAAGTGCAATTCTGTGTTGGACCGGCGTCCCCATGGACGGGCCGTTTCCTTCCATGCCTTCAAATCCGTCAATGACTGCAACGCCCCAATAGGGCTGCATTCTCTGAGCAGTCAAAAAGAAATTGTAGAGGCTTTGCCGAATGCCCACGTGATACCTGCGCTTGTCATTCCAGTGTTTCGTCTCTTTAGGAGCCTGATGCAGCGGCGCTCCGAGGACCATGTTTTTCATCGAGAGCGTTGCAACGGCCGCGTTATGGGTTTTAAGCATCGCGGCGGAGATCAGGAATGCATCCGGATCGAACAACCTGGCAGCCAGGCGCGCGGGGACGACATGCAGGTCGAAGTCGATCAGCGGTACGATCACATATTTTGCTTCTTCATTGAGATCGATCAGGCCGACATTTTGCGATTTATGCTCGGCGGCTACGGCTGTGTACTTGAAATTTTCGAATCCCTCCATGGTGTTGCCTGCGGATGATTCGGCAATATAGATCGGTCCTTTGAAACGCGGAGCAAGATAGTCCAGAATGCCCCGCAAAGCATTGGCGTGGGTCGCGGCAAGTTGGATGTTCGTGGAAACATTGTTCGGCTTGATGACTACGGACTTCTTCTGTTTCAGCTTGGGCCGAATCTGATCGTCGACAGCAAGCAGCGACTCGTAAATCATCTTGCGGCGATTGTCCCCTTGGATAATCGCGACGGTCGAGCGCGTTTGCAGAGCCGGGAAAGGTTCCGGGTTTGTTTGAAGAAAGCCCTTCATCGCTTCTTTCATCTGAGCGTCGGTTAAGGGCTGTTTCTGTTGCTGTGCCGGGACGATACGGCTTCCAAGCATGGTTGCTGCAGCGGCTCCTGCCAGCTGAAAAAGATTTCTGCGCGAATACGACCGGGACATAATTTTCTCCTTACCGTGGCTTTGGCCGCAAGATTACATTTGGAAATGGCAGCATGTCCAATAAATTGATTCCTGATTTCTGATTCGTGAGGCAAACCGAATTTTAAATCAGGAATCATAAATCAGGAATCAATCAGTGTCTGTTTTGTCTTTTGCGTCTTGAAGGATATGAGTTTAAACTCAAAGGCACGCAGGCTCAGATACCCAAATTGAATTGCGAGGCTCACGATATGAAGTCCTATATTCCGGTGGCTGCTGTTTGCATGCTGTTGATAGGCATTCAAGTGAATTCGGTCCCATTGGCTTCGAAGCAGCTCTCCTCCTACGATCCTCAGGTGAAGGATCTGCTGGCGAAGATGACGCTCGATGAAAAGATCGGGCAAATGACGCAGCCGGAGCAAGGGCCGGTCCTAAACAATCCCGGGGACATGCAGAAATATTTTATCGGCTCGGTGCTCAGCGGCGGCGATTCGGATCCGAGCGACGGGAATAGCGTTCAGGCCTGGACGAATCTGTATGATCGGGTTCAGGCCGAGGCATTAAAGACCCGTCTGGCAATTCCTATTTTGTACGGCATTGATGCTGTGCACGGGCACAGCAATGTTCTGAACGCCGTCATTTTTCCACATAATATCGCACTCGGCTGCACACGGGACCCGGCGCTGGTAGAAAAAATCGGCCGGATTACCGCAGAGGAGGTCCGCGCGACCGGCATCCAGTGGACTTTCGGACCTTGTGTTACGGTTCCGCAGGACATTCGTTGGGGGAGAACCTACGAAGGCTTTTCGGAAGATCCGTCATTGGTGGCAACTCTTGGCGAAGCCGCGGTGCGTGGACTGCAGGGAACGGACTTGAGCAATCCATTGTCGATCCTGGCCTGCGCTAAACATTATGTGGGGGATGGAGGAACGTCGGCCAGCACCGCTCCGCATCCAGGCATGCCTCCAAACGCCGCTGCACGCCTGTGGCTCGATCAGGGGGACACGAAGCTGGACGAGGCCGCCCTGCGACGCATTCATCTGCCCGGCTATATTGCCGCGATACGGGCAGGCGTGGGCAGCATTATGCCTTCCTATAGCACCTGGAATGGCGTCCGGTGTTCCGCAAGCAAGCGCCTTCTGACCGAAATTTTAAAGCAGGAACTCGGCTTCGAGGGTTTCCTGATTTCAGACTACAATGCCATCAATCAGATCGATCCGCGCGATTATAAAGGCTCCATCGAGATTTCAATCAATGCGGGAATGGACATGGCGATGGTGCCGACCGGATACCGGGATTTTTTCAATAATCTGAAAGCTCTCGTAACCGAAGGCCGGGTGCCGATGTCCCGGATCGATGATGCAGTCACGCGCATTCTGCGCGTCAAATTCGCGTTGGGCCTGATGGACAAAAACAGGTCTCCTCTGGCGGACAGGAAGCTGCACAAGACCTTCGGTTCGCCCGAACATCGTGCGGTGGCGCGGGAGGCCGTGCGCAAATCGATGGTGCTACTCAAGAACGATAACAGGGTTCTGCCGATTTCAAAGAAGATCGCCCGCATTCACCTTGCCGGCAAGAGTGCCGATGATATCGGAAACCAGTGCGGCGGCTGGACGATTCGATGGCAGGGCCAGAGCGGTGATGTCACTCCCGGAGGAACAACCATTCTGCAGGCTGTCAAAGCTGCCGTGCCGGCGGAAACCCGGGTGACGTATTCTCCGGATGGTTCGGGCGCGGAAGGTGCTTCGGTGGGCATAGTAGTAATCGGGGAGCGGCCGTATGCGGAAGGAGTCGGGGATCGTTCGGATCTGTCCCTCGGCCGAGAGGACATTACCGCTATCGCCAATGTAAAGAACGCCGGAATCCCGGTGGTTGTCATCCTGATTTCCGGCCGCCCGATGATCATTACGGACGTTCTGCCTCAAGCGGATGCGTTCCTGGCTGCTTTTCTGCCGGGAACGGAGGGGCAAGGGATCGCGGATGTACTTTTCGGGGATTACAGGCCGACAGGAAAGTTGTCATTTTCCTGGCCGAAATCGATGGATCAGCTTCCGCTGAACAGTAACCTTCCTAAAGAAAAATACGATCCACTTTTCCCCTACGGCTACGGTTTGAGCTACTAAAGACGTTAACGCGTTAACTCGTAAACGCGTGAACGCTATTACTGCTTTTTGGCCGGTGCAGACGCGGCCGCCAGAATCTGACGCCCGAACTGCAAGCAATCCCAACGAGAAAGGTGGTCGTAATCTTCAAATGGATGAAAAACGCCTTCCAGCCTTTTTATGTCTTCTTCGGAAAGCAAGGCTTTCGTGATGCGTCCGGAAAATACGCGATTCGCCGGCACAGAGGCCTGGCACAGTTTCGCGAGATAATTGTCGATATATCTCTCCTGCGTCTGTTGATTTGGCCGGTCTCCACCGTTGCCGCAGACCACATAGTAGGCTTTAACCTTGCTCTTCACGTCGGCTATGTTTGTTTGAATAAGCTCCTCAAACTCTTTTGGCCCTTTCCCTCCATGAATTGAGGTGCCGATAATCAGATAATCATAAGATTTGATATCTGGCTTTTGCCGTGCATCGAAGACCGCGGCGATTCCGCCCATCCCTTCGGAAATCCACATGCCCGCATCGCGCGCCGTTCCGCACCAGGTCCCGAATAGGACGGCCCATTTCGGGTTGGAAAGTTTTGGGAAAAATTGAGCCGGATCCAGGGCGCCCATTGAATACACGGTGCCCATGCCTGCAATACCATTTAAAAAAGTTCGTCGTTCCATCTACTCCTCCATGTGCAGACTGCTTTGAAGCCGTGCGATCATAGCACAGATGGTATGAAACCGTTCTCCGTTTACGCGTTTACGGGTTCACGCGTTTTTTGCACTCGGAACGCGTAAACCCGTGAACGCGTGAACGCGTGAACGGAAAATGATTCTTTAGGCTTCTGTGCTGTAGGAGACTTCCATGCGGCGAATGGCGAGGACCGCGACCCAAAGGACCAATGCCGTCACCCCAATAATGCCGCAAATGGCTCCCGCATGAGAGGCCGGAGCGGCGGGATTCAGCAGCAACTGCAGAAGCGCCGGCATATTTTTATCTACTGGCGCCGGCACCGGGCACAAGGACTGCAGGTAATACAACACGCTCAGTTTCTGCAGCATTACCGGAAGGAAGCCGTTAATGGCCTCCCAGCCGAGCAGAACTGCTGCGGGAAGAATCGGGTTCCGCAGCAGCAGTCCTGCCGCGAGGAAGACGCTTCCGTATCCCACACACCCCAGGGCCGCCGCAGTTGTATACCAGAATGCGTGCGCCCATCCGGCAGCCTGCCAGTAAGCCTGAACTTCGGCGGGATTCTGCATGAGCAACAACACCCCGAAACACAGTAAGGCGCCGCCGCCGAAGATGACGATGGAAGCGATCAAGCCCGCCCCATATTTGCCCGCGAGCAGCACCTCGCGGCGTGCCGGCGCAAGAAACCAGAAATGCAGCGTTCGATCCAGCATTTCGCCGCGGAAGAGATTCATAAATATTCCGAGGCAACCGAAAAAGATGGCCAGCCTGAGATAGAAATATTGAAAAATTCCTGCGAAGATCTGCCGGTCCTCTTCGAAGTTCATCAGCATGTTGATTTTTTTGGAGACAAGTTTTCCATCCTCGAATCCGAACACCGCTTCGCGGCGGCCGTCGGAATAATGCATGGTGCGGACGGCGGTGATTTCGTCGATAAACCGGGATCCCGTCCCATTGACCATCCGGACGAACCGCTTATTATCGATGCTTGCCTGAACGTCGAAAAAGGCGGTATTCAGCTGCTCGTCCTCTCCTCCCGCACTCGCATGCTTGATAACCACCCGCTTGATCTCATGGATGTCTCCCAAATCCACCTGGAGATATTTGTCGACCGCGTGCGAGCACCAGCGGTCGTTGGCGTTGCCGTTAAAAGCCTTTTCCGGACCTTCGGCCGCGCTGCAAGGAGCGCTGCCGGTAGCGGGCCGGCTCAGCGCAAGGTTGACCGAATCGTTTCCGCCATAAACTTCCATCTCACGGATTCTTGCATTCGGGTCTCCATTGTAGCTGGGCACCCGGATGTTCAGCCGGATATAGCGCGCCTCCAAAGCCGGCGCGATATTGTGGATGGTGATTCCGGAAGCCTTTCCTTGAGGGCTGACCATCCTGTGCCTCGGATACTCGAAATCCCAATGCGGCTTGCCCAATCGTTGGATCACCGCCTCGGCTGTTTCCCCTTCGCGCGCGCTCTCCAGCAGGACCGGTTGGACGAATCCGCCGGACGAGAGACTCTGCCTTCGAATTTTCATCTGAACGCCGTGAAAGAAAAAAATAATAGTTGGAAGCAGCGCCAATCCATAAACCCAGAAGGCGCGTTTCGAGAAGAAGGCGCGGCCCAATTCAATTTTTGCGATCGTCCATGCCTGCTTCAGCCGGGATCGGTATTCCACGAATCTACCTCCCCTCGCCAATCAGGTATTCGTACAAAGCGTCGACATTTTCGTCCGCTGGGATCACGGCATCGATCCCAAAGCCGTCCAGTGCAATGCGGCTGATGGCGCGCGAGAACTGCTCGCGGTCGCGGGTCATCACGAGCAAACCCATCCGGTCCTCATTCAGCCGGACCTCGGTAATGTGATCTTCCTTGAACAGCACCGACGCAACTCGCGATGCATTCCGGCAACGGACGATGAACTGGCTCGGGCGTTCGTGAATTTCTTCGCGCACGTTGCGGATTTTGCCTTCGGCGACAACCATTCCATTGGATATCAGGACTATCTGGTCGCTGATGACGTCGACCTCCTGCAACACGTGGCTGGAAAGGACCACATGCCGTCCTTGAGCGGCCCATTGATGGAAAAGAGCGATCGTTTCGGCGCGGACCAGGGGATCCAGGCCGTTGAGCGGCTCATCCAGTACCAGAATTTCCGGTTCGTGTGCAATCGCCTGAGCCAGCCGGATTCGCTGCCGCATGCCTTTCGAATAGGCTGCTATTTTGCGATGCGCTGCCTCCGTGAGGCGAAGTTGCTGGAGCGCCCTCCAGGCCTTCTCTTCTGCTTCGGCGCGGCTGTATCCGAACAGGAGGAGGCTGGTCGAAATGAAATTGAAGCCGGTTGCCCAGCGAGGCGAGGCATCGTATTGGGTCGCGTATCCGGTGATGCGCATCAGGTTTTCCGGATCCCGTGGCGAGAGGCCGCGCATCCGAATTGAGCCGTCGTCAGGGTGAATGAGCCCCGTCATCAGGTTCATCAAAGTGGTTTTCCCGGCGCCATTGGGGCCCACGAGGCTCGTGATGCCGGGCGGGATGCTTAGCGACACATGGTTTACACCCAGCACTTCCCCATAAAACTTCGACACCTCATCGAACTCCACTGTCTGCGGGATCACGTGATCACCTCAATCGGGCGCAGTTTACGCTCAATCACAATTGCCAGCAGGAGCATGAAGGATAGAAGAACCAAGGCGCAGGCGGCAACACCGGGACCTTCGTTTGGATCTACGCCGAGCATGGCGCACCAAATCCGGCGTGAAGCCCATTGGGGACTCAGCGCATTTCCCCATGTGACGCGGAAAATGACATTAACCATTCCGGACAGGCCTCCCATGATGAAGAAAAATCCAAGCACCAGGCCGCCCGAAACAGCCTTCATTTTTGTATAGGCGGAACTTGCCATCGCCACAAGGCTGACCAGCAGGCCCCAGATGGCAAAACCGGCAACCACGCCGAAACCCAATCTCCAGTTGCCATGCAGCCAATCCGAACCTGCCATCCCGACTTGCATACCGAACAACAGAATCCCGGGGACCCAGGTGACCAGCGAAATCAGCACGAACAACGTGGCAAGCCTGGCAAAGGCGTAGTCGGACCTGCGGAGCGGCCGGCTGAAGTAGAGCGGCAGAGCGTTGTTTGCCAGGTCTGGCGCGATCAGTCCCGGACCGGTAAGGGCTGCAAGAAAAAGGGCAAAATCGGCTTGAACGATCATGAAGACGAGAAAGAAATTGCCGTTGATACTAATGAAACTTTGGAACTGCTTGCTAAAGCCTTTCAGCAGTTCGGCATGGTTGGTCAAGTAAATGAAAATGGCGCATAACAACGGCCAAATCATTGCAATGACCATGAGCAGCGGAACGAGCCGCTGTTGAAACATCCGGCGCCACGCGAATCGGGGCAGCACCATGAAGCGCGTCCAGTAGCTGGTGATCGGACCCTGGTATCTTTGATAGCCCCGCTTGTAAACAGCCATTTGTTTCTCCCCGGGAGCGCCGGCGTCTCGCCAGCTCTTTCACAGCCTATATGCAGCAGTGCAGGCTTCTGAACGCTGCAAATTAGCCGGCGAGACGCCGGCGCTCCCGGCCATGATTCCCTTATGAATCGTGATCGCTATCGTGATCGTGATCGGTTTTTGCTTTTGGATTTTCGATAGCGATACCGACTTACACAGCCATTCCTGCACTTTCCCCAGGCGTATGTTGGATATGGCCCATCGCCTTTAGAAAAATTTCTTCCAGTGTGTCGCGGCGATAGGTGAGTTTCCTTACCAGGAGATTCTGCTGTCCCAATAAGTTCCACAACGCCTGAATGTCCACATCGGGCGGCAGAACGATGCGCCAGCGGCCGTTTCCTTCCGTAACACCCTCCGCGCCGATCTCCGGGAGCGAGCTGCGCAGGTTTGTATCGTCGCCCGTGATCTCCAACTCAACGAAGCATTTGTTCGAGCGCCGTTCTTCCTCGAGATTGCAGTTTTGCACGATCATGCCGTCCTTCATTATTACGACTTCATCACAGACCTGTTCGACGTCGCGCAACAGATGTGAGCACAGAAGAACGTTCATCCCTTGCTCTTCCTTCATCTCACGGACCAGTTTCAGCATGCGCTGACGGGCCGAGGGATCGAGCCCGTTGGTCGGCTCATCGAGGATCAGGAACTCAGGACCGTGCACGATTGCCTGTGCCAGCTTGGCCATTTGCTTCATGCCTTGAGAATAGGTCTTGAGTTCGCGATAACGTGCTTCGCCCAGTCCTACGTGGAATAATGCTTCGTGAGCTTTTTCGAGAGCAATCCTGGCGGGCAGGCCGGAAAGCTCCGCCATCAGGCGAAGAAATGTCACCGCATTCAAATTGGCGATGAAAGAGTCTGTTTCGGGCATGTAACCGATGCGGGCCCTTACCTCCCGCATCTGCCGGCGGGAGTCGAATCCAAGCACTTGAACCGAACCGGCAACCGGCTTGTGAAATCCCAGCATTGTCAGGATCAGCGTCGACTTCCCGGCTCCGTTCGGGCCAAGGAGCCCGATGGCCTTGCCGATGCCTGAAATGCCAAGACGGCAGGAGATCCCGCGAAGGATCTCCCGCCGTCCGAATTTCACTCTAAGATTTTCCAGTTCGACAACCGTCGATGCCATTCAGTATTTTCCTGGTTGCGCTTTCGCAGTCTGAACCCCGGCGCTCCCAGGGTTCAATCCCTGCAGCAACAGGAAATTCAGAATCACTCCCGATAATCGAGTACGGCTGACTGCCCGGATTTGTTCCATCGTTCCACCGAAAGTCACCAGGATCGGGTCGCGCTCTGCGGCGAGTTTCTGGATGGACGCGTTTGGGACTAGCGCTGCCAGCCCTTGCAATACTCCATTGGTGTTCAGCCATACAAATCCCGACGGATGCAGCCCGGCTGATGTTGCCAGTTGCTGCTGGAACGCCGGAGACCAGACAAGCGGAGACCCTCCGTTGCGAGTTGCAATCGCCCTTGCCGCAGCCCCTCTATCGGAACCCGCAACCATGTAGCCGCGATCGTACGTCCAGGTGACTGCAAAAGGAGATACTTTCATCGTTGTCCACGTCCGGCCATCGAGCGACTCCTGCTCGATTTCCATCCGCTCAGGCTTGCCGGCTTTTTCAAGCCCGGCATTCACCGCATTCGCCAGCTTGCGCATTGTGGAATCGAATGCCGAGGAGTCGTTGATGAGCACAGCCATAGTCCAGACCGGACCCGTTGCAGGAATGCCATCAATCGAGAGCGCGGACTCCGTGCCCAATGCGCGGGCGAGATCATTGGAAAAGCTAATCCCTATCTGCGCTTCCGCACTGGCAAGAATACTCTGGAAAGCAGGCGAGAACCGGGAAAGCTGAGCCGTGAGTTCGTCAAAAAGCTGCTGTGGCTCGCGAGTTGACGCGTACATGGCTGCGATAGAGTCGCTGGAAAGATACTCGGCTGCGCCGCCGGAACCCGTGCTGGCCAGGATCGAAGCCAAACCTGCACGCGCGCCCTTGAATGAGACCGTCAATTCATTTTCTTCGATCCCGCCGGGCTTTCGTTGCTCAAAGAAAAGGTGCTTCGCCTGCTGTGCATTGATGAATGCATTTTGAGCATTCAGGAGGATGGACTCCATGTCAATCCCGAGCAGCCATGCTGCTCCATCCTGATAGCGGGCAGCGATTTCGCCGGCGAATGAAGAACCGGCACCCTGGCCCATGTGATCCTTCAGCCACTGCAGATTCGCAGGGGAATTGGAAGCCGCGAACAGCGTATCGGCCAGCTGGTAACTTGAAGCCCCGTTCATTTGCAGTCCCAGTCCATTCAGGGCGGCCGTCAGGTCTGATCGCTTCCCCTGCCGCACCTCGGCCAGCATGATTGGAATTCCCTGCATTGTATCGCGGTTCATACTAATGCCATAAACGACCTCGTCTCCAAGCAGCGGTGCAACCGCCTGGACTCGGCCGATCAGCTTTCTCAATTCCTGGCCGGCGCTCGAATTCCACCACTGATTGAAAGCAGGATTCTCTGACGATTGCTGCTCCGCCAATGCAACGGCCTGGTCGATCGTGCCGCTGAGGTTCGGAACCGCGCCATAAAGAACAGTGTTGGCGGGTATATATGGGAGCAGGCTGGATTGGGTGGGCAGCGTAGGAGACGGCAAGCCTGCAATCTGCTTTTCGAGGTTCGCCAGGGAACCCAGGATGGCAATGTAGGTTTGAGCATCGGGGCTCCACGAGACGGCACCCTGAACGGAACTGGTCAGCGCAGGATTGGACGCCGCCTGTTGCCCGCGGCTCAGGACGACCTCAGTACCGGGCTGTGTGACCGCTACTGAACCTTCCAGGACTGAAACGAGCGTTCCGCTGAATCCGGCGGAGACGGCGAAAATGGTGCCCCTAACCGAAGCGACAGAGTCGCGCGTCTCTACTCGAAGGTGGTGCCCCAGCTGCTGCTTGGCTGCGCGCACAATAATATCTCCGCGCTGCAGCCGGATGGACGGGCCTCGGACCCTGTGCACGGACAATTCGGTGCGTTCGTTTACATCCACCAGCGATCCGTCGCGGAGACGCAGCACGGCCCGTGCACCCGGTCCTGTGCGTACCACTGCATTATCACCAATTGCCGAGCCTGTTTTGAGCATTTCCCCGGGAACCAAGTACAGGCTGCCCTGGAGCGATACGACCGTGGCACGGGGGCCGCTCGGCGCCAGCAGACTGTCGATGCTGCCACGCTCCAGATAGAGCACAGCAAAGATGACGGCTGCCGCCGCTGCCCACGTCCCCCACTTCGGCCACCATGCGTCTCTCCGGGCCGGCATCGGGACCACATTCCGCTCCCCTTTCTCCTCGGCAAGCCGCACCCGGCACAGCGGACATCGCGCCAGATGATCCTCGATCAACAGCCGGCGGTTTGCGGCCAGACGCCCATCCAGGTATTCGCGAAACTGGGTCCGGAATTCAGAGCATAGATCTGTCGCCTGATTTGCCAAGTGCTGCCAAACACGTGTCCCCGCCTCTTTGAGCTGCTCCGGATCCACACTTTCGTTTTTCATTGCCTGCAAAGCCTTTTCCACATGGTCTTCCGACATTGCCGACCTCCTCTTATTCGCTTCTCTCGCAGAACCGAGTCTTGGAATGCTTCAGAGCCCCGAAGGGTCTACTCTCTGCCGTCCCTTCGGACCTGGATCTATTCCAAAGCCTGATTTCGCGACGAAACTTGTTAAAGCTCCATTTCAGCCTGTAAGCTTTGCCGAATACGGTGCAGCCGGACCGCGATGTTGTTCTTCTCCAGGCCGAACATTTCCGCTAATTCGCCGTTGGACATTCCCTCCAGGTGGCGCAACAGAAACAGGACGGCGTCAGCCGGATCGAGAGATGCAAGAGCACACCTCAGCCGCTCCTTTAAAAACAGGGGACTCTCTTTGGATGCAGCCGAAGCCGCCTCGTCGAGTTGAACCTCCCGATGCGAGACTCTCCTTCGAAGCAGGTCCAGTGCGGCATTGACGGCGGCCCGGCGGAAATACCGTTCCGGAGCGTACGGCAAATCCGGTCGTTCTCCCTGGTTCAGTACGCGGAGAAATACGGTTTGTAGAACATCCTCTGCATCCGCGGGATTTCCGGTGACTCGGAGCGCACTGCAATAGACGGCGGCGTAATGGCGCTCATACAGACCGGCAAATTCCGTTGAAGGGTTCATAACCGTGGTTTGCGCGCTGAGTGAATCCCTGGCTGTTCCCATATTCGTCTCAACCCTCATGACGCGCAAGTTGCCCGATTATTACAATAAAAACGCCACGGATTCCACGGATTATCACGGATTCAAAAAAATAATCCGTGGAATCCGTGGCGTTTTATTCTTGCTTGACAGGCACCGGAGAAGCCGCCTAGAGTGGTGCCAATTAACCGATCAGAGTTTCACCAAGTTGCTGAGTTGGAAGTGGTTGAGCCGTACCGCATTCGATCATGCCGAAGGAGGAAAATAGAAAATGAAATGGCATATGGCTGTGACAGGAATTCTTTTGCTGTGCCTGCTCTGCAGTAATCCAATTCTGAATGGCCAGGCTCAGGCTCAAGGAAAAGCGGTGCCGGCCGCGCAGATAATAACCGTGCTCAGCCCGATGGGCACTCCCCCCCCATCAAATTGAAGCCGATGGCCCCGCGCCTGAATACTCTCGAGGGCAAAACGATTTATGTTGTCGATCAAGGCTATCTGGGAACCGACAACCTTCTCTTCGAAAAGGCTACAAGCCCAACCAGAACATTGCCAGCCTGTTTGAAGGCTGGGGCGTTCTTTCGGCCAAGAACTGGAGTGCCAATGTTTGGGGCAAGGTAATGGATTATCCCCAGATAATCAAAGATATCTTCATGACCCACGACAGCAGCCTTTTCGGAGCTACGGCCGTTCTCAGCCCTCCCATCGCGAATTTTGTCAAAGATGCAGGTTACGATACGGTTGAGAAGTTTACCGGCTGGATCATGAAAGCGCCGGAAGGGCAGCAGCCGCATTTCAGGAACGCCAACCAAATGAACATCATCGTGACCGGAGGGTCGAACAACAACTACTTCAGCATTGGAGGCTTACGCTACGATCGCAGCGTCGAGATAGATAAGTGGCGCTAAGCAACAGGGACGCCACCCTATTTCGCCTGCTTACTCTCCTTTCACCAACTTTGACCGGCGAAATAGGGAGGCGTCCCACTACTGTCCCATTAAACGTTAAATAGATTCAATTGGTTACGCGAGTCAACCTGAATAACCTCGCATACCGGTTCTGTAAGTACTTGATATAGTGGAGCTTTC
>Ga0187874_10000907_pt1 | contig 31724 bp, 34 predicted proteins | sample June2016WEW_16_1_3_FD_132993 | JGI IMG/M metagenome (GOLD analysis project Ga0187874, IMG submission 132993) | Peatland microbial communities from SPRUCE experiment site at the Marcell Experimental Forest, Minnesota, USA - June2016WEW_16_150 | ecosystem: Environmental > Terrestrial > Soil >... | reverse complement strand
GGTTGCGTCAACTAACGTCAACAAAAGTCAACTAACGTCAGCCAACGTCAACTAAAGTCAATAGGCGGCCATTACCGTCAACAAACGTCAACTAAAGTCAAAAGTTGAATGATTAAAAAACGGGAGAAATAAAATGCCCGTAACTGAAAAAGTATCATTAACTGCACGCTTCAAAGTGCTAGCACGGTACAAAGTCCCAAAGGTGATCGGTGGCGTTTTAAGATGGAAAGCACCTATCGATGGACAAGGAATTAACCGACTTCTCTGAGCAGAGAGAATTTAGGGTTCGTCAAAGTGAATGACTTTAAATTTAGAATTACGCGGCTCATTTCCATTTTGTCAGGATTTCTTCCCTTTGAAAAGTCTCTTTGCTCAAGTAGAACAAAGTGACGTCTGCGACCACTAACACAACAGTAACAAGAACCGCGAGCACTGTTGACAGTTCAGCTCCCACAACAACGAGAATCAACAAGCCAACTATAGGCAACACAACTAATCCGCCCAGCTGCTGCGCTGCCCGTATGTCATTAACTCTGGAGGACACAATCACGTTTGCTTCGACACTCATGATGCAAGCTAAAGGAGTGATGACTAATACAGCTAAAATCCAAAACAAGGTCGGCACCAAAACTGTGCCTATGCGAACGTACGACCAAACATCAACTATTGAAGCAGAGATGGCGGCAGCAAGGAAAGTTACGCCGACGCATGGAATGAAGGCTGCCAAACTCTTCCCTAGCAAAAGCTCGCCATCCGTAGTAGGCGTCGCCAATAAGGGTTCAAGGCTTTTCTCAACCTTTTCACCGACAAAGCTGTAAGAAGCAATGATCGACGGCAAAACTGCCGAAATAACAATCAGATACGTTGCTGAGATGTTTATGAGCTGGGTGGCAGCCGCCATGAACTGGTCATGAGGAAGCGCCGTCAACTCCGCGTTTAACGCAAAGACAAAAGTGGCTGGAAGAACAATACCAAGTATCGCCGGCATTGCAATCAGCGAGTAAAAGACGTACTTGTTTTTCCTGATTACACTTAAATCCTTTTGAGTTACAATCCACGATTTCCAAAGTCTCATTGCGAGGAAGCCTCCCTGATTAACTTCAAGTAAACATCCTCAAGTGTAGAACGCAGCTCGGTGACGTACTGGATGTTGCCACCTGCACTAACTATGGCTCTAACAACTTCAGGGTTAGACTCTTCAGGATTATCAATGTCAAGAATCAACTTGTTGTCGCTAGTACGCACATTCTTAACCGCGCCAAGCCTATTAACCGCAGCCAACACTGCATCACTGACGTTTGCCAAATGCACGATGGTCTTGCGATTGTAAAGACTACGCTCCAGGTTCTTCGGCGAATCCACAGCCACGAGCCTAGTTTTAAGGATACCGATTCTATCGCACAGCCGTTCCGCTTCATCCAGATTATGAGTGTTAAGAAAAATCGTTTTTTTCTCCTTTTTAAGATCCAAAATGAAGTCTCTCACCGTTTTCGCCGCTTCAGGATCAAGATTTGCCGTCGGCTCATCCAAAAACAGCACTTGCGGCTCGTGAATTAACGCTCTAGCGATCGCTATTTTCTGTTTTGTCCCCTTACTAAATGTGCCTGCTAAATCTTCGCGCCTTTCCCAAATTCCCAGAAGCTTAAGCAAACGCTCGATGTTTTCCTGTCTTTTCTGCGCTGGAACTTCATACAGTTTGCCATAAAAATCCAAGTTCTTGTAAGCGCTCAAGCTCTCATATAAGCCCACGTTTTCAGGCAGTAAACCGATGTTTTTTCTAATTGCGAGACAATCATCCTCGTTGTCGACAGAAAAGTTGCCGATGCGAGCCCGCCCGCTGGTTTTACCTATCAGGCAGCAAAGCATCCGAATAGTCGTGGTTTTACCAGCGCCGTTGGGTCCTAAAAAACCGAAAACTTCGCCTTCATCAACATGAAGAGAAACGTTTTCGACGGCTGTTAGGCTGCCGAATTTTCGTGTTAAGTTTTCAGTGTCGATCATGCCTGACGCCTGCAATGCTGGAAAAATTAAGGCTTTTCATATTTGGATTCTTCGATGGGTTTTTTCTCCAGCTCTTCCTCAGTGAGCTGAGTCTCGAGAACAGGCACATGCTGTTTTTCCTCTGGAGGCCAGGTGACTGGATCCTTTACCGAAGAACAAGTATCCATCATACTTCTTTTGCCGCAAGCGGGGCATTTTATCAGGTGATAGGGTCCAACGTGGAGTAGAAAACCTTGAGCGGCTGCTGAGGCATTACCGATTTCGAAAACGTTTCCGCATTTCTTGCATTTTAGCCTAACCATACTAGATCAGTGACCAGTCATTTGTATGGGGGAAGCATTAAAGTTTGCTTATCAAAAAAAGGTTTCATTAATCTCTGGCGTATGGCTAAAATCTCAAGTCTGATCTGTTAAAAGTGCTATTAATCTGTTCATTAAAAGAAGAAGACGCTGTGGTAGCACTCTTCTTCTTCTGCTTCTTCTGCTTTATCTGCCTAAATGATGACCTTAAAAATTGACTACTCGACCTTTTTGAGCCAAAAATGCTCGAATAGAATTTTATTGGTAGCGGAGAGTAGGTTTAAACTACAAATCATTGAATTTTTCTTTGCAAGATTTCTTCAAGCCGTAATTGTTTACGTTTTGTACTAAAACCAATTGGTGGCGTTTCGAGCATGAAATTTACTACTGGAAAAACAGGCGAGGTTTAGTGACTGAACCTTCCTACTAAAAAGACAAGTTAATATTGCTGAGAAAAACGTAAATGTTTCACCCAAGCACAAAAAGAAGCGAAGTCAGCCGAAGCGGCCGGGGTGAGGTAGGTCCTGCCAAATTAGGAACGTTTTATTCATCACTCGTAACCTCTTCCTTCTTTTTTTCTTCTAAGTGTATTGTTGAAATGCAGGGGGCTTCTTGTTTCTGAAGGATGGAAGACCTGACTTTAGCGAGGGCTTTCCAGGGCATCGCGGAGATCCTGGAGAAAGTGAAAGTGTGACTCCAAGTATACCCACTGTGCATTGTAGCATACCTCAAAACAAAATGCCCTACACTGACGACTTCACAAATGGTGCCTCCTGGCGTTCCATGCGACTTTACCATTTAACCATCGAAAAACATCAACATTACACTGTTATTTTTGACCTATTCTGTCTATCTCAAAATCAGCGTTTCGGAAATTGGAAAATGTCTGCTTAAAGAACTTTTGGAAAAGCTTAAATCAAATTTGGTCAAATAAGTAACTTGGCACCTTTATGAATAAAAAAACAATATACATTCTCGTTGCGGTCTTAATTGTTATTGTCGTTGCTGCGGTTGCTGGTGGCCTTTGGGTTTACAATGGCGGGAGTAAGGGTGGCGGTAATACTCAATTAGTAAGTGTTGCAAACGCTACCAGTTTGGAGTTTATGGCCAACGTTACTACCCAAGGGTCAATAGTAGTAACACATGCTTGCTATGGGAAAAACATAGGTACATCAAACCTCACAGTACGAATTGACGTTTTGAGCGGAGAGGCTGGCAACTGGAGTTACATCCTTGATACAGGTCAAGAAAAATCTTGGAATAGCACCAACTATGGCGCATACGTATCTGGCAACTATACATCCGACTGGGCTTTTTGGGGCACAGTGTGGACCGGCTTTGTGACAAATCTTAAGAATTGGAGTGGCACAGGCGACTATTCATATACTTCATCAAACGGAAACCCTGTGCTGATCTATAACATCACAGTCAATCCGAAACTGCCTGATTCACTCTTTCAAACAAGCTAAGAACGCTTACAACTAAAAACGTTGGGAAATGGAAAATTGGTTATAGAGAAATCAGCTTAAATGTGAATACACTGAGAAACGTCGCATAGTAAAACAAATTTGCTAAACTTGAGTAGCATGAGAATTAGGGTTGGCTATATTTTTGGAACTATCTTTAGCGTGCGCGCTGTTCTTTTAATGATCCCCAAATCATTATTCTCGTCTATTAATCAAATTGTTTGCGCCAAACATAATCGAAACGGAAACTTACAAATAAGTTGTTTAGAGCAAACCATCGGAATTTGGAGAAAGAGCCCCCTAAAATGTAACCTATAAAAACTTATTTACTATAATCATATTTTCGGAAATTGAGACTATGCCCTCTAAAGCACAGTTATCAGATTTAAGCGCGGAATGTTCCCAAAAGGTGAAGAATCAGGTTCACAGTTTGCTTGAAAGTAACGCTCAGTCAGGCAAGAAGTTTTGTTTAGTGTCTTGCAGTGCTTTGAAGGCGGAAATCCAGGAGCTCGTGAAAAGAGGCGATCTTAATGCTGGTTTGGTTTTTGTAAGCAAGTTCTTCCACGGAGATTACGCTCTTTTGGAGAAGAATCTTCGCGAAGTTCTAAAACGAACGCTCTCCCGTTTTTCAGGAAGGGTAGTTTTGGTTTATGGGGATCTGTGCCTCGGTCCAAATAATGAGATGAAAATGCTTGCTGAGGAATTTGGCGTAGTTAAAGTGGACGCGGTGACTTGCATTGACTGCTTGCTGGGTGGGAAAGGCAAGTTCTTTGATGCTGACCCGACTCATAAACTTTTGTTACTGGATCCTGGCATGATAGATTTTTACAAATATCTTAAGAATAAAGCGAGACGGGAAGGTTTGGATGAGGACGCTTTTAGACAGTTTTTCAGTGGTCTAATGGGCATTATGCTTTTTGATACACTTGGAGAAGCTGAGAAGAACCTAAAAGATATAGACGACTTGAATTTTGGGCTCCCAGTTTTAGAGACAAAAAAAATTGAACACAGAGATTTGAAGCTGGTGATTTTAGAAGCGATGGAACGCATAAATCAAATCAGTGCGCGAGAGAAATAGCATAGTTGCCAGCAGGCGGACGAAAAGAGGAATCTTTCATCTTTGCAAGGAAATAACACAGTTTGATTTTAATGCTGGACAAGCTCCTACTTTCTAACAAGATACATGATTACGCAAAAAAGATTTAACGGTAAACCTCCTATACGTTTCTATCCATTAGTTTACGATGAAGGCGGTTCAAATGGAGGATTTTCCAGGCGCAAGTTTCTTGATACATGGAGAGGTTCCTCGCGGCGTATACCTACTCACGGGCCCATCAGGGGCTGGGAAAACAACCTTCTGCAAAACTTTCATAGCCAGAGGACTTTCGAACGAGGAAACGGGGATATACCTATCCACTGAGGAAGATTGCCATGATATTCAAACGTCAATTCAAAATCTTATGGATGAAAAGGACAGAATGAAAGGTGACCTTAGGCTTGTTGACGCGTATTCCTGGCGAGTTCGAGACGCTACGGGCGACGAACCATTCGTGGCCGTTAACCCTGCAGACCTCTTAAGAGTGATGATCACATGCCAGAAAATCTGTCAAAATGTGTCGAAACCAAGGTTTGTGTTTGATTCAATTACAGATCTGAATGTCCAGTCAAATTCAGATACGACTCTCAAGTTTCTACAATTAGTCACGGCCAAAATGAGAAGCCTGAATGCTCTGGCTTTCTTCACCTTAATCCCATCGGCACATGACAGTATGTTTGTGAGCAAAGTTAAAACCATGTTTGATGGAATTTTCGAGACCAAAATAGACGACACAGGTTCGGAGATTGCCAGACTGTTTAGGATATTTTCAGTCAAGGGCGTTAACCATCAGACTAGCTGGATCGTCTTCACCATTAATGAAAGAGGAATATCGATGGTTAAAGACAGCACTCCAAGATGCGCCTGGTGCGGGGGGGGTCATACCATACGAGCCGCACAAGGAGACAATAGATGGACTCAACTACACGTTCCATGCGACTGGATGTTTAGACAATTTCAAGAAAAGATCGACCTTAGAGCGTTTGTCAGCACAGTTAAGACCATGTTCGACATGATCTTTGAAACAAGACCATAATCCTTCGCAATAGAGTACTGAGAAAGAGAATTTAAGATTACGTCTTTGCATTAATTGTAAGATGCAAAAAAGGTGTAAATTCTCTTGCCTCATTTCCTTTAATGTAATTTTAGGAAGAGAGTAAACAAAAGAAATAGACCCCAAAAAAAAGGCAAACGTTGATCGCCTAAGACACTCCTGGTTGACATCAGCTCAACTGTTCATACAAATCAAGTGATCAATTGGGACGACAAAGTGAAGCATCCGGTCACCGGCGAAGACGACATCTCGCGCCCTCCATGAATTACCGAAAGCGGGTGATTAAATGATTAAGACTGAGGATCGGGGAAAGGCGCTTGCTCCAACAGGCATATTTGGCAATACCGAAGTCAGAAACGGAGAATCCGTTCCTGGCCTCGGAGCGCTCCCAAATGAATCTCAGTCAGATCGCAGGCCATCATGTCCCGACTGTAACAGCAGAAGCATGGATCTTAACGGCCCAAGAAGATTAAGCACCGGCGAGGAAACCCAGACCTTCGCATGCAATGACTGCGGCAAAAAATTCTCGGAAAATTATATTAGAGTTAGAATACAGAACAGGACTCGCCAAATATGCGCTTTAGGAGCGAAAAATTTGGGCTGTGGCGGAAACAAAGACCGTTACGGGTGATGGATCTGCCAAACGACCAATTCATAACGCGCCTGGCCTTCACTGCTGAAGACGCCTGCAAACTGGTCGACGTAGGTTTTGAGTACATTACCGGAGAGTACAATGATGGCGGCAAAATCTTCCGTAAACGAAAATAAGGTGTATGCTATGAATCTAAAGAAGCCAAAGCTCATCGCAGCAAAAAGTGGCCGAGGTCAAAAAAACCCGAAAATATTAGGGATTGCGGCCGGGGTGAGGTAGCTTGGTAGCCTAGAGGCCTGTGGAGCCTTTTGCCAGGGTTCAAATCCCTGCCCCGGCCCTTCTCAAACTTGACAGCAATGCAACGCAGGGGTCGCCGAGCATGGTCAAAGGCGTAGAACCGCCCTTTACCAGAGAGCGGCGCGCATGCTTCAGGAGCCTATCCTCCAGAGGTTCGTGGGTTCAAATCCCACCCCCTGCACCATCCCCTAACCATCAGTTTAGCTCAGTTTACGCTCATTTTACGCGTAGAAGCGTAGAAAATTGACTTTGATTTAAGCGCAGGTTTTGATTTCACTTGAGCGTTTAAACTCTCATTCCTATGAAGGGTATCTATATTTCGATTTTAGTTCTATATGGTTAGCGAAAGACTTGAATGCCGTTTAAAATTTTCGCAGCTGCAACTGGTCGGGAAAAAATGAAGTACTTGGACTATTAAGTTGAAGTATAACAACTTTTTTTCCTTTTTTTGTCGTAACACATTCCGCCTTTGTTTTAGTTAACAGTCTCGATGTTAAAAAGTTTTGGAGCCATTCTCAGAGACCACAGGATTACAAAAACTTTGAATGTACATTATGATAAGCCTAACCGTTTAATGTCTCAAGAAAACTTGACTTGCTTGGTTAGACGTGAATTCACGTTTAAATTTCACGCATGAAAGCCCCTGAAATCTAATCGTTCAACCGTTTTCTTGCCATTGAGTTGGACCGAAAATACTCCCAAACGTTTCGTATGGTCTTCCCGGTGGACTCAATTCTTGTTAGCGCGCGGTAGTCAAATGGCATATGCTCTGCGTGCGCTTTGTTTCTCCAATTTCCAGCAACAGAAGGCCCGGGCTTGCAGAGAAAACAAGTTATAAGAACTGCCAAGTCTAATAATATGTTTTGGGTCAGGTTACTATGGTAGCTTCGTCAGCGAACGAAAGCGCGAGTGACCATGTTGAAAGGGGTCAGGCATTTTATAAACAGCAGTCGTACGACGAGGCTTTGAAAGAGTTCAGAGAGGCGTCGTTTTTACAGTCCGAAAGATAAGTCCCAATCAATGAGGATCGACTTGCCGAGTGCTTGCGCCAGTCAGTAATGGCCTTCAATGACATACTTTGGATCGGTTACTCCGCGAGATGCAAGGAAACCCCATAATGGATGCGGAGAGTGAGGTTTACATTCAAGTTTAGTGGGAAAAAATACGGGTTTACAAATTTTAGTTTAAACTATTGGTAGGAGCCTACAAGTTCCGCGCGCTAAACTTCTTTGACGAAGGCTGGAGCATAGCAGCCGTTCGCTCTTGGACAGGACTAACTTTGGCGGCGTTTAACTATTATGTCGGAATCGTCGACATAGACAAAATGAGTAAATCCTTACGTTAATCTTCGAAAGATGTAAATACCCGTACGCGTCTACGTACGTATATACCTTAATGGCAGTTGGCTGTCATGCAAGAGGATATAGTACCATACGAGAATATTGACGAATTTTATGAAGCTGTTAAAAAAGCCGTTCCTGAAATTATAAGAAAGTTTGGAAAAGAGAGAGTTAAAAGGACGATAACTGTTCCAAAGGCATTTGATACTGTTTTTCGTAGGTCTCTTAGGGCTGACCTTTTGCGCCGCTATGATATGGAGTTGGATTACAATGAACTGCTCGTGGCTTTTGCAATGATAGGGCTCGCCACACTGGGTTCTGAAAGCGTTTTAAAAAAACTCTGCAATGATTTAGATATTATCGATGCCTACGAAGAAGTGAAAAACCAGGAAACCAAAATCATAAAACGCGCACTAAACCCTTAACGCAGTTTGACCTGCCATTAAGAAACTGGATTATGAGTCCTTGGGGAAAGAATTATTTGAATGAGTTTGAAATGAATTTGTTAAATATTGTATGTGAGCATTTTTCAAGTCCTGACATGGCGCATAAGCTAGACATGATAGCTGAATTCGGTGGTGGGTTCGAGCTTTGGTTCCAAATGGAAACAATAGTGGCATTGATAGATTCAGAAATCTATGCTAGCGTAATTGGAAAAACTGGGTTTGACGCTGATATTATAGTCAGAGATTGCGAAAGAGAATTAGGCGTAGAACTAAGGTGCGGCTCAACTCGAAACATAAACAATGCCTTTGTCGACCACCCGAATTCAGACTTGTATCTTTTCCTTCTTAGAAATGCGTATGAAGCTTTTCCAAAACTATGTAAACAAATAGTCGATAGAGATTACAATCATAAAAAGATAAACTCAGATTGGATTTTGGTCCTGTCGAAGAATTCCGACACATCCAAAAACTAGCATAATTGTTACACCTTCCATGGAGTATATCACTTATGAAAGAAAAACAAGAAGCTGAAGAAAAGGATGAAGACCACCTTATTAGAATTTTCTATTTGGATGGCCCCAATTCAGTTGCGCCAAAGAAAATAGTGGAGCTCATAAGAAAATTCCTCAAAGAAAAGGTCAACGCCGGTGAACACTGTCCAAACTGCGGCGGAATAATACCCGAAGTAGGGTTCAATTGTGAAGGGACAGACTATATTTTTTCATGCGTTGCAATTGAAAAAGACGGTAAAATGATTGCAGAAACTGATTATGCAAAATTCTATAAATACTGCCGGTAATTTAGCCAAAAAGACGTGAAAAAGTCTTACTCTGAACTAAATCGTTAGACATCTTTTACCCAAATGGGTTTGCCACCAATAACATCTTTTTCCTCAGGTCTTGGTACAGGCAAACCTAAAGCATTAAAAACGCTCTCTTCGGTTTGTTCAGCGGTCGACAAAAGAACGTTCGAGAAAGGGTGCTCAGAGCGATACTCAAATTATTGTCGCCAGAGGTATACTAAGATCGAGATGGTCTTGGATTGTCGTCACGTATTGTTTATCATGACCACCTTGGACAATATCTTTATATCGACTTGGAATCTTTGGCATGCATTCTTCAGGTGGAAATGGATACATTCTTACTGTGTACTTATTTGAAATAAGGGTTGGATATATTTTCGTAGTTTGATTGCTGGAAATTATGTATGAGATATGTGTATTTCCATCAATCCTCACGAACTCTTCTGGATAAGAGTAACATACATAAAACGGCAAATTATGTCCTCTAATACTTAAAACGATTGTATCACCAGTTTTTACAGATTTGTTCAGAAATTTATTTCTGAAAAAACTGTAAACTAATTCATTTTCAAACACTATCTCCACAAACGTTGGGGATTCCAAAAGTACGAATTTACAAGAAATTTCTGAAGAGACATTTAGAGAGTGCTCATTATTATTTTTAAGTTCTGAGTAATGGATTGTTCTGGGCTCTGGCCACTTTGACCACATTCCCAATTCTTTAAAATCATATTTTGCTCCCGTTGAAATTTCAATAATTGCCTCTTTCACGGCTATGAGTTTATTTTTTCCTGACTTCATTTTAAGGATAGTGCCAGGAGGGTATAATCGGACAACTGCTGCGGAAATGTCTTTTGTAACATTAACAATTCCAAATAAGCAATCAGCATTTTTGAAGCATTGACCACCAACATAATCGATATGAAATGTTTCGGTTACGTTCGTGCTATTGGAACTCGCTTCTTTAACTAATACTCTTGGCTTGGCAACAAGAATAAAACCGCCGCCTTCTGCGCTTATGGGTTCTTTGCTTCCTTTTATCTTAATGTACCCATACACTAACCATTGGATACTGTGGTTTAAGCTGTCAAATGTTTCTCTTCCAACAAACGGCAACTTCATTGCGAAGAGGAATTCTTTTTTATCTCCAAGCCTGATGTGCACATTGTCGCTAATCTGAACAACGTCATCATAAAGAGCAGCATTCTTTTTTTCCTTGATTTCTTGGCATCTTAAATTAATCCAAATCTTTTCAATATCAAATTCTTGGTTGGATATTATCCTTAAAGTTCCCTCTATCTTGTCTCCGAGAAATAGCTCATCGTCCTTTACTTCTAAATGAAATATGTCCGAATCCAATTTTTTCCTGTTTAGCATAGCTCACTTGTCACTTGACGGATTAGCGCTGATTGGTTTATTAGATGCTGTGCAGATTTAAGTTTCATGAATTAAAGAAATGAATTGATATTCTTACACGCCTTCTAACGATAAGTTTTTCATAAACTTTTTCTGAGCTGTCCAAATTTAAGACTTATCTTCTCGAAAATTTTCTACCGAACATAGGAGAGGCTGACGGACATTGACAGACAGACTGGGAGACGCTCGTGGAGCTACTGGCTTGTGTGTTTTGTGTCGTTGTGGTTTGTGGTATGGTGTAGTGCAGTATTGGTGTTGTGGGTTTGGGGATTAAATTTTAATTTAGCCCGCAAGTTTACGGGTTTACCAAATTTAGTTTAACCCTCACCGATTAAGAGGAAGTTGTCCTGCCATTTGTGGTCTTCGGCAAATTAGACAACATTCTTCAACACATAATATCGTGACAAGGGCAGCACGTGTTTCGAAGGTTTTCCTACTCTTTTGTAAGCATTATTTCAATTGTTGAAACCATCCGTGCTCTGGTTTCGCCCTCTCTTGGCGGCATCTCTTCTGTTCCTATCACAATTTTGTGTACTTTCAGGTCTTTTAGGAAGCGGTTTCTCGTTATTTCAGCTGCGTCAACAGCTGTAGTTATTGCTTGTCCTCTAGCCTTCAAAGTTATCTCTTTATCATCACTCGCCGACAGCCCTGTAATAATCGCCAGAACATAGTCCATAGGCATCTTATTTCCAACGAAAACAATTTTAGATTTTTCCGACATTTTCCATCACCATTTAATCATCGCAACTGCCCTCTACTGCACTACCTTCCTTATAAAGCGATTAAACAACAGACCATATCGCGCCCGCGTTAGTTTTCTCTTCAAGCTTCTTTTGCTTTAGTTTCCTTCTTTGGACTATGGCTCTAAATCTTTTCCTAACGTAAATTATCCTACAACTGTTTGCATGGTACGCTTTTTTTGGGTCATACGTTTTGAATACGACGCCACAGGGGCAGGTTCTAATGAGAACTTTGTTACTTAATCTCTCAAAGTTTTCCATATCACTCTACCCAACAATTCTTACATTCACAAAACTTACGAACAGCATTATCCACATCATTATACTCAACGATTAAGATAATAAGTCCTTCTTTTCCATTTACTCGCTATTTTTTTTTGACTCGCTTGTTCACATCTCCATACTATTAGGTCTAACAAGTCTTGCTGATAGGGCTATTTCTACGCTGTGCAGACTAAGACTTATCAAAATTAGAAGAAGAAACCAAATATCTCTGTAGTGCCTTGCCAATTAATAACAAACTCAATGAAAACGATGCCATTTTCTTGTAATTATCTGGAACCTGCCTTATGCTTACCTGCCTTATACGTCCCCATGCCACAATCAAGACACTTAACGATATTTTCATCTTCTTCAAGGCGAGCGCTACCACAATAAGGACCCTTTGGACAAAAATCGTCATTCAAATTTTCCACAGGTTGTTTTTTCAACCTTATTTGTATCTTAATTACCTTATTTTAGTGTTTGGCTATTTCTCCTTCCTATTTTTTGGCGAGTGCTCTATGATAGTTTTCGTATATTTCTGCTTGGGTTAGTCCGTAAAACTCTGCATATCCCTGCATGTGTATTTTCTTGTTTTCAAGGCATTCAGGATTAATACAGAAGTACTCGCCACATACACCCTCTATTCGTTGAAGTATTTGATTGCAAGCAGGACATTTCATAATCAGTCAGTTCACTTTCTATGCTATTCAGATTTAAGACTTATCTTCAATGAAAACTGGGCTAATACTGCGAGTAAGAAAGTCTTATAATAGTCGTAGTGTTCTCAATTACATTTTTTTCCCATAATAGGGTAAATCGCCTTTGAAACCTTCGATTAAATTCCCTACTGCAACTTGAGATTGTAGGAAAGAATCTATATACGTTGTATCACTTAAGAATTCGACCAATGGTTCAATAACCTCTTCAAACGATAATTTCTTCTTACCTTGAACCTTTTCAGGTAAATATTGTTTAAAACTATCTTCCTCAAAAAGTCGGATTCCAACTAACATGTGGCTCATTTCTGTTATTGAATAGAATTTTCCCTCTTCCATCTTAGCGAGAACTCTCTTCCATTTAGGTTCTTCAATCTTTTCTAGTTCATCTTCATTTATTGGCATTTTAATAGTATCAGTTCTTCTATCCTACGCTACACAGATTTAAGACTTATTGCCACCAATGCTTTTTCGGTTCAATAAAGAGAACTCTGTCATTTTGCGTTAATTCAAAAGGATTAATTAAACCGTATTTTTCGACTTTCACTTCATAAGAGCCCTCTGCAAGTTCAGCAGTTACGTTACCATCATTATCGGTATTCATCGAGAGCATCAACTTTTTAAATGGAACTCCATTTTTGAGATTTTCAGCCCATTGTTGGAGCGCTATTGGTGCCTTTTCCAATCTGAAAACTTTAACGTTAACATTCTTGATTGGTATATTTCTTTGAAAATTAACCACTCGTACAACAAGCACGTAAGTCTTTTCTAAAGCGACAGCAACTCCTTGTGTATCCAATACAAAACCCTGAATAATTTTATTCTGTAACTTGTAGATTTAAGACTTTTTGGCTGATTTGGCTGTCAGAAATCTGTTCTATTTCTTTAATGCTTCACGCATCCGTTTGATTTTTTCTCCGTCATCCGTATTCATTTTTCTCTCAATCTCGTTTCCTTCCGCCAATCTCTTGTTGTGCTGCTGTACGTGCTCGTTAGTGGAATTCACGAGCTTTTTTACCAACTCAATTATATCATTGATTTTGCTGGGTGTGCTGACTATATAAATGCTCATTCCTCCAAAATCGATTTGGGAATCTAACGGTATCGGTTTTTTCCGTAATTCATCATTAAAGAAATCCTTCCAAACAGAATCAGGCACTGCGTCTAATAATAAATTAAACTTGAATGTTTCTTTAGTTTCAGGTACCTTTATTATTTCCAGCTTGTCAGGGTCGATAGGTCTTAGATTCACAACAATAGTTTCTGTTTTCATCGCTAACCCTCGTTAATTCTGAATAGATACAGTTTTAATTTAAGTCTTTTGAAACTGTTCATTCTTAGCGTTATTTTACTGATAAATTGGGTATTTTATTGGAAAGATCGGTCGTGGCAACGTCTGTTGTTTGCTTTGCGATTTTTGCTACTTAAAAATATCCACTTCAATTGGGCTCACATCAAAATCCATGAACTTGCCACAAAAGCCTTGAGGATCATCGATTTTTTGGTATTCTCTTCCTTACAAATACGATTGATAGCAGTATAATCACTGTGAAAAGCGGCAAAATTGCCAAAGTTGGAAACTCTGGAGCGGTTGGGGTTGAAGTTGGGGATTGTGTAGAACTTGGGCTTGAGGTTGATGTTGGGGATGAAGTTACTGTCTGGAGAGGTGTTGGTGTTGCGGTTGCTGTTGTAGTTGGAGTAGGTGAAGTTGTTGGAGTTGGAGTAGGTGAAGTTGTTGGAGTTGGAGTAGGTGAAGTTGTTGGAGTTGTTGTTGGTGCAGTTGGGTTAGGTAGGGCTTGGGGATTTGAGGTGGTTAAAATGGGTAAGAAGTTTATTATGCCAAGGGTGAAGTCGTATTTGAAGTCGTACATTGTTTGGTTGATTGCTTGAACATCGGTTGTTCCCCACCAATTATTTGGTAAACTAATTTGTGAGGATACTCCAGAGAGTTTTGCGTTGTATGAATTTCCATAAATGTTATTGTTAATTATGGATGGCACGTTTGTGCTTCCTATCTGAACTCCTACCGTATTATTTGTGACTGTATTGTTCTCGATAGTTGCTTTATTGTTGTAGGCGCTTTGTATGCTGCAAGAAATTCCCGTTGTAGCGCTGGTTATCAGGTTACGGATGATTAAAGTTGACACAGGGGCTCCATATTCATCGTTTACATTTAGGCCAGAAATGACATTATCGTCGACAATGCCGCCTCCAGCGCTGACATAGAGACCGCCTCCAATGGTATTATTTGAAATTTCAGGCTGTATTGCAGTGGCGTTGGTTGGGATGTTAGGGTTTTGAATAACGCTCAGACCAGTTGCAATGTCATTGTTTACGATTGTGGGTGAGGCGCTTTCTACCGTTAATCCTCCACTTAGGAACGTGCTGTTGATAATTCTTGTTCCGCTTTGCACTTCCAATCCTGTCTGGTTAAAAATGGTGTTTTCTATAAGAGAGCCGGAGTTTGTCACTGGGTTCCAGCTAATACTTGAGGGAAAGAAGGTAACAGCGGAATAGAAGGCAATAATAATGTGACCCTGCACGCTGCCAATTATTTGAATTGGATTTGCGCTTGTGCCTTCAGCGGACATAGTGCCATAAACATCTATGCCATCTCCTATGAGCCCAATGTTAATGGTTGCTCCTGGTTGAATAATTAATGTGCCATTAACTTCTAGGTAATAGTTGTTGAGGTCAATGGTGGCACCATTGCCTATTGTTAAGGTAACTCCAGTGGGGATAAGTACATTTCCTGTAAAATTGTATGGACTGTTTCCTTGAGTCCAAGTGGTATCTGTGCTGATTATGTAGCTTACGTTTGTGCCGCTTTGAGCTGATCCAAAATGTTCAGTAGTAACTACAATCATAGTGGATGCTAGGAAGGCAAAGATGAATGCTAGTGCTAACGCTGTTCTCTTCATAAGTACCAACCGATAATACGTTCAACTTCCCCTAATGTTTTGTGATATTAGGCTGTTATATGCTAAGCAGGTTTAAGACTTGTTTTGACTCATTTTAAAAATTAAAAAAATAAAGACGAAGGCTATCTTTTGGGAACTATTTACATAAATAACCAATAATCAAGCCTTAATTTGTAAATCGAACTAAGCGATGAGGGTTAGTTTACATTCACGTTTAGTAGGAAAAAATACGGGTTTACAAATTTTAGTTTAAATCTTCATAAACGAAAAGGTGAACATGATTCACATTAGCACGTTAGTGAGCGTTCCTGACCGACAGGTCACTTGTGCGTGCGCTATTGTTTTAACTAAGGTTAATTTGAACTGTGTTTTGGTCTAATTCTGCCAGCAGGTTTTCCGGTGAACCGTATTCTCTTGCTACCCCAATTCCGTTTGAAATTGAGTTAAAGTCATGGAAGAAGTTCGATAGTTTAATTATGTCTTGTGAAAGTTTTGAGTTTTCGATGTAACAATTTCCATTTTCATTTAGTTGTTGAAGAAAATACTTTGAAATTAAGCGTTCCTGTCCAAAGCTTGCATTTTCCGACGCAGTTGGGGGTAAGTTGCTGACAACAAAACCATTTGCGGTTAAATAATTCTGGACTATACTTTCTGTGGCTAAGTAAACCGTAAAGACTTGTGTTGTTCCCGAGTTCGGCCCCAAGTTGTAGATCCAGTGAACCTCGGTCATCGGAAAGGCAGTAGGAGCTTGAGGTGAAGCGCAGTAAGGCATCTCGTCAGACATTGATCCTATGATTACCTCACTGTAGATTGTAGGCCACCAAGCTACTCCTCTTTGCCCCACATTCTGGAATTGTTCGTTAGTTTCTATTATTGGACCAAAAGACACTCCGTAAAAGCCTTTCAGACTTCGGATGTCATTTAAATTATCCATATAAAACTGAGCAGCATTTGCTACATCGCTTTCGTAACTGAATGGTGACGCGCTCTTTACCCATCCGAAAAAGTCGGAGGCGAGCTGAACATAAACTGCCTGAAGAACTGTTGTTGCTGTATTAACGGCGCTTTCTATGTCGCTTCCACTTGAACTAGATTCTAAGGTATTAAGCGTAGACAACAAAGCATAAGGTGAAGATACAGACTGCAAAGCTACATTTACAAGCGCTTGGCTTAGAACATCCGGATAATTCTCAGTGATGTTTTCCAATTGAGGAATTGCTTTGATAAGGGCATTTATTTCGGTCCATGTCTTATCAACTAGGTCTTCTACGCCGTTTGATTTTACATATTGCTGGAACGAAGTCCATGCTGCCTCGGGTGAGGTTGATTCTCGCAGGGTGTACAGCCAAGAATACCAGTTGTCAAGTGAAGTAAAGTCATTTTTTAGCGCGCCAATGTGATCTTGGAGTAATACGAAGCCTGAAATTACGGTTGCATATTGGTCAAAAACTTGTTGCATTGATGAATACGCTGACCCTTGTGCTCCGATTGTTATGGTGCTGCTATTCCAGTAATTGTCTATGTCAGATATTGTGAAGCTGCTTCGTGTGGTCACAAGTTCTTTGGAGATACTGCTGTCTCGATATCGGACTATGATATTCAAAGGAGATGAACCAGCATCGTTTATCACGGAACTGAGATCGCACGAAACCAACGCGGAATATTCGTTATGTTCAAACTGAATTGGACTGCCATTAAGAGTAATGGAGAAGTCGTTCCAATCTAGCCTGTTAATAATTACGTTTGGGTCTGGGATCGAATTTAGGTCAAAAGGTAGCCCGTCTGCAAAGATCTCATATTCCACGTTGATAATAGGTGTAAAACTGGTATCCTTTGTAATAGTGATCCCCTGAGGGCTCATAGTTAAAACAGACTGACTGTAATCTGAAGCGGTTTTGCCCTCTTTAGATGGTTGAGGGGTCACTGAAGGATTCGATGACGACTGAAAACCTATGGGAAGAATTAATATCTTGCTCCAATCCAATGCAGCAACAATTGAAATAATTATTACTATTATTAAAAATGATGCGCCAATCATTTTCCTATATGGAAATGATTTCCGCTTTTTGGGATTATGTGAATATGGTGGTTTCTTTTTGAAAGGCAAATCAGCTTCTGATTCGATTGGGGCTGCATTTTGTTGACTTGGGGCGATAATATTTTTCTTTGACTCATAAGAACCAAATGGTGAACTCCCAGGAGGATTAGGGCAAAGATGATTTTCTGGAAGTCTATGTGACATACAGAAGTGACCACCGCAAAAGCGGCACTCAAAAGGAAGTGTTGCTTCTGCTTCACAACGGTCACATTTTGCCATGTGTTTCACTATATAATGAATCGCTTATAATATTTTCAGGAACAAGAACTGCAAAACCTTAGATTTGCCGCGCGTGGTAAGATTGCTTCAAGGCTGTCATCAGGCTAGAAGAATAACCTTTGAGCCTAAACCTCAATTTTTCGGCGCGCTTTGATGAGCAAGCTTTTATTGATATAAGGGCGTTTCTTCAATATAGGAAGAATCAGGGTAAATGGTAAATCGGCGAGACGTGCCAATTGATCTGGCAATTCCAATAGCTTGCAAAAAACTGTTAAAGGTTGGCGCGGAACTTGCAGAAAAAAGGATGCTTGACGAAGCAATTATTATTTTTGAACAGCTTGTCTTTTTAGGATTTAGGGACGCATACATTTACACAAATTTAGGCCAGGCGTATCATGAAAAGGGATTGACAGGCAAAGCTGAAAAATACTACAGAAAAGCTATCAGAGCTGCGCCCAAAGATGAAATCGCATACGAGCGTCTCGGAACACTTTATAGTGAAAAAGGCGACTTCACAAATGCTATCAAATATTTTGAGAAAGGATTAAAACGCAACCCAAACGACTATGTTTTACTTACGAACATGGGCAAAGCGCTATTTGACAAAGGCTTCACCAAAAAAGCAAAAGAGTACCTCGAGAAATCAAAGAAAATAAAAGTTACAGCTTTCGCCCGCAATTTACTTGGACTTATCCATCTAAAGCTCGGACTAAAGGAAAAAGCCATTGGCGAGCTCAAAGAGGCTATAAAGCTTGAACCAAACAATTGGCTGTTTCACTCCAACTTGGGCGACATATTCTTTGAGAACGGACTTTGGATTAATGCAAGAGACGAGTATTTAGAATGGGTTGAGTTAGATCCGGACTCGGCTGCGTCTCATAACAACTTGGGCGCCGCATATGCAAACACCCATCAACCTGAATTGGCGGAAAAGGAATTCAATAAAGCAATTCAGTTAGACCCATCACTCGAAATTGCGATAAGCAACCTTGATATAGTTAGTGAAGTAAAAGCCAAATTTGAAAAATATGCATCTGACCGAAATCTGGTGTCGTTGATTCCAACCGAGGGCTATTGCGAGATCACGGGCTTTGAAGAGAACTTTAGGCTTTTTATAAGCAGAGTAATGGAAAAAATGTTTGGGCATGATTGGTGGAAACTACAAGTTCCACCAGATGTAGTAGAACGCTGCCAAGTTAAAAAAGAAATCCGCGAAAAAAGAGCTTTAACGGACATTGAAAACCTTGATCCAATATTTTACGCGGATTTCTCTGATTATGCTGCTATTATCGAAAAAAGGGACAACTGGAAACAGGTTTTCAAAGAGTATTTTCCTGACCGGCAAGGAATACTGGTTAAACTGAGAGAGGCAAGTCCGATAAGAAACGACATTGTCCATAGAGGGCTGCATGTTTCTCCTCATGACTTGGCAAAGCTGAAAATTTACATAAAAGAAATTACCTATTGTATTAGACGAGAAATAACAGACAAAGAATAACTCACTAAAATAAGATTGTTCTGAGACGAGGTTAGCGTGAAATGTACGGTCCTCATTATTCAAACAAGTCCCCAAAAGTAAGTGGTGATGCGTGGGAAGAAATTACATTTCAAATCTTGAAAAAAGTGTTTCCCAATTGGGAAATACAAAAGCAGGTTAGATTTCCATTTCTTCCTCATGCTGTAATCGATTTCTACGTGCCTAAAGCTAAAGTCGCTATTGAATGCAAAGCTTGTGGACTAACGCCTGTGCCCAGGAAATGTAATGACAAATGTTCGATGTGCGAAGTTGCGCTTAAGTGCGCCCTACTTAAAAATAAAACCAGACAAGACATATTGAAAACTCATAACATTGAGTATGTTTGGTGGGCTGATAGAGAGAGAGCATCGCTGGTTCCGCGGACGAGAAAATACTTGGAGCACGCTTTCTATAATTGTCTTGGTGAACAGGAAAAATTTGAAGATTTTCTCAAAAACACAAAGAGTGAATAAAAATTAAGGATTACGGAGGTCAAATTATTTGAGAACAGAAGAAGAGCCTTATGATCCCTTCGACGACGATGATAGCGAAGAAGACAATCCTGAAAACGAACCTTAAACTTGGAAAATCAGTGGTTGAATTTGACGCGTTTGCTATTTAGAATTGGTAAGAAAGTATACTTAAATGACGGTTTCCGCCGACATGGTTACAAAATTTCTTGTTATGCCCTTCTTATCTTGTTTTCAGTAGAGTAAGTTAAACTTGTAGGTTAAATAAATTATATTACTTTTTCTTATTTTCCGAAAATAAGCTAAATCCCATAAGAATTATAGGTTATTTGGGCAAATTATTACTTCCACCGTTAGGCTTTGACTCGATTGTTTTTCTAGATCATGTCTCAATCCTTCCGGATTTTCTATCCAGTGCTCAGGGTCAAAAATAAAACAAACTAAAATATTTGCATCAGGATAGTCTTTGTATCTAGTAATATCCTCTATTAGTTGATTACCCAGTTCTTTCTCTCGAATTCTTGAGCTAGTTTTTTTGATTTCTACAAGAATTCTTTCTTGCTTCAATACTAAATCTATTCTTGAAGAAGAACCTGCGCAAATTGGCGCAACATCTTCTTTTCTTACATCGTTGAAATCTATTCTTAAAATGGCATGAAGTAAATTCTGGATGTCGTATTCGTCCTGAACTTCAAATGGACACTTGTCTTTTCTTACTCGTTTGAACTGGTCAACAACTATATTGAACCTTGAAAGTACTTTCCTAATTCGCAAGAGTGCTTCTGTTTCTGGGTTTATCTTGGGGACATTTTCAAGTTCTTTGACAGATGCAAGATGCCCCTTAAAGCGGCACAACCCGCGTTCAGGTCCTGAAGGTAGCGCTCTTGTTCGTTCACTATGTTCATTATGTTAGCGCCACCGTAAATGACATTGAAAATGGGGTCTTCCGTTATTTGGTTTCCATTACCAAGATTCGTAATTATGCTGAAACTAGAAAATTTTCTTCGACCGACGTAATTATCCTGAAACCACACAAGGATGTCGTTTGCTTGTTTTATGATATAGCTAGGAACTAAACTTCTTTTATTTATTATGTTGAACAAACCAATCAATTCATTCCATTTAACAATTGCCTCAGTAAAGAAAGCAACAGCATTAGTTCTTACTTTATCTATGCTCATTCTTCGATTCACTATTCTAAAATGAGATTATACCCCAAAAACAATTAAGGTTTTGTATAATTTCGCGTCGCAAATTTGGTATAAGGAAATATTTTTTCAATTGAGTGTGTCCATTTTAAACTAAGTTAGCAATTTGTTCTTTCTAAGAAGTTCTCTAACAGCGTCTTTTACAGTATCAGAGACACTTATGTAACTAGATTGTTTTGGTTCAACCAATTGTCAAAATAACTTGCTGTTATAACCTCAAGTCAACACTTTTCGAGAAATAGACACAAGGCTTCGATTATTTCCAGCTTTAGATGCCTAAATTAGCGGTCTAATCAGTTTCAATTTTCAGACCGCCTTTGTATCCAAACAAGCTCAAAACTTCTTCACATAGTTTGACTATAGCATTTGAGCTCAGATTAGTTTCAACAAATATGTCTGTTCCCTTAATTTTTTCGGGGTTTCTTAATTCGTCATAGTTCTTGGTAAAATAGGGTCGTTTTCTACCCTTCAAAGACAGAACTTTGTCAAAGTCCTGCGAATGTGATTTTCTCACCTCTTCATAAACAATAAGCATTAGTTCTTTCCAAGATTTGGTTGGATGTCTTTCTTTATTAAATGTAAAGGCGGTAATCACTTTTCCAGTAAAGCCTTTTCTAACATATTTTGCTGTCTCTTCTTCCCCATTTTGCCTTTGTGATATTTTTGATCCAGTTGCCCGTACAGATAATTCACCATTAAGAAGCAGCTTCGAAATATTTTGTTCCCAAAATTCTGATATCACTTCATCCTGCGCGCGATAACCGCTTATTTTTTCTACCATTTTGTTAAGAGCTTCTACAAAAGACTCGTCTTCAGAAGTAATCAGAGTATTCCATGCTTGGGGTAAAACAGTTTTAATTTTCTGGTCTTTCTGTTTGGACTCAAGAGTCTTCTTAGCACTCTCCAAAGCCTTTCCATTAGAAATGTTTTGTTTAGACAAAAAGTCTTCAAAATTTGAGACAATAGTGTTTACATCTTGCTGAATAAGGTCTACGGAATAGAACTTTCGTTCATACCAGCTTCCCTTTTCTCTAGGCAAATAAAGCCACCATGATAAGCCATTAGTCAAAACTCCCAAGGATACGTTGTTCGAAAAGCAATAGTTAAGAAATTGCTTTTGCTCCGTTTCTAAGTCTGCACCGACAGCCTTTGCCTCAACAAAAACCATGCTATCAGTATTCTGAGCTAACGCGTAATCAACTTTCTCTTTTGTATTCTTGGGGTCAACTGGATATTCAGGTCTGACTTCATTGATATCGTATATATTCCACCCTAAGTTGTCCAGAACTCTTAAAATAATAAATTGTTTAGTGGCAGCTTCATCAAAGTTGTTCAAGTTCTTCATAGACTTCAGTTCCTTGATTAGGTCTGCCAATTCTGTCTTCATCAATTATTCAAGACCGCATATTGGTAATTGGCTACTTGAATTTATAAGCATTTAACTTTGTTATTACAACCCAAGGAAAGCTAATCATCATCCATTTTCTAAGGCAAAATGCTTCTTTAGGTATTCAATAACGACTTCTTTGCTGACATTTTTGTGTCTTGACAAGTGATAAATTCCAAGATATCATAAACGGTTGGTGCATTCCAGCAGTCAAGAGACACGCAATCGCTAAATGGAATTGTCCACAGGGTCACGAATTCCTCCGCTGTGAAGCACATTTCCTGCTGTATACAAGAGCTTTTAAGGGAAATCCAATAATGAATTACATCGGCGTTGACATTGGTTGAACTGTCGTGGGACCGTAAATATGATGAATCAGGCAACAAAAATGCTCCACTTCAAATTGCTTTGCCATTCCAGACAATTGAAACTCTAAATGAATCTTCACAACAACGTCAGAAGTCTATGGAATCATTCCTATCTGGACAAGGCGCAACAGAATGGCGAAACAGACTAATATGGGGAGACAAGAAGTACGTCCTACCCAGTCTCATAACCGAGTTTGCAAATTCTGTTGACCTAATTTACATTGACCCACCGTTCGACACAGGTGAAGACTTCTCCTATCGAGTAGAGGTTCCAGACCATCAAGTCAATGAAACTTCCTTCACCAAACTGCCCAGCATAATTGAACAGAAAGCTTACCGAGACACATGGGGCGGAGAGGAAACTCACCTTGATAATTATCTTCATTGGTTTTATGATACAGTCGTTCTGCTTGAGAAATTGCTTAAGCCAACGGGCAGTATATACGTTCACCTAGATTGGCATGTTGGGCACTACGCAAAAATCATTCTAGACGAGGTATTTGGAAAACAGAATTTCAGAAACGAGGTTATATGGCATTTCTACAACAAGATACAAGGAAATATTAATCGCTTTGCTACAGACCATCAGGTAATTTTTTGGTATACTAAAACACCAGATTACACTTTTCAAGCTCAATATGAAAAGCGCCCCGAAAAAGTAAAGCTGCTAAAAAGAGTCTGGTCTAAAGAAAAACAAATGTTGGTAAATGCTCGTGATGAGCAAGGAAACATCATTTACATTGAATCTGATAAAAAGATGGTTGACGACGTTTGGCGTCTTTCAATGTTACAACCTGCAGACAAAACGGAAAACCTCGGCTATGCGACCCAAAAACCTGAATCCATTCTGAAACGCATTATCGAAGCCTCATCAAATAAGGGCGACCTTGTCTTGGATTGCTTCGTAGGAAGCGGCACAAGTGCAGCAGTTGCTGAAAAGCTCGAACGCCGTTGGATAGCATGCGACCTTAGCCGTTTTTCAATTCACACAACCCGAAAACGGCTTCTAAAAATAGACCGCCTGAAACCATTTGTAATTCAAAATCTTGGTAAGTACGAACGTCAAGCTTGGCAGACCTCCGAATTTGGCGAAGAATCTGCAACTAAGATCCGTTCTTACATCAGCTTTATTCTTAAATTGTATGGTGCTCAACCTCTAAACGGGTACCTCTGGCTTCACGGCACCAAAGGAAAACGGTTCATTCACGTGGGTTCGGTTGACTCGCCAGTTTCTTCTCTGGACGTTGGACAAATTGTCGCCGAGTTCAAACGGTCAATCGGAACAGGAAAAGAGGCACCGAGAACAAATGGCATCGATGTTCTAGGATGGGATTTCGCTTTTGAACTAAACGAGCTCGCAAAGCAGCAAGCTGCTCAAGCTAATGTCGACGTGCGATTCCTTCGTATCCCAAGGGAAGTTCTTGATAGGAAGGCTGTTGAGCAGGGGGATATTCATTTCTTCGAACTAGCATCACTTGATATCAAGCTTAAAACGGCTGGAAAAAAAGTTGTTATCGCCATAAATGATTTCGTGATTCCTGCAGATGACGTGCCAACAGATATCCAGAAGGAAATCAAGCATTGGTCGCAATGGGTAGATTACTGGGCTGTCGATTGGAACAACAAGAATGACACTTTCCATAATGAATGGCAAGAATATCGGACACGGGAAAAACCAGACCTTCTAACAAAAGCCTCGAAGACCTATGATAATCGTGGAAGATACCGAGTGGTAGTGAAAGTCGTCGATATTTTGGGGAACGACACGACCAAGACACTTCAGGTGAAGGTCTAAATGAAGAATAAAAAAGCTGCTCAAGCCAGATTTGCAGCCTCTAAAGACGAATTGAAGGTAGTAGCTCCAATTGGAACAGCACCTTGCGTTCCTGCAATAAGGAAATCAGTGGACGATTGGGTAAAGAGCGGCTACGTTACGCCTGTAGGATGTACCGACACGACAAAGACCTTACTTAACTATTGGTTTCACTCGGACCATAGGTTAGCTAATGGTCACATTTTCAAATATAACACAGCTCAACGCGAAGCAATGGAGACAGTTGTCTACTTGTACGAAGTGAGTAAAATACGACGCCAGCGAGATATGCTGGAACAATATGCGCTCGAATCGAAGCATTTGGAGCTGCTACAGCACGATGACTTCGCGAGATATTGTTTCAAGATGGCTACAGGCAGCGGTAAGACCAAGGTAATGGCTCTTGCAGTTGCTTGGCAGTATCTCAATGCTATTATGGAGAACCCTAAATACTATTCAAAGACAGCTTTGGTAATAGCTCCCAACGTTATCGTTTTTGAAAGATTGCGATTAGACTTCGGCGGAGGAAGAATATTCCGTGCAGACCCCATACTACCTCAAGAGTTTGTGAATAGCTGGGATTTCGAATGCTACATGCGAGGGGAGGGTGACCGGGCCCGTTCTGAAGGAGCACTCTATCTTACAAATGTTCAGCAATTATATGAAAGACCTGCGGAAATCGACGATGAGCCAAGCGAAATAACAGGTGTTTTAGGTCGCAACCCACTCACCACAATGGAGTCCGTCGAAAGCGTTATTCCCCGTATAATCAAGCGAAATGGTCCTCTTCTCGTGATAAATGATGAAGCCCATCACACACACGATGAAGACCTAAAATGGAACGATATAATTCGTGACTTAAACAGTAAAGCATCAGGAGGAGTAGGGGCACAGCTTGACTTTTCCGCAACTCCAAGATTTAGCCAAGGTACTTTGTTTTCATGGACTATCTACGATTATCCTCTGAAGCGAGCTATACAGGATGGAATTGTTAAACGCCCCATCAAAGGAGTAGCCTCAGGGATACACGAAGCTAGGTCTGACATAGCCAGTACCAAATACCGAGCTTATTTAACCGCTGGAGTCGAAAGATGGAAAGAATATCGGCAGCAACTTAAACCATTAAGAAAGAAGCCAATACTGTTCGTAATGATGAATAGTACTGACGATGCTGATGATGTAGGAGACTACCTTCAAAACCATTATCCTGAAGACTTTGGGGAAGACCGACTTCTAGTTATACACACGGACAAAAAAGGCGATGTTTCAAAACGTGACTTAGACATAGCAAGGCAAGTCGCACGAAATGTTGACAGAGAGACTAGTTCAGTAAACGCAATCGTGAGCGTGTTGATGCTTCGTGAGGGATGGGATGTTCAGAACGTTACCGTAGTCATCGGTCTCAGACCTTACACTTCTAAGGCGAATATTCTCCCAGAACAAACGATCGGCAGGGGTTTGCGCCTAATGTTTCGAGACCTGACAAGCGACTATGTAGAAAGGCTAGATGTAATTGGAAACACCGCATTTCTCAGTTTCGTAGAAGACTTGGAGAAGGACGAAGGAGTTAAGTTCGGCACTTTCGAGCTTGGCAAAGATAAACTTAAGATAGTCACGATTATTGTCGATTTCGATAAGGCAGATAAGGATATTGAGATACCTGTTCTAAGTCCTATACTTGTTCGCAAGAAGTCCCTATCTGAGCAAATTGAGTCTTTGGATGTCAAGACATTGAAATGTCCGAGGCTGCCGAAGAAAGATAGTGGAGCAGATATTGAAACATTCCAGTACGAAGGTTATGACTTCCTAACTCTTCAGAAGTTGGTCGAGCGACAATACAAGATTCCTCAAGCTCAGACAGCTCAAGAAATAATATCGTATTATGCAAAAGAGGTAGCGCAGAACCTTAAACTCCCTTCTCAATTCGCTTATCTGGTACCAAAGATTCGACAGTTTCTGGAGGAACAAGCTTTTGGGGAAAAAGTCAACTTGGAAGACCCCACAATAATTAAGGCAATCGGTAGCAATGTTAGCCAATATGTTACCGTTCAGACTTTTATCAAGGCTCTTCGAGCAGTAATAGTCGAAGAGCGCATACCCGAAATAGCTGGTTCTCCAAGGAAAATCTCTGACATGGAACCTTTCGCCTTCTCGAGGCTAACATATCAGGCATCCAAATGTATTCTTAATCGAGTACCATGCGATAATGAGTTTGAGCTAGATTTTGCTAAATTCCTTCAAACAGCCAGAGATGTAACGAAATTCTCTAAACTTCCGTCTCGTTTTGGATTCTCAATTGAATACACGGACTCTGTAGCAAATTTGCGATATTATGAACCAGACTTCATCGCTGTCTTGGAAAATGGTGACCATTATGTTATTGAGACAAAGGGGCGTGAGGACCCTGATGTACCACACAAGGATCGAGCAGCAAGGTTATGGTGTGAATATGCGACCGACCTGACACAGAGAACGTGGAAGTATTTGAAGATTCCACAGCAAGACTTCGGAAAATTGGAGCCGAGCGAGTTCTCCGACTTGGATGTATTTAAGTAAGGGAACTTCTTGTCTCATTTTTTGACTTTCTATATCGGAGCTAACGAAATTGGCGGTAAGATTCTCTTTCGAACCAAGGGAAAGCGTAATTTTCAACCCATTAGGATAGAATGGTAGTTTTTCACAATATCTTAGGCTCAGAAAAACAGCGGCTTATCGTTTAGTTTCCAAGCGTGCAAAAACTTAAAGCAGAGCTAAGTAAACTTTATTTGTGCATTGCTCTTCTCCGAATACTATTAATTTTCTGCAAATTTATCGATTATGAGTTTAAGGTAACTAATGAAACCCAAAAACCAAGACAGGCATTCAAGTGAAAGCTACTTAGGCACATTGTGCTGTCCATGTCGAGCAGTCGTAGTTAGAAGCCGAATGATGCAAAAACCTTAAAACTGCCTAAGCTTGAAGAAGGTCTATAGTGAGATGAATGAACGAATCGGAATTCAAGTTTTGCATCGATAATCTTGGATTGGTCGAAGGCGAAAAGATTAAATTAAAATATGTCTGCCGTTGCGTTCCTCCCTTGAAACCAAACGAGAACCGTGTAAACCTGAAAGGATTAGTGGTCTTTACCAATGATAACATGATTTATATGGAAAAACAAAGCGTTTTCAGTTCTAGGTATAGCCAGAGAGTTCGTTTGCCTCTGGAAGAAATTAGCGGAATTACTACGAAAAGAATTGGTGGTTTTGGTGTTCAGGCTGTTAGATTGTATGTGGGTGGTGGAACACAGTCGGGAGAATACCACATCTCTAGTGTTGAAGGCAAAGAGATTGAGCAAGTGGAAAAAGAAATTCAGACCGCTTTGACTGAAGCTCGTCAAGAGAAGAAACGGTTAGCCCAAGAAGCCTTGAGCAAAGGAACAGTTCCAACGATGATATTTTGTAAATTCTGTGGCGCAAGAAACAAAGCAGATAGTACTCATTGTGCTAATTGTGGGGCAGTATTAACTTAATTCGGCAAAGTCTTTCAGTTCCGCTTTTATTTTAATCAACTTTCAATCTATTTAGACCTATCTTTTTTGTGTTGGTTCATAAGACTTTAGTGATTCACTGATGGTTTCTCTAAGGGGCTTGTTCCATTTCTTTGAAAATACTGAGATATTTTTCCTTTGTTAAATAAGCACCAGAAGGAGTGACTTTAAAGGTTAAGTGCCTTGTTCTAAATTGCTTGATTTTTTTGAGAACAAAAACTGTTATTTCAGATAAGGGTCTACTTGTTTTTCCAATTGGTGATATCAAAGTATATTGTTTGTATTCTTCATAATCTAAGAAGAGCCTGCTCTCATAACAGTTCCAAGCCTTCTCAGGGCTAAATTTCTCAATTCGTTCTATAATTCCTTCCCCCACGACTCCAGTTCCTCCAGTTGCATAAAAAACAATTTTTGAATTTACACCAAGACGGCACATATTAGTATATTTGGCAAATACTGTTCGTCCTTCATTAAACATACGCTTAGCATGTTCAGGTGAAATGGGGAAAATTGCCCCGACAATGGAAGACATAGTTTTTAAATTGATTTGTTTGCCTTAAAAATCTTAAGGTTGGTCTGCTAAGAAGGTAATTCTCCTGTGCCTTTTAGACATCAGCAAAAAATCGATTAAAGCATCTCAACCCAGTTTTCCTATCGAACTGCTACGGTAAGCAATTCTTTTTGATTTTGCTGCAAACGATGATTTTTAAAAATAGGTGATAACCTTGTTCAATTAATGTTTATCGGACGTTCGATAAATTTGGGCTTCTTCCACAAGGCAAACGTTTTTTGTCAATTAACCGCTGAAGTTTAATACTAAAAACATGCACAACAAATGATGATTGAAGAATGGTGAAACTGACATTTTACGGAGGCGTCAACGAGATTGGTGGCAACAAAATTCTCTTGGAGGACAAAGGAACAAAAATCTTTCTTGACTTCGGGCAGTCTTTCACTTTTGGCGAGGAATACTTTACAAGTTGGCTCCAACCCAGAAATCTCAATGGTCTTGGAGACTACTTTGAGTTTGGTCTCCTGCCAAAAATAAGCGGTCTATACTCAAAAGAAATGCTCGCATCGACAAACCTTGCATACGCTAAACCCGAAATCGATTGCGTTTTCCTTTCACATGCCCACTTTGACCACATAACCCACATTGGGTTTTTGGATCCTTCCATTCCAGTCTGCATGGGTGTCGGAACCAAGCTGTTCATGGAGTCTATGGAGGAGACAGGTTTCTTTGCGAATTATGGCGAACATCCTTGCAACAAGTTTAGGACTGGACACAAAATCAAAATTGACAACTTAACAGTTGAGCCTATTGCGGTTGACCACTCGATTCCAGCTGCATACGGCTTCATCATACATACATCTGAAGGAGCAGTTGTTTACACTGGAGACCTGAGAAGGCATGGTCCAAGAAAAGACCTTACAGAAAACTTCCTTGAAAAAGCAAAGGAAGTTGAGCCTGTCGCATTGATTTGTGAAGGAACAAGGATGGCCATTAAAGAAACGCGACAGAACTATTCTGAACCACAAGTTAAACAACTGAGCGATAAAATAGTTGCTTCGACTGACAAAGCCGTATTCACTATGCATGCCAGCCGGGACATTGACAGATTCAATAGTTTCTTTGAAGTGGCAAAAAAGAACAATAGGAGAATGGTCATTACACCTAAAACCGCTTACCTCTTAACAAAACTGCTCAACGATGAGCATTTAGCTGTTCCAGACCCACTTAGAGATGATTGCATCCGTGTTTATTACAAGAAAAAGAAGTCTGGGACGTACGATGAAAAGGATTATTTTGCTTGGGAACGCAAGTTCATGAACAAGATGGTGGATAGCAAGTATGTTCACAAGAATCAAAGCAAACTCATAATGGACTTGGATTTCTACCAGTTTGCTGAACTAATTGACATAAAACCCAAAGCTGGCAGCGAGTTCATCCACAGTATGAGCGAGCCATTTAGCGAAGAAGACATAGAAGATGAAGTAATGCATAAATGGGTAGACCACTTCAAAATGAACTTCCATCAAGTTCATGCCTCAGGGCACATGAGCAAAGACCAGTTGGTCGAAATGGTGAAGGATATTCAGCCAAAGCGTGCCTTCCCAGTTCACACTGAAAATCAAAAGCTATTCAAAACTCTCTGCAACAAAATGCAAACGATTGAAAAAGAAAAAGAATATGCATTATAGTTCAAAGGAGTTTCCCAAACTAGGTTATTTTCTCTTCTTTCTTTTTGCACTGCGCTCCAGTCTCTTACCGTAAATCCATAAAGCCCGATCTAATTGTTGATAATCACTAAAATTAGCTTTCTTTTTTACATTATCAATTATTTTGATGAAACTCGCAGCGTGATAAAGGTCATTTTGGTCAAAAAATTGAACGTCCTTATCTTTACGAAACCTCATTAGTGCCCGGTCAACATATTGGTCATATATCGAATAGCCATTCGGATTAGAGAAATGACAATACTTTGTTGCAAATGAATAGAAATCATATTGTTTCTTATTTTTACGTTTTTTATTTGTTCCGAGAATTCTATGTCCCTTGCGAATTTTTTCAACAGCTGCAGGGTCACCCGATTTAAGCAAATTATCCAAGTTTTCTTCGGTAGCTAATTTAAGAATGTGACTAATCATCTTGTATGTAGCCATGATGTGAGTGCTATATAATTCGTTTAAAACAGCAAATTTTAATGCGACATCAGTCATGTTAACATTTTTTGGATGCGCATCGAATGTTTGCTGAACGGCTTTAAAATAACTTACATTATCTTTATCATCATCAAACTCTTTCTGGCAGTCTTTGAGGATGGTAAGCAACAAATCGCCTTCTTTTAATTATGTTTCTAATATGATATTATTTTAAGCAGCTTAGTTATTTAAAACAAACAATTACTAATTTTTTCGTTAGGGATACAGAATCGCATCTTTCAGTGATTAACGGATCTATTCATATAACTGCCTTGAAGAGAAACCGGATTTAGAAAAAGATGAACGCAGGTGGCATCTCCATCGGATAAGCAGTGGGTTTGAAAGTTTATAAAAGCAAGTTCTTGAACTTATAACTATGACCTTAGAACAAGCATACAATTCAATCACCAGCTATGTTCCAAAGAATTCTGTAGAATCCTTACAGGTTCTAAAACAAATACAAGAGTATTGGAACTTGTGGAAACCAGCTCAAACAAATGTTCTTCTCCTTGCTGAATCACATGTCTACACTAGTGAAAATGACTTTGAAGTTAGAATTAGCAAGATAAAACAGGATTATTTCCTTCCAAATTACCCAACTAAATTTGTTAGGTTAGTCTATTGCCTTGGTTATGGAGAAAAAGATTTACTAAATAAAGAGGTTGAGAGTAATTCAGGAACTTTTCAGTTCTGGCAAATCTTCTGTTCTTGCGTCGCAAAGAGTGAAAGCGAGTACGATTTAGGATTTTCTAGAATGCTTAAAACGACACCTTATTTTGGAAGGTTAAGAAACAAAGTAAACATTTTGAATGAACTGAAGCGAAGAGGAATTTGGCTCATAGATGCCTCCATTGTTGGAATTTATAAAGGGTCTATTACTGATGATTTAAAAGAAAGGATATTTCATACTTCATGGGACATGTATGTTAGAGATGTTGTGGCGGGAGCTCATCCGAAATACGTCAT
>Ga0187874_10000905_pt1 | contig 31754 bp, 30 predicted proteins | sample June2016WEW_16_1_3_FD_132993 | JGI IMG/M metagenome (GOLD analysis project Ga0187874, IMG submission 132993) | Peatland microbial communities from SPRUCE experiment site at the Marcell Experimental Forest, Minnesota, USA - June2016WEW_16_150 | ecosystem: Environmental > Terrestrial > Soil >... | reverse complement strand
GGCAATAAATCCAGTAGCAACTTCCAGTCCTCGTCGAGAGGTTGCATGGCCAAAGTGTAGCGCAAATATTAACATTCATCAATGCTTAAGTTAGCGCTTATGGGCCAGGAGGCCTGTCCTACTTGGGCTGCGGAACGACGCGCAGGTAGGGCTTCACGGCTTTGAAGCCGCCGTATTGCTTGCGGGCCTCGTCGTCGGAAACCGAGCCCGCCACGATCACATCCTCGCCCGGCTTCCAGTTCACGGGCGTCGCGACTTTGTGTTTGGCGGTGAGCTGGATGGAGTCCAGCACGCGGAGCACTTCGTCGAAATTGCGGCCGGTGGTCATCGGATAGATCAGCATGAGCTTGATCTTCTTGTCGGGACCGATCACGAAAACCGTGCGCACGGTGGCGTTGTTGGCCGGGGTGCGGCCTTCGGAAGTTTCGCCCGTATCGGCCGGCAGCATGTCGTAGAGCTTGGCGATTTTGAGCTCGGGGTCGCCGATCATGGGGTAGTTGACCTTGTAGCCCTGGGTCTCTTCAATGTCGGCCGCCCAATAGCCGTGGCTGGCGACGGGATCGACGCTGAGGCCGATGATCTTGGCGTGGCGCTTGGCAAATTCCGGTTCCAGGCGCGCCATGTAGCCCAGCTCGGTGGTGCAAACGGGGGTGAAATCCTTGGGGTGCGAAAAGAGGATGGCCCAGCCGTCGCCGATCCAATTGTGAAAGCTGATGGGGCCTTGAGTGGTGTCGGCGGTGAAATCGGGAGCGGTATCGTTGATGCGTAGAGACATGAATCCCTCCGGGGAATTGGTTGTGAGAGTGATTTGCTGCTTCTCGAATTTTACGCTATTGGGCGGCGCCGGTGTCAAGCATGGTCAAGCGCGGCGCGAATCTCCCGCACCATGACGTGCGGCGCTTCCATGGGAATGAAATGGTTGTTCTCCGCCAAAAAGACGTCGCGCGCTTCAGGAAACCGCGCGGCGAGATCCGGCGCGGTAGGCGAGGAGGTGGGATCGAAGACTCCGGGCTGCCAGGCTCTGCCTGCCCGCAGGATGGTGACGGGCTGGCGGAGAGTGGCAAGGGCCGCCGCGATGTCAGACTCCGGGGCCTGCGACTCGTGGTAGATGGACGCCTCCACCTCCGGCGGGCAGGCGAGCACGTAGCCGTCGCCATCGGGCAGCAATGCGTAGTCGCAATAATTTCGCACGACTTCTTCCGGCCACGCCGCGAAGGGCAAGCGGGGGCGAAAGCGCTCGAACATTTCCGCGGACGAAGCCCAGCGGTTGCGGCGGCGCAGGATGAACGACACATCGGGACCGGGCGCGCCGTAAAGGCCGGCCGGAAAAATCACCGGGTCCGCCAGCACCAGGGCGGCGAAGGCGTCCGGGCGCAGCGCGGCGGCCTCCGCCAGCGCGTGTCCACCCATGGAGTGGCCGACGCCGACGGCGCCGCGGAGAGCGAAATGGCCGGCCACAGCCAGGATGTCCTCCGCGAACGAGCGCCACGGAATGGGCGGCGCGGGCTTCGAGCTGCGGCCGTGGCCGCGGAACTCCAGGGCCACCGCGCGGCGGCCGGGGAATTCGCGGATGATGTGATCCCACATGCGGCCGTGAAAACCGGTGGCGTGCGCGAACAGCAGCGGCGTCCCCGCGCCGGGCCACTCCCAGACCGCCAGGCGGAGCTCGCCGGCGGAGACGAATTCAAGCTTCACGGCTGCCTCCCGCGCTTGAGGACGTAGACGCACGGCAGGCCCAGCAGCAGCACCGTCACGTAGCCCATGGCCTGCGCCACCAGGATGAAGGCCAGCGCGGCGTCTTTACGGAAGCCGAAGGGAACCAGCACGGTGACCGCCACGAATTGGTAGATGCCGACATAGCCGGGCGTGGAGGGGAGCGCGCTACCGAGCCCCATGGCGGTAATCAGCAGCATGGCGACGGGAAACGAAAGATCGAGCCCCAGCCCGTGCCCGCAGATCATGGTGGCGGCCGCATCCGACAGCCAGATTGTTACGGTGAGCGCGGCAAATCCCAGGAAGCGCCCGACGTGGTGGAAGGCGCGCATCCCCAGCAGCACCTGATCCACCAGATGCAGCAGAACTTCCCGCAGTTTGTGCGGCAGCGGCACGCGCTCGAGGAGGCCGCGGCACAGGTTGCCGGTGTGCGGCAGCACCGCGATCGAGATCGCGCCGAGCGTTGCCACAGCGGCGGTGGTGCGCGAAACATCGGCCATCCAGTGCGGTTTGGGGTCGACTCTCAGCAGGATGATGGAACTCCACAGCACCAGCGCGACGACGTCCATGAGGCGCTCGCTCAGCGCCGTGGTCAGAACGTAGGTCTTGCTCAAGCGAGAACGGCCGCTGACGATCAGCGTGCGGACCAACTCGCCGGCGCGCGCCGGCAGAAAGGCGTTGCCCAGGTAACCCGACATGTTGGCGCAGAAGACCTGGCCCACGGAAAGCCGCGCTTCGGCGTTCAACAGGATGCGCCAGCGCACCGCGCGCAGAAAGAACGAACAGCAGGTAAACGCCGAGGCCGCCACTACCAAGCCCCACCGCGCGCCCGCGATGGTGCGCCAGACGCCGCTCCAATCCACGCCGCGCAGCGAGTAGTAGAGCAGGACGGCGGCCAGCGGCACGGCCAGGATCCAGGACCACAGGCGGCCCTTGCCGTCGGTCTTCATATCGCCATCATGCGCCGCTCGACTTGTTCACAGAGATAGTGGTAGAGCGAGAGATGCACCTGTTGCACCAGCGGAGTGCGGCGGGAGGGAACGGCCATCAGGAAATCGGCCAGCGGCGCCAGGCTGCCGCCGCCTTCGCCGGTGAGCGCGATGGTGCGCATCCGCATGCGGCGAGCCTGCTCAAAGGCCGCCACCACGTTGCGGGAAGTGCCCGACGTGCTGATGCCCAGGAGCACGGCGTCTTTTTCGCCGTAGGCTTCCACCTGGCGCGCGAAGACCGTGTCGAAGGAGTGGTCGTTGCTCCAGGCGGTCAGGACGGCCGGGTTATCGGAGAGGCAAATGGCTCGCAAGGCGCGCCGCTCTTCGAGGAAGCGGCCCACCAACTCGCAGGTGATGTGCATGGCATCCGCCGCGGAGCCGCCATTGCCGCACACCAGCAGCGGCTTGCCGCCGGCGAGCGCGCCAACGACGGAGTCGATGGCCGCATCCATGACGGTTGGGTCGATGGCGTCGGCAGCCTGGATCAAGAGCGCGGCGGCTTCCGCGAGGTGGTCGCGCAGGATCATAGAGAATGCCTGCATTATAACTTGTTGTGGCAAGCAGGCTTCCGCAAAAAGGCGAACGTTATGGCGCCATGGCATTATGGCCGCCAGAAAGATGACCTCCTCGATTCCAGGGGCTGTGGCGAAGGAGTCCGCCCTTGCGCGGGCCTGCGAGGCAGCCAACGCGAGTGAGGACATTCGCGCGATGGAACAAGAGTTCGACGCCATCTCCGCTGATATCGCAGAGCACTGGACCGGCGGCGCGGCGAAGTGAAATTTGGTAGGTGCGGCTGGACCCAGATTGGGCTCCGAGATCGCCAAGACAAGGCCATACCTGATTTTGTCGACGAATGTGGCGAATGAACGCCCGATACGGTCCGGCGCGTGTATACTTGCGTTCAGTGAAAACCGTATCCCGCTGTGTGCTGTGTGAAGGCGATATTGCGCGACGCGCGAGGGGCATGGTTGCCCCGTTCCTGGCGCAGCGAATCTGGGGCCGACCGGCCTTTGCGGTCGATCTGATGGGGTGCCGGCAGTGCGGATTTGTCTTCTTTAATCCCCGGCTGGAACCCGAAGACGAAGCCAGGCTGTATGCCGGATACCGCGGCGAGGAATACCAGCGGATGCGTTTTCGCTCGGAGCCCTGGTACACCGAGCGATTCAACCGGAACCTTTTTAACCCTGCCTACATGGACGCCAGGCGGACCAAGCTGGCCGAACTGTTTGAGAGCCATCTCAAGGGAGTAAGCGTCCGGAAGTTGCTCGATTTTGGCGGCAACGACGGTGACCTCGTGCGCGGCCTGATTTCCGGCGCCGAAGCGTACGTCTACGACATATCCGGCGTGACGCCGGTGGACGGCGTCGAGCGTTGCAGCGACCTGGCCAATTGCAGGGCACACCAGTTCGATCTCATTGTCAGCAGCAACGTTCTCGAGCACGTGGGTTTTCCGCGGGAGGTGATCCGGCAGATCGCGGCCGCGGCCAACTCCGGGACACTGGTGTTCATCGAAGTGCCCTATGAATCTCCGCTCAGTCGGGGATCGCTGCTCAAGCGTATCGCACAGGAGGGCGTCCTGATGGTGACGCGGCCGCGAATTGCGCTGTCCCTGCTGGGACCGGGGATGCTGTACTGGATGCAGGAGCACATCAATTTCTTCACCCCGAAAGCGCTCGAAATGCTGATGAGTTCGACCGGCTGGAAAGTGGTCGATTCGGGCATCTATGAGATCAGGCCCTCCACCGGAAAGGCTTCCATGACGTGGTGCCTGGCGAAGCTCGGCCCGCAATAACCACCGCGCCGCGCGCCCCTACACGGACGTGGAGCGGGCCGCAGCGGCGGAGACATCCACGGCGCCGGGCAGGTGCCGGGGATCGCCATGGGGAGGCGGATCGAAATTGATGCGCTCTCTTTCAACCACCGGCGGCCTTCGCAGCACTTGCGTGTGGATCGATCCGATATATTCCCCCAGAATGCCGATAAAGAAGAGCTGGACGGCGCCCAGGAAGAAAATGCCAAAGACCACGGGCGCCATGCCCACTTCAAACCTGCCCCAATAAATTAATTTGTAGATCAGGTATCCGACCGACACCAGGAAGCTGACACTGCCGATGCAGAACCCCGAGAAAGTAGCCAGTCTCAGCGGGACCTTCGAATGGTTTGTAATTCCGAGCATCGCCAGATCGTAGAGCGTGTAGAAATTGTTCTTGGTGATCCCACGCTTCCGCGCGGGCTTATCAAACGGGATCAGGCAGCGGCTATAGCCAAGATCGCAGATCAAACCGCGGAGGTATGGATACGGATCGCCGATTCTCCGGATGTCATCCATCACCTGGCGGTCATATAAGCCGAATCCGGTTGCGTCCTTGACCAGCGGCGTATCGGATAAGCGGGAGACGAGGAAGTAATACAACTTCCGGATCGGGTACATCAGCCCCGTTTCCTCGCTGCTGCGCTTCTGGGCCAGGACGATCTTGTGACCGTCTTCCCAGTGACGAACAAACTGCGGGATCATCTCGGGCGGATCTTCCAGGTCCGAAGCCAACGCTACCACCGCCTCGCCTCGCGCTAATAGCATGGCGTAATACCCTGACCGGATGTGGCCGAAGTTGCGGTTGTTGACGATGACCTTCACGCGGCGGTCCTGCTTGCAAATCTCGCGGAGGATATCCACGGTCCGGTCGGTGGAGGCGTTGTCGATGAGGATGAACTCGTAGGCGTACTCGGGAAGCTCTTCCGCCATCACGCGGGTCACGCGCTCCCACAACTCCCGAACATTTTCTTCTTCGTTGTAACAGCCGGCTACAATGCTGATGAATGGCATAGGATTCCCCGTTAGTACGCCAACTTCTTCCGCAGGAGAGCGGCATCCAGCGGAATGGTCGCCAGCACCTCCGCAACGCGCAGTCCGGCGTTGCCCTCGCCATACGGATTCGCGCAGGCGCGGCACCGGGTGCGAAACTCCTTGTCGTCCACGCTCCTGCGGATGGCGGCCGCAATCGCCGCGCAGTCGTAGTCGGTGTCCACCACGTTGGCGGCGCGCAGCCGGCCATGCTGGCGGGAGCCGATGTTGACGCATGGACAGCCGAATGCCCGCGTCTCCTTGATCCCGGCGGAGGAGTTGCCGGCCGTTACGCCACGGCCCACGGTACCCATCATGTGGAGCATGCCATGGAAACGCCGCCGCCCGAGGCTCTTAACGACCTGGACTCGGTCGAGACCCAACGCCCGAAAATTCTCCAACTCCTCGATGATGGCCTGGCCGCCGGCGTCGGGGTTCGGGTATGTGATGACGATCTGAAACCCGTCCGCGGCGAGATCGGCAAGCGCCGCCAGGGACGGACGGATCTGCTCCGCGGCGCGTTCCTCCTCGCTCGAAATCGAGTGTTGGCAGAAGAGCACCATGGGCCGCGCGAGTTCCAGACCGAACTCGGCGAGCAATTCCTCGGGCGGCGCGAACAGCCCTTGGCGGGCCAGGTCCAGCGTGGGCAGTCCGACGTTGAACACGCGCCATGGCTCTTCTCCCAGCCGAAGCACACGTTCCGCCGCGTCCGCGTTGGTGGTGAAGTGCAGGTGCGCCAGCTTGGTCATGGCGTGCCGCACGGAATCGTCGAGCGCGCCGCCTTCGGTGTAATCGCCGCCTTCCACGTGCGCGGTGGGCGCGTTCATCTGGGTGGAAGCAATCAACGCGCCAAAACTCTCGAAACGGTCGCCATAGACCAGAAGAAAATCGGGCGCAATATCGCAAAGAATCGAGCTCACTGTCTGAATGGTGTCCGCAATGGACTGCGCGGTGTAAGCCGGTGAGGCCGAACGCACCGGAACGCGCACCTGCCGCGCCACCTGGAACCCATCGGCTTCGATTTCGGAGACGGTGCGGCCGAAATCGTCGGTGAGGTGCGTCCCGCCCACAAGGAGATGCATTTCCAGGCGGGAGTCGGCCGCGATGGCGCGCAGGATGGGGTACTGCAGGGCGTACTCCGAGCGGCTGCCGGTGAAAACCGCAATCTTGCGCCGTGCCGCGGGCATTATCATGCCACGTCCTTCCATGCCAGTTGCGCGTTCGCGGGGATGGCGCGCGCCAGTCGTTTGCCGAGCAGGGAATTGAAGTGGACGGCCTTGATTTCGCCGGTGCCCGGACGCTTTACCCAGATGTTGTCCGCCGTGAGCGCTTCGCCGGCGGGGATGTCGCGCAACGACACCACGCAGGCGTAAGCGAAATCGATGGTGGGCTGCTCTTCGGGCAAAATGGTCTTGCCGCCGCCGAGCGCTTCGAAGATGGCCCGCGAGCCGCGCACCAGGTCCGCCAGTTCCAGCGGGTCCATCGAGATTGGGATATCCGGCCCCGGCCAGCGCTTGTCCGACGTGAAGTGCTTCTCGAGAATGCGTGCGCCCAGTGCGACAGCCGCCAGGCAAGTGTAATTGCCCAAGGAGTGATCGCTGAGCCCCACCACGCCATCCGGAAAGCCGCTCATCAGCTCGCCGATGGCGCCGAGCCGCACTTTGTTGTAAGGAGTGGGATACATCGACGTGCAGTGCATCAAGCCGAACGGCACGCCGGCCCGGCGCAGAATCGCGACGGCGGGCGCGACGCTCGCCAGATCGTTCATGCCGGTGCTCAAGATGACGGGCTTGCGGTACGCGGCGATGTGCGCAATCAGGGGATAGTTATTGCATTCGCCCGAGCCGATTTTGTAGGCCTCGACGCCCATCCGTTGCAAACGCACCGCGGCCGCGCGCGAAAAAGGCGTGCAGAGGTAAATCATCCCCCTCGACTCGACGTACCGCTTGAGGGCGATGTCCTCTTCCTCGGAGAGCGCACAGCGCTTCATGATCTCCCAGATGCTCTCTTTGGCATTACCCGGCACCACGTTGTTGGGGATCATCTCGTCCTCGATCACGTGGCACTGGAACTTGGCGCACTCGCAACCCGCGGCGGCTGCGTCGTCCACCATGCGAACCGCCTTCTGGAAACTGCCTTCGTGGTTGATGCCAATCTCGGCGATCACCAGCGGCGGAAGGTCCGGTCCGATTTTTCGTCCTGCGATTTCGAAGGTGTTCATGTGGCTAGGTAGGTGTATTCCTCATCTACCGGATGTGTCAGTCTGCCGACCAGGGCATCTTCCTGCGCGCGGCGATAGTCGTCCTGCTGGCCAATATCCAGCCAGTACTCGCAAACGGGATAGCTCACGACCGTGCGCTGTGCTTCCATGAGCCGCGACACCAGGTCGGTGATGTTGAGATGCTGTCCGGCGGAGATCAGGCCGAAGACCGACGGCTCCAGCAGATAGATGCCCGCGTTCACGAAGAAGCTGAGCTGCGGCTTCTCGCGCAGGCTGCGGATGTTCGCGCCGTCGCACTCCACCACGCCGTAAGGCACCTGCACGTCGTAGCGGCGGACGGCCACGGTCATCTCGGCGTTGTGGTCCTGGTGGAAGGTGTGCATCGCCCGGAAGTCCACCTGGGTGAGTATGTCGCCGTTGATCACCAGGACCGGCTCTTGCGGCTGGTCGAGCAATCCCAGCGCGCCGCCGGTGCCCAAGGGCGTCTCTTCCCGGACGTACTTGATCTCCACGCCGAAGGCTTCGCCGCCCCCGAAATGCTGCATGATCTTGTCGGCCTGGTAGTGGGTGGTGACGTGGATGCGGCGCACACCCACGTCGCGCAGTTGCGCGACGATGTGCTCCAGCAGCGGCCGCCCGCCCACGGGCAGCATGGGCTTGGGCGTGTTCTCGGTGAGCGGGCGCAGGCGCGCGCCCTGACCTCCGGCCATCACCACCGCACGGAACGGCTGGCTGGCCAGGCGCTGGAAATCGCTGAGGATGACGATGTCGACTACTCTGTTGTGCCGGTTCACCAGCGGCAACTGCCGCACCGAGCGCTGCTGCATGATCTGCAGCAGCGTCGCCGGATCGGACCCGGCGCGCGCGGTCACGGCCTCGGGATACGGCGTCCGAGCCTTGATTTCGAGCAATTTGGAAACGGATTCGTCGAGACTGAGCCCCGCCAGGATGCCGCGGCGCACATCGCCGTCGGAGACGGTGTTGAGCAGGCGCCCGCGCTTGTCCACAACCAGCGCCAGGCTGACGCGGCCGCTGCGGTCGATGGTGGCGATGACTGTGCCGATGGAGTCGGCCGGCTTCACGAAGAATTGCGTTACGTCACGGCCCGTCATGGCTACTTCGCGACCTCCGCGGGCTCTTCGTCGAAGAGATGCATGTTTTCCCAAACTTCGTCGCGAGGCAGAAGAGGCGCCATGTCTTCGATGGGCCGCGACTCCATGGTTCCGTCTTCACGGCGGAACGACGACACACGCGGCGAAATTCCCTGGTCCACCGCCACGTCCAATTCGCAGAGCGCCGGGCCCTCCGCCTGCAGCACCGCGCCGATGCCTTCCCGCAGCCCGGCATTGTTCCGGATCCGGGTGTAGGAGATGTCGTACGCGCCGGCCAGCCGTTCAAAATGCGGGTTCGCCACGCCCGAGGCCGGATCGCTGCCGACCAATCGCCCGGCAAAGAAATTATTCTGCGTGCCACGAATACAGGTGTAGCCGCGATTGTTCGCAACGAAAATCTTGATTGGAAGATTGTAGTTGCGGATCGTCAGAAGCTCCTGGATGTTCCATTGGATGCCGCCATCGCCGGTCACGCAGATGGTCCGCTTGCGGCCGTTGGCGATGCACGAGCCTATGGCGATGGGCAGGTCCCAGCCGCAAGCGCCCCACCCGATGTTGAACGCCCGCTGGCCGTGCTGCACCTTGAAGGCCTGGTAGAAACTGGCCACCTCTGTGCCGTTGCCCGTGACCACTACGTCTTGGGGAGTTACCAGGTCCGAGAGCACGTCCACCAGCACGTAGGTGTTGACATGCCGCTCATCCTGGTAATAATCGGGCGTCATGACGGGGTAACGCGTCTTCCACATCCGGCAGGTGTCCAGCCACTCTTCCGCCGGGCGGAGAGCCGAGCACCTTACCGTGCGCAGAAAGGCTGCTAAAAACTCGCGGATGTCCGCTTGCACGGCGAGGTCGGGTTTAAGCGTCTGGTGCGCCAGTTGGCCGGGGTCCACGTCCACGAAGATTTTGCGTGTTCGTGGCGCGAATCCGGCCAGGTTGAAGCCGGTCTTCTGAAGGTTCAACCCGGCCGCCAGGGCAATCAGGCAGTCGCAGTTCTGCAGCGCGAAATTGGCGCGCCGCTGCCCGCTGGCTCCGAAGACGCCCATCAGCGACGGATGGCTCTCGTGAACCAGGTCCTTGGCTGTCAGCGGCAGGACGATGGGAATCCCGGTGCGCTCGAGGAGTTCGTGCAGCAAGTCCCTCGATTGCGAATAGTGAATCCCGTTTCCCGCCACGAATAGCGGCCGTTTGGCCGCGCGAATCGCCTCCACGGTGGAGCGCACGCCCTGGTCTGGCGAAGGTCCCCGGGCCGGGCCGCCGGGCGCATACCCTTCCAGCGCCGCCTCCTCAATCATGGCCGCCTGCACGTCCAGCGGGAACTCGAGCACTACCGGTCCCGGCCTTCCAGCCGTCGCCTCGTACCACGCGCGTTCCATCTCGTAGCGCACCCGCCGTGGATCTTTTATGGTGACGGCGTACTTGGTGACCGGCTTGGCCATGGCCACGACGTTGCCTTCCTGCGGGCCCACCTGGCGGACCTTGGCATAGTCGGCGATGATATCCGTGCGCACCTGCCCGGCCAGCAGAATCAGCGGAACCGAGTCCACCCACGCCGCGGTCATGCCGGAGAGCGCATTGATCGCGCCCGGCCCGGTTGTCCCCAAGCACAGCCCCGGACGGGTCGTCACCCGCGCATATCCTTCGGCGCTCACCGCACTGGCCTGCTCGTGGTAGTTGCAGTAGTAGCGCATCGCTGGATTACGGCCCACCGAATCGAGCAGGTGCATGATGCCGCCGCCGGCGGCCAGGAACACATCGCGAACACCCCGGTCGACGAAAAACTGGATCACGTAATCGGAGAGTTTGGTCATCCACGGACCGCCTCCATCGGGCGGGAATGTGCGTGCCACTGGAAAGTGCGGCGCACGCCTTCCTCCAACGAAATCCATGCGCGCAAGCCCAGTTCCCGTTCGGCGCGGCCGGTGGCCGGAACGTACCGCTGCGCCGCCGCGCCCGGCAGGGGCTTCCGGCCCACGCGAATCTCGGTTCCCGGCATAGTCGCTTGCACCACGCGACGGGCCAGTTCGGCGATGGTGACTTCGTGCGAAGAGCCAACGTTGAAGGGCGTTCCCGAAGGCGCGCGCGTCAGCATGGTCCACAGCCAGATGGCCAGATCGGCCGCGTACAGGTAGGAGCGGTAAGGGGTGCCGTCTCCCGCAATCTTCACCGGCCTGTCCTCGAGGACGTCGCGCAGGAAATTCCCCACCGCGTAGTTCGCGTCCAGGGGCAGGTACGGACCGACGAACGCGAAGAGGCGCGCGATGGCGGCGTCAAAGCCATACACGCCGGCGTATGCCGCGCACAAAAACTCGGAGGCCCGCTTGCTTTGTCCGTACGCCGAATCGATGTCGCTGGTGAGCGGCGCGCCCGGATAGTCCTCGGGGATATGCGTCATCCCGGCGGGCTGCTTTCCGTACACCGCGCCCGAACTCGTGAAGAGGAGACGCCGCGTACCGCGGCGGCGCGCCAGTTGGAGAACCCGTTCGGTGGCGGCTATGTCGCGGGGGAAGACCGACGCGGGGCGCTCCGCGTCCGGCGCGCCATACCGCTCCGTCGCCGCGTGCACCACCAGCGGGAATGAACCATCCGGAAACTCGAAGGTGGCCGCATCGCCGGCGCAAAGCGTCACCGCCTCATCGCACGCCAAGTGCGGCAAGCGCGCGACGAACGCAGCCGGGTTCCGCGTCAATACGGAGCACCGTATGCCGAGATTCATGCGGCGGTTGGCCCAGAGGAGGCTCTCCAGAAGCCAGCTTCCGACAAAACCCGTGCCGCCGGTAACGAAGATGCGCTCGCCGCGCATCTCCGCCCAAATGCCCTCGGTGTGGTCGAGGATGTGATCGAGATCTTGGGACAGGCGGTTCTCCATGATGGGCTCAGGGGTGCATCGGCATTAACTTTGGGCGGCCAGCAACGGCAGGCTGAAGCTTGCCGGCACTTTCGATGAGAAAAACCCTTCGAACACGTCCAGGACGTAATCGATCATTTCGGCGGTCAGGCCGGGGTAGACGCCGATAAAGAATGTGTCGCGCATGATGGTGTCGGAGCCGGCCAGATCGCCATGCACGCGCTTCTCGATGTTGAGGAATCCCGGCTGGCGGACAATGTTGCCGCCGAACAGCAGGCGCGTTTCGATTTGCGCGTCTTCCAGATGGCGCACCAGGCGGCCGCGGTCCACGCCCGGCCGGACGGTGATAGGGAAACCGAAGGGCGATGGGTTCGCGCGCGGATCGATTTTCGGCAGAATCAGGTGGTCCTCATGCGCCAGCAGGCCCTGGTAGAGGCGCTGGAAATTGCTCCGGCGGGCCGCGATGAAGGCCTCCAGTTTTTCGGTTTGGGCCAGGCCGATGGCCGCCTGCAGGTCCGTCACCTTGAGGTTGTAGCCGATGTTCGAATAAATGTACTTGTGGTCGTAGCCGCACGGCAACTCGCCCGATTGCCAGCCGAAGCGCGCGCCGCAAGTGTTCGACTTGCCGGGATCGCACCAGCAGTCGCGGCCCCAATCGCGGACGGAACGGGCGGTCTTCTGCAGACCGAAACCATTGATGGCGATGCCGCCGCCCTCGCCCATGGTAATGTGGTGGGCCGGATAGAAACTCAGCGACGACATATCGCCGAAGGTGCCGGCGAGTTGGCCGTTGAAGGTGGCGCCGAGCGCATCGCAGCCGTCTTCGAGCAGCCACAGGCCGCGCCGGCGCGCCACTTCGCTGACGATTTCCATGTCGCACGGGTTGCCCAAGGTGTGCGGCACGAAGATAGCCCGGGTGCGCGGGCCGAGGGCGTCTTCGATCAGGCGCGGGTTGATGTTGTAGGTGCCCACTTCGCAATCGACGAACACCGGCACCAGGCGATTCTGCGCGATGGGCGCCACGGTGGTGGGGAACGTCACGGCGGGCGTAATCACTTCATCGCCCGGCACAAGCGGGGGCCGGCTCTGGCCGCCCGGTTCCTTGGCCAATCCGCGCGCGCAAAGCGTACTGAGCATCAACAGATTGGCGGAAGAACCGGAATTCACCAGCAGGAAATCGCGGCAGCCGAAGAACTGGCGCATGCGCCGCTCGAAGCGCCCGGCATACGGTCCGGCGGTCAGCCAGAAATCGAGCGCCGCATCGGCCAGCAGGGTCATCTCGCGCGCGTCGTAGACGCGGCCCGCATAGGGGATGCGCGATTGGCCCGGCACGAAAGCAGGCTTCGGATGCGCCACCCGGCAATACTCCTGGACAAGGCCCAGGATCTGATCCTTCAGCGCTTGCTTCTGGTCGGTGTGAAGGTCCATTTTAGTACACCGCCCCGACCGCGTCTGCGTCACTTGGGGCCGCTTCGGCCAGGTTCACCGCCAACAACTCGCGGTACCAGGCGATGGTGCGGCCGAGCCCTTCCTCCAGAGTGAACAAGGGGGACCACTGCAACAGGCGGCGCGCCCGTTCCGCGCTCAAATACTGGCGCCGGATTTCGTGCGAGGCTTCATTGAGAACTTCCGGCTTCAGGTCCGAATCCATGGCGCGCAAGATCCGGCCGACCAGCTCCAGCACGGTGACCTGGGTTTCATTGGAAAAATTGAAAGCCAGGCCGCGCAGCTCTTTCCGGCAGTGGAGTTTTTCGGCCAGCAGCATGTAGGCGGCGGCCCCATCTTCCACATAGAAGTAGTCGCGGACGAATTGGCCGTCGGAACGAATCGTCGGCGGCACATGGCGCAGAACGGAACGAATGGTTCCGGGCACGATGCGGTTCCAATTCAGGTCGCCGCCGCCGTAAAAATTCCCGCAGCGCGTGACCGCCACCGGCAGACCGTAGGTTTCGGCGTAGGTGTGGGCGATCAGGTCCGCGCAGGATTTGCTCACATCATAGGGGTGCCGGCCCTCGAGCGGAGCGTCTTCCGAATACGGCAGTTGGTTCTGCTCGCCATAAGCCTTATCGGAAGAGGCCACCATGATGGACCGGACGCCCGGCGAGCGGCGGCAGGCCTCCAGCAGGTTCCACGTGCCCTGAATATTGCTCTCGAAAGTCGAGACCGGGTTGCGGTTGGCGATTCCCACGATGGTTTGCGCGGCCAGATGAAATACGGTGTCGATTTCGTATTCGCCCAGGGTGCGTTCGATGGTGTCGCGATCGCGGACGTCGCCGCGCACAACTTTGACCTGCTCCAGCACCCGGGACCGAACCAGCTCGCTCTGGGGAACCCAATCGCGCACCAGGCAGACCACATCGGCGGCGGCCTCGCGGAGCCGGCGTGTGAGCCACGATCCCACCAGTCCCGTGGCGCCGGTGATCAGCACGGGCCGGTCCTGCCAGTATCCACCGGGGAACGGGCCTCCTGGCCGGACTCCCTCTCCGAGCGTGGTCACCGTTTTCACCGGCTGTTCACCAGGCGCGGCAGCCGCGCCGGCACGTCGTCCCACAGCTTCCACGGCGCGGCCTGGCGGCTCCAAAGCTCGTTCAGATGCTGGTATTCGCGATAGGTGTCCATGGCGTAGAAGAAGCCCTCGTGCTGGTAGGCCATCAGTTGGCCTTCATTCGCCAGACGTTCCAGCGGTTCGCGTTCCAGGATGCAGTCGTCGGCGCCGAGGTAGTCGAAGAACTCCTTCTGGAAGACGAAGAAGCCGGCGTTCATCCACCCGTCGGCCTTGGGTTTTTCGGCGAATCTCTGCACGCGGCCCTGGTCGGCCAGATCCAGCATGCCGAAACGGGAGATCGGCTTGACGCTGGTGACCGTGGCGATCTTGCCGTGGCTCTTGTGAAATTCCAGCAGCCGCCGGACGTTGACGTCGCTCACACCATCGCCATACGTCAGCAGGAAGGTATCGCCATCCACGTACTTCCGGACCTTGGCCAGGCGCCCGCCGGTCTGGCAATCCAGGCCGGTATCGGCCAGCGTCACGCTGAATCCCTCTTCGGCGTGATGGCCGTGGCAGCGCAGTGGCGCGCGCTCCCCGAGCTTCATGGTGAAGTCGTTGTTCATGGCCTCGTAGTTGAGGAAGTATTCCTTGATGGTGTTGCCCTTGTAGCCCAGGCACAGCACGAACTCGCGGAAGCCGTAGTGCGCGTAGATTTTCATGATGTGCCACAGGATGGGGCGGCCACCGACCTCCACCATGGGCTTGGGACGAAACTCGGTCTCTTCGCGGAGCCGCGTTCCCAAACCACCGCACAGGATCACAACCTTCACGACTATCGGCCCTCCCGCGACCACCGGCGCGATTTCTTTTTTCGCGCTGGAAGGGCAATTATTCCGGTGATACCGGTTGTATGCTATCCCGAATTTAGTTGTGGTACTGTTGTGGCCTAAAGTTATGACTCGCGCTCTCGAAGGGCAGAATCCGGCGGTCACCAGCCAGCCCATTGAAAACAGAGGGGGATAATCAGTCGAAAGCCATTCCGCGGGAGGCCGTCAGGGCTTCAGGCGGGCACGGTACAGTTGACGATAGTTAGTAAGCGCCAGGAGTTCGGCCGACCCTCCATCCGCCACCATCCTCGGGAGCAACCAGCCGGGCCGGAGGGGATTCTGGTACAGCAGGAACTCGCGGCCGGGAGTGGCAAAATCCGCATACTCGATGACCTGCACGGAAGACCAGGACCGCAAGGCCCTCAGGCCGCCGTCGATGGAATCGAAGCCCATGTATTTCACGGCTGCGGCATTATCCACCACGAACAGGAGGTGTGACTTCAGCGCATTGGGCGCGTAATGCCACATCTGCAAGAACAATTGCCCGTCGGTGACCACCACTGGCCCCTGCTGGAGAGCCTTGACGAGGATGCTTTCGTCGGCGAACGGCTGGTGGGGGGGCGGAATCTCCACGGTGACAAATGCCAGAGGCAGAAGCGACAGGCAGAGGAGCAGGAACCCCGGCAGGGCGCGCCCGTGGGAGAGCCGCGCGACGATCATGGGGGTGAGCAGCACCACTCCCGTCAACGACAACAACGCATACCGGCCCGTGAACATGTGGGTGACCAGCAACCCGGCGCCCACCGCGAAGATGGGAATCGCCAGAAAGAGCGTGCCCGCAACCAGCTCGTGGTCCGCCAGTACCGGGGGCGAGCCCGCGTCCTCCGCCGCGCCAGTCGTGCCACCTCTACGGATCATCCACACCGCCAGGATGGCCACGCCAAGCACTAGAAAACTCAACACGCGCCGCAGCCCCTCCTGCCAAAACTCGATGACCTGCTCCGGGTAGGCGGGAGCCCACGTCGGATGACTGAAGCCGCCGACCACGCGCGTGATGGTGGCCAGACGCCAAACCACCGGCGCTCCGCCAACGGCCAAGGCTGCCCAGACCGGCCAATCGATTCGTCGCGCCCGCCAGGAGCGGAAGGCTTCCCCGCCGGCCAGCGGAAGGTAGGCCAGGATGGCATAGTAATGGCAGAGAATGGCGCAGGCCAGGCTGAGAGCCAGCAGGGCACAGGCCAGCAGCCGCTTCGAACCTTCCGCGGCCATCTGCCACGCCACTAATGCCAGACCACAAAACGCCAATTCAAGCGCATAGGCCCGCGCCTCGTAAGCGTAACCGTATGCCTCAGTGGCGATGGGCAGCAGCAGCGCCAACAGCGCGTAGTAGATTCCCACGCGCCGCAGGGTGAAACCATACAGGCAGAGGCAAAAAACCCAGAAACCGAGGATGGCCGGCAGCCGGACGGCAATCTCGCCGGGGCCAAGCCACTGCATGGAAAAGTGCGTCAGCAGGTGAAGAAGCGGGGGGTTGGCGTCGATCGCCTGGGCCGCCTTCCAGGTCCCGGCGGCATCCGGCGCGGAGGCCGCGATGACCGTAACCACTTCGTCATACCAGAGGGGCTTGTTGCGCGCGTTCCCGATGGCGCCGACGGCGTAGACGAGAGTGAGAATCACCACAAACAGGTACTGATGTTTCTTCAGTAAGGCCGCCATATGCCGCGCGTCCTTCTCAAGCGACGCTCCGGAACCGGTGGCGCGTGGGCCTGTGGCAGCTTGCATGAATTGTAGTTCCCACTATAACCAAACCGATGGTTTGCGTGGAACTCTCCGGCTCGCGCGCACGGAGTGCGGTTATAATGAGGGGCTGTCGTAGTCTTCGGTGCCCTTTGGATGACGCGCTTTTTTTGGGTAACTGTTCCCGCCACTTCGCTCGCGCTGTTGATTTCGGACATCCTGCTGGCGACCTCCGCTTTCGTCCTGGCAACATACCTTACCCTCGACGTCGATCCCCAAACCTACCTGCTCTACGATGGCGGCCTCGTTCACCTCATTCCGGTCCTGCTCACCATCCTGATCGGGATGCACTTCAACGATCTCTATTCGCGGGTCCACGTGCACTCGCGGATCGTGCTGCTGCAGCAGCTTTGCCTGGTGATGGGCGTGGCGATCCTGACGCAAGGCTTCCTCAGTTATTTGAGCCCCAGCCAGCGCGTTCCCATTCACGTGATGGTTGTCGGGAGCGCTCTGGCTATGGCCGGCCTGTTCCTGTGGCGGATCGCCTTCAGCGCCTTCGCGCTCCAGGTGATGGGACGCGATACGCTTCTGCTGGTGGGCGACAGCCCCCTGCTCGTAGACATTGCCCGGCACATCGAAGAACACCCCGAGCTGGCTCTCCAGGTGACCGGCTATGTGGCCGACGGCTACGAGACCGGCACTCCGCTTCCAGGCGGCAAGGTTCTGGGCCCACTCAGTTCGCTCACCGAAGTGGCTCAGGCAGCCCGCCCCAACCGCCTCGTAATCGGCATGTCCGAGCGGCGGCAGCGTATGCCCGTGGCCGAACTCCTCGAACTTCGCTTCGCGGGCCACATCATCGAAGAAGCCGCCACCACCTTCGAACACGTGTGCGGCCGCGTCTGCATCCGCGAACTGCGCCCTTCCCAATTGATTTATTCCGGCGAGCTGGGCCCCCGCACGCATACCCTGATCGTGCAGACCATCTCCAACCGGCTACTCTCCGCCATCGGCCTGGTGGTGGCCTCACCCATCATGCTCTTCACCGCGCTCGCCGTGCGGCTTTCATCGCCCGGCCCGATTCTCTATCGCCAGGTGCGCGTGGGGCTTGATGGCGAACTCTTCACGCTTTACAAGTTCCGGTCCATGCGGGCCGACGCCGAAGCGCAAACCGGCGCCGTGTGGGCTTCCAGAGACGATCCCCGGATCACCAAAGTCGGCAGAATCATCCGCAAACTCCGCTTGGATGAGTTACCCCAACTCGTCAACGGCCTGATCGGCGACATGTCCATCGCGGGTCCGCGCCCGGAGCGGCCCGAATTCGTCCATTCCCTCTCCGAAAAGATCCCGTACTATCGCGAGCGCCATTGCGTCCGTCCCGGCATCACCGGCTGGGCTCAAATCAACTATAAGTACGGCGATACACTCGAAGACACCATCACGAAGCTCGAATACGACCTCTACTACATCAAGAATATGTCCTTCCGTCTGGACACGTACATCGTCTTCCACACGGTCAAGGCCATGCTGCTCTCGCGCGGCGCACAGTAATCGTAGTACTCGGCAACCCGTTCTAGGCACCCGGCCGCTTGACACGCCCCGCACCGCCGCGTCAGACTTTGAGTTGCTGCTTATCCTAACGGAGGAACTCGATTGAATCCGGCTCGCGCACTGTTCACCCTGGTTTTGGTCCTGCCCGCCTTCGGCCAGTACGCCGGCCCCGCCATACTCTCGCGCGGCGACGCTCCCGCCGCCATGGAAGCGCCCCAAATCAAGTTCCAGCCCTTCCTGTCAGTCAGCGCCTCCTATAGCGCCGGTCTCTCGGGTGTCGCCGTCGTCGATACGCAGGGCAACCTCGCCAACGTCAGTTCTTATGGAGTGACGTTCTCCGGCGGCATTAGCGGATCCCATAGTTGGCGGCATACCCATATCGGCCTCGACTACCACGCCAGCTACACTTATTATTCCACCGCCTCCAACTACAACGCGTTCAACCAGGGATTGGGTTTCGGTCTCTCTCACCAGGTCACCCGCCACATCAAGTTCAGCCTGCGGGAAGCCCTCGGCTGGTTCTCATTCAACAACCCGAACGTGGGGCTCACCCAAACCGTGCCCTTCGATCCCGCCCAGAGCGCCATCCCCACCAGCGACTTCTACTACACCCGCACGATTTATTCCACGACCCAGGCCGATATCGTCATTCAAAAATCCACGCGTCTCTCCTTCGATCTGGGAGGCGGTCTCTTCATCGATCGCTACGGCTCCTCGGCGCTGTACGGAGTTACCGGCGAAGACGCCATGGGCGATTTCCAGTACCGGCTCTCCCGACGCGCCACCATTGGGGCCAGCTATAGCTTTACCCACTACTCCTTTACCAGCATCCTCTCCTCGAGCGACATTCACGGCGCCTCCCTCACCTACGCGCTGCGCATCTCCCGCACGGTAGAGTTTTCCGGTTACGGCGGATTCATGCGCGCGGAAACCAAGTTCATCCAAAGCGTGCCGGTCGATCCCAACGTGGCCGCGCTGCTCGGTATCACCACCACCAGCGCGCTGGTTCATAATATCATCTGGGCTCCCAATTATTCCGGACGGCTGTCCAAGACCTTTGCGCGCGGGGTGCTCTACGTCGCAGGTGGAGAAACCATCACGCCCGGCAACGGTCTTTTTCTCACATCCCGCGCCGCCTCGGTCATGGGCGGATACGGATACACCGGCCTGCGCCGCTGGAGCCTGGGAGTGGGTTGCACTTACACCACCGCCCTTTCCATCAGCAACGTGAATGGCGGCTATGGCAGCATCTCCGGCTCTTTCAGCATGAGCCGCTCACTCGGCCACTCCCTCAGCTTTGTCACCACCTACACCGCCACCCAATACCGCAGCCCCAACTTCACCGGCTACAATCGCTTGATCTACAGCGCGTCGGTCGGCATCGGCTGGTCCCCGGGCGAAGTCCCCTTGCGCATCTGGTAGCCCGCGGCGGACCTGCGGAACGTCCGCTTTCTCGTGAACCGGTACCGTACCAGGGTCCAGAGCGCCTGGAAGCCATCTTTCGCCCGGATCTTCTTGCCTTCCGCGATGCCCCGCGGATTGTATGAAATGGGAACCTCGTGGATGCGGCAGCCCAGGCGCCGCAGCTTGGCCGTGACTTCCGGGCAGAACTCGAACCCGACGCACTCGAGGCGCACCAGCCGCACCACGCTCGCGCGAAATGCCTTGTAGGCGGTTGCCTCATCCGTGATGGCGGCGCGGTACAGAAGGTTGGCCGCCAGCGTCAGAACCCGGTTGGCTAACCGGTTCCGCCAATTCATCCCCGCCCAATTCCGCGACCCGTACACCACGTCGGCGCGTCCGTCCACAATCGGCTGGAGCAGCAGCAGGTAGTCGTTGGGATCGTATTCCAGATCCCCATCCTGCACCAGCACGATGTCGCCGGTGGCTGCAGCCAGGCCGGTGCGCAGCGCCGCACCCTTGCCCCGGTTGGCCCGCGCATGATGGACCACCACCAACCGGGAGCCGGCATACCGTTCCAGCAATGCCGCCGTGCCGTCGGTGGACCCATCGTTCACCACGATGATTTCCTTCTCGCAGCCCGCCGGCAGCTCCGCGCGCATCACCCGCTCCAGCACTTGCGGCAGCGTGGGGAACTCGTTGTACACCGGAATGAGGACCGAAACGCGCAAGCGGCCTTCCCTGTCCGCTATTCTACTTCCTCAGCACCGCCAGCAGCGACTGCCCGAACGGCGGCGGCATGGCGGCTTCCACGCGCTCCAGCACCGGCGCCACGAACCGGTCGAAGACCGCAATCTGCGCGCCCGACTGCGCCTCGCGCTTCCACGCATGCGCATTCACCCACCAGCCCGCCAGGCCGATCGCGTTCACGTAACGCGCCCTCCGCACCTGGAGCCCGGCCTGTTCGGCCAGGCGCGCGATCCCGCCGCGGCGGTACCGCCGGTAGTGTCCCAGGTTCCGGTCGATCGGCCCATACAACGCCTCAAAGGCCGGGACCAGCAGCACAATCACTCCGCCCGGCGCCAGGATCGACGCCATCGCATCCAGCGCTCCGGCGTCATCCTCAATATGTTCCAGCACGTTCACGCATACGCACGAATCCGGCCGGAACCTGGCCAGCTCGCGAAACTCCGGCCGGGCCGTGTCGCACACCAGCGTTTGCAGATTTCGCCGCGCCCCGTAGCGCTCCCGCAGCCGCTCCACGCAGGCCGCTTCGGGGTCCACGGCAACAACCAGCTCGCGATCCAGCAACAGGCCGGTGAGGTTGCCGATGCCGCAGCCCACTTCGACCACGCGCCGCCCCACTTCCCGCAGCACCAGCCGGCTCTGCCAGGCGAAGTAGTTCTTGGCCCGCGTCATCTGGCGCTGGTCTTCGAGAGTGAAGGCCGTGGATGGCTGCGGCACTTGCCGGCGCGGTGGGGGTTTCACCTAACCGCAGTCTATCCCAGCCAGACAGCCGGCAAAAAACCAAGAGCGGTTAAACCGGCCAGATAGGCCTCCAGCACATCGAGCTTTTGCTGGCGCCACTTGAAAACGAAGCTGGCAACGTCTGTGTCAACGACCAATTCTGACGCCGCGCCGGCCTGCGCCGCGCGGAGCGCGTTTAAGGCTTCAACCGGTACCAGGCTTCCACGGCGTCCCAATAGACTTGCTCCGCGTGCGCCTTGGTCCATTCGTTGTAGACCGGAAAGTATTGCGAAGGGCTCGTCACGCGGCGCGCGTGCAGGCCCGCGAGGCCGCCTCCGTAAGTCTTCTTCCACACCACCGACCGGTCCTTGGCGCGCACCAGTTGCGCCTCTATCGTCAGGCTCAGGTTGTCATTGGTTTCCTGCGGCACGCACGCCGCCACGGGCTTGACTTCCAGGGCGAGCACTGCGTCGGCGTCCTGAAACGCGTCGTCGTCCGGGATCTTGGCCACCCCGTGGGATTCCGCCTTCACGATCTCCACCAGCCCTTTACCTGACTGCGCAAAGAATCTCCGGAAATCCACCAGCGCGATGGCGTCCAGTTGGATCCCGCCCACCTGTTGCACCAGTTGTTCCGGACGCAGGAAGCAGGAACTGTACAGGCCCGCGGCGCTCCATGCGGTTGCGACCACCAGGTGAGGCCGCGGCGGCTGCGGAAGAGCGGTCAAGACTTCATCGATCCCCGTGCGCGCACCCGCGGGCGAGAACACCGCCAGCCCGTACGCCGTGTATCCGCGCGCATCGCGATCGTCCGCCGAAGCGCCTTTCTCGAGCAGCACGCGCACGGTTTCGGCATGGCCGTGCTGGGCCGCCAGCATCAGCGCGGTCCGCCCATTCTTGTCTTTGGCGCCCAGGCCGGCTCCTTTCGCCAGCAACTGCCCCACCTTGGCCGTCAAGCCCTTGGCCGCCGCATCCAACAATTCCGTCCCGGAGTCGGCCGGCGCCCATACGGCCGCCAGCGCCAGACCGAGCGCCATTGCCATGGTTCGCATGGTTAGTGCCCCACTCCGCTACTCCGGAAATACTTCGGCTTCTTCATCACCAGCAGCAGCGGCAGCATCAGCATAAAGACTACCGCCATTGCCAGGAACGTATCCACGAACGCCTGCATCGACGCCTGCCTCTCGATCAGGCCCCAGATCGAGACATAGGCCTGCCGCGACGCCGTCGCCGGGTCGGAGCCGTGCGTCATCATGACGGCTTCGAGGCCTTTGGTCATCACCCTGGTCGACGGGTCGAATGCGGTCACGCGCGCTCCCAGCAGGTGGGTGTGCAATTGTTGCCGCCGGAACAAATAGGTGGTGGCCGCCGCGATCCCGAAGCTGCCCCCCAGATTGCGCATCAGGTTGAACATGCTGGTGGCGTTGCCCATCTCTTCTTTGGGAATCGGGTCCATGGTGGCCGTGGTCAGCGGCACGAACAGCATCGCCAGACAGGCCCCCTGGATGAACTGGGGCCAGAAAATGTCCCAATACCCCGCCTGCAGGTTCAACCGTGACAGCGCATAGAGCGACCACGACGCGCCCACCAGCCCCGCTGCCAGCACTTTCCGCGGGTCGAAGCGCCCCATCACCGTGCCCACCACCGGCATCATGAGGAACGAACCCAGCCCGCGCGGCGCCATCGCGATCCCCGCGTCCAGCGCCGGATATCCCAGCAGCGTTTGCAGGAAAACCGGCACCAGCAGCAGGCTTCCGTACAGCACGAACCCCAGCACGGTCATGAGAAAAACGCCCGCGCTGTAGGTCCGGTTCTTGAAAACCTGGAGGTGCACGACGGGATCGCGTGCCCGTAATTCGCGGATCACAAACGCCGCCAGACCGAGTGCTGCCACCAGTCCGAGCGCCGCGATCCAATGCGATTGGAACCAGTCTTCTTCCTGTCCTTTGTCCAGCACGATCTGCAACGCGCCGACGCCCACCGCCAGCAGCCCGATACCCCAGTAGTCGATGCCCCGGTTGCCGCGCTTGATGTACGGCGGATCGAAAATGAACCACCGCGTCATCAACACCGACATCAACCCCACCGGCAGGTTGATGTAGAAGACCCACCGCCAGCTATAGTTGTCCGTCAGCCACCCGCCGATCACCGGGCCCAGCATCGGCGCCACCACGATTCCCAGCCCCCAGAAAGCCATGGCCTTGCCGCGGTCCCGCGGCGGAAAGGCCTCCAGCATCACCGCCTGCGAGAGCGGTTGCAATGCCCCGCCGGTGGCGCCCTGGATCACACGGAACAAAATGAGGATGGGCAGCGTGGGCGCCAGCCCACAGAAAAACGAGGCGGCGGTAAACCCGAACACCGCCCCCATCAACATGCGTTTCCGCCCGAAGAAGTTGGCCAGCCAGCCGGTCATCGGCAGAATGATGGCGTTCGCCACCAGATAGGATGTCAGGGCCCACGCCGCCTCATCCACGCTCACCGAAAGGCTGCCCGCGATATGCGGCAGGGACACGTTCACCACGGTGGTATCCAGCACCTCCATGAACGTGGCAAACATGACCGCTACGGCGACGATCCACGGATTGACAGTCGGGTGCGGTGGTTCCGGCGCGGACAAACGAAAACCCCTCCAGGCTTTATGATGCCGCAAATCCGGCGCGCGTCGCGCCACCGCCCGAAATCTCGTATATACTAGGCGTGTTTCGCCGCCAGCCACGAGCTGCGGCAGGAGGAAACTATAATGACAACGGTTCCAGCCTTGTGGTTGCAAGCAGATTCGGGCGGTGTCCCGAGCACGGCTCTCTTAGGAGCGAGCCTCGTAGTCTTTCTGGTGATCATGGTGATCGCGCTGGTGTTCATCATCGCCATGTGGAAGGTCTACACTAAAGCCGGCCAACCCGGATGGGCGATCCTGATCCCCATCTACAACGTCTATATCCTCTTGAAACTCGCCGGCCGGCCTGGGTGGTGGGTTATTCTTTACTTCATCCCCCTGGTCAACCTCGTGATCGCCATCCTGGTGGCCATCGATGTCGCCAAGTCCTTCGGCCAGAGCGCCGCCTTCGGCGTCATTCTGCTATTCCTGCTGTGCGGCATCGGCTATCTCATGCTCGGTTTTGGAAACTACACCTATGTCGGACCGGCCGCGTTGGCCAAGCAATAGCCCGCGCCGGGAGGAGAAACGAAATTTGCCGATGCAAACGAAAAGATTGATCCGCCGCTCTTACCTGCTGGCCGCCATCCTGGCCCTTGGCATCTTCACCCTGATCTTCACCGCCCACGCCCAACAGCGCGGCGGTGTCACCAAGGAACAACTTGCCAAGCGCAACTCGACCGAGCAGGAGCTGGAATCCATCGCCATCATCGAACGCAAAGTCATGGTCCCGATGCGCGATGGGAAGCGCATGGCCACCGACATCTACCGCCCCAAGGACACGTCGAAGAAGTACCCCATCATCTTCGTGCGCACGCCCTACAACTTCAATTACTGGGACGTCCGCAACGGCGCGCCACGCGATATGGCCGCCGAACTGGCCGCCGTCAAGCGCGGCTACGCCTACGTGGAAATGAACGAGCGCGGCCATTTCTTCTCCGAAGGCATCTACGACATCCTGGGACCGCCCCTCACCGATGGCACCGACGCCATTACGTGGATGTCCTCGCGCCCCTGGTCCAACGGCAAGGTGGGCACCATCGGCTGCTCCTCCACCGCCGAATGGCAAATGGGCGTGGCCGCTCAGGGCAATCCGGCCTTCGCCGCCATGATCCCCCAGGGCTTCGGCGCCGGCGTGGGCCGCGTGGCGCCCTACTTCGAGCAGGGCAACTGGTATCGCGGCGGCGCCGTCCAAATGCTCTTCATCTCCTGGATCTACGGCGAGCAGAACCCGGTGCGTCCCATGTTCCCGCCCAACACCTCGCAGGCCGATCTGATTCGCGCCTCCAAAATGTTCGACCTCGCGCCCCAGATGCCGCCGGTCGATTGGTCCCAGGCCCTCACGCACCTGCCGGAAATGGACATCATCAACGCCGTCGACGGCCCGCACGGCATTTTTGCGGACCGCGCGGAAGTCTCCACCGGCGGCGCCATGATCAAGCGCGCTCCCAACGACGCGGCCTGGTATCGCGGCGGCCTCTGGCACGACAACATGACCATCAACGTCCCGGGTTTCTGGTTCATGTCCTGGTACGACGTCTCGGTGGGCCCGAACCTGGCCGCTTATAACCATGTCCGCAAGACCGCCCGCCCCGAGATCGCCAATGAGCAGTATGCCGTGATCGCTCCCACGCTGCATTGCGGCTACAAGCGCGCCACCGAAAACACCGTGGTGGGCGAGCGCAGCATGGGCGACGCCCGCCTGGATTACGACGAGCTCACTTATGGCTGGTTCGACCATTTCCTAAAAGGCGAAGACAACCAAATCCTCCAGAAGATGCCGCGCGTACGCTACTTCACCATGGGGATCAACAAGTGGCAATCCGCCGATACCTGGCCGCCCGCCGGCGCCCAGCCCCTGACGCTCTACCTTTCGAGCGGCGGCAAGGCCAACAGCCTGACCGGCGATGGCGTGCTCTCTACCGCGGCGCCCTCGACGGACCACCCCGACGCCTTCACTTACGATCCCATGAACCCCGTGCCCTCCTATGGCGGAAACGTCTGCTGCACGGGCAATGCGGTGACCGGCGGCGCCTTCGATCAGCGCAAACAGGAAGCCCGTCCCGACATCCTGGTCTACACCTCCGAGCCCCTTCCAGAGCCCATCGAAGCCAGCGGCCCGATCGCCGTCACGCTCCACGTCTCGTCCGATGTCAAAGATACCGACTTCACCGTGAAGCTGATCGACGTCTACCCCGACGGAACGGCTTACAACCTGGACGAGACCATCCAGCGCTTGCGCTATCGCAACGGATACGACAAGCCGCTGGCCTGGTTGGAATCCGGCAAAGTATATAAGGTCGCGCTCCAGCCCATGACCACCAGCAACTACTTCCCGGCCGGCCACCGCATCCGGATCGAGGTATCGAGCAGCAACTTCCCACGTTTCGACCGCAACCTCAATACCGGCGGCAACAACTACGACGAGGCCAAAGGCGTGGTGGCGCACAACGCCGTGCACCATTCCACGGAGTACGCTTCGGCCGTAACGCTAACCGTGCTGAAGCGTTAGTTCGCATTTCTCACATGTGGCGTGAAGTGGCGCACGCACTCGTGCGTGCCGTGTCGAGACGTCTCGTCTCGACACTCTGGTGGGGAATGGACAGTCTGTCGGCACCGGGCGTCGGCATGGCAAGTGCCGACGCGGCACGCATGAGTGCGTGCGCCACATCGTCACGACGGAATATTTTGCGAGTCGATAAGGCAGCCCGGCGACAAGGTAGCGATTCCGCAGATTCGTGGGAGAATGAGCGTGCGTGGTTCACTCGTCTGAGCTGCCGTCGGCGCATGCCATGGCGCCGGTAAATCGCCGCACGGCGGCAATCGACCTTGCCGTCGCGATGGCATTCTTTGCTGTTTGCGTCGCGATCAATCCGGTGTTGGACCCGCTCTTGCGGCACGGCCGGGGCCTGGTTATGGTTTTTGCCGCGGCCACCTACCAGTTCATGGCTGAAGGCCTGGCGCTGCTGGTTGTCATGCGGATCCGGCACGAGCGCTGGTCCGACTACGGGTTCACCTGGCGCAACGCCGGCAAATCAGTTGCCCTGGCATTGGTGTTGGCGGGAATTTACGACCTTGCCATGTCATGGCATGCTGACGCGCTGCTGTGGGTTCCGCTGCGCCGGCAACCTGCGGTACGCATGTCACTGGCGATTGGTTTTCCGCTGTCTGTGGCGGGACTTGCCGCGACGGTTGCCGCATGGGGCTTTTTCGAAGCTTTCTTTGGAGTCTTCTTTGCGAGAAAACTGAACCAAATGTTGGCCCACAATGGGCGCGGCTGGCTGTCCCCAGGGGTTGTTGGTTTCGCCCTTTTCAACGGATTGATCCATCTCACCGTCCACCAGGGCATTTCAGGTTTCATAGGGAGCTTTGCGTCCGGATACGCGATCGCCGTGATCCCCGGGGTCACGGAAAATGCCTGGGGAAGCGCACTGGTTCAAACCCTCACCAACGCGGCCGGAAAGCTCTAAGCAACTCGTAAAACCCGTCGCGGCGTTGGGGCGTTGACACCACCCGCCAGCGCAAGAGACTTTCGGCATTGCCACAGAGTTGCACCCCTTCGCGTGAAGCTCCGTCGCCGCGGCACCGGGGCGCTGACACCACCCGGCCGCGCGGTTGACGGAACTTTCCGCGCGATGTTACTCTGAACCTCTTAAAGCGCCGGGGTCTTTCCGCAAAAAATATGGGTGATACGCTCCACGCCTTGGGCCAAATACTGCTGAACGCCGTCCCAACAGTCATTTTTCTCCTGGTGCTCTATCTCTATGCGAAGTACATGTTCTTCAAACCCATGGAGAAGGTGCTGCGCGAGCGATATGAAGCCACGGAAGGCTCGCGCAAAATGGCCGAAGAAGCCCTGGAGCGCGCTGCCGCCCGGACCGCGGAATACGAAAACGCGTTGCGCGCCGCCCGTTCCGAGGTTTATCAGGCCCACGAAGTACTGCACCAGCAATTGCAGGAGCGCGAAACCGCCCAGTTGAACGTTGCCCGGCAGGCAGCCGAGGCCGCGGTCGAAGAGGCGCGGGAACAACTGGCCCGCGACGTGGAGCAGGCCAAAGCCGCGCTCGGCCGCGAAAGCGACGCGCTGGCCGCCGAGATCACCGAATCCATTTTGCGGGGGAGCGCCGCGTGAGACCCCTTGCCCGGTTCGCAACGCTCCTCTGTTCGAGCGCCGCGCTGTGTCTCGCTGAAGGCGGCGAGGCGGGCGGCGGCAATCTGCAGGGTTGGAAGTGGGCGAACTTCCTGCTGCTGGCCGCCGGCATCGGCTACCTGATGGGAAAGAACGCCGGGCCCTTCTTCGCGGCGCGCTCGCAATCCATCTCCAAGGATATTTCCGAATCCGAGCAGATCCGCCGCGACGCCGAAGCCCGGGCCGCCGAAGTGGACCGGCGCCTCGCCAACCTGGAGGCGGACATCGCCGCCCTGCGCGCCGAATCGCAGCGGGAAGCCCAGTCCGAAACCGAGCGCCTCGCCGCTCACGCCGCCGCCGAAATCGTTAAGATCGAAGCCCACGCCACGCACGAAATCGCAGCCGCCCAAAAAGCCGCCCGCATGGATTTGCGGCGCTATTCCGGCGAGCTGGCGGTCGAACTGGCCGAACAGAAGATCCGCGCCCGTATGACTCCGGCCACCCAGGATTACCTGGTGCGCGGATTTGTGCGCGATCTCCAATGACCAACTCCGCCATAGCCTCGCGTTACGCCAACGCCATGGCCGATGTGGTGACCTCTGCCTGGTCGCCCCTGCGGCCCGAAATCGCCCTCGCCGAATTGCAGGCTTTCGAAACCACCCTCCGCTATTCCCCCGAGTTGCAAAATGCGCTGGTCACGCCCGCGGTGCCGGCCGGCCGGAAAAAGGCCGTGGTCAGCCGCATCGCCGACGCGCTCCAGCTTTCGCGCATCCCGCGCAATCTTCTATTTGTCCTGATCGATCATCGCCGCATCGCCTCGCTCGCCGGCATCATCCAAACCCTTGAGGTGGTGCTCGATGAGCGTCTGGGCTTCGCGCGCGCGGAAGTCTCTTCCCCGCGCGAACTCAGCGGCGAGCAGCGCGCCGCGCTCAACAGCCGGCTGGAACAACTGACCGGAAAGCGTATCCGCATGCGCTTCGCCGTGGACGATTCTCTGATCGGCGGCGTGGTGGCACGGATTGGTTCCACGGTCTACGACGGCTCGGTTCGCGGCGAACTGGCATCTCTCGGACGCCGCCTGTGTGCGGAAAGTTAAGCGGAAGGATTTATGGCTCAAATTCGAGCGGACGAAATAACCAGTATTCTGCGCCAGGAGATCGAGAATTACGAGCGGGCGATCGACGTCACCGAAACCGGCTCGGTGATCTCCGTGGGCGACGGCATCGCCAGAATCCATGGCCTGGAGAAGGTCATGGCGGGCGAACTGATCGAGTTTCCTCACAACGTTGCCGGCATCGCCATGAACCTGGAAGAAGACCAGGTGGGCGCGGTGCTGCTGGGCGACTTCGCGGAAATCAAAGAAGGCGACGAGGTTCGCCGCACGGGCCGCATTATGTCGGTGCCGGTGGGCGAGGCCTTGATCGGCCGCGTGGTCAACGCCCTGGGCGAACCCATCGACGGCAAGGGCCCCATCCTCTCGAACCAGTTCAATCCGGTGGAACGCCTGGCCCCCGGCGTGGTGGCGCGCCGGCCGGTGAAAGAGCCCATGCAGACCGGGATCAAGGCCATCGACGGCATGATCCCGATCGGCCGCGGGCAGCGCGAGCTCATCATCGGCGATCGCCAGACCGGCAAGACCGCCATCGCGCTCGACACCATCATCAATCAAAAGGGCGGCGACATGATTTGCATCTATGTCGCCATCGGCCAGAAGCGCTCCACGGTGGCCCAGGTAGTCAAGACGCTCGAAGACCACGGCGCCATGGAATACACCATGGTGGTTTCGGCCTCGGCCTCCGACCCCGCGCCCATGCAGTACATAGCGCCCTTCTGCGGTTGCGCCATGGGCGAGTTCTTCCGCGACAGCAAGAAGCACGCGCTTTGCATCTACGACGATCTCTCCAAGCACGCCGCGGCGTACCGCGAAATCTCGCTGCTGCTGCGCCGCCCGCCCGGGCGCGAAGCCTACCCCGGCGACGTTTTCTATCTGCACAGCCGCCTGCTGGAGCGCGCCGCCAAGTTGAACGACGAAAACGGCGGCGGTTCGCTCACCGCTCTGCCCTTCATCGAAACCCAGGCCGGCGACGTTTCGGCGTACATTCCGACCAACGTGATTTCGATCACCGACGGGCAGATCTTCCTCGAATCCGATCTGTTCAATTCCAATATCCGCCCGGCCATCAACGTCGGCATTTCGGTCAGCCGCGTGGGCGGCAACGCCCAGACCAAGGCCATGAAGACCATTGCCGGCAGCCTGCGACTGGATCTGGCGCAGTACCGCGCGCTGGCGGCCTTCGCGCAATTCGGCTCCGATCTGGACAAGGCGTCGATCGATCAGCTCAACCGCGGCAAACACCTGGTGGAGATTCTCAAGCAGGGTCAATACCAGCCGCTGCCGCTCGAGAAGCAGGTCCTCATCATCTTCGCCGGCGTCAAGGGCCACCTGGACGATCTCCCGGTGGAGCAGTGCCGCAAGTTCGAGGAGGAGCTGTACCGCTTCGTCGACAACGCTCACCCCAGCCTGTTCGATGAGATCCGCACCAAGAAAGCTCTGGATGACGCGCTCGCCGCCAAAGTGACCGAGGTCATCAAAGAATTCAAAGCCCGCTTCCTGGCGGAGAAGAAGTAAGACAAAATGCCGAGCCTGATCGATATCCGGCGGCGCATCCGCTCGGTCAAGAATACGCAGCAGATCACCAAGGCCATGAAAATGGTCTCGGCCGCCAAGCTGCGCCGCGCTCAGGATCGCGTAATTTCATCCCGCCCCTACGGAGGGCTGCTGCGCCACTTGCTGGCGGACGTGGCCGCCGCGGCCGCCGCCGATGAGCGGACCTCCGGCCATCCGCTGCTGGCCCAGCGGCCCGAACAGCGCATCCTGCTGGTTCTCATCACCAGCGATAAGGGCCTGGCCGGCGCGTTCAATGCGAACCTCGTTAAGGGCGCGCAGGCGTTTATGGCCGAAAGAGCCGGCGCTACCGTGCAGTTGGAGCTGATCGGCCGCAAGGGCCGCGATTTCTTCCGCAAGCGCGGCGCCTCGATCTCCGGCGAACACATCAACATGGCCGCCAAAGTGGTCTTCGACGATACCGCCGCCATCGCCCGCAAGGCCATGGAGCTCTACAGTAACGAAGAGATCGACGCCGTCTGGCTGCTCTACAACGAATTCAAGAGCGTGATGGCGCAGAGACTCACGCTCTCGCGGGTGCTGCCCATTCAACTGCCCGAGCAGGCCTCGACGGTGGACTACATTTTCGAACAGCCGCCGGCGGAAATACTGGCCGCGCTGCTGCCGCGCTCGATCGAAATGGAGTTTTACCGCGCGCTGGTGGAATCGGCCGCCGCCGAGCACGCCGCCCGCATGACCGCCATGGAAGCGGCCACCTCCAACGCCGGCGACATGATCGAGAAGCTGACTCTCTACATGAACCGCGTGCGCCAGGCCAGCATCACCAAAGAGATCATCGAGGTAGTCAGCGGCGCCGCCGCCGCGGAGTGAGAGAAAGATATGGCAACCAGCAACGCATTTCTGATCGGCAAGGTCGTGCAGGTCTCCGGACCGGCCGTGGACTGTGAGTTCCCCGAGGGACACATTCCCTTGATTTACACCGCCATCCGCGTGACCAGCGAGGGCTTTAAAGTCCCCAGCCCCATCGACATCATCTGCGAAGTGCAGCAGCACATCGGCGAAGGCCGCGTGCGCACCGTGGCGCTGCAGCCCACCGAGGGCCTGGTGCGCGGCATGCAGGCCATCAGCCTGGGCCATCCGGTGGAAGTGCCGGTCGG
>Ga0187874_10000901_pt1 | contig 31883 bp, 25 predicted proteins | sample June2016WEW_16_1_3_FD_132993 | JGI IMG/M metagenome (GOLD analysis project Ga0187874, IMG submission 132993) | Peatland microbial communities from SPRUCE experiment site at the Marcell Experimental Forest, Minnesota, USA - June2016WEW_16_150 | ecosystem: Environmental > Terrestrial > Soil >... | reverse complement strand
TTCCACGGACGGAACGGGGGAGGCCGTTCAACAGCTCGTCCGCCGACAAGGTGGTAACGGCAAGCCAATCCGCTATTTCTTCCAACCCAATCAGGGTCAAAGCACCGCTCGGAACAAGGGGATTGCGGAAGCACGCGGAGAGTGGATCGCATTCTTGGACTCGGATGACGTCTGGCTCCGCGAAAAGCTCGAATGGCAAGTCCGCGCCATCGAGCAGTTCAAGAGCAAATGTGGCGCCTGTATAACGGACGCAAGGCTAGTAGACAACCTTGGGATGGACACGACAGCTTTCCGCGAGAGCGGAAAACGATACGAAGAAACGCTAGGAATGGACCCTGAAGCAGTCGGAAGTCTTGTAAAGTCCCGCGACCCCTTCTGGGTTTCTACGCTCCTGGCTCGCACCGACGTGGTTAAGCAGGTTGGATGGTTTGACCCTCATCTCAAGTATGCAGAGGACCACGATTTCCTTTTTCGCCTGTCTCTCGCCACCTCCTTCTGCTATGCTAATAAGCCGCTGTCTCTAATTGACCGGAGTAAGTCCCCCCAAGGCTCGATATTTCGCCCATGGGACCAAGTGGAGGTGCGCCTCCGGGGTTCGCAGTCGATGCTCGAGAAGTGGTTGAAGTTGGATTCGAAACTGCCGCCGGACGTGCGGAAAACCGTCGTGCAGAATTTGCGACAAATCCACAGTGCCTGGGCAAACTGGTATCTCGAACATGAGCGATACGAAGAAGCGCGGCAGGCAGTGTCCAGGGCTATAAAGTATCAGTTCACACCAAAGCTGGCGATCAAGTGGACGCTGACACAGGTTGCTCCAAGTTTCGCTAGAAGGATCTCGCCGAAAATGAGAGTGCATTGATAGAACGATCATGGCTCGGAGTCGAGTTGGGGGGAGTTCATGTTCGGCGGGAATTCTGGAGAAAAGAAACGAATGAGCTTTTTCAACAGCTACAGGCAGCATGTAAGCCGCCCTACGTTGACTTCCTCCATCGATTAGGAATGGACTTTGAGCCAGGACATGCAAGTGGGGCGGTAGTGGAGGACCGCGACGGCCGGGAGTATGTTGACTGCATCGGCGGATATTGGAATTTGAATGTTGGCCATAACCATCCCACGTGCTTGAAGCAATGATTCGACCTCTGGAGGCTGGCCGACCTTTTGGCTGGGCGAACTTGGTATCTCGAAAGAGGGGAGATCGCGAAGGCCAGGGAGGTGGCTTCCATTGCGCTGAAATACCAGTGGTCCTGGGGAGTGTTGGCCAAGTTCCTCCTCCTGCAATCACTTGGGCTCGGTTCGACTGGCGGAACCGGCCAAGAAGGCGGGCGTACGCCGGTTTGTTTTTTCCTCGTCCTGGAGCACGTAGGGTGCGGCCCGGGACGTTCTCCATGATGAAAGGGCTAAGCTAAGCCCGGTTACAGCGTATGCTGAGTCCAAGTGATTTGCAACGAACCCACACCAAAACAACCCCAAGCCCCACTCTTCTGCCGGTTATGGTAGACCTCGCAGCCAAGCCCGCGACCCCAGCCAGCACGAAACCCACTTCGGGACACCGGATGCACCGCGAATGACTCAATTGCTAATCGAAGCCGGCCGCACAGAGCGGGAGTATTGGCGGGATCTTTGGCGCTACCGGGAATTGTTTTACTTCCTCGCGTGGCGCGATCTGCTCGTGCGCTACAAGCAAACCTTCGTGGGAGTGGGCTGGTCGCTCATCCGGCCGCTCCTGACCATGATTGTGCTTACAGTGGTTTTTGGGAAGCTGGGCAAAATGCCTTCCGGAGGGGTGCCGTATCCGCTGCTGGTTTTTTGCGGCATGCTGCCCTGGCAGTTTTTTTCCACCGCGATGGCCGAAAGCGGGAACAGCCTAGTAATGAACTCCAACCTGATTTCCAAAGTGTATTTCCCGCGGGTCGTCATCACGGTCAGCAGCGTCATCACCAGTTTTGTGGATTTCCTGATCTCCGCCGCCTTCCTCGTTGTCCTGATGATCTGGTACCGCTATGCGCCTCCTGCGGGCGTGTTATTTCTGCCATTTTTTGTGCTGCTGGCGTTCGGTGCCTCGCTCGGGATCGGTTTGTGGATCGCCGCCCTCATGGTCCAGTATCGTGATTTCCGTTTCATTGTCCCGTTCATGGTCCAGTTTGGCCTTTATATTTCGCCAGTCGGCTTCCAGAGCAGCGTCGTTCCGGAGCGGTTTCGCCTCCTCTACGCGCTCAATCCGATGGTGGGAGTCATAGATGGTTTCCGCTGGTGCCTGTTGGGCGCACAAAACAGCATTTACTGGCTGGGGCTCGCAATCACGGTGATTGACGTGATCGTCCTCGTTGCGTCGGGTATCTGGTATTTCAGAAAGACCGAGCAAACCTTTGCCGATGTGATTTGAGCGATGCCCGAGGCACCTTCCACGACCGCTGCCATGCCCGATCCTGCCATTACCATCGAGAATCTCGCCAAACGGTACACCATCGGCCATCAACGGGCCATGGGTGAGGGCATGCGCCATGCCATCGAGGCTGCGATGCGTACGCCGCTCGCCTGGCTTCGGTCCCACCGGCAAAAAAAACTGCAGCAGGTGGATTTCTGGGCGTTAAAGGATGTTTCCTTACAGATCAAACAGGGTGAAGTGGTCGGCATCATCGGCCGCAACGGTGCGGGCAAGAGCACCCTGTTGAAAATCCTGAGCCGGATTACCGTTCCCACCGAGGGACGAATCCGCATCGATGGTCGGACCGCCAGCCTCCTCGAGGTCGGCACCGGATTTCATCAGGAACTCACCGGACGGGAGAACATCTTCCTTAACGGTGCCATCCTGGGCATGACCCGCGCCGAGATCATCCGCAAATTTGACGAGATCGTCGAGTTCTCGGAAATTGAAGAGTTTCTCGACACGCCCGTCAAACGCTACTCCTCCGGCATGTATGTTCGCCTGGCTTTTGCGGTAGCCGCCCACCTTGAACCCGAAATCCTGATCGTCGACGAAGTGCTCGCAGTCGGCGACGCCGCCTTCCAAAAGAAATGCCTCGGAAAGATGGGAAGCTTTGCCCAGAGCGGAAGAACGGTCCTGTTCGTCAGCCACAATATGGAAGCCGTCCGGAGCTTATGCCAAAGGTGTGTCTGGCTGAAGGATGGCCGGCTGCATAAAGACGGAAACGTGGATGAAATCATCGAGGCCTATTTCAACAGCATCTCCAATGAACGCTCTTTTTCCTGCGCGAATCCGGTTTATGGACTGATCATTCAGAAGGTCGTGTTAAAAAACGACCGGGGGGAGGAAAGCAGCCAGTTTCGCCCAGGTGACGACTTGGTCGTGGAAATATCGTACGACGCACAAAAGCGCATCGAGAAGCCAATTATAGCGCTGGGGGTGTTGGGTATTAACGGCTCCTGTTTCACTTCCAATATGTTACTGGATGGGCACAGGCCTGATTCCTTGGAAGGCGCCGGTCAGATAACATGCACCTTCAGATCCATTCCCTTGCTGCCGCAAAGCTATACAGTTAAAATGATCGTCCGGGCAGCAAACATAAAGGACCTAATAGTTAACTATCAAGAAGTAGCCTATTTTAGCGTGGTCGGAGATCTTGCCGAATATGGTTACAAAGGCGAATTTATGACGTTTGCGCTCCACTCGACACCCGTTGTTGTGCCCTATGAATGGCGGTTGCCTGACGGCACCACCGTGGCTGTGGCATTAAGCCGGCCGGTCCCTGATGGCGCAGACGGTATTTCGCCCAGGGTCGGGGGCCATCCCTGACTGCAAACGCCCGGTCTGCGCGGGCGGGCCTGTGGCCGATCCTCGAACCCAACTTTTGAGGACCGACCGCGAGGGTTGCGTATCATGGACCACCGACCCTGCACTCTTTCAATCATAGCCCGGGTCGACCGTTGATGCAAAACCTGAGAAGATATGCCGACGGCTGCCCATACCCCGCGGCGAACCGCCGTCTTCATTGGCCGCACACGCTTGTATGAAATTGTTTTTCGTCGGTGACAATCGAACCTCAATAAACTGGGGCCGTGCCGCCAGTATTGCGCTGGGTCAGTTATTATCCGCCTCATTCAACATCACCGGCCGCGTTTCCGGCGACTTCTTCGAGTTGTCTACGGCCGAAGCCGGCTACGTGGGTACTTTCATGCCGCCAAAATACTACCGGCACTTTCGGTACGTACTACTCAGACGGTGGTGGCGGCCGTTTGCCTGGTATATCAAACTGGAACAGTTGTTTGGCGCCAAGGATTTCATTGCTGGGGATCCTGCTGTAAGCATCGACAACCTGCTCGCTCACAAGCACCGACATCCGGCGCTCGCCCGGATCTACGATCAAGCCACGGAAGCCGACCTGCTGGTGCTCGACGGAGATGGCGACATCATTTTTTCAAACCCGCCCCGCCGGCAAACTCTCTTCCTGCTTGCGATGATCGAACTGGGCATTCGCCTGAAAAAGCCCGTCTTTCTCGTGAATTCGATGATTTCGGATTGTCCGTTGACCGGAAGAAATAACACAACGCTCGCGGCGGCTAGGCGATTGCTCGCGCAATGCCGGGCCGTGTCGTTGCGTGACCCTGAATCCCTGGAGTACGTCCAAAAGGAAATGCCGGAGACTAACTCCAGCTTTATTCCTGATTCGCTTTTTGCTTGGTTTTCACTCTACGCAAACGGCAGCTCCCATCCACGATTGAACGGGGACTTTTTGCTGCCTCATCCCGAGAAGGATGAATATTGGGGTAAGCTTGATTTTTCTCAGCCGTATATATGCATCGGAGGAGGAGCTTTGGTCGCCAGCCAGCCTGATAGGTCGGTGCAATGCTATGCGCGGCTCGTTGATGCGATAAGGCAGCTTGGATATCGCGTCTACCTGACGGAAAATGATTTGCCGGATTCATTTCTGCAGCGAGTCGCCCGGGAGAAGGATGTCGGCATAGTTCCGGTGGATGCACCCATCCTCTTGTGCGGGGCCGTTTTGGCCCATGCCAGGCTGTTCATCTCCGGGCGATATCACCCTTCGATCTTTGCCTCGCTCGGCGGGACTCCCTGCATTTTTCTGGGGTCTCATGCGCACAAGATGGGCAGCCTGTCCCGGGTGCTTGAATATGGCGTCCCCCAGCAATTCAATGCCTTTCCGGGCGATTCCGACATAGCGGAAATTGTGTCAACGGCGCGGAAGTACCTTGATCAGGGCGAAACTCTGCGAGCCAGCATCAGGCAAGTGGCGAAATTGCGTTGCGATGAGGCCACCTCGCTGCCAGCCTTTCTGAAACGGCACATGAATGGCTAACACGCCCGAATCACGGAGGCTTTTCTGCAAACCGGGCAAGACATGGATGCTATCGTTGTAGTCGGCGGCGGCGGCCACGCAAAGGTCGTGATCAGCATTCTTCGCAAGCTGAATCGCTACCGCATTCTCGGTTATACTGACCTGAAGGATAACGGCGCGGTGGCAGGAGCTCCTTATCTCGGATCTGACCGTGAGCTGGTTGCACTGGCCGCCGGGCCGAGAAAACTTAATGCCGTGCTCGCCTTGGGCCAGGTTGGTCTGGGCAAGCCGCGTTACGAACTCTGGACGCGATTGTATTTGCCCGCCCTGTCCTTTCCCCTGATCGTCTCGCCGGACGCAATCGTCAACGAGGGAGTATCGGGTGGCGAGGGTGCCGTGGTGATGGACGGGGCGGTCATTAACAGCGGGGCGACCCTCGGGCGGGGTGCGATCGTGAATACGAACAGCACGATTGAACATGATGTCGTGCTGGCTGACTGGGTTCATGTCGCCCCGGGGGCCACGATTTCCGGAGGGGTCACGGTCGGGCGTTTCTCGATGATCGGCGCCGGGGCAACGGTAATTGAAGGAATAAAGATCGCGGCCGGCTGCACGGTCGGAGCGGGAGCGACCGTCGTGCATGATCTTACGGAACGGGGTGTTTATGTCGGCAGCCCGGCCTGCCGGATAAAATAGGACTTTTATGCCGCACGCATTCATCATTGCCGAGGCGGGGGTAAACCACAACGGATCGCTTGATCTTGCCTTGCGGCTGGTCGACGCGGCCAAAGCCAGCGGCGCCGATGCAGTCAAGTTCCAGACATTCCGGGCTGATCTGCTCGCCACTCGTTCCGCCCGCAAGGCGCCTTACCAGGAGCGTACGACGGCAAACGCGGAATCCCAATTCGAGATGTTGCAGCGGCTGGAACTGGACGCCGCGGCCCACCAGTGCCTGATCGACCATTGCCGGCAGATCGGAATCCAGTTCCTGTCCAGCCCATTCGACACGAAAAGCGCGGACTTGCTCGCCGCGATGGACGTGCCGCTCTACAAAGTGCCGTCGGGTGAAATCACCAACCTGCCTTTCCTTCAGCACCTGGCAGGCAAAGGCCGGCCATTGATTCTGTCGACCGGCATGTCGACGTTGGGGGAGGTGGAAGAGGCCGTGCATGTATTGCAGGCCTCGGGAGCCACGCAATTGACACTGTTGCATTGCGTAACCGAGTACCCCGCGCCCTATGCCGAGGTCAACCTCCGCGCCATGCAGACGCTGAAGGCGGCCTTTGGCCTGCCCGTGGGTTATTCGGACCACACCCCAGGCATCGATATTGCCATCGCTGCGGTGGCCTTGGGCGCCGAGGTCATTGAAAAGCATTTCACGCTGGACCGTTCGCTGCCGGGCCCGGACCACGCTGCTTCCCTTGAGCCGGTCGAGCTCCGGCAGATGGTGCTGTCGATCCGCCATGTTGAGGTGGCGCTGGGCACCGGCATCAAGGCTCCAGCCCCGTGTGAACTGCCCAACCTTCCGATTGCCCGCAAGAGCGTGGTGGCAGCCCGCTCACTGCCCGCGGGCCACCAGCTTGCGGTCGGGGACTTAGATATCAAGCGCCCGGGCAATGGGATCGCGCCAAAGCTCCTGCCGGCGTTGCTCGGGCGTACTCTCCGTGCCAGTGTCGCCAAAGACGAAATCATCAACTGGAATCACTTGGCGTGAAACGAAGTAAACTCTGAGCGGTGATAACTAGTAGGGGTGACTTCGGACTCCTCCTCGGACTATTAAGAGACATTCGGTCTGATCCGGCGCTCCGGCGCCGTCAAAAAGGAGACACTTATGACCAATGAAGACCGGTCACGGGCGCTTAATCCCCTTCGCATCTATTTAGGCGACCTGACCTATACCACATTGTCCCTTGCCACCGATGCATTTCCCCTCAACATCGGATTCATCGCGGCCTACGCAGAGAGACGCTTCGGCAAGGAGATCGATTTAAGGCTGTTCAAATATATTGAGGACCTTGAGCAAGCTATCGGTGAGAAACCTCCTGATATCCTGGGCCTGAGCAACTACCCTTGGAATTTCAATCTGGGATTAGAGTTTTTCAGCATGACCCGGGCGGTTTTGCCCAAGACGATCTGCGTGATGGGCGGTCCGAACATACCTCTTGAAGATGAGTCGCGCAGCCAGTTCATCAAACGCCACCCTCTGATCGACTTCTACGCATACCTGGAAGGAGAAGAAGCATTCGCCGCGCTGGTGACTCGCGCACTTGAGACCGGCGCTGACCGTGGAAAGATGAAAACGACGCCGATCGATGGGTTCATTCACCGCATGAGCGATACGGAGGTCATGAAAGGGACCATGCTCTCCCGGCGGCGAAACCTTGACGAAATCCCCTCTCCGTACCTCACGGGCCTGATGGACAGGTTTTTCGACGGTAAACTCTCCCCAATGATGGAAACCAACCGGGGATGTCCGTTCTCGTGCACCTTTTGCCACGAGGGAAACCGGCTCATTTCGAAGGTGAACCACTTCAGCCTTGAACGCGTAAAGGCAGAACTGCACTACATTGCATCCACGGTACAAAAAGCCCCAATCCTCATTTCGAATCTGATCTTCGCCGATCCGAATTTTGCGATGTACGAGCGGGACTACGAAATCGTGGAGCACATCGAAAGGATTCAACAAAGGCAGAACTGGCCGCGCTCGATTTTCGCCTCCACCGGCAAGAACAAGAAACAGCGCATTGCCAAAGCCCTTCGAAAACTGAATGGCTCCATGTCGATGTGGATGTCCGTCCAGTCGATGGACCCTATTGTCCTCAAAGAGATTCAGCGCGATAACATCAGCACTTCCCAGATGATGGCTCTGGCGAGCGTGTATCAAGAGCTGGGCCTGCCGACCTTCTCGGAACTCATCCTAGGCTTGCCTGGTGATTCCTACGAACGGCACGTCAGATCGCTCTCAGATATTGTACAGGCTGGAATCGACGTCATCGAAGTCTATTCATGCATGTTGTTGAACGGCACGGAGCTCACCACGGCTGCCAGCCGGGCGACTTATAAGATTGGCTCGCATTTCCGAATCTTGCCGCGTGATTTCGCGAAGCTCGGGAACGGGCGCATCGCAGTCGAGATCGAAGAGGTCGTCAGTTCCACGAGCACCATGTCATTTGAGGACTACCAAGAGGCCAGAAAACTGCATCTGATGGTCGCGGTTGTCTACAACGGCGGCGGCCTCAGTCCATTATTAAGGTTTCTGCGGCAAAACAAAGTTTCTATCATCGAGTTGCTCCAAAGGCTGGTAGCGGGCATCAAGTGGGCGCCACCCTCCGTGCAGGCTGTCTTCAACTCGTTTGTCCGGCTGACCAGAGAAGAGCTGTGGGCCTCCGAAGAGGAGCTTCGAGAATACGTGCGCGCGGGCAACAATTACGAGAAACTGCTCAAAGGGGAAATCGGCATCAACCTGATACAAACCCACACAGCCATGAGCCTGGCTGTGATGGATGATTGGGTCAAATACGTCTTCCAGACGGCCGCCATCATGCTCCGCGAAGGTGTCCACAGTGACATCGAGAGGTCGGCGATCTTCGCCGACATCCAAGCCTTCTGCGCCGGACGTGTTCACAATATTTGGGGCAGCGACCGCAACGAGGATAATCCTTGCATCCTATTGAACTACGATGTCGCAAGCTGGATGCGGAGCCCGCTTTCCACTCCTCTCTTGGAGTTCAAGTTCAGTAGCCCGCTAATGTATCAGTTTGGCTTTTCGGAGACCAAGAAAGAGGAGATGGCAGCGCAGATCCGGCGTTACGGCACCACGACCACGGGGATAGGGCGGATCATGGCACAGATGGGTCGAGACCGGATATGGCGTGAACCTGTGCCATTATCCGATCCGAACCCACTGGCACAGTGTGCAAAGATCCACTAGAGTAGTCCGTTGTTTGCAGGCCAAGTCACGGCTTCGCACTCTTTCGGAACCAATCCACGGTGTGTTCAAGCCCCTCTTGAAAACTCACTCTCGGCTCGAACCCCAAAAAGCGCTGGGCCTTTTCAATCCCCGCCTGAGAATGACGTACGTCGCCCACCTGCGCGTTTGAGTACTCAGGTTCCAACGGGCATCCAATGATGGCGGAAAGAGAACCAAGGAGGTCGTTGAGGGTGTGTCGCTGGCCGGTGCCGACGTTGAACACCATGCCGCCTGCGCCGTCCGCAAGGCAAGCGGGCAAATTGGCCTCCACCACATTATCTACATAGGTAAAGTCACGCGATTGTTCTCCGTCGCCGTAGACGACGGGGCGAACGCCCCGCAGCACTGCTTCGATAAAGCGCGAAATGACCGCCGAGTAGGGGGAATGAGGATCCTGGCGCGGGCCAAACACATTGAAGTAACGAAGGGAAACAGTGGGCAGGCCGTAAATTCGATGGAAGATTACACTGTACTTCTCTCCCGCGAGTTTCGTAAGAGCGTAAGGAGAGAGGGGATTCTGAGGCATGGTTTCCACTTTTGGTAACGTCTCGCTGTCCCCATACACGGAGGAGGAACTCGCAAATACGAACCGCTTCACATGGGCGTCTCGGGCCGCCACCAGCATGTTCAGGGTGGCGGTGACATTTGCCCTATTGCTGCTGATCGGGTCGTCCACGGAGCGCTGGACGGCGGGAATTGCTGCCTGATGGAGCACATATTCGACTCCCTGCACAGTGGCCTTGCAAACGGCAAGCTCCGCGAGGTCGCCTTCAACCAGTTCGATGCGGTCGAGGCAATTCTCCAGATTGCGCCTGAACCCCGTGCTGAAATTATCCACCACTTTCACCGAGTGGCCCAGTTTCAGGAGCTGATTGACCAACGCCGAGCCGATAAACCCGGCGCCGCCCGTAACCAGATATTTTGCCATGCCACTTCCCTCGCCTGGATTTTTATGATGAAGTCCTTACGCAGCGTTTCAGCTTTTTATCCGAAAGCTGACAGACTTTATTTATACCACGGGTGGAGAGCCTCAGGTTCTCTTCCGATCCTCTAAACCACCAACGTGAAACGACGTAAAATCTGTGTGGTGACAACCAGCCGGGCTGAATTCGGACTCCTCCTCGGACTATTGAAGGCTATTCGGGCTGATTCCGCCCTCCGGCTCCAGGTGATCGCCTCGGGCATGCATATGGCCCCGAAGTTCGGGCTGACGGTGCGCGAGATCGAAGCCGAAGGCGTGAAGCTCGACCGAAAAATCGATTTGCGACTCACCGGCGGGTCCGGGTTGGCCAACGCCAAATCCATCGGGCGGGGAGTGGCCGGGTTCGCCGACGCCCTGGCGGAGTTGCAGCCCGCCATAGTCGTTCTGTTGGGAGACCGCTTCGAACTATTGGCGCCCGCCATCGGCGCGCTGATGCTCCGGATTCCGATCGCGCATATTCACGGAGGCGAACGCAGCGAAGGCGCCATTGACGAATCAGTGCGGCACGCCGTCACGAAGATGGCTTCGCTTCACTTTCCCGCGACCGAATCATACCGCCAGCGCATCATCCAGATGGGGGAAGCGCCGGAACGCGTGTTCAATTTGGGCGCCCCGGGGCTGGATCAGATTTACGGGACGCCACTGCTGACCCGCGCACAACTCGAACAGGAGTTCGGACTGTCGCTTCAGGATCCGGTTGCCCTCGTCACTTATCATCCTGCCACGCAGGACCGTGGCAGCGTCGACACCCAGGTGCGTCATCTCGCGGCAGCGATCAAGGCGAGCAAGCTCAACGCCGTCTTCACCATGGCCAATGCCGACGCCGGGGGCGCCCGCATCAACGCACGGTTGCGCGCCCTCTGCGGGCAAACTCCCGGAAAATTTAGGTGGATCCCCCATCTGGGCCATCACCGTTACCTGAGCTGCCTAAAGCACTTTGCGGTGATGGTGGGAAACTCCTCAAGCGGATTGACCGAGGCCCCTTCCTTTCGACTGCCCGTGGTGAATATCGGTGATCGACAGCGGGGCCGGGTCCGTGCGGCAAACGTGATTGATGTTCCATGCTCCTGGGATGCGATTCTACAGGGAATCAAGCGCGCAATCTCCTCGCGTTTTCGGGCCTCGCTGCGCGGCATGCGCAACCCGTATGACCGCTTTCACGACGGGCGCACCAGTGAACGAATCAAGGACGTGCTAAAACGTGTGAGTCTCTCCGACGACCTATTGAAGAAAAGCTTTAACGATTTGAAGTAGGACCAAATTCAGAGATTCTGGTCGGCTAGGGACGAGTCAAATCGGCCAGAATCACCAGAAACGATAGCCATGAATGACAACGTTAAGCCCTTTCTGGTTCCCCAAACGCATACCATCCGGCAAGCGATGGAGCAGTTGGAGAAAACTGAGGAAAAAGTTGTTTTCGTGGTCGATGGCGAGTCACGACTGATCGGCTCGCTGACGGATGGCGACATCCGGCGTTGGATCTTGTCCGACGGCGACCTGAAAGCGCAGGTGTTTCGCGTTTGTAATCGCCAACCTTATGTGGCAGAAGAGGGCCTTGGGACTGAACAGGTGCGCGCCGAAATGCTGAAGGGCAATTTTGGCTGTGTTCCGGTGGTCAATTCGTCCCGGGAAATCGTGCGGCTGTTGTTCTGGGAGGAACTGTTTCAGGGAGCAGTAGCCATCAAACTCAAGCGCCGACTCAATCTGCCGGTCGTCATCATGGCTGGCGGGCAAGGCACCCGACTCGCGCCGTTCACTAATGTTCTCCCCAAGCCACTTATCCCGGTGGGCGACCGGACGGTGATCGAACTCATCATCGATCAGTTTCTGCCCTACGGACTGGATCGGTTCTACCTCTCGATCAACTACAAGTCCAAGATCCTCAAGTCCTTCTTTGAAGAGCTGAGCCCAAGCTACGCCGTGGCGTACTTGGAGGAGAAGGAGCCGCGCGGCACGGCCGGCAGTCTGCGGGCGCTCTATTCAACAACGCCGGAACATTTGCTCGTCACCAATTGTGATATAGTGATCCAGACGGACTTTGCCGAACTGGTGTCATTTCACACGGATAACAATTACGATCTCACCTTAGTCGCGTCCCTCAAGGATTATCACATTCCGTACGGCGTGTGCGAACTGGAAAAGGGCGGCAGCCTCGCCCGCATTACGGAAAAACCGCAATTCAGCTTTCTCGTGAACACCGGAATGTATGTCGTGCGCCGCGACCGGCTTGGTTTGATCCCGGAGCAGATTCGGTGCGACATGACCGATTTCATCGAGCAAATCAAGAAGGCCGGTGGACGCATCGGCGTCTTCCCCATCGGCGAGAGTGCCTGGATCGATACTGGGGAATGGACCGAATACCGCAAGGCGCTTGACACTCTCAGCCGCTTGGGTACGCGGGCGACTGTTGAATGAGCAAGCCGGCACAACGCATCTCATGCTGAACGGGGAACGAGTCATTGCCGTAATCCCCGCCCGTGGCGGAAGTAGATCGGTGCTCGGAAAAAACATCCGGCCGCTGGGAGGAAAACCCTTGCTCGCTTGGTCGATTGAAGTCGCCCGGCAGGTGAGCGAGATCGACCGCATCATTGTTTCGACCGACGACGCCCAGATTGCTTTGGTCGCCAAGGCTTATGGCGCGGAGGTTTACCCCCGTCCGGCGCGTCTTGCCACCGACGATGCCCTGGTGATTGACGCCCTCAAGGATCTCCTCCAGACGCTCCAAGCCGAGCGCGAGACGCCCGAATGGGTCATCCTGCTTGAACCGACCTGTCCTCTGCGCACAGCCGACGATGTACGGGACTGCCTGAGACTTGTCGCTCAAGGCGGCTGCGATTCGGTGGCCACATTCAAGGATGCCGAATTGAATCCGCACCGGGCTTGGCGGCTCGTCGATGGCGTTCCGGAAGTGTTCATTGCAGGCGCGATTCCATGGCTGCCCCGCCAGAAACAGCCGAAGGCTTACCAGTTGAACGGCGCGGTTTATTTGTTTCGTGCAAATCTACTTGCGAAGGAAGCCAAGTCCCTTTTGGTGGGAAAGCTCGGCGCAGTTCTGATGCCCCGGGACCGGTCCCAAGACATCGACGATAGCGTCGACTTCACCATCGTTGAGGCCTTACTGAGAAAACCCAACCCATGAACAAACCTCTGCAACAGTTGCTTTCCTTGAAGGACAAGACGGCGGTAGTCACTGGCGGTGCTGGTTACTTGGGCACGGCCATCAGCGAGACGCTCGCCGAATTGGGCGCCAACTTGGTGATCGCCAGCCGAGATCAGGCGAAATGTCAGAAAAAATGCGAGGAAATCGTCCGCATGACCGGGGATTCAGTCCGGGCAGTTGGCTTGGAACTCGACCTGTTAAAGAAGGATTCTGCCCCAAAGTTCTTTGACCAGGTCCACGAACACTTCAAAGCCATTGACATCCTTGTGAATAACGCTTGGTCCGGCAACAAGAACTCTTGGGAATCCATAAATGACGCGGATTGGGACTACGATATCAACATGAGTTTGAGCTCGGTCTTCCGTCTAACCAAGGCGGCTTTTCCTGATCTGAAGACCACCCGCGGGGTCATCCTCAACATCGCCTCGATGTACGGCCACATCGGACCCGACTACCGAATTTACGATGGCAAGGAGTTCGCGAATCCACCGAGTTACGGCGCGGCCAAAGCCGGGGTCATCCAGTTTACAAAATACCTCGCCAGCTTCCTGTCACCTTATGGGATTCGTGTGAACGCCCTCAGCCCCGGCGCCTATCCGCATCCGCTGACTCAGAAGCATGAGGGATTTATGCAACGGCTTGCTTCCAAGAATCCGATGAACCGCATTGGCCAGCCCGAGGATCTCAAGGGTGCCGTTGCGTTGCTTTGCTCGGATGCCGGGAGCTACATCACCGGACAAAACCTCTGTGTCGACGGCGGGTGGGCAATATGGTGAAGTCCATCGGGATCATCGGAGTGAGCGAAGGGAATGGGCATCCGTTTTCTTACGGATCCATCATCAACGGGTACTCCTCGGAAGGGCTGGCAGCCTCCGGATGGCCAGGCATCTATGAATACGTCCGGCGCCGCCATGCGTCGGAGTTCGGACTGCATGGCTGGACGATTACGCACGCGTGGACCCAGGAACCTGAAACTACAAAGAAGTTGTGTGCCGCCTGCTGCATTCCCCACAGCGTGGGCGACTATCGGGAGTTTCTGGGCAAGGTCGATGCCGTCATCATCGCCCGCGATGATTACGAAACCCATTTTGAGATGGCGTGGCCCTTTCTTCAGGCCGGTCTTCCCGTGTTCGTGGACAAGCCGCTAAGCCTGGAAGTCTCCGAATTGCGTGCCTTCAAGCCGTATCTGGAGAAAGGCCAACTGATGTCCTGTGCAGGCATGCGTTACTCCCGCGAACTGGATGAACCGCGCGCCGATCTGGCCGCTTATGGTCGGTTGAAGTTGATCCGGGGTGCGATTGTTTTGTCGTGGGAGAAATACGGTGTCCACTTACTCGAGGCGATTTTGGCGATCACCCCGGCACATCCTGTCTCTGTGCGGATGCTGCCGGCCGAGCATGCCTCTGCGGTCGTGCGCCTGGATGACGGAGTCCTGATTGAAATCGACGCCCTGGGCGAATGTCCGCGGACGTTTCACCTTGAGCTCTTTGGCACGCAGCGCACCGGGGCATTTGACATCACGGACAATTTCTCTATGTTCCGCCGCATGCTCTGGCAGTTTGCCGAGTCCATTCGCACCGGCCAGCCGGCCATCCCGGCAGATCGGACACTCGAGATTATGCGCGTGCTCATCGCCGGGCGCATGGCCCGCGACGAAAACCGGGAAGTGCTTCTCAATGACATCACAATATAAAAGTCTTTTTGAATTAAATGGAAAAACGGCCGTGGTCACCGGCGCCGTGGGGATCCTCGGCCAGCGGTTTTGCCGGGGTCTGGCCGAATTCGGAGCGCAGGTGGCCGTGGTGGATCTGGACCTGGAGCGATGCAGCGCCTTCGCCGGGGAGTTGAAGCGCGATTACGGCACGCCGGCCCTCGGCGTCGCCTGTGACGTGTCTGACCCGGCCTCGGTGGCGAACATGGTGGACCAGGTGGTCAAACGCTTTGGCGCCATCCACATCCTACACAATAACGCCGCTTCGAAGTCAGCCGATCTAGACGCGTTCTTTGCCAGCACGGAAAGGTATTCACTGCCCGAATGGCGGAGAATTATGTCCGTTAATATTGACGGCATGTTCCTCGTCGCCCAAGCTGTGGGCAGCCAAATGCAAAAACAGGGAACGGGCGGCAGCATCATCCAGACGGCTTCCATTTACGGCCTCTTGTCATCGGACAAGCGCATCTACGAGGGTTCGTTCTACCTCGGCCGGCAGATCAGCAACCCGGCGGTGTACTCGACATCCAAGGCCGCCGTCGTCGGGTTGACGCGCTACCTGGCGGCGAATTGGGGTGACGCGCGGATTCGGGTCAACGCCCTGGTGCCAGGTGGCGTGGAGAGCGGGCAAAACGATACTTTCAAGGCTCGTTATTCTGCCCGCGTCCCATTGGCCCGCATGGCCCAACCGGACGAAATGGTCGGTGCGCTGGTTTATCTCGCTTCCGACGCCTCCAGTTATGTCACCGGCCATTGTTTGGTGGTCGATGGAGGCCTCAGCGCTTGGTAAGTAGGTGCGAATATGAACCTCAAAGCTCTATTGTCTTCCGAACGCCGGATGTCTGTCGCAATGGCGCTCGTGTTCCTGCCCTGGATAGCGGCGGTGCTATTTACCGCAGGGGGCTGGGCTGCCTTTAACTTGTTCCTCTACGCGATTATGGTTTTTGCCGCTGGCTACAGTATCGTCTGCTTGGCGCTGCCTTCCCCCGCCCGAACCCAAACCATAGTTCTTTCACCGGCGGTCGGCATCCTGGCAATCTCAGCTCTGACCGCATTCTGGGTAAGGCTGGCACTTCCGCTTATTTGGGTCGCGGTTCCTTGGTTCGGACTGATGGCGGTCGGGGCGCTGTGCCTCTGGCGGGACCGCGCTCTCTGGGCGAAAAGCACCGTCGCCTACGGCGGGACGCTGGTCCTCCTTTCGGTCCTGATCTGCGGGGTGTACTTCCTTCCAGGGGCTCGCAACGACGCCGTCCTGCGGCGCGACGAGAGCTACAATTGGATCTACATGGATACGCAATACAACCACTCGATGGCTGCGTCCATCAGGAATGGCGACAGCCCGCCGAAAGAACCCGGATCGGCGACCGCGGAACTTCTCTACCATTTTGGACCTTACGCACCGGCTGCCGCCATTTCCCGCCTTGACGGGCTCGACCTGGGTGACGCATATGCCCGCGTAACGCGCGGCGCGGCGCTATGGGCGTTAGTGCTCTCTTGCTTTGGACTGGGCACGCTCCTCTCGATCAAGGCTAACGGCGGAAAGTTCGGGGGAATCATGTCCGTGGCCGGGTTTTTCTTCTACGGCGCGCTGCTGTCCCTGTTCACTGATGAGTGGAATAGTTCTAGCCACGTGCACGGAGCCGTCCTTTTCATAATACCCGGGGTGGATGTGCGCTCCGATGGGGGTCCGTTCAGCCATCTGATTCTTGGACATTCGACGCTTCACGCCGTGGGTGCTATTACGGCAATCATGGGCCTATGCCTGATTCAAAGGGATCTGGGAGAGGTCCCGAAATGGCGTGAGCTCATTTTGCTGACGCTGCCAGCTTCCGTGGTTACAGTGCATTCGGCGGGTTCCTTGTACTGCCTCTGCGCAGCGGCCATTCTCTTGTTTTGGGGGCGCCTCGGAGCGCTGCGTTCGTGGCTGTCGATCGTGTTGATGGTTTGCCTGTTTCTCGGAGCTTGGAGAATTATGGGTTATGGCCACGCCCCGGATGCGATGGGAACGACGATCAAAGCGGACCTGCATTGGTCTTGGCAATGGTGGACGCTGGTGGTCTGGTTCATGGTTGGCCTTGGCTTCCGGATCCTGGCTTTCCGCTGGATCTCAAAACCCGTGCGGGATCCTCTTTCCGCCATGGTCCTAGCCACTGTCGTGGGTTTCCTGCTGTTTTTCCTCCTGGTCCAATTCCCACACGAAGAGCAGATCTACGGCATAATTTATCTGCAATGCATGTTCAGCATATTTGCCTTCTCTCGCCTGACTTCCGGATGGTGGCGTGGCGTCGAACGCTCCAAATGGATCGCAGAGTGGCTCAGGCTTGCGACAAAGGGCATGATCATGCTCGTCGCTTGCGCCGTTTTGCTGCGCATCGTCAACTATGCGGTCCATAGCCAAGATAAAATAGCCGCCATTCGCCACCAGATCCTCCCATGCTGCCTATTGATCTTACTCCTGGCTGGCACGTTGGCCTTAATGAAGCGTAGCCACCGCTTTTCGACGGTCGGTTCCGCAATTCTCATGGGCGTGCTGCTGATCGGCTTTACGGCCTGGATTGCGCCATTGATGAATTTCGGGCTAGGACGGATGAAAATGGACGTAACTCTTAAGCCCGGCGAAGTTCGGGGCCTGAAGCGTCTCGGCGAGCTCGCGGCGCCGGGCGAGCTATTTGCGACGAACAAACACGCAGTGGATACCATAGCGACCCGCCCCGAGCGCTCCTACGCCTATTCTGCGCTGGCCGGGCATCCCGTGCTTCTGGAGGGATACTGGTATCACACCCCGACAGAGAGCCCGGAGTTGAAGACCCTACTTCTTGGCAACGACTTGATCTTTAGTACAACCGACCCGGAAACCCTGCGCGCCATCGCCAAAACCTATCGTATCCGATGGCTTGTAGCTCGTCCCGGCACTGACATCACCCTTCCCAGGCCATTGCCTGCATGGCTCGTAGAGCAGCAAAACTGCGGCGACCTTAAGATTTACCGGATCGATTGACTTGCCGCCTCATACAGGGGGCGCAATCGACATGCGACTTCTAACGCTCATCCGATCCCGCGTCAGTCGTGGGCTGGGCCTGCGATCGCTTGGTCCAAACGAGGCGCGTATCCTTTACGACGGAGTCGTGGGTGCGGGCGCCGCCGTTACGGTTCTGGGATTCTCGAGAGCGTATCTTCACCAGCAGGACATTCCTACGATCAGTGTGCTCGCCGCACTGCCAGTCCTGTTAATCAGTTTCAATCTTGTTTTCGGCATCTACTCCAAGTTGCGGAGCGCGCCCGGGTGGAAAAAGAGCGTTGTCTTGCTGGCCAGCGTTTTGGCTTGCGCCAGCGTCGCTTTCTTGCTCGGGGCAGCATCGTCTTCTATCACCCTCTGGTTGTTGCTGGCATATGCACCGCTGGCATTACCTCGACTAGTTCTTGAACTCCCTTATACCCGCAACACCAAGCTCATTTCCATTGCCGTCAGTAATCGTGGTCCGACCTTGGTAATCGGAGGAGCCGGGTACATTGGTTCGCATACGGTCGCTCTGCTCTTACAAAAGGGGAGGCCGGTACGCGTTCTCGACAGGCTTATGTATGGCCGCGACTCCCTAGCGGAATTCGTCGGCCGCCCCGGTGTCGATCTTATTGTCGGCGATGTGACGGATATCGCAAAGCTGACGGAAGCAATGAAGGGTGCGACAGCGGTGGTGCACTTGGCAGGTCTGGTCGGAGATCCAGCTTGCGCAGTCGACCCGGAATTCACCCGTCACACCAATATTATCGCTACTCGTATGGCAAAAGATGTCGCGCAAGCAATGGGTATTCACCGGTTTGTTTTCGCCTCCAGTTGTTCGGTTTACGGAGTAAGCGAACGGGAGGTCCGTGAAACGGACGCGCTAAACCCTGTCTCTATCTACGCGCAGACCAAAATTGACAGCGAGCAAGAGCTGCTGGCGGGACTGCGGGACGAGTTCTATGCTACCATCTTGCGCTTTGCTACGGTCTTTGGGGATTCTCGCCGTCCGCGCTTTGACTTGGTTGCAAACCTGTTTACAGCACAGGCTATGACCGATGGTTTGATTACTGTGATCGGGCCGAATCAGCGCAGGCCATTTATCCACGTTCGCGACCTTGCGCGCGCGATTGTTATGGTTCTGGATGCTGATCCAATTCATATGCAGAACCAAGTGTTCAATGTGGGTGATAAGCGGCTGAATATGACGATTCAACAGTTGGCGGAGAAGGTTCGTGATGTTTGCATCCGCTACAGGCACGTCGAAGTCTCCGTGAGCGACAACCCACAGGATCGCCGTACCTATGCGGTTTCGTTCGATAAGATCCGGTCGGCCCTGGGCTTTCAGGCGGAGACCTTGATCGAGCCCGGCATCGAAGAAATGGCGCTGGCGTTTAAGGATGGTCGATACGGCCACTATCGCAATCAGATTTACAGCAACGTGGAGATGACGGCGCGCGCCCTGTCCCTATTTCAAGATCCTGAGGAGCTTTCCCGCCTCTACGCGCCCTTGAAGGTGAGGTGAGCATGGACTCTTCCAGCCCGGGTGTCGACAAACCGGTCATCATGTCCGGCGGACTTGCTGTGGATGATCGGGGAGAAGTCGGGTTTGTCAACGACTTCAGCTTTCAGGGTGTCAAGCGTTTTTATACGGTCGCAAACCATCGCGCTGGTTTTATACGTGCTTGGCATGGTCATCGGAAGGAGGCTAAGTACATTACCGCAGTCGTTGGCGCGGCGGTTGTCGGGGCGGTCAAAATCGACAATTGGGAAAAGCCTTCTCGCGAGTTGTCTGTCAACCGGTTCGTGCTTTCTGCCAAGAGGCCCTCCGTCCTCTTCATCCCTGCAGGTTATGCCAATGGTTTTATGTCTCTGACGGATGATCTCAAGCTGATGTTTTTCTCCACTTCTACGCTGGAAGAGAGCGCCGGTGACGACATTCGCTTCGACAGCCGATTGTGGGACCCTTGGCAAGTGGAGGAGCGATAGCTCGGATGAACCGGGGAGAGAATTCAAGCTTTGGGAGCTTCTGTGTAATTGTCCCCATGTACAACGAAGAGAGCGGAGCTGAATCGTGTGTGCGCCGCATCTGTGAAGTTCTGGGCCGCCTCCCCCATCGGAGTGAACTCGTTACCGTCAATGATGGCAGCCGCGACGGTACGGCTGAAACCTTAAATCGCTTATCGGCAGATCTGCCCAAATTGAGGGTCATCCACCACCCCGCCAACCGTGGATACGGCGCGGCTCTCCGCACTGGCATCGAGTACGCCGCTGAGGCCAGTTTCGATTACGCGTTGTTCATGGACAGCGACCTGACGGACGATCCAGCCGACATTCCAAGGTTTGTCGAGAAGATGAGAGATGGCTATGACGTCATCAAGGCAACCCGCTATAGTAACGGTGGCGAGGTGAGTGGAGTGCCGGTTTATCGGGTCATGATATCCCGGGCCGGTAATTGGATTGCCCGGCGCCTATACCGGCTCCCCATTGCCGATTGCACTAACGGATTCCGCGCTGTCCGCACCAGCCTGCTAAGCCAGATGGAACTCACGGAGCGGACGTTCGCGGTCATTATGGAGGAACTCTACTACTCGAGTTTTCTTGCCAGGACCTTCGCCCAGGTTCCGGTGAGGCTCACAAACCGCCGGGAGGAACAGCGACCGACAAGTTTTGTATATCGACCGCATGTCTTCTACGACTACCTTAAGTATCCGCTAAAGGCCTTCTTCCGAGTCAGGCCGCAAAGTGCAGTTCTGGGTGGGGAGAAGAAGTGAAATCAGTATTAGTTCTCGGCGGGACTGGAATGCTTGGGTCAATGGTGACCGACGAGCTTGCGCGCCGTGCCGGCATTAGCCTTACCGCGACTTGGCGCGCCGCCAACGCAATCCCACAGCGCGCATCGATTCCGGGTGTAGTGTGGGTTCCCTTCGACGCAGCCGACTCCAATCTCGATGAGGCGCTGCTGGCGTGCGGCCATCATCAATGGATCATCAACGCCATCGGAATCACAAAACCCCTTATCCGGGATGACAACCCGCAGGAGGTCGAGCGGGCCATCAAAATCAACGCGTTACTGCCCCACGCGATCGGCCGATTCGCCGAAGCCCACGGCGCGCGCGTCCTGCAAATCGCCACAGATTGCGTCTACTCCGGCACCCAGGGCGCCTACGTTGAAACGGATCTCCATGAAGCTCTCGATGTCTACGGAAAGACGAAGAGCCTGGGAGAGTGCTACGTGCCGAACGTGGCTCATTTGCGCTGCTCGATCATCGGTCCCGAGCCGAAAGACGCCAAGTTCCTCATTGAATGGTTCCGCTCGCAACCTGCCGGAGGGCGCGTCAACGGGTTTATCAATCACAAATGGAATGGCATCACCACTCTGCACTTCGCGCGCCTCTGCGCCGGCATTATCGAGACGGAAACCCCCTTGCCGCACCTGCAGCACGTGGTTCCAGAAGGAGTTATTTCAAAGGCGGAGATGCTTCACGAGTTCGCCGCGGCATACGGGCAGACGGATGTGCAGATCAACGATATCAACGCATCGAAGGTGATCGACCGAACCTTGTCTACCGTAAACCCCGAGCTTAACAGCCAGTTGTGGCGCGCCGCCGGATACCCAACGCCTCCTACTGTCCCGGAGATGATCGCCGAAGTGGCCAGGTATACTTACCGTTTCTGCAGTCAGAAAACTGCTTGAAACCGATGTCCACGAATAGATTGGCATTTATTCTCGGTATCCGCCCCGACGTCATTCGAGCGGCCCTGATTCTCAATCGTTTACGAAGCTATGAAGATATCGAGACCGTGTTCATTTGGTCCGGACAGCACTACTCCGATAACCTCAAGAACATCTTCTTTCGCGAATTGAATATTGCCCCTGCAGAGCTGGACCTGCAGTGCGGCGGCGAAACGGATGCTGCTGTGGTCTCGTCTGTGATTTCGCGCCTCTATCCCGTGCTGCGCGACTTTCAGCCGGCAGCCGCGGTATTCCTGGGTGACACGAACACGACGACAGGCGCGCTGGCTGCCGCGCAACTGAATATTCCGATCGTCCACATCGAAGGGTGCATGCGGTCTTACGATTGGCGCCTGCCCGAGGAAAAGTATCGAACGATCATCGACCACCTTGCGGATGTCATCTACGCGTACGTCAATGAATACAAAGATCAAGGCATTCGAGAGGGCCTGAATCCTAACAACATCGTTGTGGTCGGTAATCCCATCGTCGATATCCTGAATTACTACTACTTCTCGCAGAAGGACAAATATGCGGCACTCGCGACCCCTGAGTTCTTTTCTGGGCGTGGCATCAACAAATACGAGTTTTACCTCATGACCTGTCACCGTCGTGAGAACCTCAATGCGAGTTCGCTGCACGCGATCTTTAATCTGATCGCCCAAGCTCCCCACCGTGTCTATTTCCCCGCCAGCTATCGGACCCAAAAGGAGATCTCCGCCCTTCGGTTGTCACCGCCCTCGAATTTAATCATGGTGGATCCCATAGGATATGAGGAACTTCTGTGCCTGCTCGTAAATTCCCGCGGGGTTCTCACCGATTCTGGAACGGTGGTCGAAGAAGCCTGCATACTGCAGGTCCCTTCGTTGCAGATGCGGAAATCAACGGAGCGCCCCCAGGTGTACGACGTTGGGTCGTGTGTGAAGTTCGATCCGGCAGAACCCGATAAGTATCCGGCTGCCGAGGTATTTCGAAAGCTCGCAGGGCTCTATGGGAAGCATTGGTCCCATAGTCTAGGGAACGGCAAGTCTTCGGAACGCATCGCCGAGGACCTGCACCGAAGGATTGTAGATAACGATTTTGCCCGGCACAAGCCGGAGCAATATCATGTGCCGATCGACCGCTCCTTCCGAGATGACGGTCTTGCGTGAGGCTGGGAAACGGGCAGAGCGAGATTCCTCGCTTCGCTCGGAATGACAGTGAAAGGGTCGGAATGGCAGTGAAGGGCTCGGAAAGGCAGGCAATACCTAACGCGCTGTGAGTATGAACCGACACGTAACCATCGTGATGTACCACTACGTGCGCGATTTGGAGCGTTCACGATTCCCGGCGATTAAAGGCCTGTCGATCGAGCGGTTCTGCCGGCAGCTTGATCACATTCAGGCCCGCTACACGCCCATTACAGTCGATGATCTGCTGGAGGCGTTATCGTCCCCCAAAAAGGAACTGCCGCCGAACCCCATCCTGTTGACTTTCGACGATGGCTATTGCGACCACTTTGCAAACGTGTTCCCTTTTCTTGACGCGCGAGGCATTCAAGGCTGTTTCTTCCCTCCTGCCCAGGCGGTCCTCGAGCACAAAGTACTGGACGTCAACAAAATCCACTTTGTCCTCGCGGCCGTCCCCAACGCCGGGGCCTTGCTCGACCAGGTTTTCTCCTTCCTTGCGGAGTTTTCTTCGCAATATGCGCTCAAGACTAGGGAGGAGTATCTCCGTGAAGTGACCGAGGAGCATCGCTACGATACTCGCGAGGTGACCGTGCTCAAACGCCTCCTCCAACGCGAGTTTCCGGAGCCGGTCCGGGCGGAGATCGTGCGGCGCCTGTTCGCCGAGCACGTTACCGCCCACGAGGCGGCTTTCGCCTGCGGATTGTACATGTCGGTGGACCAGATCGCCTGCCTGCGGCGCCATGGCATGCACATTGGCAGTCATGGGTACACTCACGCCTGGTTGAATCGTATTTCTCCGCAAGCGCAGGCTGATGAAATCGATCGATCACTTCAGTTCCTGCAAAAGCTGGGTGTCGGAAGGGACGAGTGGAGCATGTGTTATCCTTATGGTGGCTTCAATAACTCGCTCCTTCAAGCTCTCCGGGCCCGCCAGTGCCCGCTGGGATTTACCGCCGAACCCCGGATTGCGGATCTGGACGTTGATGATCGGTTGACCCTGCCGCGCGTGGACACTAACGATTTGCCCAGCTAACAGTGAAGACCATGATGCAAATCTTGCAGCACCTCACGCCGCTCAATCGGGCTGTGTGTTCGCGAGGTTACGATCGGGCTGCGGATTATCTGCGCGAGGTGCTTCCGTTTCGCGTCATCTCCGTGCCGAGTTCCCGCCGGCACAACGGATGGGTGATTCCTCCTTCGTGGGACGTCGAGGAAGCCAAAATCATCAAAGACGGCCGCAAGGTTTATGACGGCGCTGCCCATCCGCTAGGGGTAATCGGGCTCTCGAAGAGCTTTTGCGGAACGGTAAGTCTGGAGGAACTCCGGCGTCACCTTCATTACGATCATCGATATGACGATTCGATTCCCTTCCACTATCGGCAGCAATTCCGGAGCTGGAGCCGGGATTGGGGATTCTGCGTGCCGAAGCGGCTCTTCGACCAACTCGTCCCGGGCGATTACGAGGTCGTAATCCGCACGGTGGAGGCTCGTGGCGCGGTGAAGATTCTCGAATATCAACACCAGGGGTCGCTCGACTTCACCATCGTCCTCGGCGGCAACCTCGATCATGCGGGCGTGGCCAACGATGGCTTGGCCGGCTGCGTGGTGGGCCTGGAGGTCATGCACCGTCTGCGAAACCGAAAGACCAAGTTCACGTATTCGCTTGTCCTCTCGCCGGGCATTATGGGGTCGGAACTTTACCTCGCCGGCTTGAGCCCCTCGGAACGTAGCAGGATACTGGAAGGCATCTTCCTCGAGATGCTTGGATCCGTTACTCCGCTCGCGGTTCAGGAATCCCGCCGAAGCATGGTCAGCTCCCTGCATGCCCTGCGGGCCAGCCTCGATCAACTGGGCCTGCCCTACCGGACCGGCGGGTTCGAAAGCATCATAGTCAACGACGAGTATGTCTGGGAAAATTACGGCATCCCGATGCTATCCTTTTCACGATTTCCCTACCCCGAGTATCATTCTAGCCGAGACAATATGGAGATCATCGAGGAAGCCTCGCTCAATGAGGCTGTCGACGCCCTGATGGGAACAGTGGATCGGCTGGAAGCATCACCCATGATCGTAAAAAAATTTGAGGGCAACATCTGCCTGTCCAATCCGAAATACGACCTCTACGTCGACTATGGTCAGATTGCTCTGGGGGACTCTTTGTCCGACCAGCGGCGGCGGATGCGGCGCCTGATGGACTTCGTGCCGGCCTTCGATCGCCCCGTCAGCGTCAAGGCCGTCGCTGACCATGTCGGCCTGCCCGAAGAAGAGACTCTTGAATACCTTCGGCGATGGGCTGACAAGGGACTGATTGATCTGCTTTGATCGCAAGAGCTGTAGCGCGGGCGAGACGCCCGCGCTACAGCCTGAAGAGAGAACAGAATGAACATACTAGTCACCGGTGGCGCGGGCTATATTGGATCAACTCTGACGCCTCTGCTCTTGGCCGACGGACATCGGGTCCGGGTGCTGGACGCCCTTCTGCATGGCGGCGAACCACTGCTAGGCGTTTGGGCTCACCCCTGCTTTGAATTCGTCCGCGGTGACATTTGTGACCGAGCAAGTTTGAAGGCCGCTGTGGCCGGGATTGAGGGGGTGGTGCACCTTGCCGCCGTGGTCGGTGACCCCGCCTGTGCCCGCCAGACGGAGCGGGCGCGCGCCGTAAATCTTCAGGCCTCGCTCGCGCTTATCGAGGAGAGTCAGCGGGCCGGGGTCAGTCGATTCCTCTTTGCCTCAACGTGCAGTAATTATGGAAAAATGAAGGACGCCGATAAATACGTGGACGAGGAGACCGAGTTGCGCCCTGTGTCCCTCTATGCCGGAACGAAGGTGGCCGTGGAGAAGGAGTTATTACAGAGTGGTGGCAATGGGAGATGGTGTCCGACGCCGATGCGGTTCGCGACGATCTTTGGCGTGTCGCCCCGCATGCGATTCGATCTGACGGTCAACGAATTCACCATGGAGATGCTGACAAAGAAGCACCTCCAGGTGTATGGTGAGCAATTCTGGCGCCCTTACGTGCATGTGCGGGATGCCGCCCGGGCCATTCAACTCGTCCTCAGTTCACCGCCTGCGAAGGTCGCCGGGGGTGTATTCAATGTTGGGGCGACCGATCAAAACTTCCAAAAGCAGCAACTCGTCGAGATGATCCGCCCCTATGCGCCTGGCGCCGTCGTCGAGTTCGTGCACAAGGAAGAAGACCCGCGGGACTACCGTGTGGCGTTCACCCGTATCACCGAACAACTTGGTTTCAAGATCACCCGCACGGTCGCCCAAGGCATCGAGGAAGTGGCGCATCTTGTGCGCAGCAACATTATTTCCAACTACGACGACCGGAGATACCGCAGTTGAACCCGACGGAAGAGCTGCCCCCGGGCGCGCCGCCGCCCGCGGATTTCATTCCCTTGAGCGTGCCTGAGATTCGCGGAAACGAGTGGAAGTACGTCAAGGAATGCCTCGATACGAACTGGGTCTCGTCTGTTGGCAGCTACGTCGACCGGTTCGAGAAAATGGTGGCGGAACAGGCGGGCACGAAATACGCCATCGCCACGGTCAATGGCACTGCGGCCCTGCACATTGCCCTGCTGTTGGCAGGCGTGCAGGCGGACGACGAGGTGGTCGTTCCCACGCTCACTTTCATCGCCCCGGCCAACGCGATCCGATACGTTGGCGCCTGGCCGGTTTTTATCGATGCGGAGCCCAGGTACTGGCAGATCGACCCGCCTGGTGTGGTTGATTTCCTCGAGGAAGGGTGCCGTTGGGACGGTCAGGTATTGTGCAACCGGCGGACCGGGCGGCGCGTAAGGGCCATTCTGCCTGTCCACATCCTCGGCCATCCCGCCGATCTGGATCCGATCCTGGCGGTCGCGGCGAAGTACTCGTTGCCGGTGATCGAGGACGCCACCGAGGGCCTGGGCGCGCGCTACCGCGGGAAGAGCCTGGGCGGCGTTGGGCACGTGGGTTGCTTCAGCTTCAACGGGAACAAGATCATCACCACTGGCGGTGGCGGCATGCTTGTCACCAACAACGCTGAGTGGGCCGCACGTGCCAGATATCTCACCACGCAGGCGAAAGATGATCCGATCGAATATGTACACAATGCCGTCGGCTACAATTACCGCCTGACGAACCTGCTGGCGGCGATGGGCTGCGCGCAGATGGAACAGCTCGACACGTTTGTGGAAGCGAAGCGACAGATCGCGACGCGGTATCGGGAGTCCTTAGTTTCTCTCCCGGGAATCCGTCTGCCGGAAGAGGCGGAGTGGGCGTTTAGCACCTTTTGGATGTATACCGTGTTGATCGATGAGAAGAAATCAGGTGTCGACTCGCGAGAGCTTCTCCGCCAACTGGGCGCCCGGAAAATCCAGGCCCGCCCGCTCTGGCAGCCGATTCATCGCTCGCCGGCCCATAACCCTTCCGGCAGTCCATCTTGTCCGAATTCCGATGCACTCTATGGCCAGGCGATCAGCTTGCCATGCTCGGTTGGATTGACTCACTCCGCCCAGAGTCAAGTGATTGAGATCATCACTGATATCCTCGGCAAGCAGAATCCGCCAGCTGGGATAAGTTGATCTGCGTTGGCGGCATGAACTATTGAGCTACCGATGACACCCCAGCCAGTAGTTCCGATCCACATGGATATCGATGATTTGTTTCATTCGCCGGGGAGCCGCATTGCGGCGTTTGCACAGATGCAACTGCATCTTTACCGCCACGACATCAGTCTTCAGGATTATTTCATGATGCTTCAGTTGGACACGCTGACCAGCCCCCGCGCCAATTCCCGCGATCAACGCACTTTCAGCCGGCTTACCAAAGGGATTATTCACGGCGCCGACACGGTCAGCCAGATCCGTCCGCGCCGAAAAATCAAGACCGACGTGCTCTTTTGCCCGATGCCGGATTCCAGCCGGAAAACCGAAACCCGATTTCTCATCAGGAGTCTTCTTGGGCTCGCGCAAACGGATGCCAAAATTCTTTGCTTACTCCCGGCCAATGCCCCGTGCCGGGACGAATTGGATGCTCAATTGGCAAGGGCAGGGCGCAGTGGCCAGGTCTCCTTCATCGACCCAGCCATCCCGTTGAATCCGATGGAGGCACGCCTGCGGTGGAGGGTCGCCCGGATGCGCGCGAGCAAGGCTTTTGAGGAGACGGTCCAGATTCTTGAGCCGCATGGCCTAAGCCCCGGGCTGGAGGTTCTAGACAACTTTCAACACATCGCTCACTTCGTCGAGGCATGGGAGCGTCTGGCACCCTGGGTAGAATTTGACGCGGTGGTCGCCCGTTGCCACTGGCATGTGCTTTGCGGTCCCGTCTGCCGAACGGCCCTGCAGCGAGGCAAACCCGTCATTACTTTTCAACAGGGAGTGATCAGCCATACTTTGGATGTTCCGGTCACAGCTTCAACGTATGTCGCATTCGGTCAATCATCTGCATCCTTTCTGGCGCGAGTGAACCGTGCGTTTTTTCAAGCGGCTAAAATGCCGGAGCCGCCGGTCGAATACGTCCACGGCGGCTGCCTTTACGATACGGTGACAGCTCTGCCCAACCAATTTGACCACCAGACACTGCTCATGGTTGATGTGCCCGCGGTCAAGGGTCAAGGGGACTTCTACGGCTTGGAAAGCCAGTGCCGGGCGCTGTTGCAATTGGCCGAGAGACTGTTAGCCGCGGACCTGCCGCTGCGCCGCCTGGTGATCCGACCGCATCCCTTCTGGGGCAACCTGGACTTTGAAGCCTGTCAGCGCCTCGTCCGGGAACATTCGACCCGCTGCGAGCTGTCACATCCCGTGTGGTCGCTTGAGGACGATTTGCGCCGCTCGTCGGTTGCCGTCGGCATATTCAGCGGCGTACTTACTGTTGCCTCTGCCTGTGGTCTGCCGACCGTCTTCCTGGAGACCGAGCACGGCTACACGACCGGTGACCTGGCGTGCTTTTCCCCCCGCCAAAATTTGCTGCCTGACGCCGCGTTTTGCGAGATCGGGAAGATCCTGACGGATCGGCAGGCGTACGCCGAGGCACGAACGGAGGCTCTGCGGAATGCGCGCGAATACTACGCCAACGGGACAAATCTGGATCTCAGCCCCATATTCTTCGAGCGCCTTCTTCGGAATGAGCCTGTAACCAACATACAGGATCGTGATTTGAAATGAGATTCGCCTTCATCAGCACGATGCACGGCTGGTCGTGGGGGGAGCGAGGAGCTTTGGAGTCAGGCCGCGACTCAGCTTAAGCGGGCGGTCGGCTGCATGCCGACGCCGTCCCCGCCGACTGCCGAGTGGCGCGCTGGCCCTTCCACTGCGAAATGGTCATTGACAGCGGGTCCCCGGGGCGTAAAGGAGGGGGCTTGGAGATGCGAAAAAGGAAATCCCGTCTTAACGCTTACGATGCAGCCAGGGCTGAACTTCTGGTATGATCGGTTTGAATTGAGACGAATAGTTGGCCGGGACACCCGCTCCGCTCTGCCTATCCCCCAGCGAGTCACCCTGAAATTCCATTCACCTTTTCTATCCCGGGGCGCGAAGGCCGCCATACGCGAAGCGCAAACCTGACGGTGGGTGGCGTGAACTTATTCTGTAAGTCCGTGAATTGTGTGTTTTGGCGAAACGGAAAACCCAAGAACCAGACCTCTGGGGGGCTGGGCTCAGCCGGGACTCAGACAGCCGCACGACGCGGGGTCAAGGCATACGAACGGTGGCCGGGACTTAATTAATATGTCGTCAACGAGAGCGGGTCTCTTTGCGCGGACATCCGATGCACATGAAAGCGGGGCTGGATACATTCCACAAAAAGTGGCAATTCAGGACTGCTCATTCCTGTTCGGTATCTTGCTCCTCTCTAGTGTTTCGTACGTAGGCCGGCTAGGCTTTTATGCTGACGATTGGTTTGTCTGGGCAACTTTTTATGGTGCTAAAGACCAGTCAGCAGGCGGCTTATTGCGCAGGTTGTTACCGACCGGATTAGGCGTGCGTCCCGTCCAGGCGCTATATCAGGCTTTTACATACATCAATTTCGGGCTTCATCCGCTGCCGTACCACCTGAGCAACACCTTGGTGCTGGCTGGCACCGCAGTCTTGTTCTATGCGTCACTCCGTGAGCTTCGACTCCCTCATTGCATCACGCTGGCGGTGCCCTTAGTCTATGAACTTCTCCCGCACTATGCCACGGACCGTTTCTGGATAGCAGCGCACCAAACCGTTTTGAGCCAGGCATTCTTTTTTCTAGGTTTGTATGCTGCCCTCAGAGCAGTGCGCGGTGGCCGCGAGTGCTCATTCTGCTTGAACGCCGTGAGCATCCTTTCATTCGCTTTCGCTCTGCTATCCTACGAGGCGATATTCGGCCTGCTCCCGGCGTCTTTCCTACTCATCGGATATCGGACGTACACGAAGCGCCACGGCAACGGCGACAAGCCGCATACCTTGAGTTTTCCGGGCCTGGGGTACTTTCTCGTTGCTGCCGTCTGCCTGGGATTGATTCTTCTCTACAAGGTGCAAGCAACGAATCGCATCAGCTTTCCTTTCCGGCATCCGTCGTCGACGCATATCGGCGAGCTAGTCTGGAAAGTGGTGAGAGTAGCGATCGAATTCAATATGCTTCATTACGGGGTAGGCCTGCCGCGGGTCGCTTTCGCGTTGTACCGCTTTTCTGGGGCAGGTGCATGGCCGGCAATCATTGCCGGGGTAATCGCGATTTCGGTTCTACTGTACCTGAACTGGACATTTAGAAGGTCGCGATCGACCCTACTCAGCAGGAATGGGACGCTGTGCTTGTTTGCCGCTGGATTCGTAGTGTTCGTGCTTGATTACGTGCCCTTTTTTGCGCTGAAGTCCAATTTCTCGACCGACGGCGTCAGCAACCGGGTAACGATTGCGGCCGCGATTGGAGCGGCATGCGTTCTCACCGGCGGCACAATGCTGCTGATACGCGCCGTTGTGCCTACCAAGCTGCAATCCCTATCATTTTGTGGCGCAATTGCCGCCATATGTGGGTTGAATTACGTTTGCATTGCGAGTTTCGCTGAATGCTGGGCCAAAGCGTACATCCAGCAACGTGAGATTGTCTTGGAGGTTCGCAAGAATGTCAATCTCCCTCCAGGCAGCACCCTTCTACTCGATGGTTTTTGCCGATATGTCGGACCGGCGCCCGTGTTCGAGACCTGGTGGGACGCCGGCGGTGCGCTCCGAATCGCCTATGCCAACGACGCGCTGAAGGCTGACGTGGTATCCCCGAACCTTGAAATCAGCGACGACGCCATCAGAACCACGTTTTACGAAAAGGTGGAGGGGCGGTACGTCTATGGTGAGAGGTTCTGGCTCCATAACGTGCGACGGAAAATCACCCTTCAGCTGATTGACAGTCTCGTGGCTCGCAGCTACCTTCGGACCATGAATCCAGATAAGAATAGCGGATGCCCGGTGGGAACAGAGGGAATTGGCTCACCGACCCCCTGATAGTGCCGGGTTAAGTCAGATGTGGTGATCCAAGCTATAGTGGTGCAATTGCTGACATTAGCTTGGCGATCGGTGGTTTGGCGTCAAACCAACCAGGGGGCCAACCGCTCGCACTTTGTCCAACTCGAGGCCATGCTCGGCTCAGAGGTAACGTGCTCCACCTATCGTCACGGCGGGATTGCCACTCGTGTGCGAGCCTCGGGCTACCAGAAGCCCTCCTATCAGAGCCTGGGGGATCGGAAACCCGGGACAACATGTGCATAGGAAACCAAATCGTCATAATTGCCGAGAAGATGGGCTTGTCCCAGGAGGATTTTGCCTTAAAACTGGTGCTATACAGAGCGTCTTAAGTAATTGCGCATAGTCGGCGCAAGGTGTTGTTGGGTTTAATCCACGCGGCGAATTCGCTTTCAACCGCATGTATAACGTCATCCAGGTGCGCGAAGTATCGATTG
>Ga0187874_10000896_pt1 | contig 32042 bp, 27 predicted proteins | sample June2016WEW_16_1_3_FD_132993 | JGI IMG/M metagenome (GOLD analysis project Ga0187874, IMG submission 132993) | Peatland microbial communities from SPRUCE experiment site at the Marcell Experimental Forest, Minnesota, USA - June2016WEW_16_150 | ecosystem: Environmental > Terrestrial > Soil >... | reverse complement strand
TTGCCCTATCCTCCGCTCAGGTTCTTCCAGAGTGGACAACATCAACCTCGCCGTGCAATGATTTCTCATCGAACGGCGTTTACCCCCTTAACTTCGTGTCTCACTCCAGGGGTTCACTTCAATCTGGGACTGACAGCTCTGTCCACGCGGCGCAAAAACGGCGCCTTGGGACAGAGTAGTCTGTTCCCGGGGGCTTAATCCGAAAAGGCGACGGCGGGAGCTTCCGACTCAGGCTGGGCCTGGAGTTGGAGGAGCTTGGGGGCCAGGACCGTTCGCAGGGCTATGGCCAGCGGGCCGATGGTGGGGGGGGGCTGGCCGGGGCGGAAAGGCACGGCCAGGTCGAGATGGCCGGCACCGTCCAGGGGGATGCCGAGACTCCAACATTCGGCGGGGGCGGTCTCGGCCAAGGTGGCGGTGAACTCGCGGCCGTGGAGGCGGAGCGTAGCAGCACTCATTCCGAAGGTGCGGCTGGTCTCCAGGAGAGCTTTCCAACACTCGTCGACGGTGCGGGCCGCTTGTATGGCCTGCTCGAACTGGGTGACGGAGAGGTTGGCGTTGAGCAGGCGGCGGAGGAATCCTCCGAAGATCATGCGGCGGGCCATATTGAACTCTTCATAGCCGAGGTAGCGGACGGCGAGCCAGATGATGGCACAGAAGGCGACGACCGCGCCTCCGCCGTAGTGGGCGCTGCTCATGAGCAGGGACAGACCGGCAAGAACGCCAGCCGAGGCATAGAGGAGATAGGCGATGCGGCGGGGCGTGAAGCCGCGGGCGAGGAGACGGTGGTGGATATGGCCGCGGTCAGCGGCGAAAATGGCCTGGCCGCGCAGGAAACGCCGGGAGATGGCGAGGGCAGTATCAAGAAGCGGGATGGCCATGGCGATGAGGGGCGCGGTCATGCCAAGGAGGGTGGCGGATTTATGGGACCAGATGACCCCGAAGCAACCCAGGAGGAAGCCGACTGTCAGGCTGCCGCAATCGCCCATGAAGATGGAGGCGGGGTTGAAGTTGTAGGGTAAGAACCCAAGGAGGGCGCCGAGAAGGGGAGCGGTGACGAAAGCCAAGGCAATGTTGCCGTTGAGAAGGGCGCTCAGGAAGGCGGTAGCGGTGGCAAACAGGCCCACGCCGGCGGCGAGGCCATCGAGGCCATCAATGAGATTGAAGGCGTTGGCGCAGCCGACCAGCCACAGGATGGTGAGGGGGATGTGCCACCAGGTGCCTGTGGAATAGCCGCCGATGCCGTGGATCAGGACGTGAGCGTTGCAGGCCAGGGCTGCGGCGACGACCTGGCCGAGAAGCTTCATCCAGGGCTTGAGGCCGAAGATGTCGTCGAGGAGGCCGGTAGCGAAGGCGACGAGGACCGCGGGCAGAAGGGCGCGGACGGAAAGCGGGGACCAAGTGATGGAGTAGGAGTGCCACAGCGGCGAAAGGCGCACGAGGGCCAGCGCGGCCGCATATGCGAAGAGGATTGCGATGCCGCCGCCCCGTGGGATGGGGTCACGATGAACTTTGCGGGGGTTCGGCTTGTCCACCCAGCCGAGGCGATTGCAGAGGGCCCGACATGCCGGGGTGACAGCCAACGTGAGCAGTAGGGCCGTGACCGCGAGTATTACCAGAGAGAGCATGGAGGTTAGAAGTCAGGAGTCAGGAGTTAGGAGTTAGGAGTTAGGAGTTAGGAGTTAGGAGTTAGGAGTTAGGAGTCAGGAGTCAGGAGTCAGGAGTGAGAAGTTAGCGGGGGCGGTCAACGCTCCCTCACGGTCGCGGCTCGCATTGTTTCGGGGATTCCTTGGACGGCAGATTCGAGTACGGCCAGCATGTCGCGCGCCTGGCGCTCCCGGCTGTATGTTGGCGCGGCAACCAGACTGCGACGGGACAACTCCCGTGTAAAGTCAGGATTCTCCTTGAGGAACAGGACGGCGGCGGCGAGTTCTTCCGGATGTTGTGCCGGAACATGAAGTCCGGTATTGTCCCACTTGACTATCCGGCTGGCTTCTCCCTCGGGCGAAGCCAGGAGAACCGGCTTTCCCATCGCCATGGCTTCGAAGATTTTCGAGGGGATCACAGTTTCAAAGAGGGGTGTGTCTTTCAGGTGCACGAGCGCGACATCACACAGGCTCCAGACGGCGGGCATCATTTCCTTGGCTTGCGCGGGCACGAAGGAGACGTTGCGGAGCTGGCGGCGTGAGGCTTCGGCAATCAGATTCCGCCTTTCGGCGCCGGCTCCGACAAAGAGAAAACGAACGGCTTGATCTCGCAGCAGGGCGGCGGCCTCGAGGACGTTTTCGAGCGCGTGGGCCATTCCATGCGTGCCGATGTATCCCACGGTAAAGTCATTCTCAGGCAGGCAGCACCGGGCGGCAAGATCGCGGTCTCGCGGGCGAGGGGCGTAACGACTGAGATCCACACCATTGATGACGACCTCAATTTTCCGGCCGTCAATGCCCCTGCGCGTCAGATTCTGTTTGAATGACGTGGTGAGCGCAACGATGCGGGCAGCGCGACGATAAAGAACGAGCTCCAGCTTCTCCAGCCAGCGGAGGCCCATGTTGGGTTTCATGGCGCCGACGGCCACGATGGATTCGGGCCAGAGGTCGGATAGCTCCAACACGAAGGGCCGTCTGCGGCCGATTGCGAGGCCACATCCCGCCACCGCGGCAAAGAACTGGGGAGATGTGGCGGCCACAACGTCGGGGCGGCGTTCGAAAAGGCCAGCGAGGAAAGCGCTCACCATGTACGACAGAAAATCGACGATTCGCAATACTCTGCCGGCGTTGGGAGCGATGAAAGTCTTCAGCCGCACCACCCGAATGCCATCCATCTCCTCCACCTGGCGCCAGCGATTGCGATAGCCGGAGTACAGTTTCCCTTCGGGGAAGTTGGGAAAACAGGTCAGCACGGTGACCTGGTGCCCCCAACGCACCCAATAGCAAGCGCGCTCATACACGCGTGATGCCTGAGCATTTCGCTCCGGAGGGAAATTGTCAGCAAGGAAGAGGATGTTCATGGAGAAGAAGCTCAACGATGCGATCGGCGGCACGTCCGTCCCACAATTCGGGCTGACGGGGGGATGGCGGAGGGGCCTCTAAGACCGCGGCGGCGGCGGCCCCGATCCGGGCGGGATCTCTGCCTACCAGGGTGTTGGTTCCCATCTCGCAGGTGATGGGGCGCTCGGTATTCTCCCGCAAAGTGATACACGGAATCCCCAGGACGGTGGTTTCTTCCTGAATGCCGCCACTATCGGTGAGGACCATGCGCGAATGAGCTACCAGCCCGAGGAAAGCGAAGTAGCTCATGGGCTCGACCACCCGCAGGTTGGGATGCCTGGAGGAGCCGTTGAGTTTCCCGGCGGTTCGAGGGTGCACCGGAAAGACGATGGGGATGCGATCGGCGATGCCTCCGATGGCCTCCATGATGCCGGCGAGGGTGTCCTCGCAATCCACGTTGGCGGGACGGTGGAGGGTGAGCACGGCATATCTCTGGCCGGCCAGACCGGCGGGCAGCGGCAGCTCCCGCGCCCGGCCGATATGGCGCAACAGCGTGTCGATCATGGTGTTGCCGACGAACTTGATTTTCTCCGGGGATACGCCTTCGCGGAGCAGGTTTTCGCCCGCGCCGCGGTCTGTAGTGAAGAGCAGGTCGGAGATGGCGTCGGTGCAGATGCGGTTGATCTCTTCCGGCATGGACATGTCGCGCGAGCGCAGGCCGGCCTCGACGTGAGCCACACGAATGCCGAGTTTCTTCGCGGTGATGGCACAGGCCATGGTCGAGTTGACGTCACCGACCACTACCACCCAGTCCGGCTTATCCCTCAGACACACCTGTTCGAACTCGACCATCACCCGCGCCGTCTGCTCGGCGTGGCTAGCGGAGCCAACGCCCAAGTTGACATCCGGCTCCGGGATGCCCAGATCGTGAAAGAAGTCGCCGGACATCCTGGCGTCGTAGTGCTGGCCTGTGTGAACAAGACGAACCTCATGAGCGTCGCGGTAAGGACGAAACGCCTCCAAAACCGGGGCGATCTTCATGAAGTTGGGCCGCGCGCCGGCCACAAGCAGGAATTTCATGGCAGCCGAATCCCGGTCCGGAAGCTCACCGGGCAGGAGCCGCGGTAGCGGCCGACAACGGTCCGGTTCGGAATGGCCTGCTCAAACCCCGGGTGGAAGTGCGTCTCTTCCACCGCCGGTGTCAACCGCGGGTCGAAGTCAATATCGGCCGAAGCGCCGGGATAGAAGTGGAAGAACAGCTCGATCTCGTGAACCCCGCGGCCCTCCAGAGTGTCGGTGATCAGCAGATCATCCTCTCGAAGCTCGATGCGACGCCGGTGCGTGACGGGCGCCTTCAAGCGGTGATAGCCGTCGTGAGCGGCCTCGGCCCAACCCCGGTTGTCGGTGGTGACGTCGAAGGGCCTGGCCCGCCGCGCCACCCTGAAAGCGCTCCACACCTCCGACTGGTCGCAGCCATCCACGCGCAGGGTGTTGTGCGCCGCCGTTCCCCGCTGCCATTGCCGCCCGACTCCGCACTCGTAGGTGGAAATCCCGGAGTTGACCAGCAAGCGCTGCCCCCGATGCGACAATTCAAACGATAATGTGTCGGCGTGAGCATGGCCGGGCTGGTAGTCGGGGCCGATAGGCCCGGCATCGAAGAGCACGACCGTGGCGTCATTCTCCAGCCGGATGTACCCGCTCGGGGCCATGTGCGTGTTCACCGGCTGGATTCCCAGGCGCGCCGCATAATCAAAGAGAAGGCCCGGCTCGGGCGCCACGCCAAACGTGGAATCGTTGAAGAACGAGATCTGTCCGTCTGGATGCAGCATCTGCTTCAGCCACCCCGACATCCGCGCCGCCACCCGCGACCAGTCCGGCAGCAGCCCCGGATAGGCGCGGCCGAGGTTTACCAAGTCGAGCGCGTCTTCGAAAATCAGCGAGTGGTACATCGGGCTGCGCTCGAAGTGGCCTCCATCCGCCAGGATCTGCTCCGGGATCTCCCGCTCCAGCAGCCGCAGCCCCTCGCCAAGCCACGCTCTGCTCTCGAAGAAGCACCCCGCGAACACCACTGCCTTCGCGTTGGCGAACAGGTGATTGGCCAGCAGATGGTATTCCACGGTTCGGGACAGATAGTCCGCTTGGGCAGCCAGGCTTTCGGACACGCCGCGAGTCGCCAACCCGCCACCCATCACCCACTTGATCCAGTTCACTATCCGCCGCGACAGCGGATACGGCTCCCACCCGGCTCCTTTTCCGGCCGGGTTCTCCCGAATCCATCGCTCCACCAGTTCCGCCTCGGGCCTGGGGTGATAGTGCACCGTGTAATCCCTTAACCGCGACGTCGCCGTCAGCGCCGCCGGCTCGTACGCCACCGGTTCCACCCAATACCCCGCTCGTGTGCGCGCCGCCGGCTTTGGAAACCTCGGCGCCGGCGGCAGCCGCCGCGTGAACCGGTTGACCACCTGCGCGGGCTTCAGGCGCCGCACCGTCCGCAGTTCTTTCAGCACAAGTCCCGTGATAAAATGAAACTGGTCATGAAAACCCGCGTCACTCCCCTGGCATCCGCTCCGCGCAACGCCTCTTCCTCCGTCGACAAGGTCTACCGCCTGGCCCGCAAGACCGCCGTCTCAACCGAAGACCAAGCCCTCAATGCTCTCTGCGACGCCAGGTTGAAAGAGCGGCGCCATCCGCTCCAAAAGCTTCTCAATCGGCTCGGGCATGAGCTGGAACGGTAGCTACGCCAGTTCGTTCGAAAAGGACCTGCTCGCCCTCCGCGCCCAGATCCGGCAAAAAGCCGTCCAAGCCATCCGCGACGTGTTGTCGAACCCTTACCAGGGTAAGAAGCTTCAAGGGCGGGCAAGCCGCTTCTCCGTCCGCCTCGGCCGCGATTACCGCCTTGTCTATTCCGTCTACAGCCATGAGCGCTTGGTTGACTTCGAGTTCGTCGGCGACCGCAAGGAAGCCTACCGTTGGATACGCCACGTCTGAGCATTCCCATCAGCCCGCAGTCTATTCCCCACCGGCCGCTTGCAGCGTAACCCGCGCCACTTCGACCAACTCCTCAAACGAAATCGGCGAAGGCCCACCCTCGCGCACGGCCTTCAGAAATGCCGCCACGCAGGCATTGGCGCCCTTATCCTGCCGCCACAGCCGCATGGATCGGAAGGCCGGCCAACCGTATCCCTTCATGGTTCGGAAATTGTCGAGTTGCAGGATGCGCCCGCCACAAAAAACTTCCAGCCGCTCCTTGGGAAAAGACTTGTCGCCGTTGGCCAGGTAGTGAACAGTTCCTGTCGATCCGTCCGCATACGACACGCCGATACTGACACTCTGCTCATCGAGTCTGGTCACCTTCAGGGATTCTGCAGCGCCGCCGGCCAGGTGCCGCAGGAGATCCAGGAAATGGCAGGCTTCCCCACGGATCCGCCCGCCTCCCGTCCGCGGATCCAGGGTCCAGTGTTCCGCGGGGACCCTGCCGGCGTTCACGGTATAGACGAAAACTTTCGGCCCGCCTACGCTTTTGAGCAACTGCCGCATGCGCACCACCTGGGGCGCGAACCGGCGGTTGAAGCCAACCATCAAAATGGGCCGGTATTCCAGGCTTCCCCACACGGCTTCGATTTCGCCCAGTTCCTCTTCCCGAATGGCGAGCGGCTTCTCGACAAATACATGCTTGCCCGCTTGAAGCGCCCGGCAGACCAACGAAGCGTGACTATCATGCCGCGTGGCAATCACGACAGTATCGAGCTTGGGGCTGGCGAGCAGGCCATCGATATCGGTGGTGGCTTCCGCGAATCCGAACTTCCGCCCGGCGTGTGCGGCGGTAGTCCCTCCGCTGGAGGCAATGGTGTGGAGTTCGGCTCCGGCGTCCCGGAAGGCGGGGATGAGGACCTTGGTGGCGTACGATCCGGCCCCGACGAAGCCCACCGTGCCGCCGCCGGCATTCGCCGGGCGGGACGGCCGCAGAGCAACGGTGCGGGAAAGGAGCCGCTCGCTGGGCTGGTCCGCCGGATATTCGAGCAGCACGCCCAAATGGAATTCCTCGCTCTGGATCAGCTCGTAGGCCTCGAGGGCACGTTCAAAGGGAAAGCGGTGGGTGATAAGGGGCGCGACATCGAGGCGTCCATCGGCCATCATGTCGAGCACGGCTTCGAAGTTGCGTTGGGCGGTCCAGCGCACGTAGGCGTGGGGATAGTCCTGGCCGCCTTCCTCATAGGCGGGGTCATAGCGACCGGGGCCGTAGGAGCAGGAGACCTGGAAGCTGAGCTCCTTCTTATAGAAATCGTCGCGTGAAAGCTTGAGGCCGGTGACGCCCACCAGGATGATGCGTCCCCGCTTGCGGCACATCAGGGCGGCCTGGTGGACAGGTTCATCGCTCTTGGTCGTAGCCGCGATGATGACGCCATCCACGCCCCGGCCGCGTGAGAAAAGCTCTGCCGCGCGAATGGGGTCTTCGCCGGCGGAAAGGTCGACGGTTTCGGCGCCGAAAGATCGGGCCAGTTCCAGCTTCCTGGGGTCGAGATCGATACCTAAGACGCGGCAGCCATGCGCGCGCAGAAGCTGGACGGTAATGAGGCCGATGAGGCCGAGCCCGGTGACGGCGAAGCACTCGCCGAGGGATGGCGCGGCCAAGCGAACGGCTTCCAGCGCAATGGCGCCGACCACCGTGAATGCCGCGGCATCGTCACCGACGCCCGCGGGGACGTGCGCGCACAGGTTCCTGGGAACGCGCACGATTTCGGCGTGCGGGCCATTGGAGACCACGCGATCCCCAGGTTCAAAGCCGGAGCATCCGGACTCGACCACCACCCCGGCATTGGAGTAGCCGGGTGCGATGGCCCGATCGAGCTTGGCGTTGACGGCTTCCAGCGTGGCGGCGATGCCATCCGTGTGGAGCTTTTCGAACACCATCCGGACCTTGTCCGGCTGCTGCCGCGCCTTGTCGATCCACCCGGCCCGGCCGAACTCCAGCAGCATGCGCTCAGTGCCCGCGGAAAGCAGCGATACCCGGGAGCGTATCGACAAACCGCCGCCCGCGGCGGGCGCCGCAGGCACGTCCACCAGCCTCACCGTGCCGTTCCGCAAACTCTGCACGATCTGTTGCATGTCAATTGTGGTGAATTAAAGTAACACTTTTAGCGTGATAAACTGAGTTCAGGAAGATCCGCATTGCAGCAATCCGTCGCGGCCCGCAAGGCCGCCGCCTTTGAGGAGGCTGTCGCCCAAATGGCTGCCGATCCGGCCATCCAGGCCGAGTGCGCCGCCATCGCCCGGGAGTTCGCGCCCGCGGATCTGGATGGTCTCAAGCATGATTAGCCGCGGGCTGAAAGAAGCTGCTGAAAAAAGCCAGAACATTACAAGCCGCCGATGAACACGGGATAAACGCGGATTGAAAAGAATTGGTTTGTCGGTGTGCATCAGCGTTCATCGGCGGCTATAAGTATCTTGTTCGGACTTTTTCATCAACCTCTGAAAGCCGGCTGACGCACGATTGCCCGCCCACAATCCTAGTCGCCCGAGGCCACCACCACCCGCAGCGAACCCGCTCCCCAACGCTCCGCCACCCGCTTGCCCAACTCAATCCCCGGCTGCTCCAGCAAATGATACGTAACCACCGAAACCGTCCCGGTCAGGACCACGCTCCCCAGCAGGTTCAGGGCCGCCCACCGCGTTGGCCAACAGGCAAAGCAAAACCAGATTGCCACCGAATGGCTTAAATAGATCCCATACGAATACTGCGCCACCAGCTTGCTGGCGGTCTTGAGCCAGCCCCACCGGATCTCCCGGAACCAGGGAATCGCCAGCCCCAGCAATGCGCAAAACGCCCCTTCCACCAGCACCTCCGCCCACCCCGGCCACCACATACCCACCGTGGCAGTTGAAAGCCGCACCCGCCCCACCAGGACTCCAGGCCCGAAATCCCGCACCAGCCACAGCACCCGGTACCCCACGACCAGACTCGCCACGCAAACCGGCCAAAGCCACCCCGGCCAGCGTTTCCGCGAGACCTTCAGACCCTGCCATGCCAGCAACCCGCCAAGAAAGCAAGGGAAATACCGTGTCAGCAGCCCGGTTTCAATATTGGGAGTGCCGCGAATCCCATACTCAACCAAAGCCACCCCGGCCGCCGCCACCCAACCCCAGGCAGCCGCCCGCACGCCCCCGGCCTGCCGCAGCCACAGAAACAGCAGCGGCAGCAACGCATACATCTGCACTTCAAACGGCAGCGACCAAAGCACGCCCAACGTCGAGCCGCTCCCCGTCACGTTCTGCACCAGGGCCGCGTTGCTGACGAACGGGCCCCAGCCCGGCCAGCCGAACTGGAATCCCCACGCCTGCTTAGCCAGGGGAAACACCGCCAGCAGAAATACCGCCAGCACGCTCAGCGGGTAAATCCGGAAAATGCGCCGGATCATGAACGTCCGGTAGAGCCGCCACCCATCCAGCCGCAGCCGCTCCATCGACATCATCAGCACCAGGGCAGTATGCACAAAAAACAGCAGAACCCCCAAGTGCCCTAAAGCCGCCACGCCGGGAATCCCAAGCGGCGGCCCCAGGTGGTTGAGGAACACCAGGCACACCGCTACGGCCCGCAGAAAATCCAGGTTCGCGAGTTCCCCCGGCCCCCCGGACGGCGCTTTAGCTCTGGGAACCGTCTGTGCGGCCACAACGCCACTCACTTCTGCGTCACCATCCCTCTACTCCCCAGGGCATCGTCCAGGGCCAATTCGGGCATCCGCGCCGCCCCCCGCAACCGCCGCCAGGTCCAGACATTCAACCCGATCATCACCAGGCAAAACAAGACCATCCACCCAATCCCCGCCTGGGATACCAAAAGCCACGCCCACTGCCCCGCCCAATGCAACCAAAGCCACCCCGGGTGCGCATCTCGAAACACCGTCAGAAACAGCACCGGCACTGCAATCCAAAGCAGCGGCCACCCGTAGCCCACCAGCCGATAGGTCGCCGTTCCCGTGAACGTCCCAACCACTCCAGCCAGCAGACCGTACACGCCGATCGCCAGCGCCACCTGACAACGCCGCTCATTGCGTCCTGCGTACAAGGCCCTCCATCCCGCCGCCAAAAACGCACAGGAAATCGACATCACCCCGAAGAAATTCGTCCATGTCGCCACAATCGTCTCTGGGCGCCAATCGCAAACCACCAGGGGGGAAGAAACCCCCAGCAACCGCACCGTCAGCAGAGGGTTCGGGCAACCCCAGGGAGACACGGACTGCAAGGCAAACGCCGGCTGCCAAAGCCGCAGGCCCAGCCAGTTGGAAAGGAAGTTCCAGACGCTCTTGAGCGCAATGTAAGACCCCGTCGAAAAGTGGTGGATATTCTGGCTCCCCGCCGGAGCAACCAGCCCCACCAGCACCATCCCGAACACCGCTGCCACCACCGCCCCGGCTGCCTGCCAGTATCGCTGCCGCCACAGAAAATAGAGCGTCACCACAAACACCGCCAGCACGCTGGACTCCCGGCACAACAGCAAAGCCACCAGAATTGGATATGCCAAAGGCTCCGCCCGCATCAGCGCCAGCCACAAACCCGCCAGCAGGGCCGCGTGAAACAAGTCCGGCATGTAGGCCGCGCAAAAGTACTCCACCAGAATGGGGCACCACAGCAGCAGAGGCCAAGCCCAGCGAACGCCGCCGAAGCCGAAAACCGTCCCAGCCGTGCACGCCACCAGCACGCCCAACGCCGCCCAAGCTACCGCCGTGAAAGCGTTCTCCAAACTCAATCCGGACCGCATCAGCGCCATTGCCGTCCATGGGTGCAGCAGGCGGCTCGAAAAGGGCCTCGCTACGCTTTCCGCATGCCCCTTCGCCACTTCGACATATTCGGTCGAGTTGGGTACAACAGTCGGCATCCCCATTCGCCAACCGCTCAGCAGGACGAGGGCAAGCGCACAAGTAACTACTCCACAGCGGCGTGTCACAGTTCGATCTCTCACTGGCAAGCCCAGATTACCTACGTCATTTAGCCGCTGTTTGAGCACTGGGCCAGCCGCGACTCATAGATCCTCGGGCGTTCGTGAAACCTCTCAATGCTCAGGTTTGCCACCGCTGAAAAGCACTACTGCAACGCCATACTACAGAAGCGGTATGGCGAAGCTCACCGCCACGGAATCTGCAGGCCGACGCCTACGTCCCTGTTTTCCATATCAGAGAAACGAAAACTAGCCAGAGTCGAAGCCGGTTCCGGTTCCGCTCAACAGCTTCAATGACTCTATTTGGGCTTCCGCAATCTTCGAAACCACAAACCGCAGCTTGCCAGACGGCGCCCGTGGCAAACTCTCTAAGTACTGAAACTTCACCGTCGCCTCATCACCCACCCGCAGTGCAGTCTCCCGCAACAACTGCGCTTCATCATCCCCCGTGTAGTTTCTGCCGCGCACAATCCGGTAAACCAGTTCCCCAGGAACCTCCTGGTAAATCTGAGCCTCGCGAACGTGAACCATGTCTTTGAAGATGTGGTCCATCCTGCCAAGCCTCGACCCGTTACGCAGATGAACATAATCCTCCTGCCTGCCGTCCACGTGATCAACGATTCGCCCCGATCGGCCACATGGGCATTCAGTTCCCGATACACTCACTATGTCGGAAACCTCGTACCGTACCAGGGGCGTGGCCGGATTCGTAAAATTCGTCCCCACGACTCGGAACGTTTCCCCATTTCCGGTAGGTACAAACTCCACAGCGGCAAAATCCTCGTCAACATGCAAACGACCACGTTCGCACTCTGAAAAATTCGCGACCGCTTCGGCCATACCGTAGTGCTCTCTGGGTTGCACACCAAACGCCTTAGCAATTAGTTCTCTCTGCTGCGGCAGCAGGTTTTCTGCTCCGGTCGTAATCCACCGCACCGTATAGCCCAGATCCAGCCCCCGGTCAATCATGTAGCCTGCCAGCAGCGTCAACAAAGAGGGATAGCCGTGCAGCCAGGGTAGCCGGCGGCGGCGCAGTTCATCCACATAATCGCCCATCCACTGTGGCGCCACGTGGTAAGCGCTGAACAGAATCTGCCGTCCAGGGTAGTTCAGCCGCCAAAATGGGGCAGCCTTCTGTTTGTGCGGAACAACCGAGCGGCCGCCAAAGTACCCGCACCACGTCCCCGGACTGATCCCATGCCAGCTTCGGTAACGAAACCAGACTGCCCACTGTTCCTGTATCGCTCTGGTCGTCGCACGGAACCGCAGCCCGGCGCCCGTCGTCCCGCTCGTGTGCGACACGCAAGAATTCTCAGCAAGCGGGCTCTGGTTTGCAAACTCCTCCGCCCGCGCTTGAACATCCGCCTTTCCGATTATGGGCAAGATCTTTAGATCGGTGAGTTCCTTGATATCCTCCCACGCAAAGTCTGCGCGATCCCTCTCTGCAGCATAGTGCGGCGTGAAGGCAGCAGCCTCCTTCAAGAAACGCCGCAACCGATCATCCCGGTACTCAAGGACCCGCTCAGTCGACCAACCGCTTCGCGCGGTAGCCGCTCTCAGCAGTTGGTGAAAGTCGGCGTTGTATCTCGTCCGCTGAATCCGCCAACCCTCAAGACTGCAAAAGGCGTTCTGCAACGGAGTTGGCAGGGCGTCGTAAAGTGGTAGCAGTTTTTCAGACAGACCGGCCATCCTGTTCTACAGCCTGCCTTTCGATATGGCTAGCCCATCCGAAATGCGGCCGGAATCGAAATGTCGAGTCGCTGGCGATCTCTGTGAGTTGGCCGTTCCAGGGAGCATGGTTGCTCCGGACCTCGATTTCATGCCAGTCCCAATCAGCCAGCCGGTAACTCTTGCACTGGAACGCCTGGCAAATGATAGGAATCAGCTCCGGATCGAACCCCATCAGGTAGGCAGACACGGCATCAACGCTCGCCGCGTTGGTCCCGAACAGCAGGACGCCGGCATGGACGGGATCCGGGTTCATCGGTCCGTTTCCCTCACCCGCAATAATCCCATCCACAAGCACGTAATGCCGCTTCGCCTGGGAGAAACGATCTTCGCGCAAGGTCCCGTCCGGATTGCCATACAAAATGGCTTTGTTCAGGTCGAGACACATCCGCCAGATCGTGTCGTTGCCATACCAGTTCCCGCTTCGGATGACATCCTCACTGGATCCGTATACCGCCAGAGCAGCTCTGCGCCCATACCGGTGGACTGCCCCGCCGATACTAGGCAAACTCAAAATGGTCCGCCGCAACGCGGACACCAGCGCGCGCTCAGACTTCGCCGAACTCCCATCCGGCCGCTCATCACCGCCGCTTGCAGGAGTTCCTTCGGTGTGATGCGGCAGCCAGTTCTTATCGCCGTTGACACCAACCAGATTTTTCAAGCCGCCGGTGATGCCGGCCTTCTTGTGGGTCTTCATCTTCGGGATGCTAAAGATGACGTCCGCAGCAATGGCTGACCCGGATATGAGATACTCATGCTTGCCATTCGAATGATGGGAGTTGACCTCGTTCTGGTCGTAGTCGGCCCCGTAGTAGCGGCCGCTGCCACCATGCCCGGCGAGTTCGCTGTGTCTGCCTAGATTCAGCGCCACATAGCCGTTTGGATCTCCTGCCAGTTTCCTACGTTTGTCGATGACCCCATCGCGAAGGCTCCACTCCTCGCGCCGCAGGTCGACGAGATCACATTGAAGCCCCTGCGCCCGGTAGGATTCAACCAACTCCTCGAGTTGCAAAAGCTCCACCACCTTATCGAATGAAGAATCCGTCTGAGGAGCGTCGGCGATAATCACTCGACCGACTCCGTCCAGGGCCTTCCAGATGTAGTCGCAGGCCGCGCGAATCACGCTGCCATGTGTCAAGACGTACTTCCACCCCTCTGGGTCGCGAGGGTGATGCTCTTTAACTAGATTCGGCTTAACAAGGACCGTTTCGCCGGGGTGGATCAATGCGCCGAGTGGATTCCAGTGCGGCACATCAACTCTCGCCACATCAAGGCTGAGGTTCGCAAAACACTCGCTAACTAGGGCCGATACTGATGGATAATCATAGCTGATTCGCGCGGACGTTTGGTGCAAACAGCAGGATGCGGGCGCACAACCCGGAACTCCGCACCGGGAACGCGCGACGGAGACTGTCCTAGCGATCATCACGCTATTTTCCGCGGTGTCGAATCGGGCACCATTCGGCAGGACCTTGGCCTTACGAGTAACCTTTGGGCGAGGCGCCAAACGACTTCATTCACCTTCAGGTTCTTGTCTCTTGAGGCCACACGTTCAAGAGACGCCAACGTACTAAATCCGACGCCCAGAAATGTCTCGCTCGTCTCCGGCACCACTCTCAGTCGCAGTGTGGGCTTCCGTCGCTCGACAGGCTGCACGATTTCTCGCCCCCCTAAGGAGGAGTTCGGTGATCTTCGCCTGCACGCAAAAGCCTTGGATAGCTTTGAAGCCGCAGTACAAGAAACCTTGCTTACCGTCAACAAAACCCAGCCGCAAGACATATACATAGACGAACATAAGGATGGGAAAGAATGAGAGCCTCATGCCCAGTCCTTTCAGCCAACGACGCCGCTGTGCCTGGTTGCCCCATAGTGAGGGCTTGAGTCCCCCCCTGCCACCAGCCAAGAATGTGCTGGCCTCCCAGTTGGAATAAGCGTTGTGCTTCTCGATATATCGATCCAGCGTTTGGAAGTTTTCGTGCCGGACTGCGTGCTTCAACCTGCCGGCCTTGCCGTCCAAAATGACATGTTCGTGAACTTCCATATCACCCATGGACGTGTCTTGTTCCGCCAGCCGACACTCAAAGCGTGCCCTGCCGTGACGAAACAGGGACAACTTCAATAGAATCGTGTCTCCGAATCGAAGCGGTCTTCCGAGAAACCAAATCTTGTACGCCAAATAATACCCGTCAAACCGCGGGTCGGCTATCGCGGATCGAATCTCGTCTTTGAGATCAGGGAGCAGGACTTCGTCCGCATCCAGGAGGAGCACCCACTCGTTGCGCAGTGGGAGTGTATCCAGCGCCCACTGCCGCTTCTTGGGCCACCCCCCATGATAATCAAACTGCACGACGTCTGCTCCGTACTCCTTTGCAATCTGCGTTGTTCCGTCCGTGCTCCGTGAGTCCAGAATGATGATCTCGCCTGCCCACCCAGCGATCGCATCTAGGCAGCTTCGGAGGTTTGCTGCCTCATTCTTGCAGGGAACAAGAACGGATACCGGTACCGGCGTGCTGCTTACACGTTCATTCGGCATCTGCCACTCCCGCTCCTGGCGTGATGTCCGCGGAAAGATTACTTAGTGACATGGCTGGACAGTCAGCGCCTATAAGCTCTGCCTACCGGCGCGCCTCGCGCAACAACTCGGCGACGGGCCCTTATGCACCGCCAGCGTGTTCCACTTTGCCCATTGTAGGGGTTGCCGTTCGGCCCAGGCAAACGTTTGACCGCCGCCTCTATACCGATTGATACCAACCACAGCTTTACTCTTTCGCGATTACATGAATCGAAATCGTGGGATCAAAGACGAACGAAGAACGATTGAAGTAGAGGGACGTGCAATGTGGTTTAACTACTCCTGGAGCATTACCATAGAAATCAACCCTGTCCAAACCGCGTTCTCTGAAGCCATCATAGAAACCATACCCTTCAGAATTATCGCAGACAATGATACCATCTTTAGCTAACAAGTTGCAGGCAAGGTCGATCATCTCATACCGATACAATCCATCAATAACGGCTACATCATAATGGGGATACGGTTTAGATGCCAATACCTCTCTGACGTGGTTGACATTGGTGTCCACATCTTTCATTGACACATAGTGCAAATCAACATTGACTGGCATTGTTTGCGCGATCCTGGCGTACCATTTCTGGTCGCCCTCAAGGGTAACAACGTGCCTTGCTCGCCTTGCCCACCACAAAGTGGATTGGCCACCTCCAAATTCCAAGATGACTTTATTCCCGTAGGTTCGATACTTCAGGAAATCAATGCACGGGTACGTGTACCAGGGAAGCGGCTCGCCGTCTTTCGTAACTGCTTTCATTCTAAAGCTGCTTAAGAAGAATCCCGTCCTATATCCCCACATGAGGGGGGCGAGGCATGCTGTGGCAACACTTCGTATGGGACGTGACAACCATCCCGGGAGCAGCCGCTTGACTGGGGAGTATGCTTCTTGAAGCGTCAGTTGTCTCATGTCGCGTCGACGATGGCTAAGCTAAACGACTGGGAATCCCGGCTTTGTGTTGAGACTCTAACTCCACTGCTTTCGGCTGAGGGTCCGCTCCTGGGGCGCCGGAGAGGATTCTGGCCAGCCTCTCGGCGATGTCCGCATAACAGAATCGGTTGCGTTGTGCCGCCCCGGCAGCGACCAACTGTTTTCTGGTGCTTTCGTCGGTGAGTACCTCGATGGTTCGTTGAGCGAGGTCGGCCGGATCGGCGGGCTCAAAGTAGAGTGCAGCCGCCCCCGCCACGTCGTGAGCGTAGGGCAGGTCTGCTGCGACTATGGGACACCCGGCAGCCATGGCTTCCGCCAGAGGCAGGCCGAACGATTCAGCGAGAGAGGGAAACACCATCACGTCCGCCTTGGTCAGCAAGTAGTGAACCTCAGCGCTGCTTAGGATGCCGAGCCAGACGATCCGATTAGCTGCACCGGCATCTTCAGCAACGCTCTGCAGATGCCTCACAAGACTGGCATAGCGGCTGTTAGGCGGGCGCTCTGCCTCGAGCGTCAATAGCAACCTCGCGGAAGGCAGCTTTTTCATAATGTGCGGCATCGCCTTGAGCAGGCCTTCATGGTTCTTGTGCTCGCTCGGGTGGGAGACATAGACGATTCGCGGAGAAGAGCAACCTTCCACCATGCTGCGCAATTCGGGGCGGATCGGGGCGGTGGTGTCCAGAGTCCGGTACCCGCTTGGGATCACAGCAATCTTTTCCCTCAGACGCCTATCAGAGGCCGCCAGCGCTTCGGCCATGGACTGAGTCTGCACAACGATCGTTCCGCTTCGTCCGGCGCCCCCGAGCATGAGTCGGCCCAGTACGCGCATGCGCAGGTCCGCCCGGAAGGTGCGGCCTGCGATCCGATTCGCCCCGATTGCATTCAGTTGGTGGCAATACACTACCGTCGGGAACTCCCCCAACAGAGGAGCAATGTTCGCGAAAGAAAAGAGTACGTCGGCTCCGAGTCTCCGCACGCGCCTCGGGAGGACAACGTTCAACCACAGCAGACGCCCGAACGGACCGTTCCCCATCCCCGTGGAGGTAAAGTGAACGCGTCCTCCGGAAACCGGCTCCTCGAATTCTCGCATCTCGCGAGGCAAAAGGAATACGTGCCACTCCCAGTCCTGCCGCACCTGCGGAAGCCACCAGAGCAGTTCGCTAAGCACCGCTGCGCCACCGTGTCCTCGGATGCCGACCGCATCGACTGCAACCGTGAACTTTCTCAATCCGCCCATTGCAGACCGACCGATACCTCTCTTCTCACGCGCGTTCAGGGGGCACTTGCTGTTTAAGTGGATCAGTCTACCTGCCCCACCGAACTCGCGGCAGTATTTCCCGAGCTGGTCTTTTTTTGTGGCCGCATGGATCGTGCTACAGCCTGTGTGAACTGGTGCGCTGCCCAATCCAAGGTCCGCCTGAGTGCGCGGACCTGTGATGCCTTTCCGATCCCTCGGGCAGTACTCTGGTTGGAAACTGCCCACATCATCGCCCGTGCAAGGGCCTCCGCGTCTCGCGCTGGAACAATCAGCGGTGCGGCTTCGGCTCCGCAGAAATCGTACGTCGCGCCAACGCAGTCCGTACTCACGATGGGCAGACCTGATATCGCTGCTTGTGCTGTAGACAATGAATACGGCTCAGCGACACTGGGTTGAACGTAGGCATCTGCAATTGCGTAGATGCTTGGCAGATCCTCGAAGGACATCGGCTGCAGCATGCGTATGGCGCGGTTCGGTAATCTTGCCGCGAAGTCCCGGACCAGCCGGTCTTCGGGACCAGATCCAACCATGATGATTCGGGCATTGGGTTCGTGCCGGACCACCTTTTCAAATGCATGCAGTAGATACGGAATACCCCTTTGTTGAATCAACCGACCGACAAACAAAAATAGGAACTCCCCCACACCGACGTCCATCTTCTTTCGGAGCTCAGATCGGAACTTCAAGAATTCCAGAGTACGCGTCCACAAGCCCTGGGCATCCAGACAATACGCACCCTCAAACACATCATCCTCGGCTGCACCGTGGCTGCACCAGTAATCGCGGCTTGCCCGGCCAGGCACCCAAAATGCACGGAACGCATATCTGAGGAGTCTGGCGCGTACGGCAGCATGGCATTTTGCGAGGGCAGTGCTTGTCCCAGCGTCGACCGTATCTGCGACTAGAACACAGGGAATTCTCTTCAGCAGGCACCAAGTGATTGCCCTTCGTAACGTCCCTTGGACGTACCCCGCCACAAAGACCGCGTCGGGGCGCAATTGGTCGAGGCACCGAAAAATGTTGGAGGTGTCGTGCGCGAGCGGGAACCGCGCTCCTTTCGCGTCCAGGAACCGTCTCGGAGCAGCGCCAGGCCTGGCAGTCAGGTAAGGATGGTGTCCGCAGTTCTCGAATAAAAAAACCGAATCGATCCGAACCCGGCCCATTGAATGGACGCGCTCAAGCGTCTCGGATATGTAGGGTGCAGGATGTATCCCCAGGAACGTCACGCGTGGATTTCGTCGCTCGTCCACTATCATCTGCCCTGCGTGAGCCCTTCGGTTTCCGTTCCACTCGACATATTACACTTGGACATCGACTATGGCAGAACTCCTGACCATCGCGGGTAAGCGCCGATCTAACCTGCCAACAAGAGGGGCGACTCGGGGGCTGGACGGTGTCGTTCGAGAACCGTTAGCTGAGGCAAACCGCGCCGAGCGCTGTATTCGTTCCGGTCTCCCCCTACTGTAGGCTGCAAGAAGAAAGCCACAGGCGACAGAAAACACGTAGAAGCCACCGCTAAAGATGAACATTTGCATCAGGCAGACCAGTCCTACAAACGCGCAAGCCCGCTGCTGGGGGGGGCTTGTACCGAAAATGAGTCCCCGAATACCTGGCCAAACAGACACAAGAAGCAGCAACAAGCCGACCACGCCGACCTGGCTGATCCACGACAGGAGCCCGTTGTTCGGCGCCAGAACGACCTCCTGCTGTGTCGAGCCGAGCTCCTGAGCAATATAAAACGAGATGCCGCCCAATCCACAGCCGGTCAACACAAACAGTGGATTGTCGGTTAGAATCTGTGCAGAGATCACTTCCACGAAATCCTCGAGAGGTCCTCTGCCCAGCCGCCCGCGAAAACGCTCATTTCCGGCCGAGACAATGCCTGTTCCTGCTTCAGCAAATTGGTCCCCGGTCTGGGCAACGAGGAGGCCAAGCACCGCAAGTACGCTCATCGCCAAGAGAGCCACTCGGTGTCGATTCAGCCTCAGAACAACAGTCGCCACGTAAATCAGTACGCATAGAGCGCCACCTGCCCAAGCCGATGTTGACCAGGTCGCGAATAGAGTCGCAATCACCACGGCCAGCCGCGCCCACTCGCGACCACGCCGGCCGTACTTGGTGTCCATAAGGGACAGTTGCAAAGCCATATAGATAACACAGCACAGCCCCAGGCTTTTAGGCTCGCCCATAAAGGCTGTTGACCTGTAGTAGGAGTGCCCTGCAAAATCAAAAGTCGCAAATATCTCGCCCTGTGGTGCTAGTATGCCCGTTAGTGGCAGGCCCGTGCGATACGCTATCTGTTGATAGAGGGCGTACAGGCAGAGCGGCCATGCACCCCAAAGCACTCTTCTTCGCAGTTCCCGCAGCGCGTTGCCAGCCCGGAGCGCCCCTGCGAGAATCACGCCGACGGCGGCGAAGAGCAGCCAGTTAGCAATCTGGACATCTCCGCGCAGATATGAGTGAAGTCCGGTGACGTCGCTGATTGCGCTGACAGGCCAGACTGCGGAATATGCGACTGTTGCCGCTACTCCGTACGCCACGAAGAGCACATACGCCCCGTAGTTGGTGCCCTTGAAGTGGCGTATAGGCCACCGAACCAAGGCGGCAGCACAAAGGACCGCGCCGCAGCAACGGTCTAGCGACCATAACCCCCCGAATGCCGGCAGGGCGAAGTGGTTAAGGGGAGCCACAACGAGGAAGTAAGCAGCAGCAACCGTCAACCCCCTCCTGCAAGCGTATACTTGTCCGCATAGTAGCAGCCAGAAGATCGTTCTTAAAACCGTCTCAGGCATCAGGGTTGCGCCCCCGCCGCCCCCGGTACGGTAGCTGGCCCTATTGGATATTGGGCAGCATCATTGGCCTGTAGGACCGGATACTCCTGCGTCGCGAATGAACGCCGGACCACGTAGCCTGGGCCTGCTGGCAACCCAACCGGTTCGTCCGCCCTGTTGCGGGACGGCTCAAAAAATGTCACATCTTACCCCGCACAGACTGTCGTACGCTGAGAGAATCGCGGTCACACTCTGCTCAAGTGTGAACCTATCTTCATAGGTCGCCCTTGCCGCACGACCCATCTCAGCCCTAGCAAAGTCGTCGGTTGCCAGCCGGTTCAGGGCCGCAACCAGTTCATCCGGGTCGTTACGCTTCACCACGATACCGGACCGCGAATCCACTGCCTCTCTCACGGCCCCCACGTCGGTGGTTACAACTGGTAAGCCGAGAGACAGAGCCTCAATGATCACGAGAGGCAACCCTTCTGCCAAGGACGTAAGAAGGAATACATCACATGTACTCAGGATCGCACGGGGATCATCAATGTCTGTAAGCACTGTCAGCGCTCCTGGTCTAAAGTGCGAAGCCCGTTGTCGCACCTTTGACTCCAATGGACCGTTCCCGATCATCAATAACTCAGACTGAGGGAGGCGCCGCTGCAATCTTTCAAGACACGAAAGTGCTGTGAACGGCTGCTTTCTTTCGATGAGACTTCCACACCAGCCGATGCGAAACCGCTGTGATGCACATCGAGGGTCCACTCGGTATTTCGTATCCGGCACACCACAATACGCGACAACGGAGCCGTGCTCGCAGGCGTACTTCTTCTTGAAAACTTCGTCACTAGTTGTGGAAACTGATATGACGCCGTATCTGCCGTTTCTGAGGGACCGTCGGGTCCGATAGTAATTGAACGGGATCTGGTTGATGCCCAAGCGTTCGCGGGCCAATAGCGGGCGCTCGGTGTGGTGATGCGTGATGATGCATGGTCTTCCGGATTGCTTCGCGGCAGCCGCAATCCACTCCGGTTGGGCGCCATGGCCGTGCACGATCTTGGCTCCCACAGAAGATATCACGCGCGCGACCGATTGGATATAGCGATGGCGATCCTGGATCGGCGCTTCTCCCAGCAACTGTACGCTGACGCCGAAGGATTCGATCATTTGCCGCCGTGGGGTGGGCGGACATTCCGCTAACACGTTCACAGAAATGCCGCGATCGCGCAACCCCCTGCTGAGGGACTGCACATGGCACTCTGTGCCCCCCCAACCCAGATTCCTGGCGACAAGAAGAACGTCCGCCCCCGTACATCTCGCTGAGGGTGATTTGTCATGTGCGGAGATGGCTGGCGCTGGAGCGCCGTTTGTCTTGCCTCCCGGTTCTATGTGCTGGAACCGCGGTTGCGCCCCCTCCGCCGGCCCGTTGAGAACTGGCGTTCCAGATGGCGATCTCGCGACCAGCTCCTCGAACCTGGCGAGGAGTTTGCCGCCGTTCATCCGGGAATCGAAAACGCTTCGGGCCGTCCGCAGGGCACCTTCGCCCAACCGCAGCCTGAGGTCGCGATCTTCCAAGAGACGCCTCAGCCCGGCTGCGAGCGCTTCGGCACTGCTGGGCTCGCAAAGCGCCGCGTTCTCCCCGTCGGTGAAATACGTGCCCACATCTCCGACACGGGTGGCGAGGATGGCCCGGCCCATCGCCGCATATTCAGCAAGTTTTGTGGGCAAACCCGCCTCGTTGAAAGGATCCTGCAGTTGGGGAGCCGCTAGGATGTCCGCGGCACTATACAGTTCTAAGATCTGTTTAGTGTCAACCTCGCCGAGGATAACAACTCGCCCGGCCAGTCCAGGCTGTGCGGCGAGCCGTTGGACGTCGTCGTGGGCTGGCCCCCCTAATGTCCGGCCTGCGATGACAAGAGTTGCGCCTGCAAAATCTTTGGCGACGCTCTTGAACGCCTCCAACAGGACAGCCAAGCCCTCTTGCCTCCAGGTCCCACCGGCATAAGCCACCACCGGGTGATCCTGCCCAATGCCCTGACGTGACCTGAACGATACTCCCAATTCCTTGCTAGCCTGAAACACCTTCGTATCGACTAAGATGGGCAATTTGATGACCGGGGTCGTTGGGGCCTGCCGGAGCACGTGCCTCTCTATACGCGCGCTAATGACTACATTTACAGACGCGACTCGCGGCAATAAGACCTCGCCAGCTTTCGCAACCCACCAGCGTGCTCCGTGCTGATCTGCCGAGCCCATGTCGCACATCTCATAAGCCACAACGAGCCTCGCGGCCCTGAGCAGGAGGCCGGGGATGGCGGACTCAAAGGTTGTGTTGTAGAAAACCACCACGTCGAAGCCTGTCTTGCGGACCTGGCGAATGGCATCGTGCCAAAACAATAGCCTCTTGCCGGGGATCGCCGTAGAGGGCCCGACAAGTTTCAAGGGCACACCGCACGCGTCGCGGCCACCTTCTTTCCAGCGAGGGGCAAAGAGGTACGTATCAGAGCTCGCACCTAGACCCAAGACGATATCCCTGACGCGTCGATCAGCCCCGCTGAAGCCCTTCTCCGGTGGATACGCTCCCTGGTAGATAACTGCACACTTCATGTAGTACCTACGTCACATCGACTCAATCGGGCACTCGCCGCCCTTGGTGCTTGCTGGGTGTAAAAGAGCCTTAACTGCCTCATAAGGACTCATAGGCTGGCGCGCCGCAGCCTTCCTCGCAGCCGTCTCGAGCCGTGTCTAAATCGGCCAGCCGCCTGCGTATCAGCAGCCAAGCTGGTCGCATGTAGGCCAGCCCAAACCCGAGAGCCGTCGCCCAAATCACCCCGCTAACACCCAGGAGCTTAACCATCGGGAATTTCAGCGCGAAGGCCAAGATGCTCGCTGCGCCGAAGATCATCGTTTGACGGCGCAGAGTCGCGCCATGGTTGAGCACGACTGCAGCATGACCTTGGAATACGTTCAGCACTTGCCAGACTGCTGCCGCGAGCAGAAGCAAGAAAGTAGGCAACACGTGACCACGCGTCCAGAGCTTGACGATCGTTCCGCCGGCCATCACTAAACAAGCTGCCACGGCGCCAGTCAATACGAAATTCACCAGCAGGGATCGCCGCAGCATTCCGCGTACCCAATGGACATCTCCTCGCGCCATGGCCTCGCCAAACGCCGGCCACAAGGGTGAGATCAGGAAATCACTAAGATATGCGGCGCTGAACATCCGGTATACTACCGAGTACATTGCGACCGCGCTCGCACCCAGCAAACGCGCGACGATTACGGAGTCGGCGGTGTAGGCAAAAACGGTGCAGCCCTGTAAAGCGACGTAGAGTCCGCCCGAGCCAATCAGTGCCCTTGCAACGCGCCGGTCCACCCACCTGACTCGGGGAATCAGTTCGCGGTGGGCAAAATGAAAAAAGGTGACGTGGTTAAGCCCACGTACCGCCAGCGGGGGTAAAGCAGCGGCCGCGGTGAGGCCCGGCAATCCGACCCGCAATCGCGATGCCACCACCAGGGCAGCCAGCCCCATGAGGCTAGCCAACCCCTGCCAAAGGTTAGCCACCCATCCTTCCTGGCGGCCCAGTTGCACACGCTGAACCACCCCCAAGGGAAGGTTCAACGCGCATGAGCCGAGCAATATCATCGTCGCCGTGCCCACTTCCTGGCTCGCTCCGGCCATGGATAGATTCAGCACACGCCCCCAGGACACATAGTGGTTCGCGACCGTACTGAGCATGAGCACCACACCGGCTAGGAGCCAAAACAAATAGAACGCACTGGAGATGGCGTGTCTGGCTTCGCCCTTATCTTCTCTACCTTCAGAGGCGGCGATGGTGGTCATTAGTCCATTTCCGATTCCAAAATCCGCAAACGTCAGCATTCCCGCGATCGAGCTGATTGTTATCCAGGCTCCATAGCGCTCGGTGCCCAGGTACCCAATCACCAACGGAACGGCAATAAGGCCAGACAGGACCGTGACCACGCGGGAGAAGGCGCTGGCACCTGCAGTCAGTCGGAGCTTCCGTAGGCGTTCAGCAGCCCTCGCCTCAACTCCCGTGGCAGTGTCGACTGCCGATTGCCCAGATCCTGAACTCTTGGAGAGATGCCCGTATGAGACCATTCTGGCCACGGCTAGAGTCCGGCGGATCACCCCACCAGCGCAGGGCACGTGGAGTTTCATGTCCAATCCAACCTGTTTCGCCAGCCCCATTGCGGAGGCAGGTGAAGATGTCCCTTCATCCACACTCGCACGGCCGTCCCAGCATCCGCGGCCTACTCGCCCCGGCATTGAACGATCTGTGTACGCACCAGGTGCACAGATTTACAAGGTGAAAACACCAAACCCACGCCAGTGGCAGCTCGTCTATTCCGCTGCCTTCGATCACTTGCAACCCGCTCAAGAACATGGCTATTAGCCCTGCCCAGATGGTAATCCGCCAAGTGCGTCTGTCAGTCGCCTTCGCTTCCATAGTCATCCTTGGATAGGTCAAACTCAGGAAGATAAGCCGATAGTCATAGGAGCGCGTCAGCGCCCACGTGGCGACAAACACGCAGGCACCGAACAGATAAGCGGCCAGCCATGCGTCATTGCCGGCCCAGGAGGCGACACGCGGAGTCGACCTCGCGATTACTACGGTGAGCGCTACAAGCAAGGAGTACCATGCAACCCGCGCCACATAGGTCAGACGTGCTAAGTCTTTGCTCGGTATAGGCCTTGAGTGGCTGCTTCGGAGATCCTCCAAACTATGACCCTTGCTGCGTAGGAATCTCAGCAACAACAGCGCTGAGTTGTCTGGGAAAACATTAAGGCCGTATGCGCGTCCGACCATGCCGCGCGGCGTGTTGTGCCAGATCTGAGGCAGGGTGTCGCGCTCCAAGAACAAGTAGGCGCCAAACAGCAACGTAACTGCCAACAGGAGTACGACGCCGGTCTTTCCCCTCCTGCCGACCACACAGATCGAGCCGGCGATCGGGAACAATTTGTACATAGCGACCGCAAGCGCGCCAACTGCCAAAAGCCACTCGGAAGCGCGTTTCCACCGCTCAGCAAGAATGCAAGTAATTGCAATTCCGCAAAAGACGATGACATCGGTATTCGCCCTGCACAGACCAAAAGTGACCGGCGGGGCGATGAGGAGTAGCGAGCTTAACAGGCCCAGCCGGCCGCGGCAATGCCAGACAACGCAGACCAAACAAAACACTCCCATCCCAACCACACACCATCCGAATGAGCCCGCACTTGGTTCATCGAGACCAAGTGCCCGAAGTGAGTAAGCCACTATCCGGGGGTAGTTATAGGGCGCTCCCCTCTTGCAGTCATAGAGACTCTGTTTTGGCTCTAGCTTGCTGCAGGCAATCGTGCTTGCAACGTGGTGCAAATCACAGAACTCCTCGTTCATTACCTGCACATTAAAAACATCCCAGGCCTGGCGCGTCCCGACGGAGCGGGCTCGAAGCGCGAACGCGGCTGCAGCGGTAGCCAGGACGGCGAACATGCATAGCGCTTGAGCCCGACGGGAACGCATCCAGTGCCTGCAGTCAACCTGACGTCTGATTCCGGCGTACGATTGCCATGAAGTGCGACACCCTGCCAGTCCCAGCACGACCGCGGACAGCGTCTGAGTGCTGTTGCGGCATCATAGGGAAACCCCGAGCTTAATACGGAGAACCGTCAGAACGCGGCTTCTCTGACGCGCCTACTTAGCCCATATAGCGGCCCCAGCGCAGCAGACCCCCGCCGTGTCAGGTGCTCGCGATCCGAGTACAACGCGACGCTGCCAATCTCTACTCGGCACCGCGCGCCGTCGCACAGCACGGGGTCCAACCACAGGGTATTGACATTCGCGCTCCGAGACACGTCATCGAGAAGCTCACGCACCCTGAGAGTCCTTCGTTCAGTCTGCGCCTTCTGAATCACGCAATCGTCGGGCACGCCAAGCCTCACCAGCCCCTTCGCGCGTCTTTCCAGGCAGGCGCCGATATTGAACTCAGCCCATGGCGGAGGTCCGATGATGACGACCTTCTTCCCGATGCTTCTTAAACGCCGGATCGTGTACTCCAGCTGCCGTTCGAAGACTTTCCGCTTGCTGCCGGTTACACCGTTTTCGGTTAAATAGAGGGCGGAGTCCTCCAGATAATAGTCGAACTCAGATGCCATTACAACGGTGTCAATACTCGACCGCGACGCCAGGTAACTTAGTACTGAGTCATTAAATCCGAGGCAACTCGCCGCCCAGGACGCGGTGTAAAGGCGGTCATCGAACTTGGCGAGCTTTAGCACGGGCCCGCAGGCGCTCCTTGTTGCCTGCACGAACCCTGGCTCGCCGCCGGAATCTTTCAGCGCCTGTGCAAGGTGCATGGCGTAACTATCCCCCCACAGCACCATTGTAGGCTGGGCGACGGTTCGACAGTCAGTGCTTGGCTCGAACTGGCCGCTGCTATCGCATTTATCGCTTAGTCCCACATTGAACCTCCGCAGTTGTGGCCATTCGTCCCTGTCTGCTAGCAGGCGATGCGCCTTGAACATCAGGGGAGCGAATACGAGGAAGGACGCCACGCAGACGCATGTTGCGAACAAACGGGGCGCAATCCTAGGTAAGCGTCTAATGGGGTCCTCGACGAAGCGAAACAGAAACCAAGATAGGATGACCGCGCAAGTGATGACCGCCGCGGTTACGATCCGTGGCAGCGGTAGCTCGACCATCACCTGTCTTGCCAGCGCGAGGGCGGGCCAATGTATAAGATAGAGGGAATAGGAGATGTCGCCAAAAAAGCCCAGAAATTTGGCTATAGGACCACTGCTGAGCCATACCAGTTCGGCTTTTATGACAGCCAGCGTCCCCAAACAGGCGACGAGAGCCGAATAATGAGGATGTTGCGCTTCGACTGGCACACATGCTAAACCGACGGTAATACCAAGTCCCAAGAGGCCAACCGATTGTGGCAGCCGGTGCTTCAGAGTGCTCCATATGGGCAAGGTGCCAAGCGCCCCGGTGAGCAACTCCCACATCCGCGTGGGCAGGAGGTAGAAGGCTGCGGCGGGGCGCACTCCGACCAAAAACATGCAGAGGGCGAGGCTGAGGGAGAACAGCATCAGAAGTGCCCCTGTTCGGTGCTTCTTCGGAATACAGAACAGCAGTGCCGGCAGGAGCATGTAGAACTGCTCTTCAATCGATAAGGACCATGTGTGCAGCAGCGGCTTGGATTCCGCGGCGCTGTCGAAGTAGTTCGTGCCCCGCCATAGGACGATATTGGCCGTAAAGGTTACGGCGCCCCACAATTGGCGAGAATACGAGCTTATGTCGGAGGATGTTGAGAGACGGATTACCAGCAGTGATGTTATAAAGAAGACGACGTATGCGGCTGGCAATATTCTCTTTGCGCGCCGAAGGTAGAACTCTTTGAAAGAGAAGGCGCCTGCGTCCAAGTCTCTTACGATGAGGCCTGTGATTAAATACCCGGAAAGGACAAAGAATATGTCCACACCTAAGTACCCTGCTTTGAACAGAGGAGTACCCGAATGATAGAACAGGACTGCGAGAATGGCAAATCCTCGCAGTGACTGGAGGTCAGGACGTTTAGCGGTCCCGCGAGCGGCGAGATGTCCGCGGGGTAGGTTTGCCATAGATGGCGCCCTCGTCCTTACGTCAGCGAGGCCTTGCGCGCCTCAACATAGATACTCTCCTGCTCCCGCTCCCGGAGATCAAGGGAGCCCGAATCCGGAATCGTCGTTTCGCCCGGCCTCATTTCCCGGGCCTCCGTGAAATGGAACCGCGCCAGAAGTTCCTTCAACGACGCCGCGTCGTACATCCATCGGTGAGCGCGGTCACCCAGAAACAGCAACCGAATCTTGTCGCGTAGGTCGCGCGCGTTATGGGCTCTAATGTTCAGTGACCGCATGAACGCGTCAGCGTCCCCGGTGCGCATGTAGCTCTCGATTCGACGTTTCAGGTCAGGAACCGCCAAACGAATGATCCCGCCAGGCTCCAAGGACCTGTGGATCTCTCGCAGAAATCGCTCAGTCTCATGCGAATCAAGGTGCTCGAGGAGATGCGACGAGTATACAACCTCAAGCGATTCATCCGAAACAGGTATTCTTTTGCACGCATTTGCCCACCGGACCTCTTTTGCGCGTGCAGTCTCGCCAAATAGGATACTGTCGTGGCTGGCAAGGCGCAAATGCCGGAGGGTTGCCAGCAGCGGTCGTGAACGAGCGAAGCGTACGCTTAGAGAATTATCGAAATTCAACCATCCTTCGGTCGGACTTCGACCACAGCCAATATTTGCGCGCTTAGTTTCGTTCGCCATGCGGAACCTTCCATAAGACAATCCCAGGACACCGCCGTTCGGGGAAGCGAGTCGCAGGAGTACGTTCGTATCGATGAGCAAACTCATCAGTCGTAGCCGTTCTCCCGGCGCAACGCTTCAGCCGGGGGAGCCGTGCCCGGTTGAGCTTCACGCGCTCTGGCGCCCCCGCGGGCAGGCGCCGTGTCAATGCCGGGTGCGTGGAAGCCGGCAGGCTCCGTGCGGCGGCCCTGTTTTGCGCCAAACTGGAGGCGGCGGGGAGGTCGCGATGGCGAGGCGGGACGATCCGGTTGTCGTGCGGAAGGCTCCATCAGCCGACGATGCGGTCATGACTGAAGTTGTCCAGCGCCTGGTGGAAGCGTATCAACCAGAGAGCGTGTATCCTTTGGGTTCTGCCGGCCGCGGCGACGCGAATGCGGATAGCGACCACGACATTCCGCTTGTGGCGCCCGACGATTCGCCGGAGTTCTTGCGAGATGGGCGGCGGGGCCGGGGAATCCTGCGCCAACCGCCTGTGGCTTGCGAAAACTGCGACAATAGGCAACAGGAGACAAGGCGTATGCGCATCACGCTCAAGCCAGACCAGGAGATGGTCATCCAGGCAGCCATTCAGGCCGGCTTAATCCGGTCGGTAGACGAGTTCATCGACACCGCGATTGAAGCGCTGCCACGCCGCGGTGCCGGATTCGACAAAGAAAAGGCCCGGTTGGCCGGCGCGCGAATCCGTGAAATCCGCAGGGGCGTGAGGCTTGACCTGCAGGGCCTGTCGATCCGTGAACTGGCGCACGCCGGGCACAAATACTGATGGAGGCGTTCGTCCTGGACGTGTCCGCATGCATGCCGTGGTGCTGCGAAGATGAGACCACTCCGGCATCGGAACTGATGCTGGAATGGGCGATGGGGGGAAGCGAGTTGCATGTCCCTTGCTTGTGGGTTTGGGAGATTCTGAACGTCGTAGGCGTGACCATCAGGCGTCGGCGCGTCACCGCCGACCGGGGGAGAGAGTTCCTGACACTGCTCGCCACGCTGAATGTCAAAATTGACCGCCCGCCCCGGGTAACGGATTTTCCACGGCTTCATGTCCTGGCCAACAGCTACGACCTGACGGCTTACGACGTAGCCTACCTGGACTTGGCAAAACGCCTGTCATTGCCCCTCGCGACGTGCGACGACGACCTCAGAAAAGCAGCCCTGGCCGAAGGGATCGCTGTACTGTAACCACTTCGGGGTGGGGTCATGCCACGTTCCCCCAATTCCGTTCGACAGACTCAGGAGGAGGCGACGCGAACGCGGATAGCGACTACGACATTCTGCTTGTGGCGCGCGACGATTCGCCGGAGTTCTTGCGAGATGGGCGGCGGGGCTACGAGGTCATTGCGGACTTTCCGATCTCTGTGGACCTCGGCCTCTGGCCGCGTGATGTTGTCTTCTTGTGGGAAACCACTCCCTTACGGTCGTGGCTCGCAGCGGAGTCGTGTACACCGCCAGCGGCTTCTACGACAGGTTACCTTTGAAAGCGTCACTCCCAGCGACCGTCGCGCGGGAGGGAAGTTGCTCCATGCATAAATCTTCCTGTCACCACTGAGGGCCGCGGAATCTATCAGGTTTGATCGTAGGCGCCCAGAAATTCGTCTCGAGCGATACCCGCTTGGGTGAGAACGGTGCGTAAAGTAGAGGCCTTAATCGTCAAGTGGTTTGGCATGGTCAGGCAGTCCGAGCCGCCGCCGGATCTCGGCCGCCGCATGGAGATGTGATTCCCTTCGCGCACTACTTCGAATCCGAGCATACCTAACGCCGCCATCACCCTCGCCTTTGGTGCATCAACGGGAAACTTTGGGGCCACGCCGGGATGGTTGCGTCCGCGATGAAAGCCTCCAGGACAGGCGAGTCTCCCGGCAGCACTTCGGAGCCAAAAGTCTCGATGTGAAACTGGATGGCCGATTTGACGTCAGCGAGGGCTTCGTCGTATGTGTTGCCGTCACCCACTACGACGCCTTTGAGACCAAGCGGGTACGCGACGTAGCCATCCGCGTGCTTCTCGACGATAATCTTGAGCTGCCACAGCATGGGCTTATCCAAGTCTATCATAGGGGCCTCTCGCAACAGGCCGCACAGCCGCTCGCTAAGAAGCTGTGAAATAATCGCTGAGATCGCCGGGTTGACAGACGAAAGCGTCCCACTTTGGTGCACAAGGGCTTGCGCTCTTGAGGGGCAGGCGCTTTCGCCTGCTCAGCGCCTTTGAGCCGCGTTGATTCTGCGCCGCTTCCCGACGATTTCCGGGACATCGGCTTCGGTATAGCCGGACTCGCGGCCAGTTTGACGGCCATAGACCAACAGGTCTTGCCAGTCCCGCTCTTCAAGACCGTTCCGCAAAGCCTCCTCGGCCAGTTCATCGACCATCTTTCCCTCGGACTGCGCCTTGGCTTGCAGCTCGGCCAGCAGTTCGTCGGACACGTGAACATTGTTCTGGGTTGCCATGCCGCCCTCCAGGTCCAGCGTACCGCATCCGGAGATTCTTCGGAGGGCCGGGGACAGACAGCTCTGTCCCCGCGGAAGGCGCCGGCCCGCTCGGGGGGCGGCAGGGTTTCCCAGAGGGTGCGTGGGGCTTCGGGAATCGGGCGGAGGGCACCGCCTTCACGTTCCAGGCGGAACCTGGCACGCGGACCGGCGCCCAGGGCTCCAGCCGGGAGCCGGAGCTCGCCACTTGCGTTGGTTTCAAGGATGGTCGGTATGCTTCGCGGCGGTTGCGAATGTGCAGAATCCGGATGATATCCGGCTTCTCATAGATGAAACGAACCCGCCAGTCTCCCACGCGCAACCTGAGTTGGCGCCCCTCGCCTGTCAGCATCTTTACGTCGCCAGAGCCGGTTTGGGCAAACCGTCCGATGGCCTCTTCCACCTGGTTGCGGTCGCGGTTTGGCAACCGTTCCAGATCCCTGGCCGCCCGCGGGCGAAACAGGACTCGCTTCATGCCCGTTTGCGGCAGAGCTGTTCAAAGGGGATGTCGGGAGATGCATCGGCCAGAGACGACGCCACCGAGGCTCGCTCTTCCGCCGTCTCCGGCTCGTCGTCCAGTGGCGCGGCCACGATCGCCAATTCCACCGGATCCGCCAACGCGCGCAGGAGCTTACGCGCCGCCGGCACATCGCTCTCGGGAATGTGATCCACCAAGGTGTGCAACTCGCGGCGGTCGATATCGGCCATAACGACTCCTCTTTCGAGTTTACTCCCTCGGTGCCGTCATCCGCGGAGGGGCGTGGCCGAAGCAACGCCCGGACGGCGCGCATAAGGGGAGCCGGGGACAGTCAGCTCTGTCCACGCGGCGCAAAAACGGCGCCTTGGGACAGAGTAGTCTGTCCCCGGTAATAGTCCAGAGGCGACGTCCCGCACCCCGGCAAGCGCCGGCTGAAAGCCGGCGGCAGCCAGGATTGGCTGCCCCACAAAGCGGCGAAGCCGCAACCAAACGACCGAAGAAAAGACTTCACCGCGGAGGCGCGGAGACGCGGAGAAAGGCAAAGAACAAAAGCCCAAACGGAGAGTGAAAAGGAAGCAGCACTTGCGCCTTCC
>Ga0187874_10000888_pt1 | contig 32274 bp, 33 predicted proteins | sample June2016WEW_16_1_3_FD_132993 | JGI IMG/M metagenome (GOLD analysis project Ga0187874, IMG submission 132993) | Peatland microbial communities from SPRUCE experiment site at the Marcell Experimental Forest, Minnesota, USA - June2016WEW_16_150 | ecosystem: Environmental > Terrestrial > Soil >... | reverse complement strand
CCGGCGTGGTGAAAGCCAGTTGGTGACGATTTAATCGTCCTGGTCGTCGTCCTCCCAATCGAGGACGAAGGCGAAGGACACGGACGAGAATAAAAAAAATATGACAGACCCGATTTCAGACATGTTGACGCGGATCCGCAACGCCGGTCGCGCCCTGCGGCCGGTGGTCGCCGTGCCGCATTCGCGCATGAAGGAAACCATCGCGAACATTTTGAAAAAGGAAGGCTACGTTGCCGAGGTGGCCGTCGAAGGCAAAACACCTAAAACCATCAACATCAAACTGAAGTATCAGGGGAAGAAAACCGTGATTGAAGGATTGCGCCGCATCAGCAAGCCGGGTCTGCGCCACTACGTCGGCGCGACGGAAATCCCGCGGGTGCTCGGCGGTCTGGGTGTGTCGGTGATTTCCACGTCCGAAGGCGTGATGACCGGCACGGAGGCGAAGAAAAAGAACCTGGGCGGCGAGCTGCTCTGTTACATCTGGTAAAAATTCACGCATCACGCATCACGAATTTATGTCGCGAATTGGAAAACAACCGATTGCCATTCCGCCGAAGGTGAAGGTGGAGGTCAAGGGGCAGAAAGTGTTCGTCGAAGGCCCGAAGGGCAAGCTCGACTGGGAGTTGCCGCGCCGCACCAGCCTCAAGGTGCAGGACGGCAAAATTGTCGTGAGCCGCGCAGGGGACGACGCGCAGGCGAAGGCGCTGCACGGTCTGAGTCGCGCGCTCGTCAACAACATGGTCAGGGGTGTGACCGAAGGTTTCGTCAAGAAACTTGAAATCCAGGGCGTCGGTTTCAAGGCTGCCGTCCAGGGCAAAAATGTGAATCTCGTGCTCGGTTTTTCCCATCCCATCAATTACGCGATTCCCGACCAGATCAAAGTGACGGTCGAGGAAAACACGAAGCTGACGATTGAAGGTCCGGACAAACGGGTCGTTGGCCAGGTCGCCTCCGAACTCCGCAGTTTCTATCCGCCGGAGCCGTATAAGGGCAAGGGCGTGCGCTACGCGGGCGAACACGTCCAGCGCAAAGAAGGCAAGACGGTGCAGTAAAATTTTAGTTCACGGCAAAATCCGTGACGCAATGTAATGAGAACGGAACAGAAACATAAGCTGGCGCAACTCCGCCACTGGCGCGTTCGCCGGAAAGTCCGCGGCACCCGGGAACGCCCGCGCATGAGCGTTCGTTTCACGAACGAAAACATTTACGTGCAGTTCATTGACGACAACGCCGGCACGACGCTGGCGGCGGCTTCGACAGCGAGCAAGAGCACGCCGGACCGCGACCAGCTCGCGGCCAACGTGGCCAGCGCGAAGGTCATAGGCAAACTGTCGGCCGAGGCCGCCCTCGCCAAGGGCATCAAATCCGTTGTTTTTGATCGCGGCGGCGCGCGCTATCATTGGTCGAAGGGCAAAGGTAAGGACGGCAAGCCGGTGACCGTGCTCGGCAAGCTGGCGGCGCTGGCCAACGCGGCGCGTGAGGCCGGATTGAAATTTTAACCTGAAACCAGAAAGAATACTGTGGCTGAAATCGAGAAAATCGCAGGTGTACCGCCCAGCGGCCCGCGCGGGCGCGGTCGCCGCGCCAAGTCCGTTGCTGAAGCGCCCGAGCTGAATTTTGAGGGCGGTTCGTCAGAGGAACTCACCGAGAAGATCGTTTATATCAACCGCTCCGCGAAAGTCGTCAAGGGCGGGCGGCGGTTCAACTTCAGCGCGCTGGTCGTCGTGGGCGACAAGAAGGGCCGCGTGGGGATTGCCCTGGGCAAAGCGGGCGAAGTGGCCGATGCCATCCGGCGCGGCGGCGAGCTGGCCCGCAATCAAATGGTTTCCGTGTCGTTGAGAGACGCGACCATTCCCCACGAGGTTTTCTCCGAGTTTGGCGGCGCAAAGATTTTGCTGCGTCCGGCATCGCCGGGCACTGGCATCATCGCCGGCAAGACCGTCCGCGCGGTCCTGGAATCGGCGGGCGTGAAGGACGTTTTGAGCAAGTCGCTCGGCTCGAAGAACGCGGCAAACGTCGTCAAAGCCACGCTCAAGGCGTTGTTGAGTCTTCGCACGCGTGAAAACATTTACAAGGGCCGCGATCTGGAAATCAGAAAGGTTGAGGTCCTGAAAGCTCCCGAATCCGCTCCCGCCACAGCCTGAAAGTTTTATGCGATTACACGATTTGAAACCCCGTCCTGGTGCGAAGCATCGCCGCAAACGGCTTGGCCAGGGTGAATCCAGCGGTCATGGCAAGACGAGCGGCCGCGGCGGCAAGGGGCAGACGGCGCGTTCCGGCAGTTCGATTCGCATCGGTTTTGAAGGCGGTCAGATGCCGCTCATTCGCCGCATCCCCAAGCGCGGGTTCAACAACGCGCGGTTTGCCACGCGTTATATCGCAGTAAACGTCGGCGATTTAGACCGGTTCGACAACGGCGCGCGCGTGGACGAAGCGGCGTTGCGCGCGGCGGGTCTGGCCAACGGTCGCGCCGATGGCGTGAAAATTCTCGGCGGCGGCGAGTTGACCAAAAAACTCACAGTGAACGCAAGCGCGTTCAGCGCCTCGGCCCGCGCCAAAATCGAAACCCGGGGCGGGACGTGTGAAATCATCAGCCGCCAATCCGCCGCCGGAACCCGCCAGAACGTGAAGGGGTCACCGTGACGAGCCACGCAAATTCATTTGCGAGAGCCGATTCGGGTTGTCCGCCCTGATTTATGTTCCGCAACATCTTCAACACGTTCGCCAACTGCTTCAAAATCCCGGAGCTTAAGTCCCGGATTTTGTTCACGATGGGCTTGTTGGCGGTCTGCCGTTTGATGGCATATATCACTATTCCGGGTTTGAACGGCCGGGCCTTGTCCAATTTTTTCAGCACCCACGCTCAGGGTGTCGCCGGGCTGTTGGGAATGTATAACACGTTTGCCGGCGGCGCTTATGGCAATTGCGCCATTGGTTCGTTGGGTATCATGCCTTACATCAGCGCGACCATCATCATTCAATTGCTCACGGCGGTCTGGCCAAAACTCAGCAAACTGGCGCGCGAGGAAGGCGGCCGCGCAAAAATCGTCCAATATGGCCGATATCTGACGGTGCTGATTTGCCTGGGACAGGGTTTGTATTTTGCCGGCAGTTGGGAAAATCCCGAAAAGCTTTTCCCGGGTCTTCAGGGCCGGTTGGTGCTCATAGACAATCTGTTTTTGTTTTACTTCCTGGCCGTGTTGGTCATGACAACGGGCACGATGCTGCTGATGTGGCTCGGCGAACAAATCAGCGAGCGCGGCGTCGGCAACGGCGTGTCGCTGGTCATTACCATCGGCATCGTGGCGCGGCTGCCGTTCGCGGTGCAGGGGGTCAAGGACATGTTCTTTCCCCCCGGTGGCATTGAATCGAATTATCACTTCATGGGCACGGGTATCATGCTGTTGTTCCTGCTGGCCTTTGTGATTGGCGGCATCATTGCCGTGACCCAGGCGCAGCGGAAAATTCCCGTGCAATACGCGCAGCGCGCCGTCGGGCGCAAACTCTATTCGGGCGGCACGTCGTTCATGCCGCTGCGCGTGAATTACTCCGGCGTCATGCCCATCATTTTTGCGCAATCCATCCTGTTGTTTCCACAGCCGATTTGCGCGAAACTGGCCGAGTATTTTGGCAAGACGCCGTTCTTGGGTGATTTCTTCCACGGGTTGGCGGTGTTGCTCGGCGAGCGTTCGGTTTTTTACATGACCCTTTACGGGCTGATGATTTTGTTCTTCTCGTATTTCTGGGTGGCGACACAGTTCAATGAAATCCAAATCGCCGACGATTTGAAGAAAAACGGCGGCTACATACCCGGCGTGCGCCCCGGCCAGGGCACGAGCGATTATTTGCACAAGGCGATGAGCCGCATCACGCTGGCGGGCGCGATTTTCCTGACGATCATCGCCATCATCCCCATCATCCTGTCGCGCGAACTGACCATTCCGTACGACGTCTCCCAGTTTTTCGGCGGCACCAGCATGCTGATCGCTGTTGGTGTTATGCTGGACACGATGCGCCAGGTCGAATCGCATCTGTTAATGCGCCACTACGACGGGTTTTTGAAAAGAGGCCGGTTGCGCGGACGATTCTGATTTTTCCCGATCCCGCCCGGATTACAAGCGGGATGGGGATGACGATTTAGATTGAAAGATGTCATTCTCAAAAGTGGGCGCGACCTGGAACTGATGCGGTCGGCTTGTGCGGTGGCGGGCGCGGTGCTGGAAACCGTCGCCGCATTCATCGAGCCGGGTTTGACAACGCGCGCGGTGGATGAATTTGCCGCGGCGCAAATCAAAGCACGCGGCGCGAAGAGCGCGTTCCTGGGTTATCGCAAATATCCATGCCATACGTGCCTTTCGGTGAATGACGAGGTCGTGCATGGGTTGGCAGGCGGCCGCGAATTGCTCTTCGGCGACATCGTGAGCGTGGACGTGGGCGTGTTTTACAAGGGTTTTGTCGGTGACACGGCGCGCACGGTGGTGGTGGGTGGTTGCGGCGTACTGGCGCAGCGGTTGATGGACGTGACGGAACGCGCGCTTTATGAAGGCATTGCCGCGGCGGTTCCGGGGAACCGTGTGACGGACATCTCGCGTGCGATACAAAATTACGTCGAAGGCAACGGGTTCGGCGTGGTGCGGGAATTCGTCGGGCATGGGGTTGGCCGCTCGATGCACGAAGAACCGCAGGTGCCGAATTTTGTCGACCCGAAAAGCAGCCAGAAACTCCTGGCGGGCATGACCTTGGCCATCGAGCCGATGGTCAGTGCCGGTCGGCCCGCCGTAAAAATATTGAAAGACGGCTGGACAGTCGTCACGCAAGATGGTTCACTGGCTGCTCATTTTGAGCATACGGTTTTGATCACCGAGGGTGAGCCGGAGATTTTGACATGTCCGGAGACGAAGCCTTTCAGGTTGAAGGTCGCGTGATTGAGACGCTGCCAAACGGCACGTATCGCGCGGAGCTGGCCAACGGACACCGGTTGACGGCGTTCGTGGCCGGCAGGGCCAAAAGGAATTTTGCCGGATTGAAGCCCGGCGACCGGGTGAAGTTGCAGTTGACGCCTTATGATTTGTCGGCCGGGCGGATTGTGGTGGAAGACCGAATAAGTTAAACAGGTTAAATGAGTTGAGCGGCTGGCGCGGAGTTGAAACGCAGCTCAAACGAATCACTCGTTTAACCAATTGCTAAAAACGACATGAAAGTTCGTGCGTCAGTTAAAAAGTTGTGCGAGCACTGCAAGATTGTGCGCCGGCGCGGTGTCATTCGCGTCATTTGCACGAACAAACGGCATAAACAACGACAAGGGTGAAGAAATGGATTGGTGGATTGTTGGATTGGCGGGTCTGAGACAATAATCCCAAAATCCAGCAATCCAATCATCCGGCAAAATTTAATTAACAAAGCAGCGGCAAGAAACAAACGAACGAACTATGGCACGCATCATTGGTGTTGAAGTCCCGCCGAACAAGCGCATTGACATTGCGTTGCGCTACATCTACGGCATCGGCACGTCCAACTCGAAGGAAATTCTGGAGCGCGCTAACATCGACCCCGGCATTCGCGCGAAGGATTTGACGGAGCAGCAGCTTTCCCAAATCGTCCACGCGATTCAGGAGGGCAGATATGTCATTGAAGGCGATCTGCGCCGCGAAATTGGCATGAATCTCAAGCGATTGCAGGGCATCAAGTGTTACCGTGGCATCCGCCACCTGCGCGGGTTACCCGTGCGCGGCCAACGCACGCAGACCAACGCCCGCACGCGCAAAGGCCCGCGCAAGACCGTCGGCGTCCAACGCAACCCGAACGCCAAGGCCGGCATCCACTAAGCGCATCAATTCTTAATTTTAACCATCCACCCATACATGGCTGACGAGAAGAAAAAGACCGCCCCCAAGAAGGAAAAAGCAGCAAAACCCGAGGTTGCGGCTGCAGAAAAGCCCGCCGCCAAGCCGGCCGGCGAAAAACCGGCGGCCGCCAAGGATAAAGCGGCCAAGAAGGCCGCGCCGTCGGCCAAAGCCCCGGACGCAGCCGAAGTTCCAACGGCTGAAGCACCCAAACCGGCAGGTGCGCCGGTGGCGGGTTCAGCACCGAGCGCTGCCGAACTTTTGGGCGAAGACGTTGCCGCCAAGAAGATCATCAAGGCCAAGCACGCCAAGAACATTGTTTCCGGCGTCGCGAACATCCTGGCTACGTTCAACAATACGCTCGTCAGCATTACCGACGCGCATGGGAATCTCATCGGCTGGTCGAGCGCGGGCCGCGTCGGGTTCAAAGGCTCGCGCAAGAGCACGGCCTACGCCGCGCAACAGGTGGCGCAGGACGCCGCGCGCCAGGCGATGTCGCATGGCATGAAGGAAGTCGAAATTCGCGTCAAAGGTCCCGGTTCCGGCCGGGAATCCGCCATCCGCGCCATCCAAGCCATCGGGCTTGATATCACCACGATCAAGGACGTGACGCCGATTCCACACAATGGCTGCCGTCCGCGCAAGAAACGCCGCGTGTAACCTTCAACTCTCAACCTTCAACCACCAACTAAAAATGGCTCGTTACACCGGTCCCCGCGTTCGCATCAGCCGCCGTTTCGGCACGCCGATTTTTGGCCCGACGAAATATCTTGAGCGCCGCAACTACGGCCCCGGCGTGCACGGCCCGAAGTCGCGCCGCAAACACACCGATTACGGCCTCGGTTTGATCGAAAAGCAAAAGCTGCGCTTTTACTATGGCCTGCTCGAACGCCAGTTCCGCGGTGTCTATGAAAGGGCGCTGAAACGCCGTGGCGTCACCGGCGAACAGATGTTGCAAATTTTGGAGACGCGTCTGGACAACGTGGTTTATCAACTCGGTTTTGCGAACACGCGTGCCGCAGCGCGCCAGATGGTTTCGCATGGCCACCTCGCCGTTAACGGCCGGAAGGTCAACGTGCCGTCGTATGGCTTGAAGGTGAACGAGGTGGTGAGCGTCAAGAATTCCAACGTGTCGCGCCAGTTGGCAACGAAGAACCTGGAGCTGGCGACGAGCCGCGCCGTGCCGGATTGGTTGTCTTTGAACAAAGAGGAATTCAAGGGCACAGTTCTGCGGATTCCGACGCGTGACGAAATCCAGCCGATTGCCAACGAGCAGGCGGTGGTCGAATTTTATTCCCGCTAACGAAAAATCAACCACGGGTGGACACGGATGCACACAGATACAAACCAGAATGAGCGGGACATGGTATTTTCATCCGTGTTTATCCGTGTTCATCTGTGGTTAAAAACGAATGACAATTATATGGACTTCGGATGCTGTCGGGAATAACGGCAACGAGGTCAGATTAAAATTGTTGAAAGGAAACCATGCCAGTACGTCTAGGACGATTCGAAATGCCCAAGCGGTTGAGCAAGGAAGATTCAGCCGCCACCGAAACTTACGCCCGATTTGTCGCCGAGCCGTTTGAAACCGGCTACGGGCACACTATCGGCAACTCGCTGCGGCGCGTCCTGCTTTCCTCACTCGAAGGCGCGGCCATCACCTCCGTCAAAATTGACGGCGCAATGCATGAATTTGCGACCATTGACGGCGTGGTCGAGGACGTGACCGACATTGTGCTGAACCTGAAAAGAATCAAGTTCAAGGCGCATTCGCGCGACGAGCAGACGTTGTTGCTTTCCGTCAACAAGGACGGTCCGATTACCGCCGCCGACATCCAGCTCAATCAAAACGTCGAGCTGGTCAATCCCGACCAGCTCATCTGCACGCTCGATAAAAAGAAGAAGTTCGAGATGGAGTTGACCGTGAAAATCGGCCGTGGTTTTTGTCCGAGCGACGAAAACAAGAAACCTGGCCAGCCCATCGGGGTGGTGGCAATCGATTCGCTCTTCTCGCCGGTCACGCGGGTGCGTTACGCCGTGGAGGCCGCGCGCGTCGGCCAGCGCACCGACTACGACCGGTTGATTCTGGAAATCTGGACTGACGGGCGCATTTCACCCGACGACGCGCTCACGCAGGCTTCGGCAATCCTGCAGCATCACCTTGACGTGTTTGTCGGCTACGACAAAAACGCGGTGGAATTCGAGGAAGCGGCGGACAAGCAGGACGAGGAGAAGATGAAGATGAAGAAGCTTCTCAACATGAGCGTGAACGAAATCGAGTTGAGCGTGCGCGCGGCCAACTGCCTGAACAACGCGAACATCACCACCGTCGGCCAGCTCGCGATGAAGACCGAGCAGGAAATGCTCAAATACCGCAACTTCGGCAAAAAGTCCCTCAACGAGATCAAGGACAAACTCGCCGGCCTGGGCCTGACGCTCGGCATGAACTTCGAGCCGGGTTTGCTGGATATCGCGGCGAAGGAAAGTCCGCAGAACAATTAAAGCCAGTCTATGCGACATTTGAAGCAAACGGCCAAACTGGGTCGCACCTCCGGGCACCGCAACGCCATGCTGGCGAACCTTGTTTGCAGCCTTATCAAACACAAGCGGGTGACCACGACGCTCGCCAAGGCAAAAGCCGCGCGGCCCGTCGCCGAAAAAATGGTCACCCTTGGCAAACGTAACACCCTTTCCGCCCGCCGCGCCGCCGCCGCCCGTTTGCACGCGCGCGGCACGACGGTTCAACTCACCAGGGACGAACGCCGCAAATGGCGCGACCAGGAGGATGTTGTGCGCATCCTGTTCGAGGAAATCGGGCCCGCGTTCAAGGAGCGCAATGGCGGTTACACGCGCATCATCAAAATGGGCCGGCGCCAGGGCGATGCCGCGCTGCGCGCCATTTTGGAATGGGTGGATTATACGCCCGTAACTCCCGCCACGCCGGAAACAGCGGCTGGCGAAGAAACCGAGCCGGCTGAGACCAAGGCTGAGGAAAAGTAAAACGGTTGGAATATTTCAAGCCCGCTCCCGCAAGGCGGGCTTTTTTGTTTGTCGCTTTGAGAAATTTCAACGAAGCCACAAGAACACGAGTGCAGCCAAAACGAGCGCCGCCGTCAGCCACCAAAACCAACTGATGCCGCGTGGCTTGACCGGCCCCGGCTTGAATTCTTTTTTTACGAAATCGTCATGGTCAAAATCCTCGTCGGGAAGATTGAGGCCGTTGTAGCGCGCTTCCTCCGACCAGCCGGTTTGTTCATCTGAGCCGCATTCAGGACAGGCTTTGGCGTTGGGCGGGATTTCCGCGCCGCAGTTGGGACAAACCTCGGGAGTCATGAAAATTTACGACTTCAGATTTACGATTTGCGGGCGCCTGCCAATTTAGCCGGTTGTCGAAAATATGTGAGATGCGTAAATCGTAAATCGCAAATCAACCGCCGGCGCCGGCGTATTCCTCGTCCGTCAGCAGGTTGAGTCCCATGAGGATGTAATCGTGCGAAATGGCCTGCATGTCCTTGACGTAATTTTCCAGACGCACAAGCTGGCTGAAGCCGAGCAGGGCGAACAGTTTGATCGCCCTGGCTTGTTCGCCGATGAATTCAGCTTCGACTTTTTCCAGGCCGGCGTGCCGCGCGATGTCCACGATCTCGGAAACCAGCGTGCTTCCCAGGCCGCGTCCGCGATGCTGCGGATGCACCAGCACGCTCACGCGACCGATATGGCGTCGCCAGCCGCCCAGTTGCTGGTGCAAGGTCGCGTCGCCGACAATCTTGCCGCCGATCAGCGCCACCAGCGGCAGGTTGCGGCCGTAGTCAATGTTCCGGCACCAGTCACGGATGACCTCGATGTCGGTGACGCGGTGCTTGATAAACATCCGCTCAGGTTCGGGAATGCCGAGGAACAATTGGTGAAAGTCCTTCTCGTCGTCGCGGCGCAGCGGGCGTAGCGTTGCTTTCGTGCCGTCCTTCAACGCAATGACCTTTGGGAATTGCTGGAGTTCCAGTTCAATGTTGAATGACATGGGTACTTTCCCTTTTGGTGGCAGTTTGAGCCAAACGCCGCGCGCCCGCAATCCGCAAATCCACCGGCTCATCGGCCGATGCCGGTGACGTGCTTCATCAAGCGGTTGTTGACTTCCGCCGGGTCCAGACTCCAACGCGCTGCCAGCAGGGGGACTCTCCGGGTATTGGCCTCGGCGCTCTCATGGGTCACTGGATTTTCTCCATAGCCAAAACATTTCAAGCCCAATTCAATTTCCGGCAGGGTTTTGTCGCCTTGGGTCCAAACCGTTTCGTCCGCCCACGCATACGCGCGCGTCACGCAACCCTCGTCCATCCGCACCCAAGCATGATGGTGCAATACCCCGTTGGCATGGAAAAACTGGACATGGCCCAGCCTGCGGCTCAATGCGGTCAAAAAATGAAAGCACGCATCCGCGTCATCGCCGGGATTCGGCAAACCCGGACCGGTGACGATGACCCAGCCATGCACTTGCGGGCTGATGAAAAATGTGCGCCCGCCGGTCATGCCTTCCGACCACGAATCTACCGTGGAACGGTTCAGTCCCAAGGCCGCCTGAACACTTTTGGGATTGGCAGAACGGACGGCCAGCCAGGTTGTCGGGCGTGGGAGGAAAGGCGGGAAAAGCAAAAAGGACTTTTGGCTCCGGCCGGCCGCCGGCTTCAGATAGTGAGCGCGGCAATACAACGCATACACCAGCGAAAGGAAGATGATGCCCATACCCAACGCCACACCGTGCAACGCGAGCAACATCAGCGCAAGCGTATCCGCGGAACTCATGCGCCGAGTTTACACCCATTCCGGGCATGAGTTCAATGAAAATCTGACATGAATTTACCTGCTGGCGCAGTCTGGCACCAGCACCCAACCAGCTATCGGTTTGTTGATTTCAAGCAAGTGAATGCGCGTTCAACCCATTCGACCGTTTGTAATGGCAAACACTACGTTGCGTTCCTCTCCGTCGATCTGCTTGGGTAATGTGGCACTGTATTTCGTTTTGTTCAGAGATGCTTGTGTTGGAATAACGTTACCGTTGGTCCGATTTTGCTACCCGCAGGTGAGTCACGCCAAATTGCGGAAGGATCAGTTTGTAGGGACTCGCTTTTACCCCGCATTGTCGAATGGCAAGCGGTTGTTTTGGGTTCGATTATCCGATCAGCAATAAAGTCGCCACAGCAATGACTGTGGTGAGAATGGTGACGGGGATGCCAATTTTCGCATAATCCCAAAAACCGATTTTGATGTGGTGACGCGCGGATTCGACAACAATGATGTTGGCCACGGAGCCGAGAATGGTCAGGTTGCCGGCAAAGGTGGTGGCCAGCGCCATGACCTTCCACATGAGTTCGGGATTGGCGAAGCCGGGAATCCATTTACCCGCCACGAGCACGAATGGCACATTGGAAAACACGTTCGAGCCGGCAACCGAAAACCACGCCAGATTCCACGCCTGAGCTGCAGCGCTTGAACCGAATAACCCGTGAAGCCGGTGGTAAATTTGGTCCGGCAGACCGGTGCTGGCGAGTCCTTCCACGACGACAAAAAGACCGGCGAAGAAAAACAAAAGATTCCAATCCACGAGTTTGAACACCTCGTGCGTGTCGCGCCGCGCCAACACCATGACCAGTGCAGCTCCCGCCAGCGCCGTCCACGAAAGATTGAATCCGGCCAAAAATCCACCAAACACCAGCATGAGCACTGCGAAGGTCAGCCCAATCAGCCTCCGGTCCGCCCGGCGTGGCGCGGCTTCAACGGTCTGGATGGAGGCAGCACGAAGGGTCTTGCGAAAGGCAAAACTGAGAATCGCAAATTCAGCGGCCAGGCCGGCGATGGAAACCGGCAGCAACGACAGGGAAAATTTGGCGAAGTGGATTTTGGACAGGTGGCCGATGATCATGTTTTGCGGATTGCCGACCAGCGTGCAGGCACTGCCGATGTTCGCGCTCATCGCCAGCGCCAGCAGATAGGGCAGCAAAGGCAAACGCCCGCGCACGACGACGGCGACGACCAGCGGCGTCAACATCAGGCAGATGGTGTCGTTCACCAGCAATGCGGACAAAACGGCGGCGGTGAGTGTGAGATAGAAAAGCAGGCGCTGCGGTGTTTTGGCGACGCGCAACACCCGGTCAGCCGTCCACTCAAAAAAGCCCGCGAGATACAGATACGCCGAGATGAGGCTCATGCCGAGGAGCAGCACCAGGGTGTCGTAATCCACGGCGCGATAAGCCTGTTCGGGTGTGAGCACACCGCACGCCACCATCAATACCGTGCCCAAAAACGCGGCCGCGGGGCGGTTCAACGGCAGAATGTGCAACTGCCGTCCGCTGAGCAGCAGGTAAGTCAGGGCGAAAATCGCAATGGCGACGAATTCCTTTTGATGCATCTTGTGAAACCCCTTCGACCGTCAAGGCTCCTTGCGCGGGAAAAGCGGCGCCGGCTCGCCGATGTTGTGGCCGGGTTTTAATCCACCCCATTTGGCTTCGGAAAATTTGTCCGGCGTTCCAGTCAAACCGAGTTGCGTGTAAATCTTCCCCGCTGTGCCGGGCAGGAACGGCCAGAGCAGAACGGCGAGCACTCGGCACGTTTCCGCCAGATTATAAAGCACCTCGTCGAGGCGTTTGGCTTGCGCCGGCTCTTTGGCCAGGTTGAACGGTTTGGTCTGTTCAACGTAAAGGTTCGCGCGGCTGATGAGCGACCAGATGCTTTGCAGCGCGGCCTGAAGCTGGTTCTGTTTGAGCAACGCTTGCGTCTCGTTCACCGCTTTCGCGGCGTCGGCTGCAAGTTCATTGTGTTTCGCCAGCACGATGCCGTTGCGATAACGCTTGAGCATCGAGAGTGAGCGATTGACAAGATTGCCCAAACCGTTTGCGAGTTCGGCATTGTAGCGAGATTTGAATCCGGCGTCCGTCCAGTTGCCATCCGGGCCGATGTCGAGTTCGCGTAAAACGTAGTAACGAAAAGCATCCAGGCCCCATTCGTTAATGACCGCAATGGGATCAACGATGTTGCCGGTGCTCTTGCTGATTTTCGCGCCGTCCTTCTGCCACCAGCCGTGCACGAGGATTTGTTTCGGCAGCGGCAGGTCCATCGCCTTGAGCATGATTGGCCAATAAACGGCATGAAATTTCACGATGTCCTTGCCGATGACGTGAATGTCGGCGGGCCACAAACTTAGTTGAGGGTTGGGAGTTGAGGGTTGAGTGTTCAGCGCTGACAAGACAGTTGCATCGCCGTGGGCAGCAGGGATGCTGATGTAATTCACCAGCGCGTCGAACCAGACGTAGGTGACAAAATCCTTGTCGAAGGGCAGGGGAATGCCCCAATTCAACCGTGCCGTCGGTCGTGAAATGCACAAGTCTTCGAGCGTGCTGTTTTTGAGAAAGCCGAGCACTTCGTTGCGGCGATAATCAGGCTGCACGAACGACGGGTTCGCTTCGAGGTAATCAATCAGCCATTGCTGTTGCTCCTTCAGCTTGAAGAAATAATTGTCCTCCTTCAGTTCGATGACTTCGCCGTAGCTGGGATCAAAGGTCCCATCCGGCCGGCGGTCCTTGTCGGTCAGGAAGGTTTCCTCCTTGGTCGAATAAAAGCCCGAGTAGGTTTGTTTGTAAATCTGGCCGGCGGCATGGACTTTCGCCAGGCTCGCCTGGACGATTTCCTTGTGGCGCGGTTCCGTCGTGCGGACAAAATCGTCATTGCTCAGGTTCAGCTTCGCGGCGAACGCCTTCCAGACCAGCGCCAGCTCATCGCAATGCTGCTGAGGCGTGCGGCCCCGCTTCTCGGCGGCCTGCTGCACCTTCTGCCCGTGCTCATCCAGCCCGGTCAGGAAAAAGACCTCATCGCCCAGCGCCCGATGAAAGCGCGACAGCACGTCCGCCAGAATGGTCGTGTAGGCATGGCCGATGTGCGGCGCGTCGTTGACGTAATAAATCGGTGTCGTGATGTAAAACCGTTTGCTCATCGAAAACAATAGTGTGATGGACAAAAGCGTCATTGGCAATCCTGCGCCACGATTCTTGCGGCAATCGCGCTTGCCGCCAGGGCATTTTACGCTACAATGTCCTTCGGCTGTGGCGGAAAACCAGCCGACAAGCAAAAACCGCATGACATCCGAGCTTTTAAAGTTCGCCGCGCGCCTGCGCGAGTTTGTTCTTTCGGAGGGCCGGGTTAAACGAGGCCCTGACTCCGAACTTCACAGTCCGAATGGGGGCTCGTGTAACTCGCCCCTCCGAGATTTTAATTCGCTCGCCCTCGAACTCTTCGCGCTGCAATTCAAACACAACGCTGCGTATCGAAAAATCTCCGAATCGCGTGGCCTGATGCCCAACGTCGTTGAGCATTGGACGCAGATCCCCGCAGTGCCCACGGCAGCATTCAAGGAATTGGAATTAACTTGCCTGCCGCCAAGCGAGCGCACCGCGGTTTTTCATTCCAGCGGCACTACCGAACAAAAACCGGGCTGGCACTATCACAGTGCGGAATCGCTGGCGGTTTATGAGGCGTCACTGTGGACTTGGTTTGAGCGGCACGTGGTGCCGGAATTCGGAATTCGGAATTCGGAATTCGGAATTTCAATTCTCGCCCCGCTTCCCGTGCAAGCACTGCACTCGTCGCTCGTTCACATGTTTGAAACCGTGCGGCAAAAAATTGGTGGGGCGAGCGTCCCCGCGAGCCAGTCCGAATTTCTCGGCCGCGTCGCGTCAGACGGTTCTTGGACTTTGAATTTTGACTCCGTGCTTGCCATTTTTTCCCCCAGACCCCAGGTCCAGGAACCTAGATCCCAACTTCTCCTCGGCACGGCGTTTTCCTTCGTTCACTTGCTGGATTTCCTGACGGAGAAAAATTTGCATTTCGATTTGCCCGCGGGCTCCCGCGTGATGGAAACCGGCGGTTACAAGAACCGTTCCCGCACCATGCCCAAAAAAGAATTGCACGCGCTCATTAGCGAACACCTCGGTATCCCGCCCGAAAACATCGTCTGCGAATACGGCATGAGTGAACTCAGTTCACAAGCCTATGACAACGTGACAAGTGGCATGTGGCATGTGACAGGAGACTTGAGCGCGTCTCGTCACTCGTCACCCGTCACCCGTCACTTTCATTTTCCTCCCTGGGCGCGGGCGCAAATCATCTCGCCGGAAACCGGGCGCGAAGTGGCCGAGGGCGAAGCCGGTTTGATTCGTGTTTTCGATCTGGCAAACGTGTTTTCCGTCATGGCGATTCAGACCGAAGACCTGGCGATTCGCCGCGGCGACGGATTTGAATTGATTGGCCGCGCGCCATTCACCGAACCGCGCGGCTGTTCGCTGATGAGTGTTTGAAACCACGAAACACACTAATGACACGAAAAGAAAAACAATTTAATACCCGTCGCCTGATGGATCGCTATTTTCAGTGCCGCTTTTGTGTGTTTTGTGTATTTCGTGGTTAAATAGAGTATGAGCTTGCCAAACTATTTTCTCGCCGATCTGCCGCCGGAGGCGACGCTGTCGCCGGCAATGATTGCCGATGCGTGCCGGACGCTGAAGCGTAACCGCGAACGTTATCTCGCCCACCGCACGACACACCATCTCATGGATGTCCTCGTTGAAGTCGCCAAAGGCTGGTTGCAAACGGACAACCGCTTCCGAAAACTCGCGTTGGAATCCGGCCCGGCGGAAACCGGTTTCTCGCGCGTAACCCTCGCGAAAGGACTGGACAATTTCTTCCGGTGGTTCACGCCGGACAATTTTTCGGAGTTGCTCGAACAGGAACTCGGCCACGCGCGGCAGCTCGACAAATTTATTGCCGACGGAAACAAATCCAATCGTGCGGCAATGGCGCTCGGCCCGGAACTGCTCGTCCACATTGCGGCCGGCAACATCCCGAATCCGGCGCTGACGAGCATCGTGCTCGGCTTGCTGACGCGGTCGGCGCAATTTGTGAAATGCGCGAGCGAGTCGGCGTTTTTGCCCCGGTTGTTCGCGCATTCGATTTACGACGCCGACCCGAAACTCGGTGCCTGCCTCGAGATAGCCGAATGGCGCGGTGGCGATACGGCGCTGGAGACGGCGCTGTTTGCGGAGGTGAATTGCGTGACTGCAACGGGCAGCGACGAAGCGCTTGCCGCAATTCGCTCGCGATTGCCGATGCACACCCGGTTTCTCGGCTACGGCCAGCGCGTCAGCTTTGGTTTTGTAGCGAGAGAAGTTTTGGCGGGTTCCCATTTGCGGCGGGTCGCAGCGCGAGTGGCGGACGATGTGGTCGCCTGGAACCAGCTCGGCTGCCTTTCACCGCATGTGATTTACGTCCAGTCCCGCGGTGAGATTTTGCCGGAAAAATTCGCGGAACTGCTTGCCGATGAATTGGAGCAACGCGAACAAACCGAACCGCGCGGCGAACTGGCGGCGGAACATGCGGCAGCCATTGTTTCACGCCGTGGATTTTATGAGGTGCGCGCCGCACATTCGCCGGACACGCAGATGTGGCACAGCAAAAATTCAACCGCCTGGACGGTGGTGTTTGAGGCGGATGCGCGATTTCAAATGTCGTGTCTGAACCGGTTTGTTTATGTAAAGGGCGTGAAGGATTTGCCCGAGCTGCTGCAAAACGCTGAGGCCGTGCGCGGCAAGGTTTCAACAGTAGGCATCGCGGCGCCGGAAGAGCAGATGGAAGAGTTGGCGATGCAACTGGCGCATTGGGGCGTGACGCGGGTGTGTCCGCTGGGCCAGATGCAGAATCCGCCGCTGAGCTGGCGGCACGATGGCCGCCCGGCGCTCGGTGATTTAGTGACATGGAGTGATTTGGAAATGTAAAAGTCAGTAGTTAGTGGTTAGTAGTTCTGTGTAGCGGAGCTGCCAAGTCATTGACTACCGACCACTGACTATTGACCACTGACTGTGAAAAAATGAAAATCGAATTGCGAAAAACGTTTCAATTTGAAGCGGCGCATTTGCTGCCGCGGTTGCCCAAGTCGCACAAATGCCGGCGGCTGCACGGTCACAGTTTCAAGGTGGACATCGTCGTGGCGGGCGAATGCGACTCCAGACTCGGCTGGCTCATGGATTACGCGGACATCGCGGCGGTGTTCAAGCCTATTTGGGAAAGGCTGGATCATCGTTACTTGAACGAAGTTCCCGGCCTTGAAAATCCGACGAGTGAGGGAATCGCGGTCTGGATTTGGAAGCGATTGAAACCGAAACTGCCGCTGCTCACGGAAGTCGTCGTGGCCGAGACCTGCACGGCGCGGGCGGTTTATCGCGGGGAATAAATTTAGTTTTCGGAGGGGCGAGCTATACGAGTCCCCATCCGGGCTTTGAAGTTCGGAGTTCGGAGCCAGGGACTCGTGTAACTCCTCGTCCCTCCGGGATTCTACGGCGAATAAACCATGTTCGTGCCGGTGAACGGGTCTTGCGGAACGGCTTTGAGATACTCCGGCACCAAATCGGTGAGGCTCGCGGGGCGATGGCCTTTGTCCAGTTCATAGGCGCGGGCGGCGAGGTCAATCAACAACTGGCCTTGCTTTATCTGCGTGGATTTTATTGTGTCAACACAACGCTGGTAGTTCCGTTCTTTTGTGGAATGAAACAGTAATTTAAACACCAGAATTCGCAGGTTGGAAAAAGTTCGACGCTCCCAGGCATTTTCCTGTTGCAAAGTATCCGCCCAAGATTGTCTTTGAGCCTCGAGCATTTCCAGAGTCGCGGCAGTTTCACGACAGGATTTTGCGTCGAGATGGTTGACATGTTTTTGCAATTGATCTGTTCCGGGTGATCGTATGGCTATGCCGACCATTTCATCCACCACAATTCCACCCCGCCCTGATTCGTTGCCCAAGTAAATCACATCCAAGTAAGACTTGGCGGCATCACTGAAACGGTCTTCCTTTTCGGCCAGCTTGGCTTCAGTCGAGAACGCTTGTGCCAGATTTCTGAGAGCGATGAGGTCTTGAATGTGATTTGCCAAATAACCTTTGGAAAATTGAAGCGGCACCCGGCATTGATTGCTGAAAGCAGCACGCGCAAGTGACAACGCTTCAGCGTTTGCCGAAACGGTTTCGCGCAGTTGTTCTTCGTTCATTTCCTCAAGATTCCAACTATTGCTCGATACCGTTTCCCCGGCCTTTACCAAATCATCGTAGCCGTTTGAATTGGGCAGGGACGCAAAGGGCGGGAGCGGCTCGGCGGTCCAGAAAAGCACAAGGCCCAGAAAGAACAGGAACGGCGACGCCAAAATCAAAAGCGTAATCAGCCAGTTGCGGGTTTTGGTGGTCATGCTACGGCAGGTTCGCAAAAAATCCGGTTGCGTCAATGATTCAAGTGTTGACGCGGCGTGGCGAATTTCATTTAACCAGTGGCGGAATTTGAGGTGATGCATGGGAAATACAGCCGACAAAACAATTGACGCCATTGGCCGGATTGAAACCAGGGTCGTGGATTTCCTCACCGACTACGGTTTTCAAATCATCGGCGCGCTCATCATCCTTGCCATCGGCCTGGTCATCGCGTGGTGGATTGGGCGTGCGCTCCGGCAATGGCTGGAAAAGAAAAACGTCGAGCCGCCCATCGTCATGCTGGCCGTGCGCGTCGTCCGGCTGCTCATCTTTCTGGTCGCATTGCTTCAGGCGTTGGAAAAATTAAGCGTGCCCATCGGGCCTGCGTTGGCGGGCATCGGCGTGGCCGGTGTAGGCATTGGCCTGGCACTGCAAGGGGTACTCGGGAACCTCGTTGCCGGATTGACGATTATCTTCACCAAACCGTTTCGGATTGGCGAATGGATCGAGATTGCCGGCGTGTCGGGGCAGGTGACGAAAATCGAGCTCTTCTCGACCACACTGTTGCATACCGACCTGTCGCGTGTCGTCATCCCCAACCGCAAGATCGTCGGCGAAGTCCTGCACAACTGCGGCAACATCCGGCAGCTCGACCTTTCCGTTGGCGTGGCCTACGGGACGAATCTGAATGACGCCACGGCCGTTGTCCGCCGCGTGTTAAGCACCAACCCGCGCGTGCTCAAGGAACCCGCACCTATCGTCGGCGTCACCCTGCTCGCCGATTCATCCATCAACATCGCTATCCGCCCGTGGACAAAGGTGGAGGATTTCATCCCGGCGCAGGCGGAGATCAATCAGGCCATTGCGGAACAACTCCGCGCTGCCAACATCTCCATTCCGTTCCCGCAACGCGAAGTGCGGTTGTTGAATAGTAATTAAGCAACGGCGTGTGCCTTGCCGTGATGCATTTCGGCGTGAACCTTGGACACGCCCTTGACTAGCGCGTCCCAATCGGCTTCGGTCGTTTCCCAGCCGCCGCTGAACCGCACGGCGCGAATGGCTTGCGCGGTCTTGAATCCCATTGCCGCCAGCACGTGCGAGGGCTCTTCCTTGCCAGTGGTGCAGGCCGAGCCGGTGGACACGGCAAAGCTCGCCTTGTCGAGTTTCACCACCCATTGATGCTTGCGGTCGCCCTCGGGCATGAGCGCGGAAACGGTGTTCCACAGGCGCGGCTCGTTTGCGCCCACGATGGTCGTGCCGGGCACGGCGTACAGAAGCTGCCGCTCAAAATTGTCGCGCCACACGCCGCGCAAAATGTGTTCGTTGCGGGCAATCTGCTTCTCCCGGATTTCCAAGGCCGCGAGCATGGCGACAATGGTCGCGACGTTTTCCGTCCCGGCGCGCCGTCCGCCTTCCTGCTGGCCGCCGAGGAGCAGGGGAGTGGTCTGGCTGCGATGCGGCACCTTCAAAAAGCCGATGCCGCGCGGTCCGCCGAATTTGTGAGCCGCGCCGGTCAGGAAATCGCATTCGCCGAGTCCTTTGGCGGGCATTTTGCCAATCCATTGCACCGCGTCGCAGAAAAACGGCACCTTGTATTGCCGGCAAATCGCCATCGCCTCGCGCCACGGCTGGATGACTCCCGTCTCGTTGTTTGCCGCCATGACACCGACGAGTCCGGGACGCGTGTCGGCCAGTTCAACCGTGAGCCAGTCCAAATCAATCACGCCGTCGTGCGTGACGGGAATCACTCGGGCGCGTTTGCCGAAATAATGCTGCGACGATTCCATGACGCACGGATGTTCGATGGCCGAAACCCAGACGTCACGTTTGGCATCGAGCGTGCGGGCAAAGTGGTGCAGCACGGTGTTGTTCGCCTCGGTCGCGCCACTCGTCCAAACGATGTCCAGCGGATGACAGCCGAGAAATGCAGCCAGTTTTTCGCGCGCATCGGTCATGGCCCGCTCCGCCCGCGCGCCGAACTGGTGCATGCTGGACGGGTTGCCGCCGGTTTTTTCGGTGGTTTCCAGCCAGGCTTCGCGCGCCTCGCGCATCACCGGCGCCGTGGCGTTGTAATCAAAGTAAATCATCAGTCGGATAAGATACGATTGGCGGCAAGACTGGCGAGTTTTTTTAAAGACCCGTTTAGTTTGGAGTACCGCGTTTACGCGGGCCGCCTGAAGGCGGAACTCCGAACGGCACAATGCGGACGCCCGGTTGCTGCCAGCACATGCAGAATCTTCCGGTGTGCGGCGGTGAAAGCGAGTTGGCACATTTGGGCCGGCGTTCGCCAAACACCGGCGGTTCCGGAGGGCGGAGTTCCACGACGCCCTATTTTGAAATTTTTGGGACTCGCGGAGCTCGCCCCTCCGAAACGGACGTAAAACGCTTCAAGCGTAATGCGGTAGCGCGTGATGGAATGCTTCACGGTGCAAAGCGGCGAAATTTCCTTTGGCTTGATACCCAAAATCTGCACTGCCGTTTCTGCGACAGCACCAGAACGCGGGTCTGTGACCCGCAGCGGGTTCACTTTTGAATCGGCGTGCTGCGGCTCGGTGAGCCGCGCTCCAATTTCCACATTCGGGAATTCCCACAAATGCGCGTTCACCACGCCCGCCGGTCGTTGGCGAACGAGAAAGCGTCCGGTTTGCTCAACAATGAATGCAACGAAATGGCGCGCGGTGGTCGTCGGGCGTTGGCCGAGGTTCGGCAATTCTTCGACGCGGTTTTCGCGGAAGGCGACGCAGAACTTTTTCACCGGGCAAACCGGACACAGCGGATTGCGCGGCAGGCAAACCAATGCGCCAAGTTCCATGAGGGACTGGTTCAAAAATGAATGGTAGGGCGCGGTGTCCGCCCCGCGCCGCGGCGGGCTGGGGACAGCCCGCCCTACCAGTTCCTCCGCCAGCTTCCAAAGCTGCTCATTCGTCCTCTTTTCGAGTGGATTTTTCCCGATGCCGAAAATGCGCGTCAGCACACGGATGACATTGCCGTCGAGGATGGGCATCGGCTGGTTGAAGGCGATGCTGCAGATCGCGCCGGCGGTGTAACGCCCAATGCCCGGCAACGCGAGAACGTCGTTAAAATGTTGCGGGAATTTGCCGCCGTGCTTTTCCACGATTTCCCGCGCGGCCTTCTGCAAATTGCGGGCGCGGGTGTAATAACCCAGTCCTTCCCAAAGCTTGTGGATTTTAGCCGAACTCGCGTGCGCGGCAGCTTCGACGGTCGGCAGCTCGCGCATCCAGCGTTTCCAGTAGGGCAGGACGGTTTTGACCTGTGTCTGCTGGAGCATGATTTCGGAAACCCAGATGGCGTAAGGATCGCGAGTGCGCCGCCACGGCAGGTCGCGGGCGTACCGGGCAAACCAGCGGAGTAAAGCTGAAACCAGCCAAGCCGATTTCGGAGTTCGCCCGTCTTCGCTTCGCTTCGACGCGGCAAGAATCTCGGAGTTCGGAGTTTGCTTTGCCATCCGCCGGAATTATTGCCGCAAAGAGGCGCAAAAGCCGCAAAAATTTGGCGGGGCAAACGCCGGAGGCGCAAAAGATAATAGCCCACGGTGAAACCGTGGGTTTGTAGTTGAAAATGTTCAAGCCTTGGATGGGGCGAAAGAAAATTTTCAAACGGATAATTCTGACGCCCCTGCCGGGGCTTTGTTTATTGTGCGACTTGAACCCACGGCTGGCGCGGTGGGCTACTTTCGGTCGCTGCTCCGCAGCTTCAAATGGTTTTGATTGCCTAAAAATCTTTGTGCCCTTTGTGTTCTTTGTGGTTATGATTTTTCAGTGCAACCGCTGACGTCCTACACGTGCAAGCTCACCGGCGCACAGGCGTCGGCGCTGGAGGCTGCTCTGCGTGCGCGCAACTGGAAGTCGCGCATGGTGCCTTACGCGCGGTTTGCCTTTGAGTCGGACAAATGCAACGTGGTTTTTTATGAAAGCGGCAAGCTGGTGGTGCAGGGGAAGGGCACGCAGGAATTCATCGAGTTCCTGTTGGAACCGGAAGTTCTGAAACAGGCGAAGCTCGGCTATGAAACCGTTCTGAATCCCGAATTGCTGTTGCCGCGCATCGGCGTGGACGAAAGCGGCAAGGGCGACTTCTTCGGGCCGCTGTGCATTGCCGGCGCATACATCAACGAGAGCGTCGTCAAGGCATGGCAGGACGCTGGCATCCGCGATTCCAAAAACATTTCCAGCGACAAAAAAATCGGCGAGCTGGCCGAGCGCATTCGCAAAACGCCCGGTTGCGTGGTGAACACCGTCGTTGTCGGCAACGAAGCTTACAACCGGCTTTACGCGAAGATGAAAAGTGTGAACGCGATTCTGGCGTGGGGTCATGCGCGCGTGATTGAAAATCTGATGGGCCAGCGGCATCAAATGAATCCCGTGCCGGTCAAGGCCATCAGCGACCAGTTCGCATCGAACAAAGCAGTCGTGGCGAAGGCGCTGATGGCACTGGGACGCGAAATTGAGCTGGTGCAGCGTCATCGGGCGGAAGAAGACCTGGCGGTGGCGGCGGCCTCGATTCTGGCACGGGACGGATTTGTGAAAGGCCTGGCGAAATTAGAAAAGGAGTTTGAATTGGAATTGCCCAAGGGCGCATCAGCGGCAGTGGACGAAGCTGCGAAGAAATTTGTGGAGGAACGCGGCGCAGAGAATTTGCCAAAAATTGCCAAAGTCCATTTCCGTACGGCCTTGCGCGCGCAAGGCTTGCCCGAACCGCCGAAGAAGGAATGGAAACGGTAACCTGAAAAATTGAAACCTACTCAAAAAGAGTCAAATTGTAATCCTCAATTCGAGGAGAGATTAGTTATTACCCGACTTCGAAATGCAATTGGTTGTCCGATTTGTTGGGAAAAGCATTTTCCGAATTCAGAGTTGCTTTGTAAGGATTTACGAATTTACTGGGCGATGCTCGCAAAGGATTTTGAGACGGATGGGGAAATGCGCTTTTACTCGCGTTTAGATGTGGAATTATCGCTTGATGAAGAGTGGTTAAAGGAGATCGAGTTCAATGCCAAAACGTGGCGACCAAGAGCAATTAAAGCGTATACTAAAAAAACAGGCTTCCTACTTTCGATAAAATTCGCGACTGCAGCCAAGCAACAAAAACATTATCCAAATCCGAGATGGAATAGAAACGAAATTATTCAAAGGACATCTAATGGAAATGCGCTTTTCTTTTGTGAATGTTCCGTCGATTGGCTCGAGGAGTTTTTATTTTGGTCAATGCATCAATCTTTGGTCCGAGTCATTGATTCGCGCCCGAAATATCTATATTTGAAATATATTGAGGAATTGGGTGCATCTAAAGGTAAGCCTACAAAACTTGTTCGTTTCGATATGAATTATGACACGCCAATTGCACATGGTCATCCCATTCTTTCCTCAGAATTGCCCGCCGGAGCTCCTGTAATCCAAACACCTTGTTATGCTTTTCCCGACGAAATATATACGGAATTCAACCACGATATTGACGAGGATGATGACATTACGATTACGCCTAGAAGGGAAGATCCTATGAGATAGGTACATGGACGATGGCCAAACCCAACTCCATCGAGCTGCCGGACTGCGAGCCAATCCCGATTTTGTACGAGGACCGTTCAGCCTTGGCCGTGGACAAACCACGCGGCTGGATGCTGGCGCCGGTGGCATGGCAGAACACGTCGCGCAATTTGCAGGCGGCCATTGAATCCTCCATCGCTGCGCGAGATTTCTGGGCGCAGTCGGGCGGATTGAAATTTCTTCGCCACCTCCATCGCCTCGACGCGGACACGAGCGGCATTTTGCTTTTTGCCAAAAGCCCCGGTGCGGTCGAAAGGTTTTTTGATTTGTTCGAGAGCCGCAAAATAGAGAAGACGTATCTGGCCGTCGTGGTCGGCGAGCCGAAGCAAAATGAATGGACGTGCGAACTCAAACTCGCGCCGGACAAAAAACGATTCAGAAAAATGAAGGTGGATTCACGTCATGGCAAAAATGCCGAAACGCATTTCAGAGTTTTGGAAAAACACGGAAAACTTTCACTGGTGGAGGCGCGGCCTGTCACCGGTCGCACGCATCAAATTCGCATCCATCTCGCAGAATCCGGACTGCCGGTTGTTGGTGATGAGCTTTACGGCAAAGGGAGAGGCGACGTACCGCTGGGTTTACGCGCGGTGCGATTGGCCTACATTGATCCGTTCACGAAAAGGCGCGTGGACATCCGTGCGCCAACGGAAAAGTTTCTGAAGGAGTTTGGATTTTAACCACGAAATACACTAAACACACAAAAGAAAAAACCACGGACGATTTCGCGCCGTGGTTTTCGTGTTGTTCGTGTGTTTCGTGGTAATTCCTAGTCCGCGTATTTCACGCCGCAACCGTAGGGTTTCGTTTGTGCCACGGGCACCGGTTTGCCGGCCAGCAACGCGTCCACAGCTTCACTGACGTAGTTCTTTGCCTTGCTCGGGTCATGGAACGGATTGGGCTGGTTGTCAATCGCCCCTTGATAGACGAGTATGCCATCTTTGTTGATGACATACATATCAGGCGTGGTTTTCATACCGTAGAGATGGCCCACCGCCCCGGAGCTGTCATCAATCCACGCGGTCACGTCCATTTTTTCCATGGCCAATTCCTGTCTGGCCTGTTCCGGCGTGCGATGACTGGGATTGTTCGGGTTCACCGAATTTACGATGAGCCACACGACACCCTTGGCGGCCAAATCCTTTTGCAGCGCCTGCATTGCGCCGGTCTTGTATTGGTTGTTACAAAACGGACAATCGGAGTTGTAGGATTCCAGCACGACAATCTTGCCCTTGTAATCGCTGAGTTTGACGGTCTTGCCATTGATGTCCGTGGCCGTGAAATCCGGCGCGGGCTTGCCAACTTCGACCGCCTGCGCCGCCAGGGCCATCGCCATGGTGGTCAATAAAACAAACGCTTTTTTCATAGGTTCAGTGTTGTTAATTGTTCGGTTAAGAGACACCAATCTATCGGATTCCGTTCAAAAGTCAAAGCAGAGTTCGACCGTTTCGGGAACACGCAGCGATTACCGGTGAACGCGGGAATTCGGACCTCTGCCCATGAACTTCGTAGCCGTGGACGTCAGTCCGCGCAATTTGAATCCAATAAAATCAGCGCCGACTCACGTCGGCGGCTACGGTTTAAAACTATCAACGCGTCGCTTGGTCAAGCGCGTCCAGCACGATGCCCGGCGTCAAAATCTGCGGCAAAATAATCGGCTGGGCATCAGGATTTTTCGGATAAACCAAAACCAAGGGCACGCCCGCGCGATTGAAACGGTTCAACTCCGCTGTAATGCTGTCGGGGAAATGCGTGTAATCGCCCACCAGCGCCACGGCATTGATTTCCTTGAGTTTTTTGCGGACGGACGGGATTTCAATGGCGATTTTTTTGTTCACCTGGCAGGTGAGACACCAATCAGCGGTGAAGTCCACGAGCGCAGGCCGGCCCGCAGCTTGCGCCTTGGCCACTGCTGCAGGGCTCCACGGTCGCCAGTCAATGCCGTCCGGCGATGCCTTCGATATACCCGCCGCGTCCGTGACGACAACCGGCTCACGCCAATGCAACTGGTTTTCCAACGCGAACGCATAGCCGCCGATCAACAGCATCAACACGATAACGACAGCGACGCCTTTGCCAGCCCGACCGCGCTGGACAAATGCACCGAAAATCCAGGCTGCGAACGCCACCAGCACGAGGAAAATGCCAAGCCATAAAACGCCCTTGCCGTAATTGTCCGCGGCGAGATTGAACAGCCAGACGGCTGTCAGCAACATCGGGAAACCCATGGCGATTTTGAAATTCTCCATCCACGCGCCGGGTTTGGGCAAAAACTTCAGCCAAATGGGATTCCAACTTAATGCAACATACGGCGCGGCCAGTCCGGCACCCACTGCAAGAAACATCAGCACAATCACCGGCGCTTTTTGGGCGAAGGCGAAACCGAGGGCGATGCTCAGGAATGGCGCGGTGCACGGCGTGGCCAGTGCCGTTGCCAGCACGCCGTTGAAAAACGCGCCGACCGCGCCTTGTTTAGACGCAAGCTGTCCCGCCGCGCTCAACACCCGTCCGCCGAGTGTGACCTCGAATACGCCGAACAAATTCAGCGCGACGAGGGTGACGAGCGTCGTCAAACAAACCACGAACACCGGACTGCCGAACTGCATTCCCCAACCAGCCCGATGTCCGGCCGCTTTGACGCCGATGACGACGGCGGCGAGTGCGAGAAACGACACGAGCACCCCGGCGGCGTAAATTAAACCGAGCGCGCGGACGCGGTGCGGTTCGTGTTGCGCGTGGTTGATGAAACCGAGGATTTTCAGGGCGATGACCGGCAGCACGCACGGCATGATGTTCAGAATCAATCCGCCGATGAAGGCGTAGAGCAGCATTTCCCAAAGCGACTGCGAAGGTAGGACAGGCGTCCCGCCTGTCTCCATGTTTTGACCAGAAAAGTTAGAGACAGGCGGGACGCCTGTCCTACTCTCCGAGGATGTTTGCGTCGAAGCTGTTTCGCCAGCGGGAGCTTGATCGGCAATTGGCAATTTAACTTGGTATCCTTGCCGCCGGCCGTTCACTTCAACAACAATCACCCCACTGATTTCCTTTGGCCAATCGCCGGAGAATTTTTTTACCAGTTTGCGAAAACGGAAATCCGCAAGTTTTTCTGCGGCTGCTTGGACTTCAAAATCATCACTGGCATAGGGGAAAAAATCAATGCTTTCTGGTTTGAAGGCCACAGTCAGTGTCAGCCAATTGAATTCAATCATCAGCGGGCGTGTGTCGCCGTTTGCGGGTTTCTCCCACCAGGCACGGACCAAAATATTTTTGTCTGCAGACAGGGGCGCTTTCTTCTGCCAAGACTGAATCAATGCAACGTCAGTGGAAGGTTTGGTTTCGGTGCCGATATTGAGCGTGGCTTCGACGCTGGCGTTGCCGGGAATGCATGCTTCCTTGCATTCGAGCCAGGAAACTTTTGCCTTCAAATCGAGCGTGCCGGGCTTCAGGTCGCTGGCGAGCTTGAGCGGGACGATGAGCATGACCTCATCGTTGTAACCGTAAGTCGTCACTTCGGCGGGCGGCAATTTTTCCGGCAATGGCCATTGGATTTCGCCGGCGATGACGCCGGGCGGCAATTGCCATTCGATTTTGGTGGCCAGTCCGGCGGCCCCGGGATTTTTCCAGTAAGTATGCCAGCCCGGTTCCATCTTCATGTCCACGCCCGCCCAAATCGTATCGCCGGGCCGCGCGGCGTCGGCAGACAGAATCAACCGCACTTGCGTATGCGCGGCCTGCGCGGTCAAAGCCGCAAGACAAAAGCAGGCTGCAAAAAGGATTCCAATGCGTCGCACACGGATTAGATGCCAGATTTGATGGAATGTTTGAAGTGAATTCCTTATGTCGTCTGTTTGTTGACGGAACGCACACCGTTGTCTAGCCTCCGACATGCCCGTCGTTTTGCGAATTCGCGGCTTCAAATTCTATTTCTACGCCAACGAGGGAGATGAGCCGCCGCATATCCATGTGGACAAAGGTGGCGCAACCGCTAAGTTATGGTTATCGCCGTTCCGCTGGGAATACGCGAATGGATTCAGCCCGGCGCAGCAAAGAATGATCAAAGAAATTATCCAGCAACACCACGCTGAACTGATGGCCAAATGGCATGAATTCTTTGAACAATAAAATCAAATCCGTGGGCGTCAATGACACGCATCTGACCGTCGAACTGCTCGATGGCCGGAGCATTCGTCTGCCATTGACGCTTTTTCCCACGCTGGCCGAGGCCAGCGCCCGGCAACGCGCCAAATGGGAACTTTGCGGTGCGGACACCGGCATCCACTGGCCGCTGCTGGATTATGATTTAAGCGTCGCCGGTCTTCTGCGCGGTGAGCCGGAGGCGCCGGGCATTCGCCGGGCAAAGAAAACAGCCAAATATCCGGCGCACAAACCCGGCAAGGCACACGCGCTGGCGGAGGAAGCGGATTCGCCTGCCAAACCATCCGCCCTCGTGGACACCCGTGTCATTTACTGCGGCGACAATCTGGAACAGCTCAAGAAACTGCCCGACGCCTGCGTTGACCTCATTTACATTGACCCGCCGTTCAACTCCAACCGCAACTACGAGGTCTTTTGGGGCGAGACGAAGGAGAAGCGCGCGTTTGAAGACCGCCATGCCAGCACCCAAGCCTACATTGACTTCATGCGCCCGCGCTGTGTGGAACTGGCCCGCGTCCTCAAAAAGACCGGCAGTTTTTATTATCACTGCGACTGGCACGCCAGCCACTACGTCAAAATCATGCTCGACCAGATTTTCGGCGAAAATAATTTTCAAAACGAAATCGTCTGGAAACGCAGCAGCGCACACAGCGATTCAAAAAGATATGGCGCGAATCACGACACAATTTTCCTTTACACGGGCGGCGCAAACAAATGGACTTGGAACGATCAGTTCACGCCTTACTCCGAAGAATACACAGAACAAAATTACCGCTACAACGACGAGAAGGGACGTTTTCGGGTCTCGGACATGACCGCAAACAAACCAGGTGGCGATGTTTCGTATGAGTGGACAACCCCGGACGGTCGAAAAGTCAAACCATACAAGGGACGTTATTGGGCCTACTCGAAAGAAAAAATGAAGCAAATGGAGGAAGCAGGCCAAATTTACTATCGCAGCACGGGAATGCCGATGCTGAAGCACTACTTGGATGAAATGCCAGGCGTTCCACTCCAAACTTTTTGGGACGACATCAAACCCGTGATTTCCGGCAGCGAGGAACGACTTGGCTATCCGACGCAGAAACCAGTTGCTTTACTTGAGCGTATCATCAAAGCTAGCAGCAACGAGAACGATATCATACTCGACGCTTTTTGCGGTTGTGGCACAGCGCTCGTCGCCGCTCAGAATTTGAAACGCCAATGGATTGGCATTGATATTTCGCCCACGGCCTGCCGCGTCATGGCCAAACGCCTGCGCGACGTGTGTGGTTTGCCAGAAGATGAAGAACTCTGGAAAATCGGACGCGGTTTCGTCGTGCGCAACCTGCCGTGGACTGAAGAAAAGTTGCGCGCCATTCCGCCGTTTGAATTTGAGAACTGGGCCGTCATCGCCCTCGGCGGCATTCCGAACAAAACCAAAGTCGGCGATTTCGGGATTGACGGGCGCATCTTCCCTGTCGGGGCAGAACCTATGGCGCTGAGAGAAGGCGAACTCGCTTTACAGGAACGCTGGTATCCGATTCAAGTCAAACAGAAGGACAAAGTTGGCCGCCCGGACATTGACGCCTTTGAGACCGCCATGCGCCGCAGCAAGCGCGACAAGGGCTTTTTCATCGCCTTTAATTACAGTGACGATGCGCTGCGTGAGATTGACCGATTCTTCAAAGCCGACCATGCTGTCATCGTCCCGCTCACCGTGAAGGAAATTCTGGACGAGCAGATTGCGAAGAAGCTGGCGTAACAGGGCAAAAATCATGCCAAGCGCACCAGAGACAAGAAATTCAGAGCCACACGAGCGAGAACTTTTTGTAGCTAATCTAACGCCATACGAACTGTTTACAGTCCACGTGGGACAACTGAAAGACATAGTTGATCGGAGTAAAGATATTGAAGATGAAGGGGAAATTTTGCCAGATTCTGCGATGGAGGTTTGTCTAATTGGTTTGGTTTCTTATTTTGAAGCGTTCTGCAAGCATCAGTTTGCTGCTTTAATAAATATTTGTCCGCCGCTTCTCGAGCAATTTGCCGAGAGACGCATCCAGTCCTCGGTAAAACTGAAGGACATTGTTCTCTTGATGTCCAATCTCGAAAGGCAAATTGGTTTCGTCATTGCAGAACAATATGACTTTGGATCGCCTGAACTTATTAACGGGATTTTCAGAGACCTAATTTCAGTGACGCCTTTCTCCAAAGGTGAAGCGCATAAATATACTCAACTGCTCAACGACAGACATTTATTAGTCCACCATGCCGGAATCTACACTATTCGGTATGCAACAGCACAGCTTTCGCGAGGCGATCTGCCAGAAAATCTGTTCAGGAATTCCATCGTGGTTACACGCGAAGATTATTTTCGTTGGAGTAACTTCCTGACCAAAATGGCAGTGAAGATAATTCGGGCTACAACGAGTCACCTCCGAGAATTTATCGAACAACGTAAAATCCTTTTGCCTCGGGGAAAAGCATTCGCGCTTGAGTATCTGCTTGTGGATATCGACATCTCGATAGCTGAGATTTTGAGGAAGAAAAAGGAAAGCGGGCAGGAATAATTTAGTTGTCGTTTGTGCCGACGACACGCGTGACGCCGGCTTTCACTCCAGCCCTCTCTGACTGTGCCTTTCGGCCAGATGTTCCTCCCAAGTGTGGTAATTACGCCCTTTCCACTTCTTGTTGTTCCTACCAAAAGTTGTGCGGTCGATCTTTGCCTGGGCCTGTAGCACCCAATCATGAAAACGCTCTTGCGGGATCAATAATACCGAAGATGGCGAGCCAAAGCCCTCCGCCAGTATCCCGTGTGCGCTCCCTGCGGCGAATGGTCGCTTGTCTTTGGCCACTCCTTTTTTGCGCCAGTCGATATATTTCTTCACAAGGTAGTTTGCATACGTCCGCATATCTGCGTCGGCTTCGATTAACCCGGGTGTGATCTCCCGTCGTTGTTTAGATCCGCCCTCCCGTTGCATCTTCAACGTGTCTATATTCACCTCAAATGCATTGATGCCGAGGTTGTCGCGCATCATAAAAGCTGCCGCCGGAGCTTGTCCTTTTGGTGGGGGCAGCGCGCTAGCCTCGGCCATTCGCTTCCACAGTCTCACATCAGCCTCACTGATCACACCTGCCTTCTCCTTGTTATGACAAGTCCCACAGAGCAAGATGAGATTTTCCTTTATGGTGTTCGCCCGATCCCCGTCAATGTGATGGATCTCATGTGACGCGGTGCTCCACTCCCTACAAGCAGGGTTCGCGCAAGCCTGGCCACATTCCTCGCGCACTTGATGTTCTACTGACTTCGTCGGTCTTACCCTTGTCGGTTTCATGTTGTGAAGATTACTGGCCATGACAACGGATTCAATCAATTTACCATCCGGGTTGGAATAGGGCCCAGCGACGCACACTCAAAAACAATCAGTTTAGCAACGCTCTCCCTCAACCCGGCCTTCTCCCCATGGAGAAGGAGAATCGTTCGCCGTCCCCTTGAAAATTCGCGCGACTTGGAAAAGATTCAGTAGGACGGCTTCAGGTTCCATTCGTTCAGCAAACCGCGGGGAATTTCCGACAGAAACCGCGAAGGCCGTTGCGTCCCGTCGCTGCCGGAATTGCTGAAACTGGCGCGCAGCAGCGGGTAGCTCAGGTAAAGTTCGGTCTTCGCCCGCGTGATGGCCACGTAAAACAGCCGGCGTTCTTCCTCCTCGCCTTCATCGCTTTCCATCGAGCGCGCGGATGGAAACAATCCGTCGCAGAGCATGATGACGAACACCGCGTCGAACTCCAATCCCTTCGCCTGATGAATCGTCGAGAGCCGGATTTTTTCCGTGTCATCCCTGGCCGCCCGGTCGCCCTCGGCCTCGACGTTGGTGAGCAGGGCCAGTTGCGTCAGAAAATCCTCGACCGACCCGAATTGATACGCGAAGACGGCGAGTTGTTCGAGGTCTTCCAGCCGGGTGCGGTAATTGGCAAAGTTTTCCTTGAGATAGTCGTCGTATCCGGCGTCAATCACCAGCCGCAGCATTTTTGCCGCGCTCTGGCGGACGGTTTCGTCTTCAAGCTGCGAAATAGTCTCGACGAACTGTTTCCAGGCGGTGGCAGCTTTCGCCGGGATGGATTTGGCGCAGGCTTGGAGCGCCGTCCCGACGCGCGGCCGGAGATGGGAGTTGGCAGATGGAAGTTGGGGTTTGTTTGCATCTGACGGCTGGCTTGCCATCTTCGATCTTCCATCTTCCATCTTCGCGGAAAAAATCTTCCAGATTTTTTCCGCGCCTTTCGCGGCGATGCCGGGCAGCAGTCGCACCACCCGTTTGAAGGCAAGTTCGTCGCGCGGATTGGCGACCAGCCGGAGATACGCCGTGGCGTCCTTGATGTGCGCCTGCTCGAAAAACCGGATGCCGCTGGTGATAGAAAAGGGGATGTGGCGTTTGGTGAGTTCAAGCTGCAATTCGAGCGCGTG
>Ga0187874_10000886_pt1 | contig 32380 bp, 29 predicted proteins | sample June2016WEW_16_1_3_FD_132993 | JGI IMG/M metagenome (GOLD analysis project Ga0187874, IMG submission 132993) | Peatland microbial communities from SPRUCE experiment site at the Marcell Experimental Forest, Minnesota, USA - June2016WEW_16_150 | ecosystem: Environmental > Terrestrial > Soil >... | reverse complement strand
TCAGATTTTCAGCGCAAAAAAATTATTTCGTTTTGATATGTCGGAATTTCAAACGCAGGAATCGCTTGGTCTGCTGCTCGGCGCGCGGCTGGGGGAAGCGGGTTATTTGGGCGCGGTGCGCGAACGCGCGGCGGAAGGATCACTGTTGTTCGACGAAGCGGAGAAAGCGCATCCGCGCGTGCTGGACATTCTGTTGCAACTGCTCGACGCCGCACGCATCACGGTGGCGACAGGCCAGACCTTGGATTTCAGCGGTTTCTATGTCTGGCTCACGTCCAACATCGGCTCGGCGGAATTGATGAGCCTGCAACATTCCAATGACGCGACCTTGGAACGGCACGTCCTTTCCCGCGCGCAACAAGCCCTCCGTCCCGAAATTTTCGCGCGCATCAATGAGAAGCTCGTGTTCAATCGTTTGAGCTACGAACACCAGTTGGAGATTGCCGAAAAGTTTTTGTCGCGCGAAGTCGAGTTCCTTGCGTCACGCGGATACAAATTGGAATTGGATAAATCCGTGCTGCCGTTCCTCGTGCGTAAAGGTTTTCATCCCAAGCTCGGCGCGCGCCCAATGCGGGACGCAACGGAAAAACTCGTGGGCGACGCCGTGGCCGGGGCGCTGCTCGAAAACGGGTGCGCGGAAGGTTGCCTCATGGCTGACGTCGCCAATGACTGCCTGAAGATTAAATGACCAGCTTTCCCCCACTGGTCAGAACCCCGGCGCGAATTCCTAACCAGCCGTTCTTTCCCGGCTCAACGAGCATTGTCCAAGGAGGAACGGAAGCGGCGAGTCATGTTGTTCGAGCCGACCCGTAGCATCCTTGACAAGCGCAGTTGAGCCATATCATCGGAACGGCGATTCGCGCCAGTAGCAGTGTCATATTCGCCGAGCTGTGACGCGAATCACAACAGCGGGACTGACCGCCCAATAGCTCCGCCGAATTGTTAGAGGCGTGGTCATATGTGCCCAATGAGTTCTAACGGTGTGAAATGGAAAAATGGAGCTTTGTCACAAATGGCAGTGTAGAACATTTCCTCATGCCCCGGTCCCCATACAGGATGAGGATGTGCAGCAAAGAGCGCGCGTCCGGCATCTGAAGGTTTGGTCAAAATCTTCCTCTCATATTCGTGCAACATCTCATGGATAAGATCTGTCTTCCAAATCGGCCACGCCTCGGGGTTGAGAATGTCGCAATCATCCAGATTACCATCTGCGAATGAAATAATGATCAGATTGAATTTGTGCCCATAGCCAGCACTGGTGCAGTTAAGGTTAACAGTAACCGTAGCGGGAACACAGCCTGGGTGTTCGGCATACCAGCCCCGCCAGATGTTGGCATATGTGTCTTGAACTAACTTGGCGACTTCTTCGAGATTGGCCATATAGATAAATATATTCGTTGTGTGCGTAAGGCGGCTACCACGCCTCTTAACACTGTTGTTAAGCCGCAGAGCGCGCACGACACGATGCACAGCCAATTTTTTTATCCGCTGCTCCTATCATGGGTTTATGAAAATGGATTTGCGAATTTCTATCAAGGATTATCGCCGGAGAAAAAACTTGAAAATCAAACTGGTGTTGGTTCAGTTCGTCGAGTTTTCCTATGCCGGTTGTGCGACGGCGCCCCGCAAATCGCTGGTCAAAATCATGCGAAGCAGTGCAATGCCGCTATGCTTCGATCTGGCGCGAACTTGTGACGTTCCGTGCGGGCGAGATGCAGCCCGGCGCGGGCGACACGAGTTCGCGCTAGACGGAAGCGGGCGCGACTGCGCTCCCACTTGAAGATCGGGACGAGCGGGCGGGAAATGACGAAAGGCAGGCCGGAGCGATATTAGCGAGGCTGCCGTGTCAGTTCCCGCCCGTTGGTCCCGGCGGCGTCACCAGTCTTAGTCAAGGCTTCGTTGTCATGCCAGCCTCATAAACAGGTGACTTTCGCCGAAATCCTTGTCCGGCAGCATTGCGCCGTCGCGTTGGTTGCAAAAATCCTGACAAAACTTTCGCAACGCTCTGCGTTTGGATGGAATCCCCGGCAGTTTGATCAGCAGCCAGTCGGCAAATAATTTTCCTCGCTTGCCCGTATAAACGGGGGCAACGACAACGGTGTCTGCACCGGCATTGTATAATGTTTCCACAAAACGAAGCGCCGCCTTCGCCGTGCGGAATTTTGCCAGTGAACGGTAATCGGGGTGTTTCCCAGTGCTCAACCAGTGCCTCGCCTCGGCATGGGACTTTTCCAGGATGGATTTAACGAACAATTCGTGCTGCTTGCGCTCCAACGCGATGGTCTCTCGCGCCACCCGGCCTGCCGGCTGTCCCGCATATTGCAGCCAGTCAGGATTTTTGCGCGCGGTTTTCAGATAAGCGGCGCGGGTCATGTCCTCGTTGCCGATGAGGTAGATTTCCTGGACCAGTGTGCCGTCCCGAAGCCAAACCCGCGTGCGCCCGTGAAACTCGCCGTTGCGGGTGTCAATCTCCACCCTCACCCGGCCATTGTCGTGCCAATAACGCTGCGTGCCAGTGCCGTGGTTCATGGTGAACGAACCCAGCAGGCGGCCGTTTTCATCCCATTGCCGGCTGGTGCCGTGCAACCGTCCGTGGCGATAGCGCAATTCCTCGGCCAGTTGGCCGTTGAAATGCCAAGTGCGGCAAAGACCGTGAAGCTCCCCTCCCACTTCCCTGTTTTCCGCGTGGATTCGCCCGTTCCGGTAATAAAACCGTTCTATGCGACGTTTCGGCATGTCCGCAAATCAATTGTGTCGCCAGTCTACCTCCTGGTTTTGGACGTCCGTATACGACTGACGTTTGAACCAAGTCTTTTCAAAGACACGCGGCAGGAAATCCACATTTTTTGCATCAGCAAAACATCTGCCGGATGTTCTCCGGGATAGCGATTTGCCAAACCTCTTGCCGACATGCCCCATTAGGCGAACCGCCACTCGGATCAATCGCAAGTTTATGCAATCTTAAGCATAGTTGCGATTTTTTTGCAAAAATTCTTTCCTTCGGTCGCTCGCTTTCTAAAACTCATGTTAGCACAAAATCCGTGAGCTGGATGGATTGATTGCGTAATTTTTTTAAGGTTTTTCACTTGATCTCATGTTTTACCTCGGCTGCCTTGAAGACGTTCGTTCCTCCACCAAAACGCTCTAAAAATTCGCGCTGACGTTTCGTATCGCCAATCATCCTAGGCAACTGCCCCGGCTCAAGTGGTTGAAAATATTCCGGGAATTTCTTTGCTGCCGCCAGTAAACTGAGATAATCCGCAAAAGCAAACTTCACTCCATTGGTGCTGGCATCCACTCTTACAGCCATGTGCATAGGCTGAAGCGCGGCAGTTTGTAGCAATTCAATCAACGAAGGCGGATTGGCGGCAATATGATCGCAAGCTGTGGTGATTGGCACCATATCCAGAAAACGGTTCGTGCCGATTTGGAAAAGGATAGCGCCGAACTTCATTGAACAATCGGAACCACTCGCCACAGTGATGTAGTATGCTCCCTTGTGGTAATAATCCGGGTCCTTGGTGATATAAAGATGCGTCGATGACTGAGACCGGTCGCTTTCGTCACCATAGGTTCCCACTATCCGGTCATCGACTATAATGTCGCTTTCCTGGTAAAACGGTTTTGGTGAAGTTAGGCAACCGGACAGAACCAGCAAAGCGGCAATACCTAGCAAGCAGAGTTTTGTTGTCTTCATTTGTTTAATTTGGGTTTACCTACTTTGGTTCAAGATTTCGCGAACCGGACGGATTGATGGCGTAAGTAAGACGAGCGCCTTCCATCATAATGGATGTATCCAACTTCAACCATCCGTAACGAGGTGGATTGCCAAACTTTATGTAATAATCTTTTTTCAGATTCTCAATCCAATCCGACTGGCCTTGTTGAAAATTAAATTCCACAATTGGCTGATAACCTTCTTCCGGCGCTGTAAATGGAAACTCATCAGTTTGCTCGATGAAACCTCCATCGGGAATTTCCATACGGAAAGACCAGTTAGTGGCTTGCTTCCAATTGCTGAATTCAGGTTTTACCTGGCTGATTGTCATTGGACCTTGTCCTGTCTGTCGCTCCAACAAATCAACTTGCACCGGCGTTCCGTCCAGCGGAACTGTGACACCAAAATATGGTTTCATCCCATATTGTGAGGTAATCAAATCTGCCCCAATGCCTTTTTTCAGAAGATGAAAGACTACTGGATTACCAGGATCAGGAGTGAACAATCCGTCAGCGGGATTTGCATATTCAAAAGCTGCGCCTCGTGCATTACCACTACTGTAATAGCCCTCTTTACCAACATCTACATAAAGCCGCTTTCCGCGTCGGTTTGTTAGCGAAAAAGAGCCATTGCTATCGCTGGTTGTCGAATCTCGCGACGTGCCTGTTGGCGACAAATCGTTCCATTCAAAGCTTACGGTCGCACCTGCCACCGGTTCGTTGCTTTCATCAACAACACGCCCGTAAAAGTTGATTGGTTGCTTCCAGTCATACGCAGGATCAGCCTTAATATTTTGAACGTATTCCATGACAGCAGCAGGAATAGAAGGCTTCGGTGTTGGTAATGTTGTAGATTCTTTTGTAGTTGCCTTTGGTTCGGTTGTTTCTCCAATTGCATTTGTATGAAACTGACTTCCGTTCGTCTTATTTGTTGACGATGCCTGTGATGGAGCAAGCACTCTCTGGCATAACTGCCAGACAAGGAATCCAATACCGATTAAAACTATAAGGCCGATCAAAATATTATTTCTTTTCATGGGTGTTGTGGAAAGAGTTCGGTTAGCAGTTGCACATAGAACGGTTCTATTCGCTGAATGTTCCAATTGAATTCGGCACTGTGTTCGTTGGATGCTCCGCGAAAATTATATGCGCTGGTTAAATCAATTTCAGTGCCATGAATTACTCCGCCAACGCCGCCCAAAGCACCCACGGCTTTGGAGCGTGGCCGGGAGCAAAAGGCCATGATTTCGCGCTGGTCCGTGATGCTGGTTGCAAGATTCCAGCAATTCGTGCCGTCCGTGCCATAATGGTAGCCACCGTCCGGTTTGAAGTTTTCCTGGTTCGCTTCCCAATTGATCGGAACGTTGCCAACTATGGGTATGTACATTGCGCCGGTTGCCAGCGCATAATCATTGGTGTTGAAGAAATCGGTCATCTGACCATTGATGGCTTGGTTGATGGTTCCCGGATAGCCACGATATGTGTCGGGAGTATGAAAACCACTATTTTCTAATGAAATAAATGGGCTATAATTCGCCAGATTGGTTTGATAGCAGTGTGCGGGCACGGCGGCTTGCATGAGCACGTAATTATCCACATTTGTCTGGCCTTGCGCCAGTTGATCTTTCAAGGCTTCCATCATCACCACATTGCCCATGCTGTGAGCGCAAACGTTGAGCGAGTGATTTGGAAGGCGTTGTTTCAGGTGCGTCAGATAGGCGGAAAGGCCGGCTCCCGATTTCCAAGCGCGGAATTCACTGTGATTGTAGGTGGTGTAATCCAAAGCTGGCAGCCAGAAATCATCCGCAGACAGCGTGGGCCAACGCAGCGAAGCAAAGCGACCATGATAGCCAGCCCAATAAAGCCGCTTGAACATGGTATCCGAAAAATCTTGATAATCAACGGCACTCATTCGCCAACCGTGAACAAATAGAATAGACTTTGGGTCTTCGGCTGGATTGGCTGGCAACGAATAATCCTCAACATAAGTGCTCGCATAAGAGCTCGAACCTGGTGCGCTGTCAGTAACATTGGCGATGTGTGCCTGTTCATACAAATCCTTGATGTCGTGCAAATCAATGTAGGCCGAGGTTTGAATGATGACGTTGCCATTTTGGGAGATCGTCAGTGTCAACGGGCCATAACCGATGCCCGCACCTTCAAAAAGGAAATGGGTGAAATCCGGTGTTCCATCACTGCCTACCGGCAACGTGTAGCCCTGGCTGGAATTGATTGTGGCAAGCTCCTTGGAATAGTCGAATATCAATTGCCCGTTCAAATAGTATTGCATGAATTGCTGCGCGGCCGCATTTGTATCTGTTAAATACGCCGCGCTGCCGTTGGTGTCGTATTGCGCGTAAAGATTGATGGCGAAATGGCCGCTCATGCTGAGGGTGATTGCGTAACCGCTTGTCGCGGGCAGCTTCGGCAACCCGCAAACCCATAGCCGGGCGAAATTTTCCAAATCTCGCTGGCAAGTGATTTGCCCCAAGGAATAATTCATGGGATTTGGCGGGACCGGCAAGTCCCTGTCCAAGTTGCCGCCAGTGCCCGGTTCATCATGGCCGTTATTGATCCAGAATTCATACGGTTGGGGGAATGTTCCAAAACTTCCAAGAGTATAATTCGGGTAGGCAGGCACATAATCCTGGCCGAAATAGGATAAATCCATGTTGCCATCATGATTCGCATCCAGTTGCAAACTGACAACCTGCACAATACCCGTGCCACGCTGGCCGGTATTGATGTCAGGCATTGTCACCAACGCTGTCGGCCCCGGCTCGGTTGGAAAGAACGTGCCATACGGCGAGAGGATGCCAGTTTGGTTGGTGGTCACATTCCCGTTGGCGTCCACCTTGTAAGCCTTGTCAAAGTATTGCGCCACATAAACCGGTTTGCTGGTGTCGCCATTTTGAACTGTTTGTTTGGCAAAGGCCGCCGCTTGGAATAGCTGGCCGACGGCGGCTATCATCAATGGTTGTGCATTGGTCGGGGAGAAATCATTGTCTCCGGGCATCGGGTCCCCGAAAATTTGAAAGCCATTATTGTATGGATTGTCTGAACGACCAAAATAATAGCCGACGGTTTGCAACTGCGGCTGGTCAAACTGCGGATAAAAATAATAGGTGTCATTCGTTTGGGGCCAAGTCCCGTTGGCATTCAGCGTGTCCAGATAAAGTGTGCCGCCATGACGATGCGCAAGTAACACCTTGGACAGATGCAGGCCGAACCAGTTGGAGATGTTGTTCGGCAGGACAAATTGCCCCGAACCATTGACGTAAATTCCGAGTGGCTGATAACTCGTGTATGGCTGCATCCATGTTGACTGATCCAGCGCGGGAATGGTTATGCTGTTGGTTGGCGGCTGAAACTGAAATACGCAATTCTGTGACAAAGAATAACCCCCGTCTCCCCTCACAGAGTAACCCGTGTTTAAAAATCCCGATGAATCAAGATTGGTATTGCTGATATAGAGGAAATTGCGATACCGATAGTTTTCATCAAACGGACGGTTCAAATCGGGCCATGAATTATCGCCCACTTCATCGATTGTATTATAATAATCAACAGAATAATAACTGGCAAAGATGTAGTTGGTCGGTTGGCTGACTGACACACCATTCACATCATAAGAAATGGGAGCGGTCAAGCTGGCAGACCGTAAAAGAAAAGTCGCATTCTGCACCACTTGGGTGCGTCCGTCGCAGAAAAAGCCGGGTGGATTATTGTATAAATAGCCAGACAGCGGCGCAAAACTGCCAGCCCAGGTCGCAGCACTTTCGTTGTTAGTGGACCATACAGTTTGAACGTACCAAGCACTTTGATACGGACCAAAACCCGTCATGCTCCCGGGAAGCGTGTAGAGGCCGTTTGTAAATGAACTTGCGGGAACGAAGAAATTGGTGGTTCCCGCCACTGTGTAAGGATCGCTCCAATCCATGCGCGTTAATTTCAATTCGGAAGCGCCAGCGGGAATATCTGCGATGGCGAATTTTATCGAGCCATCTGATGCCAACAACGCTTGCGCACTTGGCACGCCGGTAAAAGTATAGGGGGTGGCCGCATCACTCCAGTAAGAGCCACCTTGTGCATAAACCGCTTGTACCATGTAGTATGGAGGATAGTTCCAGCCATAACCGGTAGCTGCGTAGGCAGGGAAGGCCGTATCCACAAATTGGTTCGTTAGGCCGACGGTAATATACTGATACGAGGCGGACTGAATAGTGTAACCGGTGACCGCACCCTGAGACGGCAACCAAGTAAGCGTCACTTGTGAAGGATTGTTTGGATTCACTTGAGCCGTTACTCCCTGTGGCGCCGGCGGCGTGTAAAACGTGTTCGGGTTCATCCCATGCTGGAATTTGTAGAGATTATTCCAGCCGTCACCTGCTGGATCGCCGTAGGGGTCAACGCCAGTGGTTCCAAAATACTGCAACTCCCACCAATCCGGCAAACCGCTTCCATCGCTGCTTGCCCAAGACCGGATGCGCAAAAACAGGTTGTTGGTAGAGCTCAGGGCGTTGGTCATAACCATCGCCGTCCAGTTGGTCAGTTCCGAACCAAGCACAAAGCCCCCACTCAACCACTGTGTCGAGGTCAAATCTTGTACATATTGAATTTCGTATGAAATGTCCGCTGTTGTATTTGAGACAATTCCTACCGCGTTGTTCGATGATAACGCAAAATTGGCAATCCAGAGATTCGTGCCGTAATCCGGGGTCGTGTAGTTTGAACCAAAATACGTGTTTGTTCCTCCGCTGTCGCTACCATCGCCCGGAAACGGCTGTTCCAACTCCGCGTTCATCTGCGCTTCCTGAACTTGGCCGATTAAACCCAACAGCGAATTTACTTGCGCCTGAACGAGAGTGGCGGTGCTTTCGCTAAGCTTGGCCTGCCATTTGTTTGGCTGCGGCACGGCTCCGCCGGTGGCGTCCACAAGAAATTGCCCGTCTGGACCCAACGAGAAAACTGGCGTGGTTGCCGGGTCGTATTCGGGCGGAAGAAATGGGTATGGAGGAGGAAGTTGCGCGCCAGAAACGATCCAAAACGTCCCGAATCTGGGTATTTGATCCGGTGGCACCAATTGTAACCCTTGCGAGTCGGCCACAACCCGCACCACTGAATCAGGCTGACTGTCCGGCAGGGCGACATTACCGGAGATGGATTGAGCCGGCATGAAAGCGACCTGGGCTTGAATGAAGCCCGCCAACGCAATGAGTCCGCTGATGGTCGCCAAACCGATGAGACTGCTTTTGGTTGATTTCATAGTTCTCCTTCCCGATGGCCCGCGACGATAATTGCACGAGCCAAAATAACAGCGAGGTTGTTGGGAATGCCGTTCCTCCGGCTGATTGAATTCATAAGTTTTGCTTTGTTCCCAAATCTATCCCATTACGGTTCTAACACTGCCTTGTCTGCCGTCAAGCGCAAAAATAAATACCATTGTATTCAATACAACTGTCTGTGTTCATCCGCCCGTCCTCGCTGCATTCTGAAAAAATGCGGCGCTTGGAAATGTCGGATGCTTTTGCCCTGGTGCTCCGGCGGCACCGGGAGCGAAAGGCATTGTCTCAGGAGGGGCTGGCTGAAAAAGCGGACTTGCATCCGACTTACATTGGCATGTTGGAGCGTTCCTTGCGCAATCCCAGTCTGAATGTCACTAAAAAACTGGCCCAGGCGTTGGGGGTACCGCTGGCCAGACTCATCGCTGAAGCCGAGACCATTCAACAAAAGGCGAATCCCAAGAAATAAGTTTGGCATGGCCGTGCAGGGCGCCGGACTATGAAAAGTCTTATTGGGTTTGGATTTCATGTCGTTGAGTTTTCGGGAATCACCCCGAACAAGCTGGAATTCTCTCCGGCCTTGACGTGTGAAAGAATTCGCGTGACAAAATCGGCTGCTTCAAACGGCTTGGTGATGTAATCCACTGCGCCCAGGTCGAGGCCGTGCTGTCGGTTTTTTTCACAAGGTTGCCCGGAAATAAAAACAATTGGGGTGTGACGTGAAAGATGCCTTTGTTTGAGTTCGCTGCAAATTTCAAAACCACTGATGTCGAGCAAATCAATTTTCAACACAATGAGGTCGAATTTGTTTTCTTGCGCCAATTCGATTCCCCTTACACCGGTGTGAGCAACCAGCGCGTCGCAACTGGCACGCGACAGCACATGCACCATCATAATCGCCGCCGGCGTGTCATCTTCGACGATGAGAATTCTTGCCTTCTCTGATTCCCTGTGCTGAGCCGTTTTCATTTCCCGTTTCCTATTGTTACGCTGGCATAACAATTTAAGCGCGCTTTCGTCTTAACGTCAAGCACAATTTTCGAGCCATGCCCCGAAAAACATTTCCAGCCAATGTTGTCGGCCCCAAAATTCGGAAAGCACGCGGGAAATTGGGGTTCACCCAGGAGGAATTTGCCGGCCGTTGCCAACTTGGCGGCTTGGACATCAGCCGTTCAACGCTGGGGCAGATCGAAGCCCGTCTGCGTTATGTGTCGGACGAGGAATTGATTGTTCTGGCGTCCTTGCTCGGAGTCACCGCCGACCAGCTTTATCCTGAAGAAATCCTCAAGCGGCATCGCGCCAAAAAGCTAAAGCCAAAAAGCGGGAAATCCCGCTAACATTGCGGCTTTAGCAAGAGAGATAACCCATTTCCCGAAGTGATGTGTGGTTTCAATTGCCCATGACAACATGGTCAACGACATCAATTTTAAGTAATTGACCAGCCCGGAGCAGGTCGCGAGTGATTTTTATATCAGCCTCTGACGGCGTGGATTCGCCGCTGGGATGATTGTGCATAACAATGATGGCAGATGCACTGGCCATGACTGCCAAACGGAAGACTTCCCTTGGATGGCAAAGAATGGTGTCCATCGTCCCGACTGAGGCAAAATAGTGACCCTTGATTTTACGACGGGTGTTAAGAATCAAAACCACCAGGCATTCACATTCAGGATTGAAATACGGATGTTGAGTGATGTGTGTGCGCCAATAATCAGCCGCCTGTGTCGGCGTTTCGCACAGTTGCATGGCTTCGGGTGTGGGACATTCCCGCAGTGAAACAATTTTCCATTCCTGCGGTTGCGGTGGGAATTTGATGGGTTTGACGATGTTGTTCGGAACTTGAGGCGTTGAGACGAAGCTTTCTGTCGTGTTCATATTTTGCGTTTCGTTTTTGAAGGAGCGGGATTGCTCTCTTCGCCTCGAACCGAGAGAGCAGGACCGATCTGAACGAAACGCATGAAGCCTGATTCCCGCGCCGCCGGGCGGCGGAGCACGGATCAACGCAGTGACGCGAAAAATTTCGTGGCGCGAAGTTGCGCGGAGCAACCAGAGGCGCGGGAATCAGGCGGCGAACACGGCAGAAATTTGCAGTAACAACCTGGTGAAGGAGTCACGGCTTTGAGATATGAAAGAGCGGATTCTCAATTTAGCAAACCACCTAAACGTGATGCGTCTCTGATAGAATAAGCAACAATCTTTGCTTCGCCGTATCGAAACTGACCTTCACGTCCTCCAACGGCACCGCGTGATTGATACCTGTTTGGACGTCCTGATACCGAAAGCAATTTTCATTACAGTCAACAATGCGGTAGTCCCGTTGGTTTGGCGGCACCCAGCTTGGTTGCATTGATCCTTCAACAGCGCGGTAACGATACACAGATACGAGTTTGTCTTTCCAGTTTAGAATTTCTTTTTGCTTTGGGTTGGACGGTTTTGTGCGAATTGATTGAAGATGTAAATTCCGTTCAATCGCATTCCAGAGTAACATTCGGTAGTTTTTCACCTCCTCCATCGTCAGCCCCTTGCTCTGGCTGGTGCGTCCATCATAACGGTCATGATGCGGTAAACATAAATACGCCAAATTGTCCGGGGCATTGTTAGCAGAATTTTTATGGAGGTGAGCAATTTGTCCCTGTTTCTCGGATAAGTCACCTTCAAGGCCATAGCATATGCAGCATCGACGGCAGCATTTGATTAAGACTTCTGCTTCAATGTGTTTTGGAATGGGCTCTCGGTTGCTCATTAAAGCTATGATAACAGGTCGTCCGCGGAGGGGCAGCCAATTTCAATTGATTTGTCTTGGCTTCGGTCTGCGGGCGGCGAGCGGAAGAAGAGGAGCGCAGGCGGAGTGACGGTGGGAATTGAGCCCGTTGCGGAACCGCAGACGGAAGCCGGCCGACCATTCGGCCAAATTTGATTGCCGCTCGTGACGAGGGCGTGCTTTGCGCAGCGGAATGGGCACGGCTGGTAGGGAACAGGGCAGCCGTCAGCCGTGAACCGGAGCAAAGAACGCGTTGGTCACGGCGAATCCGAACAGTAAAAAATCACACATTGACTTTTCCCTGTCAAAAATCTTAATTACCCGCCATGAGTTCATTACTGACAAGTCTATCACCGCGACAATTGCGTCGCGCCGCCGACCTAAAGGATAAAATTCAATCGCTCGAAAATGAGCTTGGTCGGATTTTGGGTGCTTCGATAAAACGCGTTGCTGCTGTTGCTCCGAAGAAAAAACGCAAAATGAGTGCTTCCGGCAGAGCCAAAATCGCCGCTGCCGCACGGGCACGGTGGGCGAAAGTTAAGGGGCGGAAATCAGTCGCAAAACCGATTAAGAAGGCCAGACGCAAAATGAGTGCAGCAGCGAGAGCCAAAATTGCGGCGGCAGCCAGGGCGCGTTGGCAGAAAGCCAAAGCTCAGGGGAAGAATTCGCTCTAACCCAGGCCCGGCTGGGACGATCCATCAATTGCAGTTGTTGGCTGACCGAATAGCAGTGCCGTGCGGCATCGAGTTTATGATCTACGGAACAACACACGGCGTGCTGAAACCATTAAACGAAGCAATTCTGCCTGATCTGCGCTTTCAATGCTTGAAAATCACCTGCGAAGATTCCTCGCGTCCATTTGAATTGGCCGATATGCACCAACGGTTGAGCGAGACCATTCTCAACCTCTCCGTGCCGGAAAAAATTCGCGTCCAGTTTGAAACTGCGCGCAATTTGATGCTGTATACTTGGTTCGTATTTGAATTCCAGACCGTGGCAGAGATGCAGGCATACGCATCCCTCGAATTAGCACTGAGTGAGCGATTTTCTTATGCAAGAAGTCATTCGAATTGGCAAGTGCATCTACTGCGGAACATCTGACGGTAAGCTGTCAGATGAACACGCGATCCCGTATGGGTTAAGCGGTGATTTGGTTTTGCATGAAGCGTCTTGTCAGAAGCACGCGGATATAACGAGTGTAATTGAACTACGCTGTCTTCGGGGCTTATTAGGCAGAGCGCGTGCAAAACTAAACCTAAGAACGCGCCGTCCAAAGCTGGTGACAACATTTTTCAAATTTAATCATGGTTTTGGTTGGAATAAGACCGCGGTAGACGCAAAAGAATTCGCGGGGATCAATCCGCTTCCAGTGTTCGATCCTCCGGCATTTTTGAGAGGCCAACGTATTGATGGAGGCATTAAAATACGCGCATTGGACACATTGAATCTCGGCAGCCCCATTCCAAATTTGCCCGGAATAGTCAAAGGGCGAAAATTGTCTTATAAATTTGAAGCGAAATTAGATGTGTGGGTGTTTGCCAGAATGATAGCAAAGATTGGATATTGCTGTGCAATTGCTCATTTGGGATTGGAAAAAATATCCGAGACGTATATTCTTCCTTCTATACTTGGTGACAGCAACGATGTCCAAACATGGGTCGGAACAGAGGATATTTTATTTAACAGGACAGCTAGCTTGCATGAGGTTACGGTATTTGTGAGAGAGGGAACGATATTCGCACACGTTTGTTTGTTTGCGGCGTTTGGCGGAAAACCTTATACCGTTGTCGTTGGCAAATATAAACAGAGTGGAAATTGAAAACGATTATGCAGGCTGAATAAAAAACCTGCTTTGAGTGTCATGGGTTTTTATTCAGCCAATTTCTTAATTGTTCTGATGTCTGCGTTTTGGCTATTGTATCGAAAGGTCTTGCTCCAGCAATTTTCACAGGAGAAATCCAAAGACTAGAGTCAATTTCAGCTTTTCGGTAAAGTTTTGGTTCCGAGAACTTATTACTTTTCTCCGTGTCTTTCCACGCGTTGCCATAGTCAATGACAGCTTTGGGCTTGTGCTCTTTAAGCATCTTGTCGAGCGTTCTTAAACGCTCCTGTTGGAATTTTTTCAGGCATTGTTTTCGTGTCTTCATGAAGTCTGGTGTCCATCCTTCATAAGGCCATACTTTTGTAGATGGAGCAGGAAAAGGCCTGACCTCAATTAGAGCAACATGACCACTGCCCCGCTCGACATTTATAGAACCGCCCCACAATTTATTTTTGTCATTGAGTTCGCCGATTTTAGCCCCAGCTTTAAGCAAGATACCGTGGAGTGCTTTCCATGTTCTGTTTGTCCAATCAGGATCAATCTTACTTCTCTGAAAGAAATCTTTTAAATCAACCATTTCTGCGCTCTTCATTCTTTGCCAAGCATCATAACGCCGACAAAATTCATCCGATGTTTCTGCGCCCCGTTCCTCCAAACCGACGAGCCAATAATCCGCCTCCCATTTGCCAAAGCCGAAAAAAGTTGTCGCGTATGTTTCGAGTTCAGTCGGATTTTTAATTTTAGGTTGGTTTTGTTGCATAATGCTGTCATATTAATTGTACGACCAAGCGATTTCGTTTGGGAAATTATTTTTGCCGAAAATCTGGTCGCGCCCTTTTGTTTTTCCGTCGTTCGTGTGGCGCACATAATACATGAGCACATTCAAAATTCTCAAACAGCAACATCCATCTGGTTGTATCCCGGCCTGTGCGGCTAGTGTCCTGCGTCACCTTGGAATCCCCCGAAATCCTGATTGGTCAGAGGCTGGTCTGTTTGCGATGTATAATCACCAGCTTCCAACTGGTTTTGATACGCTTAAGCATTTTCTGGATGCTCAGCCGGAAATGAAAGGCTGGGAGGTGATTATCCGAGAAGGTGCCGGCTCGGTCTTAAAAATTCTCGTCACAAGTATAGTCAGCCAGCACGGCCCGGCACTAATACCAGTCGTCGGTAATCCTGTGCATTGCGTTGTGGTTATCGAACCGGACGAGAACGGAGCGATAATCTGTGACCCATCGCCTAACCAGCCAGATCAAGAACTCATGACTTGGGACGACATTGAGAACAAGAAGAAACCGATTGGCGGATTGCTACATTTCAAAAAGATCCAAAGCTGACCTCTTAAAAAACATTTGAATCGATAACACCATGAGCCAAGGATTATGCACCAGTTGCGGGGCGGCAGTGAACCTGACTGCCGGGCAAACGGAGACTAAATGCCAATACTGCGAAAGCATTGTCATGCCCCAACAGGCGGAGGCGCAATTCACGCAGTTCAGCGAGGTCAAGAAAAACAAGTTCGGCGGCGCTCTGTTGCTTGCCGAGATGGCACGAGAGGCCGGCAATTATAAGGAAGCACTGATCTACTACAACAAGGTGATCGAGCAACAGTTGGACTTTCCCGAAGCGTGGCTCAACAAGGGACTTTGTTTAGTGCGCGCCTTGTTGGAACCCGAAGACCATGAATTTACAGAATTCAACAAATCATGGAAGGAGGCCATCAGCTCATGGAAGGTTGCGGTCGAGTATGCCAAGGGCTCCGACGCGTTTAAAAAACGCGTGGCCTTGGAAATCAATAAAGTGGTGACGGATCTTTTTCCAGTTCTCACGGATGAGGATGGGTCACCGCTATGGGATGAGCCGACGGTCGATGAACACACCTTCCCGGACTTTCGCAAACTTTTTCTCCTCTTGGAGTCGGCCGTGGCGTTGGCGTTGGATTTATGGCCAACAAACCCGGCTATCGTAAAAAGCGGAATATTGTTGTGTGAGATTTTTCTTCGCCGGGTAAAATCAGAATGGAGCGACCGGGATTTCGTAGAATCGAAGCCAGGTAAGGATTTGGTTGCGGCGTTGTTAAAGGTCAAAGATAAATATGAGCAAGTCCTAACGAGACTAAATCCTGACCTTGCCAAGAAATTCAAAGAAGCCAGAAGCCGGGTTGAACGCGCGAAGAAAGCAAAAGCAGAACGCGCAGCGCAGGAAAAACATCGGAGTGCAGAAGAAGCCACACCGAGGAGTATTTTTGATAAGCTTAAGAAGCTTTTTGGGTAATTATTTTCCAATTTCCGAAACGGAATTTCAAATCACTTTTTCAATCGCAGCCGCCGCCCGTGCCACCCTCTGCTTAACCGTTATGAAAACCATGAACCTCATACTCATCGCGGTTTACGCCATTGCGGCGGGACTGGTTTTGCTGGGTGGTGTGGTTTATCCGTAGGTTAAGGAGTGGTCATATTGGGCGGCGGGCGTGTGTGGTCTGCACGGTCTGCTGTCGCTCATCGTGGCATCAGTCAAAATGCTAGACGTGGGGCGGATTGCGGCGTGGTGCTAGCAGGGCATCAGCGCGCTTTTGTGCATGGGGTTGCTGCTGACGTACGGCTGACGGAATCTTTGAAGTCAGGCCGGAAGTCTTGACACCGGGGGGGAAACCGGATTTTCACGATGCAAATCAGCAAGAAAATTACCACAGCACTAGAGCTATTGATTTTCCCGTGTGCGACTTTTTGCGCCACTTTGCCTATTTTCTTGAACCTCTCTGGCGTGTAATGCTTCGAAGTGCTAAAAAGCTGTTTTATCTAATAGAATCAATGAAAATGTGCAATTCTATGAAACGAAAACGAACGTGGTAAAATCGAAAAATACAATTCAAAGTAATTTTCTCCACCAGGAAAACCATTTGGAAACACTTCCGTCAGATTCCAAAGGAGGCAGTGTCACGCGACGGAATCCCTTTTCGCAATGGACGAGCACGCATTCGTGGTCACACAGGCTGCGGAGCAAATGCGGCTTGATTTTGTGCTCCTCGGTTTCAGAATAGTTCACGTTCCGTTTCCCGGCGCTTGACCCCCATGAACGTTTGACCACGCGCTTCTTGCCGAGAAAGTCGGCGGCTTGAACCGCATCGGCTTCATCGGCGGACCGAAAAATCATCCGGTTGCGAAGATTTAATGTCAGCACTTTGGATTTGTCATTGCCGAGCGGCGGGATCAGTGACGTGGTGGATTGGGCGGCGGCGACGATGGTTGCGCCCGCTTCGCGGATCACGTCCACGCAATTGTAATCACTGGTGCCGTCCTCGCTGGCGGTCATAAACCGCTGCGCCTCGTCAGCCCAAAGGATGAGCAGATTGTTTGCACCACGTTGGGTCTTGGCTTGGTCGAAACGGCGCAAGGCGTGATTGTAAAAAAGCAGTTTCAAGAAGGTGTTCACATACCGGCGTTCGGTTTGAAATTTCTGCGGCATGGTGACGAGAATGATTTTACCTTCGTCAATCGCCGAGAAATCAAACGTGCTTTTGGTAATGCAGAAAATCTCGGCCACTTCGGGCGTGAGGAAGTATTGCAGGTAATTGCCGATGGTTTCGCGGACACCGCCAAGCTGCTCGCTGGGTTGGCTGAGAAAACGGTTGGTGAAATGGTCGTGCAACACCCGGCGGCGCGGCGTTTGCAAATCCAAGTCGGCCAGATTTGCCAATTCTTCGTCCAGTTTTCCCTTGTTGGAAAGCAACTCGAACGCGCCCAATAGCGTTACCGGCTGACTCAACTCGGCGAGCATTTCCAGCGCATGAGCGATATGGGTCTGCGCCTGGCTCTTGAAAAAGCCCTTGTCACCGCCCTGGCCAAGGCTGGTGGCGGTGTCCACGACAAATTTGGCGTAGGTCGTGAACGGGATGCTGCGGTCGCCGGTGAGATTGAAACGGTGGGGCGGTTGGCATTGTTTGCTCTTGTCGTCGTCGCGGATTTGCAGGTGTATCAAATCCTGTTCCCGGTCGTAATGCCGCGCCATTGCCGAGAGCGTTTCCCAATAGACACCTTTCTCATCTATGCACAGCCCGCCCCATTTGTCCTCATTTTGAAAAACCTGATGAGCGAGCTGATTGATGCCGGAAGTGGTTTTGCCGGAGCCGGTGTCGCCAGTGATGAGCCAGCCACGACAGAATTGGTTGCGCTTCCAAGTCAATCCGCCGAGACGGGCGACATGGCGCTTGCGGGCCAGCAAAAGTCGCACGGCAATGATTAGCAACAAGACGGCATACCCAAGCGCAAAAGCACGCAGCGACTTGGATAACGCTGGAAGATGGGGCAGATGGAATGGGATAAAATCGAGTTTCATAGGAATTTTCCGATGAGAAAACCGGCAAGCGCGGCGGCAAAGGCGGCACAGATGGCAGTCGGCAAGTCCACTGCCCGCCTTTCTTTTGATGCTCTTTCCTTCAAAATTTTTGTTGTTTCGGTCAACGCCGCGATGTCCTTCTTATATTCATCGAGCGAAGGCATCTGCCGATGGCGGATTTCATCCCAATGACTTTGATGAATCCGAAATAAATCCAACAGCAGCAGAATCGTGTCATCGTCTTTGATTTTATGCTGCTCGCGCCACTTTGTGACGGCCTGCAAAAAATCCTCGTCGAAATCGGGCGGTGTTGGTTTGTCGGGCGCGCTCATGATTTTGCCGGCAGCAACAGTTCGGCCACGGATTCAATTTCGGCGTAAAGCTTGCGCTGCCACGTTTGCAGCCGTTGGCGGTCCAGCAAATGAAGGTGGCCGTCGGCCACGGCGGGAGTGATGGTGAGATTGTTGTGGCTCAATTCCTCGACGAGCCAGGGTTGCAATTTGGTCATGGTGATTTCCTTCGCGCCGAGTTCCCTTAACAACCGTTTGCGGATGACGGCCTGGTCGTAAAAGATGAAATTATCGTTGTGAACGGTGTTACGCAGGACGACATAGGAGCAGACGTTTTTGAGTTTGTCGGTGATGCGTTGGAGCTGGTCAATGCTGTCGGCCTCCTGATTGACGGGCACGACGAGCGTGAGCGCGGTGGACAAGGTTTGGAGCGTCGCACGCAAATTGATTTCGTCGAAATAATTGAAAAACACTTCGGTTGACGCGGCGCGGCAGTCCACTACGACGAGATCGGCTTTTTCCAGCGCGCGAATCATGGCGTCCAAGCCACGCGGATGGGACAAATCCAAAAATTCCACGTCGTCGCCGTGAAATCGTTTCAGCGTGGAATTTTCATTGTCACAGTCACAGGCGATGAACCGGACATTTTTGTCTTTGAGGTATTGGACGAAGTTGACGGCAAAGAAACTTTTGCCGACACCGCCCTTGCCGTTAAGGATTAAATCGAGGCGTTTGGTCATATTTGTTCACCGGGTTTTAGGAGTTCAACTTTGGCAATGTGAGGGCCGCGCGATTTGAAAGCAGAGGTCTCGGCTGGCACAGCCGCGGGCGGGTTGGTGCTGGCCGGCGCGGGTGGCAACGTGGTTTTGGCCGGAGCAACCGGCGTGCTTTTGGGCGAAGCAGGACGGTTGGCAGGGCGCGAAGCACGGCGTTTAGCGGATGGGCGTGAGCGGCCTTCGTTCAAAAAGCGGTGGCAGAATTTCATAACGGAAACGTCGGATGTGGCGATGCCATTTTGGGTTAGCAATTCGCTAATGGCCCGGTAGGAAATGCCGTGTTTGCGGAGCGTAGCAATATCCTCTTTAAGGATTAGCAAGCGTGAAGCGCGCGAATTAGCATCCTGGGTTAGCAACGACGCAGCATGACGAAAGCGATTTAACGCATCAGGCGAGATAGCAGCCAGGTTCATAACGAGATTAGCATGGACGCATCAGAATGGTTAGCGGCCAGCGCGACCAATGGTTAGCATTTGGGTTAGCAAACGGGTTAGCATTGCGATTAGCACCATTGTTCGTGTGATTGTTCGCACGCGCGTAGCAAGTGCGTCGCGGCGCGATTAGCGCAGAATCCTTCTGCCAAGAAGGGGTAACGCGTGCCCTGTCCCAAAGTCCTTTTTCATACTGATTGCGAAACATGCTGTTTCCTTTCTTGCAACAGTTCGTCGCGCCAGTTTTTCAGTTGCGCGGAGACGGTTTCAATGTGGCTGGTTTGTTCGATGCTTCGGGCTTCGATGTGCGCGGCATACTGGTCGCCCAATTCAGTGTCCGGCAATTGCGTCACGGAATGAGCGGCGTGCTCGTTGATGCGCTGGCCGAGCATCTTGAGCACTTCAATGGCGGTGCGTAATTCGGCGGTGGTGGGTGCGAGCATAAATCAAGGTGAGTTGCGCCTCGTTCCCGGCTTCGGTTCAAGGGACATGGACTGGCTCATTTTCATGCCGCCAGTGAACCAGTTTTTCCCGGTCGTTTTGTTTGAAAAACGAACAAAATGAAACCGGCCTTTTGGCAGACTGTCAGGCGTGGTTACGGCCAAGACGCAATACAACTTGAAGAACGCAAGGGAATACTTTGAGGAACACCTGTGCGTGGGTGATTACTATGACGAGGGGCAGCGGGTGTCCGGCCAGTGGTTCGGGACGGGCGCAGAACGGCTTGGCTTGGCCGGCAAGGTCGGGACGGAAGCGTTCCTACGTCTTTGCGAGAATCGGCATCCGGCTTCGGGCGAAACATTGACTCAACGGTTGAACACCACCCGGATGAATGATGCTGGTGACAACACGGCCAATCGCCGGATATTTTATGACTTCACCTTTTCACCGCCCAAATCGGTTTCGGTCGCGGCATTGGTCGGCGCGGATGAACGGATTCTGGAAGCGCACGCACAGGCCGTCCGCTCCGCATTGAAGGAATTTGAGGCGTTTGCCACCACGCGCGTCCGGGTGCGTGGGATGCAAAATGACCGCTCCACCGGCAACTTCACAGCGGCATTGTTCACGCATGATACGTCACGCGCACTTGATCCGCACTTGCATACGCACTGCATTGTTTTCAACGCGACGTTTGATGCCACTGAAAATCGTTGGAAGGCTCTGCAAAATTATGAATTGTTGCGGGCGCGGAAATTCGCCGAGAACGTCTATTATCATGAACTGGCCCGCCAACTGCGCGGGTTTGGTTATGGGATTCGCAACCAGGCGCGGGGTGATTTTCAAATCGAGGGTGTCTCGGCGGAAATTTGCGAACGTTTTTCCAAGCGGCGTATCCAGATTGATGAGGCCATAAAAAAACTGCTGGCCGACAAGCCGGAATACGCGGGCGGTGACTTGATGGCGATGCGCCGGTTGCTGGCGACAGCGGAGCGGGCGCGGAAGCAAAAGGAACTGAGTCGGGACGAACAACGTGCGTTGTGGGATGCGCAGTTGAGTGAAATCGAGCGCGCTGCGTTGCGTCAGCTTCCGAGCCGTTCGGAGAAGATCACGACGGCAGCCACGCGGATTGATGTCAGTGAGGCTGTGCAATGGGCCGAAGATCATCTGTTTGACCGCAACTCGGTCGTGCTGGAATGCCAGTTGTGGCAGCAGGCATTGGAGCGCGGGCGCGGCGAGAATCTTTCCGTCACTGAACTCAAAGAGTTCACGCGCCAGCGTAATTACATTCGCAACCCTGAACGCCCGAATGAAGTGACCTTGCGCGAAGTGTTGCTGCGCGAGATGGAAATCGTTCAAACCGTCAAGGACGGGGTGGGGAATTGCCGGCCACTGGTGGAACATCCCTCCACGGTGAATCCAAAATTGGATGACGAACAGCGCCTGGCTCTGGATGCACTGCTCCATTCCACCAATGCCGTCTCGCTTTTTCGCGGTGGCGCGGGCACGGGCAAAAGTTTCGTCCTGCGCGAGCTGGTCGAGCAAGTCCGGCAATCTGGCAAGCGTGTGGTCGTGCTCGCGCCGCAACGTCAGCAAGTCGTGGCGATGGAGCAGGCGGATTTTCCGTCGCCGACGACGATAACCAGTTTTCTGCTCAAACATGAACTGGTCGAGGGCGCCGTGGTCGTCATGGATGAGGCCGGACAGATTGGCGGTCGCCAGATGGTCGAATTATTGCGTCTGGCGCGTGAGCGTAAGGTGCGGGTGATTCTTTCGGGTGACACGCGCCAGCATGGAGCGGTCGAGGCGTCCGATGCGCTGCTGGCCATTGAACGGCATTCCGGCGTCAAGCCGGTCCAGTTGCACACGATTCGGCGGCAAGACCCGGCGTTGGGCCGTGACAGGAGTGAACGCGCTCGAATCAAACAATATCGCAAGGCCGTCGAAGTGGCGGCGGCTGGAAAGCTCGTGGAATCATTCAAACGGCTCGACCAAATGGGCGCGGTTGTCTCGTGTGGTTTGGGTGAACAGGCTGACAAACTGGCCGATGAATATCTCCGGCTTGCGGAAGAAAATGCTTCCGCTGTTGTGGTGTCGCAGACCTGGGCGGAAGTTCATCGCGTCAATTCGCGCGTGCGCGACGCGCTCAAGTCAAAAGGATTGCTCGGCGCAAATGACGTGACAATTCAAGCATTGGACAAACTGGATTTAACCGATGCACAGAAACGCGACAAACGCTTTTATCCGCCGGATGCGGTGATTGTGTTCAATCAGAAGGTGCGCCAGGCCGAGCCGGGAATGCGCGGAAAGTTGACTGGCATCGTCAAGGCCGGCGTCCTCGTCAAGATTGACGGCAAATGCGTCACGGTTTCAAACAAGGTGCTGAATAAAATTACCGTCTGTTTGCCGCGCGAAATTCCCATCGCGCAAGGTGACAAGCTGCACCTCAAGGCCAATCGCAAACTGGCCTCCGGCGCGCGTGTCACCAATGGCGAGTTGGTCGCGGTCAAGTCCGTTCATGCCGATGGGGGAATTGAGTTAACCGACGGCCGTGTCTTGGACAAAAGTTTCCGTGAATTTCTTCCCGGCTACGCAGTCACGTCCTACGGTTCCCAAGGCAAGACGGTGGACTACGTTCTGTTTTCCGATTCCACCATCAAGGCCGCGACTAATGCCCAGCAGTGGTATGTCACCATTTCGCGCGGTCGGCGCGGCATCCGCATTTTTACGCCGGATAAAATGCAATTGCGTGAAAATCTGGTTCGTTCCGGTCACAGGCCGCTGGCGCTGGAATTTGCCGGTGGCCTGCGCCCGCGCAATGGGAATCTGCTTTGGGACCGGCTGCATGGTTATCTCCTGCGGTTCGGCCAGCGCGCCGCCGATACGTTTTGCCGTCTGAAACAATCTCGTCGTCACTCTCAACCAGGACAAAAACATGAGCACCAAGTCACCCGAATGTTACACCGCTGACCCGCAGGCCCGCTGCCTGCGTGTTGAAATTACGGCAGCGCGCTCGCTGTTGCTGCCATTCGATCAATTCGCGTTTTCCGAACTGACTAGCGAGGATAAGGAACAAAAACTGCGGTTGGTTTTTGCCACGCACGAGGTTTTGATTTCCGGTCACGCCTTGCGGCGAATCGAAACCGCCATGCAACGGATGGAATTGGCATTCATCATGCCGCTGCCGCCAAAATATCATCCGCTTATTGCCGAGAACCAACCGAGGATTCAGGGAATTGTGGTGACGGAAAATAAACCTTCTGACGTTCAATCACGATCATCTCTAAACTGAAAGGTATTACGCTTGCTTTTCCGCGCAAAATGTCTTTGAAAATGAACAATTTTGTCGCTATGGAGACGACTGGACTCATTATTGAAGGACTTCCACACGATAAAAGCGATACGGGTCGGCCCCTGGGAAATCTTCAAATGTGAGATTCGTGCTGATCGCCGGCAGGGAATTGCCCAAATTGCTCCAAGTAATAAAATCGTGCGAGTATTGCACCGATAATTTGTTCCCGGCAACGATTGCCAAGTGAAGAGAATCACACCCCCTACACTGCTAACCGACTGGAACACCGGCGGGGGCGGGGGACTTGTGATAAAACTCTGATCTCCGCCGGGATTACTTCCTCCACTATTAGTCGCCCACAACTGGTAATGGTATGTTGTGTTCGGACTAAGGCCTGTTAATGTGTATGGAACATTAACGTTGTTGTTTCCACTTCCCACATTTATGGACGGCGTGTTGCTACCATAAGCGGTGGTCAGCCCCCATTGATAATATGCAGTCGATGCTGCGCCATTTGGATTAACAATGCCAGCTAAGCCAGCAGAGAAAGCGTTGGTAAAGCTCGCCACAGAAGTTGATACGGTGGGAGGCAAAGGGAGTGTCGTAAAATTCGTGTCGGCACCATAATAATATTGAACATAATTGTAAATGTCGAGTCGGTAATGATATTTTGTGTTTGGGATCAGACCGCTAAATATGGAGTTAACATGAACCGTCGTCCATCCACAGGAGAAATGAACACCGTATATGCCATTTGGCCCCCAATTGCCGTAATTTGTGTCGGTTCCCCACTCGAAAACCCAAAATGTCCCGCAACCATAAGGGTTGGCGTTACCATTGAAGTTAGCCGAATTGGAAGTGATTTCATCCGCGCCACCCGTCGTAACGGAAGGCTGAGCAAAAACAACACCTGCCGGTGCAGACAGAGCAATCACAAACGCGAATATAAAGCTTGTTTTCATAGTGCGAAAAATGTGCGTTCCATTGTCATTCAAAATCAGTGAGGATTAATCACGTAGCCGATAAAACATCGTTTTCGCTTTAATCGAATCCGTAACGATGTTGTTGCTACCAGAAAGGACTGGCGCAATCAGAACTTGATTCCAGACTGCGGACGGATCGATATTTGTTGACGATTCCAAAACAAACCCGGTGGCGTTTGTGCTCCAAGAAATGGACACGTTGTTTGCTGTGGCAGAAATCGCCAATTGAGGTAAGGGCTGGGTCGTGAATGCCCAAACCGGGCCTTGGGTTATAGCTTGCCCGTCCGAAGCGATTACATTCCACAGATACTTCACACCAGGCTCCAAATTGGTGAGAGCGAAGGCGGTGGCAGTTAGACCGTTCGTAATGGGTATAAAGACACCGTCGTTTCCAGAAACAATTGGACAGACGGACAAGCCATAGTAAAGGGCATGTCCCAGTGGGTCCGAACACTGCCAAGACAGTGTTACGGACGAACCGACCCCATTCGTTTCATCCAATGGACTGACGATAGATGGTGCATTGGGTGGTTCATTGTTGACAAACCCCATTCCAGCACCTTCAGGATCACCAACTGCTCCATCGGAAATGGCGGTAAGTGTCTGTCCCGCCGAATTATATGGAAAGAGATAAATTGTGTCGCCAGGCCCGAAAGCTTTGCTGCCGCCGTATGAAGTCGTGTTATAGTCCCAAAGTGGCGTCGCGCTGGGACCATTGTCTTGGTATGCGAAATGAGTAAACGTATGGGAGTTAAAATGGTTTTGTGAGAACACAATGATTCCGCCCGCCGTCATGTAAGGTTGAACAATAGAGTCGTTGGCACTTGCGGGAAGAGAGATTTGCCACTTTTGCGCTCCCAATGTGGGATCAAGCGCAACCAGTGCCACTACAGTCGAGCTTGCATGTAAAGGCACATAAATCGTCCCACCTGTGCCAATTGCCAGATTCATGGCAAGATACGTCTCGCCTGAAAACACTTTCGACCATTTTACAGAAAGGCTATTGGTCGGATTAAAAGCATACAACGTCGAACCAATTACGATATAAGGCGTTCCATCCGGCCCCAAAGAAATGGGGCCTTCCGCTGAAAAGGTCCCGCTATTTGAAAATGACGCTTTGGCTTCAACGGCTCCATTTGTCCGGTTCAATTCGTAAACGTAACTGGTTTGCGCGCTTTGGTTCAAAGAACTGATAAAGACACGGCTGTTCGAATCGTCAATCGCCGGTTGACCAACGTCCAGTGTTTCGCTGGATGAAGGAGCGAATGTCCACAAAAGGTTGTTGCCGCTATCGAAGCAGTAGAGGCGATCCCCGTCCCCTGGATTCAGTTGATTTGCGGTCACGTAAAGGTGATTGCCGGTATCGGCCTTCAATGGTGCGCCAATGATTCTTTGATTTGGATCGGAATACAGCTTGGTCAGCGCGTCGGTATTCGGATTGAGTTCGTAGATGTTACCGGACTGCGAACCCACAAAAATATTTCCATCTGGCACTTGAACTGGAGCGCTGAGCACCTGATCGTTTTCAGTGCTCGGCAAATTCACCTGTTGCAGCACTGTGCCGAACGGATCAATGACCCAAATTTGGGATGATGCTGACGGAGCCATACTGTCCAGACAGGCGTAAACTCTGTCACTTGTGCCGACAATGACGCCTGAGATACTGTAGGTCAACGCGTTAGTCGTAACCTGCCATTTCGTGACAGGGGTTGCGCCTGGCGCAGAATAATAAGTCCGATAAGAATTCAGCGCGTCCGCTCCGACTTGGCTCCAACCCTGATATGGTGCTATGTCATAGACAATTTGTTTAATAATTTCAAAGTCCCAAGGTTCACCATTGGTGCGAGTGTCAATGGATGGCAGGTTATACCAAGTGCCTGCGTTCATGCCGTTTGGTCCCCAGTTAGTTCCCCAGTTACCCCAACCAAGGTTCACATGGAAATAGCCGTCAGTCCTATAGCCATCTAACACAACGGAGTGGCCTCCTGCTCCAACCAAATCTCCAGTAAAAATCGCGATCTGAACAGGCCATCCCGATTTCATATTTGCGATCACATTGGTGACGTATGAATTCCAAAGGCCATTCCCGTAATTAATCCAGTCCCCCGAGTTTCTCAATGTTGCGGAACCGTAAGAAAATCCATTTTTATATGCTGCATCAGAACACCATGTCCCGGATTCAAGATTGCCATCCGATATTTGGCCATAATTCATTTTCAGTTTAACTCCCACGCCAAAGCACAGCGCCGCCAATTCATCCAAATTGGTTGGGTTATATGTAATCGTTGATAGCAATGAATTTAACTGTGAAAAGGTTTTAAAGTCGTAACTCGCAGAATTGGTATCTATGCTTATATCAATCGTCTCCAGTAAGTTGCCTCCATGTGATATGTATGCGTCGCTGGAATTGAAGGACGCAGATTTAGGATACTGCCAATAATTGAGGATTTGCGCCATTGCTGTCGCCACACACCCAACAGGACACCGGCCCGTGACGATTCCGCTGGCGATATAGGGGCAATCTAGGTTAAACGGTGACCCTTGATACCAGTTCGTTGTGAGCCAGCCATCTTGATTCGGCGGCCATTGTTGAAACGTCATCGGGCTGGGCGTCAATGGCTGGGCTCCGCCGGGCTTGGCTGCTGATAAATAGCTTGTCCATTTCTGCGTTGCCAGATTTGCCTGTTTCATTGTTATTCCCTTCGCCCTTGCCTCCCTCAAAGCTTTCAGCCGTCCTGCTGTATCCCACTTCACTAAATGAAGCAATGCGTTGTATCCCGACTCCGTAAAAGGAAACTGCCCTTGGAACGAAAATCCCAAAACCGGCTTAATCTCATCATCCGCCGAAATGATCACAAATCCTTCAGGGGACAACTCCGCAACGTATGCTGTCGTGATGCCATCGTTGCTCTTGATTTCCTTCACCTCCTTGATTACATAGGCTTGCGCTGCCGCCGCCTCCCCTTTTGCGCCGAAACGGGCCGGCGTCGTTTCCGGTTTTTGCTGCCACCGCGCTTTCTCACCGTTAACGAACGTGGTCGCAACGAGTGAAGCCTTCTCTTGATTGACGGGCGCAGCCAAAATCCGCGATGCAACGCCTAGAATCACCAAAGCCAAACAGAATATCTTTTGAGTTTTCATATTTGCAGCATTCAGAAAGTTGCCCGGAATTTTTAGAGAGGAAGCCCTGCCTACGTCGCCCCTTGGGTTGTGTCTCTGACCAATGACAAATCGGGAGCAACCGCTTGACGGGAACGAACCTGTTGGAGCATGATATTTTTGGCTGTGGAGCCTTCTGGTATTGATGTCGCCAGTCGAACTCTGGCCCGGTCGTATGTTCTCAATTGTTTTCATTTTTGCACGCTCTCCCGGCGTTTTTAAGGCCACACCATTCCGCAAACCTGGTCACGTCGGCGTTTGGATGCGCCCTGTGCCGTTAATACTACTACGAAAAGGACGGTTTTGAATTGCAAGGATTCGACACTTTTCGACATTTTTCTCGTATGGCCAAAAGCACGATACACTTGTCAGATGATGGCGTGAGACGATTTTGCGAGCTTTTGAGCGAGCTTGAGCAGCAATCCCCGAAAACCTTCGCAGCACGACTGGCTGCCGAATTGGGAGTCGAAGAAGGAAGCGCATACACCGCCCTCGAACGTGTTGAGAAGCAAAAGAAAATCACGCTCCGTCTTGCCTCTGCACTGGCCAAGTTTCTCGGCATAAACGCACGAGTATTTTTGGACGAGATTTTGGCCTGTCATCCGTCGCTCGATTTCCTTCAGGCGCTCAAATTTGTTTCGGAGGGAAATCGCTCTGATGCTTTGGCATATCTGGCGCGAAGCGTATCCAGAAATGGAATAAATAATCCTGCGGTTCCATTTTTAGCAAATCTCTTGATGCACCACGCCTGGCTTCTTCCATGTTTGAATTTCAAGTGCAGTGGTCCAATAAGTTCAGCAGCCTTCAGTCTGGATGGCAAAAGGGTTGTCACAGTTTCCAACGGAACGGATTGCATCATTTGGAATGCACAAACTGGTGAAAAAATAAAATCATTAACCAATGGTGTTAAAGTTTCGTCAGCTCGATTTAGCCCGCAGGATAGCACTTTAATTGTCGTTGCTGACGGCGAAAAGGCCTACGTTTTAGATTCAGGCGATGGTCGGCTAATTTATGATGTGCCATGTCACAGTGGTCGCGTGAATTTCGCGCAGTTTAGTCCTGATGGACGGCGCATCCTCACAGTGTTGCAGAACAAAACAGTGCAGATTTGGGATATGGAGCAACACAAGCCTCCAATAGAGTTGAACCACCAGGATCGTGTCCGGTCGGCGCAATTCAACTTTGACGGTAGATTGATTGTGACGGCCTCAAACGATGGCACGGCAAGGGTGTGGGATGTTCAAAGTGGGAAGCAACTGAAAAAGCTGGTTCACGGTCACTGGGTCGCGTTCGCTTGTTTTAGCCCAGACGGGAAGCGTATTCTAAGCTCGTCGTGGGACTGCACACTGCGCGTGTGGAACGTAAAAAGTGGTGATGAAATTCCAGAAGCCCGCTTCAATCATACGGATGTCCTCCTAGTAATCGGATTCAGCCAAGATGGGAGCCGTGTCATTGCTGGGGGATACGATAGAAAAGTAAATATTTGGGAAACAGAAACCTGGAAGCCGTTAGTGGAGCCAGCAAATCATGGGGACATGATAATGGTAGCGGAATTCGACCCCGATGGAAAGCGTGTTCTCACGGCTTGCCGAGACTCCTCAATCGCGTGTGTTTATGACATGCACAAAATGTCGGCCAGTTTATCGCTTTCGCACAGGGGTGAGGTGCGATCTGCACAGTTTTCCGCTGACGGAACTAGCGTTGTTACCGCTTCTGCGGACAAAACCGCGCTCATTTGGAATGCCGCGACTGGCAAATCTCTTACCCCGTCCTTAAAGCATCAAGCAGAAGTGGCGTCGGCAGAATTTGGTGATAACGCGACCAAGGTTGTCACTGCTTCGTATGATCACTCCGCTGTTATCTGGGACGCACAGACAGGCAAGCGATTAGCAGGACCGTTGAAGCACGACGCGGAAGTGGTCTCGGTGCAGTTTAGTCCCAACGGGAAACAACTTGTTACAGCCTCTTGGGACTGCAAAGCCCGTCTTTGGGATGCAGTAAGCGGCAAATGTTTAAGATGCTTGTGTCACAAAGATCGCGTTCTGGACGCGCGCTTCTGTCCTGACGGTAAACTGGTCGCGAGCGCTTCATGGGACGGTTTTGCCTGTATTTGGAACGTTGATAGCGGCTCCCTTGTTGCGAGAACTGAGGATCACCGCAATCGTGTTCTTGCAATCCGGTTCAGCCCCCGTGATGGGAAATTGTTCGCCACAGTTTCTTCAAACCATTCTGCTCGTGTTTGGAACTCTGCTACGGGCAATCCAGTGACACCTTTCTTGCCTCATCGCAAGCCTGTGTTATGTGCCGATTTTAGCCCCGATGGGGAAAAGCTGGTCACGGCTTCTGCGGACCGAACTGCCATAGTTTGGAGCGTTAACGGCGGACAACAACTGACAAATCCACTGGAGCACGGCTCTGATGTAAGGTCAGCAGCTTTCAGTCCAGACGGAGAGCGAATACTTACGGCATCTGACGATGGCACAGTTCGCTTGTGGGATGCACGGACGGGCCAATCTTTATCAGAACCATTCAAGCATAAAGGGCCAGTTTGGATGGCGCATTTCAATCGTGATGGCAATCGTATCCTTTCGGCTTCACGCGATCACACAGCGCGTTTATGGGATGTTGCTCTATCAGGATGTTGTCCTGATTGGTTTGCCAGATTAGCGGAAGGAATTTGCGGCGCGTTCTTGGACAATGATAATGTAATGAAGCCCCTTTCAAACGGTGATGAGATTATTCGTGGAGTTCGGACTAAATTGGCCGAACCGCCTCGTCGCGAAAAAACCTGGTTCATTTGGGGCCAACAATTCTTGGCGGCATCAGTGGATGAAAATCAGCGAAGTGATGAGACAAAATCGTAAATTGCCTTGTTTTCAATTTTGCTTCGGCCTGCGGTTCGGCGAACGGGAAAGTGGAGTGGAGGCGGAGAGACGGCGGGAACGGAGCCGGAGCGAAACGACCGTCGCCGTGCCAGGCCGAAACACACCGATCCTTGGAGTTTAGCCGGGGAGTATGCTTTTCGCCGGCAGTTCGTTTGATGCCTTGACCATTTCGTCCAGCAGCCTTTTGAAATCTTCCAAACCCGGAGCAGGAATGATAATGGTGTCACGGCGACCACCAGCGTCTTCAGTGATGCGCAAGAACCGACCGCGCGGATTCTCTTTAAGCGTGAAGACAAATGCCTTGCGCTCAATTTGAATCGTTTCACTTTTCAGCGTGTCCTCTTGAACCGGTGGTTTGGGCTGGCCATAAGGGGACTGTCCGTAAGGCCGCCGAGAGAAAGGCGATGGGCGTTCGTTTGAAATCATATAGTTTATCCGGTTCGTTTGTTCTGTATAAATCTGCTAAGGCCCTTCAACCTCGAATTGCTCACCTACAAAAAACCCCGCGTTCGGTGGCTTGTCTGTGTCGTTAAAACCAAACCAAGCGACGCAGGGGTTCTGCATATGGAGACATATTTGTTTGATCGTCGGAATATTGTCAAAAGAGTTAGAGGAGGCCCATGTTGAGATTTCGTTGCGAATTCCAACTAATTGATCGCGGTAGATTCGGTTGTTAACATTAAGGAACGCTTCAAGAAGCTCATCTTTGGCACTTTGGCTAATCGAGCCTCCCGGCGCGAGCAACGTCAAAAAATCTGGCACCAGTTCAATAAGTGACTCGACGCCATTTGCAAGGGTGCTACGAAGGTGAGACTCGATTTGTGTATCGCTGTCACAGTAAAATTCACTCGGTGTGAAACCGACAGAAATGAAAGTTGGGAACATTCTATGGTGTTGCAGTTCATTATTTATCGCTTTCATGAAACGGTTGAACATCTCCGTCTGGTCCAAAGTCCAAATACCTATTCGGATTTGCTTGATTCCCTTCAATTGAACGATGATGTGTAGAAGTTCGTGGGCAAGACTGGCAGCAGGGTATGCCGTTTTGGTATGGTCGATTTGAGCAACTCCTCCGGTGAGACTGCTTCCCCAAGCGTCTCCATCCGACTTCTTGAAACGAATTGTACAACGAGATTTGACTTCTGTAAGTAACGGAACAATTCTTGGGTCTGCCTTTGCCTTTTCGAGTTTTGACATAAAAGAATCAGGAGTTCCTAAATTTTTCACCTTGAACAAGCTGAGCCTCCAACGCCGCCCTGATCGCAGCTTCAGCTTCCCGTTGAACGGGGCTGTCGCCTCTAGGAACTTTTGCAACCTGTGGCATTTGCTACGTAGTTTACTCTGCCCATCAAAAGGGTCAAGGCGATGGCAAGTTAACGTTGACATTTAGGGCCATTGAAGAATTTTTGCGCTGCCGATGTGGTTTCAACGAGGCCGCGCCCGTGCGGGTTTTTTGGTGGACGTCGGCGTGATGGCGTCCTGAGCGAAACGGCCGAGGCTGATTTTGTAGGCCGACTGCACCAGCAGATTTTTCAGTTGTCTGAGCATGACCGCGTGCGGAATCGTTCAGCATACACTAGACCGGTTCAACCACGTTTGGCCGCTTCAATGGGGCCGCACGCGGTCACTTGCGGAATTGTCGATGAACTGCCTTGGAGGTCAAGGCTTCAACGGGGCCGCGCGCGGTCGCGCGCGGAAACCGAGCGGGTCGAGCCAACGCTGACATCAGCGATGGCGGCTTCAACGGGGCCGCGCGCGGTCGCGCGCGGAAACATGGAGCCTGACGACGTTTGGCGGTGGGCCGCGCACGCTTCAACGGGGCCGCGCGCGGTCGCGCGCGGAAACACTTTAACGAATTAACTTGCCGACGCCCATTGACAAAGCTTCAACGGGGCCGCGCGCGGTCGCGCGCGGAAACTCCTTGAACCAGAGAATGTCAGATTATGGAAACTGAGCTTCAACGGGGCCGCGCGCGGTCGCGCGCGGAAACGCGAGACAGCCGGTGTTCCTGACCGCGCGGCGTACTCGCTTCAACGGGGCCGCGCGCGGTCGCGCGCGGAAACCGTTTGGCCCCATAAACGGGAGGACTCGGCCAGCAGCTTCAACGGGGCCGCGCGCGGTCGCGCGCGGAAACCTGGAATATAGCATTTAACATGGTGGCACGGGCTGTGCGCTTCAACGGGGCCGCGCGCGGTCGCGCGCGGAAACT